>ULQD01078385.1_pt1 | contig 15511 bp, 9 predicted proteins | sample 1954121 | NCBI WGS metagenome assembly ULQD01 (sample SAMEA4835646, study PRJEB28245) | human gut metagenome | biome: gut microbiome; material: fecal sample | place: Denmark | collected 2008 | reverse complement strand
AGTGCCATTATTAGTTTTAAGAGCCAGTTCTTCTAAAGTGTACCCTTTGTTTTTTCGAGCTGTTTTAAATGAAACCATAAAAACCCTCCTTGTTTATTAGACATTCTTATACTATATGATACCACTCCTTGTGTAATTTGTCAATTTGCAGATAAAAAGAAAAGACTGGTAAATTTATTACCAGTCTTTTTAATATAAAAAAATAATTACTTACAGTTAGCAAAGCTGACGAGCTGTTCAACCATATTCAAAATATAATTCTTTTCAGTAATATCCAATCCCCTGGTCAATTCATCTATCTGCTCTCCCAAACTCTTAGGCTTATTGCCGGACTCATCAAAAGGAATGAATGTTGAAATAGGTCTGCCTAATGCATACACATACTGAAGAAAAGTTGATAAAAAAACATTATTTCCGCTTTCCATCCTATAAATGTTAGATATATCAAATCCACATCTTATCGCTGCCTGTGCAACAGAAAGTTTCTGCAAATTTCTCTCACTTGCCAAACGAATTCCTATTTCGCTTAAAGTCATATCTAACTTTTCCTTCGAATAATTAATTCCGTTAAGGATATCTTCAATTAACAGCTTTTTTTCTTTTTGTTCATTAAAATTATTCGACATAAATAAATCCTTCCCTTTCTTCCCATTTAGCCAACAAAATAAAAAAACAAAATATGTTTTATGTACTTTTCGTACTTACATTGTACATTATGTTGACATTTTTATAATATTCCAATCGACACAAAATGTCAATATTAATTTGCCAACGGTGCCATTTTATTGAATTCAAACATAAAATTGTCTGTGTATTACATTTTTCTTTGATGAGACAAATTTAAATCATCAGAAACAAGTTCCTGTTCCTGAGAAACCTGCATTTCATCAGAAGAATCTTTGCTTTTATCCTCCTTTAGTAATTCAGTAAGCTCTCTTTTTCTTACTGTTAACTGAGATAGTCTTTCTTCATGTTCAAAAGGCTTCTGAAGTTCTTCTTTGATTGTCTCAAAGTTTTTCTTCTCCTGTTCTACAACAGATTCTAAATGCTTTTTCAGGTCATCCATACTTAATATAGCATTATGTATAATTAACACATTATTAATACCCAAAGGCCTTGTATAAGCTCTTTCTCCTTTTATAGTGACAAAAAGACAGCTCTTAGTGAAATCCTCCACATCTTTCTTAATCTCAAAATCGAAACCACAATAACTGCCGTTAAAGCTCTTACCGATAGGAAGTTTATCACATAAAAAAGTAATGTACTTATTAGCTTCTTCTTTATCTGTAAAAGACTTGTCCTCTATATTCATTGAAAAGATAAATTTATTATCCTGATCTAAGTGATTATTGATATATGTATTTCTCTTTTCAATATCATTTGAAACATTATTTACATTACCAATGGCAACCTCTATCTTCTTAGGAAGTTTCTCAAGCTTAATACTCATATTAATATGGTTATCATCATAAGAACGCTTATATGTATTGAGCTTTTTCAGCTCCATTTCAACTTCATTAAGCTCCTTAATATAAGGATTACCTGAAGCAGCGGCCATAACCTCAGCATAGCTCATAACGGTATCATCAATATCATCACATTCACGGGCTACATCTTTACTCGTCATAACCTGACTTATGAATTTCTGTTTATTGACAATAATATTCCAGTTATAAGCATCAAAAGTTCCTTTTGTAACATACCTAAATATTTCCACTTCTTCATTTATATTCCCTTGACGTAAAATTCTTCCTTCTCTTTGTTCTACATCACTTGGTCGCCACGGCACATCCAGCTCATGCATAGCAACACACCTTTTCTGAATATTAGTACCAGTACCCATTTTTCCTGTAGAACCAAAAATTATACGCTTATTACCATTATTCATATCCGCAAACATCTTTGCTTTCTGTACATCCGTATTTGCATCATGAATAAAACAAATCTCCTGTTCAGGAATACCTCTTTTAACAAGCTCAGTCTTAATGCAGTTGTAAAGATCAAATTGGTTTTTATCAGAAGTATTTGATTTATCTTTCCACTTCGTTTCCCAGTCTTCAGACCACTTCATATTAGGTGTGCCAATATCAGAGAATACTATCTGACTACCTAAAATATCCTGTGACTCATGATACTTCTCTACAATGTTATCAACACACTTCATAATTTTAGAGTCATCATATGTTTCATTATCCGGATTTACAAGTCTTGTATCAGCAGCAACCAGACGACCATCATTACAAATTTTAAGCATATTATCTATACTTGGATCTACGCTGTGATTATGGATTGCTTCGGCACGTTCACAAATACTCTCCATATAAGTTTTAGTAATGGAATCCGGCTCACTTTCAACAATAGTAAACTGATCATTTTTTAATTTTGGAATTGCAAGGTCAAGCATATCCGGCATCTGTACATCAGCAAATTCCTTATATAATCCAATAAGCTCAGGAAGATTAACAAATTTAGAAAATCTTGTTCTCTCACGATAAGTCTGTCCCTCCGGAGCAAGCTCCATAGCAGTAACAATCTGGCCAAAGTTTGCAGCCCACGCATCAAAATGATTAATTCCAAGTTCTTTCAATGTATCGTACTGCATATATTTCTGCATTGTGAACATCTCACACATACTATTGCTTATTGGTGTACCTGTCGCAAATATAACATTCTTTCCCGGACTTAATTCCTGAATATATCTGGTTTTAAGATACATATCCGTAGCCTTATTTGAACCATTAGGATTAATACCTGCAACCCTGCTGATTTTTGTGTTAAAACTTAAATTCTTATAATTATGTGCTTCATCAACAAAAATAGAATCAACACCCAGTTCCTCAAAAGTGATTACATCATCCTTATATTCCTCATTAACAAGCTTGTCCAGCTTTGCTTCAAGGCTCTTTCTTGTACTTTCAATCTGTTTAATCGACCAGTTATCACCATTCTCAGATTTAATGGCAGCAATAGAATCAAGGCAGTCCTTAATCTCACTGCGAATATATGTTTCCTGTCTTTCCTTAGAAATTGGTATTTTTTCAAACTGACTTGCACCAATAATTACAGCATCATAGTCACCAGTTGCGATTTTACTAATAAATCTTCGACGACGATTTTTTTCAAAATCCTTCTTAGTGGTAAGAAGAATATTAGCATTAGGATACAGTGTCATAAATTCATTAGCCATCTGATTTGTCAGATGATTTGGTACAACAATAAGTGGCTTATTAGACAGCCCAAGCCTTCTTAACTCCATACAAGCAGCAGCCATCTCAAACGATTTACCAGCGCCGACACAGTGAGCTAAAAGCGTATTACCCTTTCTAATAATACGGGCTACTGCTGACTTCTGATAATCCTTTAAGTTAATCATGGCATTCATACCTGGAAAAGTCATATATGAACCGTCATAAGAACGAAGCACATTTGAATTAAATGTATCATTATACCTTCTTATATATTTTTCATATCTTTCTCCATCAGTCCAAAACCATGTCCTGAACTTTTCTTTAATTACATCAGCTTTCTCACGAGCCAAAAGAGTTTCTTTTGTATTCAGTACATATTTATCTTCTATCTTATCCCTTACCTCAATCTGCTTAAGATTACATAAATCCTCAATTATGTCAAAAGCATTCATTCTTGAAGTACCATACACATTATTTACAAATTCATTTGAAATAAAGTTTCTTTTATGACTTATAAAATAAGAATGAGAATTAGGTTCAAAAGACAGCTTATATGTTCTCTGTTGCCAGCTTGGAATATTAAAAGTCTCATACATAAACTTTTCATAATCCTCTGTATCAATCCATGACATACCAAAACCTACATTGATTTCTGACGGAAGAAGATCTTTAGGAATTATTTTTTCCAACGCTTCAATATTATCCCCATAAACAGGGTTAAATTCATTAGCATTTTCAGCAATTCTAAGTTTCTCCCTTACATTACCGGATAAATACTCCTCAGCGCTCTCCCATCCGCTATAAGGCTCATCATCAATGACTTTAACAGGATTTCTGTATATCTGTCCTTTTAACTCTTCTATGAGTTCATCAAAAGAAACATTATACAAATCAAGCATCTTTTCAATATTAACTGAGTTGAACTCATTAAGAGACACATATAACGCATCTGTTGCATTAGAGACATTTTCTATCTTTGTAACAGGTCTGATAGTCTGCTTATAGAATACATCAGCCTTTACATACTCTTCTTTTTCTTCTCTTTCCAGTGAGCAAAGTAAAGGATATTCCACATCTTCACTAAATGCAAGCTGATTAGCTTTGGAATTGATATATCCATATTTATCAATAAAATCATCATAAGCCTTATTTAAGTCAGCCTGATCTTTTGCAATTACAGAGTCATCCTCCTGGTTCATCTGGTCATCCATATATCTGTGGAATATAGTTCTAATGCCACACAATCCCTTTACACGCTCATATGCTGTACTATTCATGGCATCTTTTTGTAAATACATAAGGGAATTTACTCTAAGATAAACTTCACCATCACAAATAGCATATGTATTATTTTTTACTGTCGGATCTGCTTCTATCGTTTTAATATCAGGAGTCTCTTCTTCAGTGTCCCTATCAATAACACTTAAAACACCTGCCGGCAAAGCATTAACAGCAGCCGTTAATTTTACGCTTAAATCAATATCCCTATTATCATTTACACAGGATGTAATTGCTCTGTCTTCCCCAAATCTCTTAGTATCTTTTATCATTTTACCAAGACACATAATCGGATTATCAAGATAATACTGATTTACAACCACATCATCTTCTGTATATCCAAGACTAAGCCAGTTAAGCTCATCATTTGCAAGAGTAGGTGCAGCTTTCTTCTGGAAGAACAAAATATCAGACGTAGCTTCAGTATTTGCACTTGCCTTAAAAGTATCAGACGGAAGTCTGATTGCACCAAGAAGATCAGCTCTTTCAGCAATATATCTTCGCACTTTACTGTTTGCTTTATCCAGAGTTCCCTTAGAAGTAACTAAAGCAACAATCCCACCTACAGCTACCTTATCGAGACATTTTGCAATGAAATAATCATGAATCAGAAAATTATTCTTGTTGTACCTGGAATCAGAAACCTTAAAATCACCAAAAGGAATATTACCTACAACAACATCAAAGAAGTTGTCACTTAAATTTACACTTTCAAACCCCTGAATATTCATATTAACATCCGGATGCAGCAACTTTGTAATTCTGCCTGATAAAGAATCAAGCTCCACAGCATAAATATGTGATTTATCACGCATTTGTCCCGGCATTGCCGAAATGAAATTACCAATACCACAGGAAGGCTCCAGTATATTACCTTTTTCAAAACCCATCTTCTGTAAAGCATCATAAATAGCATCAATAACAGGCTTTGGAGTATAAAAGGCATCAGTTGTACTTGACCTGGCAGATACAAATTCATCCTCTGTCAAAAGCTCTTGAAGCTGCTTATATTCATCCGGCTTTTTGCTTTCATCAAAATAATTTGAAAGACCACCCCAGCCTACATACTGACTCAATATTGCCTGTTCTTCAGGAGTAGCATATCTGTTTTCACTCTCAATTAATTTAAGAGTTTTAATTGCCTCAATATTCTTTGCAAATCTCTCTGAATCACTGCCCATATTAGGCTGCCAGTCTGTAGGATAAGAATATTTAACAGCAACACCTTTTTCTTTAACCGTAACATCTGAATCAACAGAGGATTCCTTGATATCATTTACATCATGGTTAACAACTTCCGCTGTACTATTAATAACAATAGAAGCCTGTCCCATAGATATCATCCAGTTAAGATGCTCTTTCGATTCTACTCTAATAATAGGATATACAAGTGATGGATCTTGAAGTCTGACATCAGAATATCCAATTTCATTAACAATAAAATCAGTTCCATCTATATTAATGGTATCTCCTACTTTAATGTCATATTCACCAATACTGAATTTATCCTCAATATCAGCCGTTATTACATCAGCAGTATTTTCAGCAATTGTTTTACTATCAGAATCTAATTCAAAATCAGGTAAAGTCCCTCTGATTTCGCAGTCTGGCATTAAATCCATAACTTTTTTAATACCTGCAATTGCAGCAGCATTATTTCTTATATCACTGATATACTCTAAATCCTCAATATCAATCAGGCCACTAAAAGCGAAATCAAACTGAGAATCCTCGTATGACTCTGTGCCTTTCTTATGAACATTAATACCTATAGCCTTAACACCATTTAATCTTTCAGGCGGTATCTTTTCAAATAACTTAACTGCATCATTAGCAGATGTAATATTTTCATAAAACTCGCCCATTACATGAAATTCACTACATTCTGCTACTGTATATGTAATTTCATATTCATCAGAAATATCATTATCAACAACCTTATTATCTTCTTTCACTACAGCAGATTTTATAAAAGCAGCTTCATACACAAGATTGTCATAATTAATTACATCAAGTTCCTTTTGATGTACATCAATATATTCATCACAGGCTTCCTTATCAATGAAGAAACGATTTCTGTTAAGATAAGGAACAATAACACCTTCTGAATTAATAGTTACAAGTCTGTATCTAACTCCTTCCCGGCCATCAGGATAATGATAAGTAGTGAAATTAACTTCCAGATCTTCAAAATCTTCAGAAGATTCAACAGCAACCTTCACTTTACTATCATTCTCTGGTAAATTATCAAGAAAATTCTGATATTCAGAAATTGCATCTGATAAATTATTTGGTAAGAATTTTTCTTCTTTCAGTTCAGATAATTCTCTGTCAACAAAATTATTACTCTGAACAAAAATCGCAAAATCACCGATCAACTCCTCATAAGAAATAGAATTGTTTAATCTCTCATAATTCTTATTCTTATAGCTAACTTCAATATGATCTGATAAAAGCTTGTATTCTACTAATCCATATAAATTATTACCAAACACAGTTGAATTATTAGGAATTATACTTTTTATGTACTTAACCTTATTATCTATGCTGATATTATCATTAAGCAGCAAATCCTTAATGATAGCATGATAATTACTAAATACACTGCAATCTTCACAAAAAATTCTAAGAGCATTAGTAAATGAGCCTTCTAATGCTTCTGAATCATGTTCTATATCGGAATTATTAAGGTTGTCTCTGGTTTGAGCAATAACTTCTTTATACTCTTCGGTATTAAGAATGTTATCAACTGCACTTAGAAGTGTATCAAAGGGAATCTCTGAATCATTAAGCGTTGCAAGTGGAGCTGGATAAGTGAGCTTAATACACTTGTTATCAAAATCTACTGAATTCTTGATTAAAGAATTTTCATCAAAAAGAATCCAGTTATCTAATGATACAAGTCCATTTATTTTTTCTTCAGATGAAAGTGTATTATCAGTTAGTATATCTAACAAATAATTTCTCTTACTAATTCTGTCAGCAAAATTAGAAGCAAGAAGATTATGCTCAATATCTGACATTCCAGTAACCGAAGAATCTGCAATCTTGGCGGAGTGTGAAATATGGTATTTACCAGCCAATACAAGACTTTCTATTTCTTTTTCAACCTCACTCCATGATAAATATCCCTCTTTTTCACCTTCTTCATCTCTCCAGGTAAATCTAATTCCCTTAGAAGTGAATGTATCATATCCATGCAGTCCATATCCATCAAGTGGCCATCCGGCACCACCTTCCCCATATGATTCTTTAATAGCTTTTACACGTTCTGCCCTGGACAACTTTCTTTCATAATAAAAGTTAAAAACTCTAACCTTACCACCAACAAAACCAGTACCTTTAGTAAGCACCTCTAAAACATATTCATGAGGAACTACTTTCTCTAATTTAGGAGAAACATAATTATATTTTGATACAGCAATACTTTCTGTTTCAAAAGTTTTCTCAAGTTCCTCATTAAGTTCATCAATAATAGCAGTATCATCAGATATATCCGATTCTGTATCAGCTATGTCAAAAAGACTTAATTGCCCATCAGCTTCACTGGCCTGAACAGTACTTCTTCTCTCACTGTTTCCATTGCTATCTGCCTTGTGTCCATTCTCGCCTGCATCAGCATCATATCTGTTGCCTGTGGATGTTCCTTCTGATACTTCTTGAACTGAGCTGTCTCTATTGTCGTTCTTAGTTCTTTCGCTTCCTCTACTCTGCTCTGTACGAATGGATACATTTTCCCTATTGCTAACCAACCCTGATACAGTATTGGAATCGTTTCTTCCAGAAATGTCATCACTTCTGCTCCCATCGGTCCTGTCTTGGCTATTATCTCGTCCACTGACATTGCTCTCTTCACTTCTTCTTCTGGCATTAGATATTTCATTGCCTGTTCTTCCGGCATCTGCAAGATTTTTAGATCCATTGCTGTTAACTCTTGTTCTTTCATAGCTATTCTCCTTCCTATACTCCCTAATATAATAATCAATAAACTTAATTGTTTTGCACGAAATATTTTGAATAAAATATTGTGATTGAGAAAGAAAATCTTTTCTTTCCTCAACAGACATATTATTATAGAAACTTTTACTTACTTCTGAGAAAGTAAAAGATAAATCACATCTGTTGTAAATAGCAAATAATGTTGCTTCATAAATAAACTGAAACTCTTCATCACTTCCTACTGAAATTATATCTCGAACATATGTTCGTGTCAAGTTGTTTATGGAAGTTTTGAAATCTTCCTCTCTTTTAAACATCTGAGCAACATATTCAAGAGAATCACTATCAGCCTTCCATACACCACCAAATGGCTGCCCATATGTATCTTCCAGTGCAAAAACACAGCCATTAAACTTAATATTACCAAAATTTTCATCAAGATTAATATGTATTCCCGTCTTAAAATGTGGTTTACGGCCAACCGAGCGCCATGATTCATAAGGAACAACAACAGAGCTTTCCGGTCTTATATGATAAATAAGTACCTGATTATGAAAATTATAACGATATAATGTACCGCTGCTGGCAAATTTCAAGAACTTTAAGTAAGTGTCAAAATCACCACTCACAATTTCATTAAGTGAATCATTAAAATTTTTCTCTAAATTAACCAAAATATTCCCTCCAATCCAATATGCTTATATGCATATATGTACTAATTATTGCAAATTCCGACATGATTTATATGTAATAAATGCAAGTATTTTTAATTTTTAGTTGCATTATTGCAAAAAATAAAGGATAGACATATCATCTATCCTTTACATGACTATAAATTATGCAATAATATTATCTGCTACGGCCCCTTGATACAGGTCTTTCATCTTCTACTAAATCAGGAGTTTCCTTTGATAAGTCCAGAGACTTATTATATGCATCCATAACAGCATTATTGAATTCCTCTCTGAATTCAGCAGTTGTCGGGAAACAAATATCCCTGAATTCTTCCTGTCCATCTTTTTCTGCCTTATAATTAGGCATTGATACAAATGGGCCATTGCTGCCATCCATGACCTTGACACCACTTACAACAAAACAATCATCAAAGGTAACATCAGCAAACCCCTTAAGATTATCACTTTCAAAAGCAGTACACTTTACATCTGTGATAGTAGGTTTCTTTAAACCATCATAAGCAGAAAGAATATTGCTGTAGAGCTTCTTTCTAAATTCTGCTGTGATTGGAAAACAAATGTCATGAAATTCTTCCTGACCATCTTTAAGAACCTTATAATTAGGCATTGATACAAATGGTCCATTGCTGCCATTCATAATCTTAATTCCCTTAATTGCAAAAGCTCCTCCAATTGAAAGGTCAGCATAAGCAAGGACATTAGTATCTTCATCCTTTATCTTATGAACCGTAATATTGTAACGTGGCATAACAGGAGTTTCATCAAATGTTTTAACATTTTCGCCATTCTTAGCTGCTTCAAAAGTATCTAATACTGCCTTGTTGAATACCTCTCTGAATTCAGCAGTTGTCGGGAAACAAATATCCCTGAATTCATCCTGACCATCTTTTTCTGCCTTATAATTAGGCATTGATACAAAGACACCTTTTTCACTGTCCATAATCTTAACACCCTTAACTACAAAAGAATCATTAAAGGTAACATTAGCAATTCCTTTTAAATTACCCTCATTTGCCAGAATAGCACAAGACACCTTTGAAATACTTGGAGAATCGTTCCCCTCGTATGCAGCAAGAATATTAGAAGTTAATTCCTTACGGAAATCAGCCTTACTTGCATAGCAGACATCTTTATAAATTGGTTCACCATCCTCGGAAGTACGCTTGCTCTTGTAATTAGGCATTGATACAAATGGTCCATTACTGCCATTCATAATCTTAATTCCTTTAATTGCAAAAGCTCCTCCAAGACTAACATCTGCATAGCCTAACAAATTGGAACTTTCATCCTTAATTTTTGTGATTTTAATGTCATAGCGCATAAAAAGCACCTCCTTAAAAAATTGTGATATATTTACGATGCGAACATCTATACACATATAATAGAACCTTTAATGCAAAAAAACATTTCATCATTGCCATAAAATTAATGAATTTAAAACAAAAATTTTTCAGTATTGCAAAAAAGAGATATGTGTCATAATGACACATATCTCTTTTTTGCAAACATTTTTAACTTAAACTAATCCAATAAAGCCATAAGACCAAACAGCTTGTCAGGATTCAATTCGCTTAATTTTAAAACAAGACATCTAAAATTTTTATCATTCTTCAATCTTTCTACCAAGAAAACAAGATCATCATACTCTTCCTGTGCAAGAGGAAATTCCATTGGGCAATCATAACCCCATAGCCACATTTCAGACACAGCAAGAACTTCTGCTAACTTATGTATAGCCTTCTCTTGTGGCTCATTTTTCCCAGATAAATATCTACTTATGTTGCCTGCAGGAATTCCTGTTTCTTTCACTAAATCAACTTGTTTCTTTCCTCTCAAATTCATTATTTCTCTCAATCTTTGAGATGCTGTAGATACTCTATTAAAAACAGCCATAATAATTCACCTGCCTTTTCCCTTTTAATAAATATTATAACATAAATTGCAGAAAAGAAATAATCTCCGTATAAAAATTGAAAAGGTGCAATCTTCATTTTTATCTTTTAAAAGCTCAGGAAAGAAATCCTCGGTAAATTATTTCTGAGTAGCTTACAGTATTATTTTTCAATTCATCATTATCATTGTCATTGCATTAGCACTCAACCATTATCACTATCGTGATTTTCTTTTATTAACAAAACAGGAATCATCAGATACATCAAAAGACCTGTCCTTAAGATCCTCTGCGTCAAGAACAATTTCACAGTTGCAATACATTTTTTCAACCATTTCACGAGCTTCTTCCAGACTATTAGCATTTACACTTACATCTCTTTGAAGAACCTCAGTAATAGTAACAGTATAAGGCATAAGTTCTGCAACATCCTTAGTTGCAGAACTATTAATAAGCTCACTAAAAAGCTGTTTTTCAGATTCATCCTTAAAATTATTATTCTGATAAATATCATCAAGAAAAGAACCTACAAGCTCAAAACCATCAAATCCTATAATTTCTCCTGTAGAAATATTTTCAAAGCTAACAGTTGCCATACTGTCTTTTTCTGTATGAATAAGCTTATAACCAGCCATTTTCATAGCTTTAATATAACGCTCATCTAAAGACATATTTTCAACTGGCTCATCATTATTCAGATTAGAAAAATTATAGTTGCCATCTGCTCCATATTTTTCTTCATGCTTATCTATATCAATTTCAGAAATACAATTCAAATGATCTTCCTCCACTTCACTTCTTGTTGGTTTATGGTCATATTCATAATTATAAATACCTTTCCACTGCTCATGACAATCAAAAACCTGTGCGTAAAAAAATGAATTATCCTGAATATCACATCCTAAGACATAGCTTCCTGTACCATTATTCCATTCATCCAATTTAGAACAATTAGTACCATTAATCTCAATATATTTATCCTTTCGAATGTCAGCAAGTTTAAAAATAGGAGAATATGCACTATTAAGATAATCAATCCTATCATATAATACCTGGGGTGGAAACAAATTTTCCGAATAAAGTTTACTTAATATACTATATTCCTCCCTAACATCAAGCCCATAAGAAAATTTCCGCTTAATTTCATCAGATATAAAATCATCTAAAGGAGTAAACCCATATGTATCACAATAATATGCTTTAACATCTTTTCCATTTTCTGATACAAGTACAACATCAGATATACTCAAAGAAGTACCATAATAATTAGCTGGTCTTGGCAAATTAGAGTTTAATTCAGAAAATATTTCTTCTAAATCAATCTTAGAACCGCCATCTACAGACTTAAAATAAATCATTTCATAATCATCACAATTAGGGTTTTTCCCATGTGAAGTAAGAAAATCAAGACTTACACCCCTATTATAATGTGACTGCTCATTACCTTCAGCAAGTTGCAAAATAGCATATCTAGGACCAGTCTGCTCTTTTGCTGTTCCTGGGTTAAACCATATTACTTTAGAACGATCTATAGCATACAACAATTCCTCATTATCACCTTTTTTTACAGTATCATCTAAATAATTATGAGCAAATTTACCATTGATATATTTGTCATATTCCTCAACATTATCAAAACGTATAGAATCATTACCAACAAAATAACCACATTTTACAGAACCATTAATTTCATGATTACGTCCATGCTCGTCTTCAAAAAATCTTTCTGGTTCATATTTAACAAACAACTCAATATCCATAAAATCACCTACCCTTTCGATTTAATCTCTTATACATATTCTGAAAAGTTTTTTCATCCTTCTCTATAAGAACAGCATCATTCCGAGTATTTAATGCTGCTTCACCTACAACCCCACTTCCGGCAAACTGATCTAAAATTTTATTATGTTCCTCCGGCAATGTAATATACCCAATGATTTGTTCAATAAGCTCAGTAGGCTTTTCAGCCTGATGAATTCTATCAGATTTACTTACAGGCTCAACATCAAATTCAGTTGGCAGCATACCATTAGTCCCGGACATATAAAAATGTATATCTTTGTCTGCATTTATAAAAGAAATACCTTTATCAGCAAAATATAACAATACATACTGTTTACAACTTAATTGTTCAAGATATTCATGTGCATAATCAGAAGAAAGATATTCAAATGATTGTGAATCATAATCAAAAGACAAATCAGAAATAAGAGTATTCATATAATCATACTTTTCATTATCTACATAAATTTTTAATCCAATATCTTCACATGAAATTAATTTATGAGAAGCAAAAAACGCTTTCTCTTTCTTTGCATCCACCTTTAATGCTCTAGGTTTTCCTTTAGTAAAAAACACAACCTGTTCTGTATTTTTAGACTTTCTACCAGTATTAGATACAAAGTTTCCTTTTTTCCAATTAACTGTTGTATAATAGTCTAAACCAGCCTTAGCAGCCATCTCTTTACACTCAAATATGTACTTATAATTTTCACTGTTTTCTTCAGGAAAAAATTCAACCACAAAACACCCCGGTTTCATCACTCTTGCCTTCTCATTAAAATCCTTCTGCTCATATTTAAAACAATCATATGAAGCAAAGTCTCTGTTTCCTCCTTTCAGAGAACTGGTCAAAGCATATGGATGATCTGTTATAAGGCAATCTATAGAACAATCTTCAATCCAACTTAAATCCCGGCCATTACCATTAACCAAAAGACAAGTACTATTTTCTTTCTTAACTGTATATACACCTTTTGCAACACGCTCGAACAAACCTTTATCAATGCCCTCATATATTCTGGCTCTGATACTTGGTTCTTTAACAGGAGCATTTATTTCTGATTTTGCAGCCTTAACACATTCAGTTGCTTCAGCCAATGTGAAATGATCCACATCTTTGAAATAATCAAATAAAGTAATCTGAATACCTGCTTTATCTTTTCTAATCGTTTCCATATTATGAAAACACCTCCGTCATCTGCATTTTTTTCGTTGAATTTCTCCAAGCTGCATATCTTCTGTACCGTATTCCATCCTAATTGCTTTAAAATCAATTTCTGAAGGAGTACAGCCAAGATATACTCCATGCTCCCATTCAATAGACTTTTCGCAAAGATCAGACTTTATATTTTCTCCCTTTGGATATCTTGCAAAGTAATCCACTCCAATAGCAACAGTGAATTTCCCGGTAGAAACATCCATAAGAAGTAAATTCTTTTCCGATAACTTTTCCATAACACGATAATCACTGCCATTGAAATTATGAAGAATTTCTCCTTGTTCAAAAACCTTATCCAGTTTTTCATAATGCGGATGTTTATCCATCGACTGTACACCACTTTTATTAATACCTATTCTCTCCAAAACATCAAGGCAGTCCTTATCACAAAAACTCTCTTCAAAAGTAAACTCAGCTTCATCATTAAGTTTTCCTGAAAGAAACAACTTTAACTCATCAATGCTGCTACAGTATTTTGCATACATAGTTTTATTTGCCGAATAATACATTTCAAAGAATGAATCTTTTTGCTTTGTTTTCTCAAGTTCGGAAACTACCTCTGCCGTTTCCCAATAACTATCACAAATATTAGGAATATGCTTTCTTACAAACCCCTCAAATGTACAAAGGAAATTTTTTTCAGCACCCTTATGATTATCAATAATCAAAATAATGTCTTTAATATTCATAGCTTTACCTCCAAAAATCTTTTTAAATATCATATTAAAAATAAGTAAAAAAATGTTGACACCATTAGCATAATCTTTTCTATTATTTTGCAATACTGCATAAAAAACCACTATGTATCCAACTCAGGAATAACATAGTGGTTTTATTTATACAAACACCTTATTTTATAAGGATTCTATATTTTAATTTCTTTTTGTTTCAGGACGTTTAATATCAATTCTGATAACATCAGCAACACGATAAACTGATATTTTACCGCCATCCGACAAGCCTAACTCCATTTTGGGTATGGCTTTATTATCTACCAACATTCTGTATGTATTGTTAATCCACTCCAAATAATCTTTTTCCATCTACTTTACCTCGCTTTCTTTTCTTACTGTTTTATTTGCAATTAGAGGATCTATTGTATTTACTACATATTTCGCAATAACTAATGCAAACAAAGACGCCATCGAATATATATCTACTATAACTATATATGCAATGTTACTTGTTCCTATTGTCTCTCCAATCGAAAACCACGACAGCGGTAATTCAAATATAGATAACATCACTGCCCATAATAAAAAAGTCCATAATGCCATGTGTTTCATAATTATTTCTCCTTTTTTAATATTGATATTTATACTGCTTTTTCTTATCTTCTATAGTACAAACTTCCTCATTATGATATTTTATCTAGCCCTTCTCTTTCCGGTCACAATCTCAATATTCCTTTCGTATAAATCTACACCTTCCGGGCAAATATTCCTTAATTTATTTTCATCAAAACGGAATAAATGATACTTATATCCGTTAATTTCCTTTACCTCACCTGTAAATCAAT
>ULQD01072471.1_pt1 | contig 15720 bp, 9 predicted proteins | sample 1954121 | NCBI WGS metagenome assembly ULQD01 (sample SAMEA4835646, study PRJEB28245) | human gut metagenome | biome: gut microbiome; material: fecal sample | place: Denmark | collected 2008 | reverse complement strand
CTTTATTTGTGCCCCCATTTGAATTTGAGATTTTCGCCGGGTATATTTTTCGGGAATAAAGTGGTGAAGTTTAGAGAGACGGCGACGCAGGAATATCGGACACAAGACATTAAATCGAATTATATCGTCGTTCCTTTCGAATTGAAGTTCAGTGCTTTGCGTTGTAATAATTTCCGTCCATACCTGATCGGGGGAGTCATGGGAACGGCCGACGTATCGAAAAAGAGAAACGATTTGCTTAAACTGAATACATTCGACGGTTATTTGACTATCGGCCTCGGTTGTGACTTTTATTTACCATATTTTAAATTGATTCCCGAATTGAAATTCTGTTTTGGACTTACAGACGTCATTAACCGGAAACGAAATGATTTAAGGGATCCGGCCGATATTAAATTTACTCAGTCCTTGAAGAAAGCGACATCGAATATGGTGATATTGTCGTTCTATTTCGAATGATTTTTTATGGACCTGTAAATGGTCGAGAATAATTCGGGACGTATATTCAATTGAGATAGCGCGCCATGCGTGCGGGAGGGATATACCCGGTTACATAAAAATATATAGATGAGTTCTTGTTCGGGATCTATCCAAAAGCAAGTGCCGGTGAAGCCTAAATGACCGATGGTCGAGGCCGATGCTTCGATGGCCGTAGGGCTTTTTTCCGGGTTTTCCATATCGGACTTGTCGAATCCCAGCCCCCTGCGGCTGGTCGAGCTTTTTTCTGTCAGAAACAGTTCTACGGTTTTCGGGGATAAAATTCTTTCGTTTCCATATGTCCCTTTGTTTAGCCACATTTGGCATAGTTTAGCCAAATCGTTGGCGTTGGAAAAGAGTCCGGCATTGCCTTGTACGCCTCCGAAAAAACATGCTGTTTCGTCATGGACATACCCTATCAGTTGTTGCTTCCGGTAGAAGTTGTCGCATTCTGTCGGTGCGATTCTTTCGGTTGGAAATCGGTCGAGAGGGCGATATCCGGTCGTTTGCATGCCTAAGGGTCCGTAGATGTTTTGCTGCAAATATTTGTCCATCGCAATGCCGGTGGCGCTTTCGACAGTCTCTTTCAATAAGACGAAATTCAGGCAGCTATATAAGTATCGTTTGGAGGGGCGTAATTTGCACTCGATGATACGGTTGATAAGGGTGTCGGGCAAAGATTTCGAACCATATAAATTCTGGGCGATTCTCATGGGAAATCGATCCGATTTCCGAGAGGATAGTAGGTCTTTGCGTAGTTGGGCATTGCGGTTGGCAAAAGCGTTATTCCCTATTTGTATGGAGTAGATGCTACTTTTCCTACGCTTGATTAATGGTTTCGTGAAGCTGTTGGGGTCGATAATGACCGAAGTCATTTGCAATGAGGCAGGCATACCGGTTTCATGTAAAAGAGCTTCCTTGATCGTCAGACTTTTTTTATCGGTATTTCGCAGTGGTGCGAAGTATTTGCTCATCGGTTTGTTCAAATCTATACGTCCGTTGTCATAAGCCTTCATGATAGCCGGTAAAGTACCAGTCGCTTTCGAGACGGATGCCAAGTCATAGAGGTCGTTTGTGGCGACTGCATGGCGGTGAGTTTCGTAGTCGAAGTATCCGTAAGCCTTGTTCCAGACTACTGTTCCTTGTCGGGCAACCAATAATTGACAGCCCGGGAATGCTTCTTCTTTAATCCCTTGTGCTATAATGGAATCGACAGCAGACAATATCCGGCTGTCCATGTCGACCGATTCGGGAATCGCATATCCCAATCGGCACTTTGGAATATATATGCCTTCTTCCAGTTTGAACGAACCTTCTAAACTTACGGGTAATTTTCCCTTTATGGCATATCCTCCGAATAGGGCTTGTGCTGCATATTCTTGTGCCAACGAGGTATTTTCGTAGGCTAATAAAAGCGTTTTGCAATGAGTCAATTCGTGACTTAACCGATTCATCTGATAAGGGGAGAGAAAGCATGCGACTATTGCTTTCCCGGTTTGGCATATACGGCCGATTCTGGCTCTATGTTCGGCTTTGCCGCTATGTACAGCCAGTATGATTTTATCGTAATGTTTCAGTGTGTCCAGCAGTGAAGGCAGAGGATTGCTGTCGTCGAAACGGCCTACGTTGTTGGCGTATAGCGTTATTGTTTTCTGGAAAACCGATTCCGTGTCGTTCCCCACGGATACAACGGCGATTCTGCCCTTGTTCAAATGTGTGATAGGAATTAGATTTTGACTGTTACGTAGCAAGGTCATGGCCTCGCTGTTGAGCTTTCGGTTAAGAGCATCGTATTCGGGAGCGTTCAAATCTTCGATAAGGTTTTTGGTTTTTATGGGTGTATAGTTTGCTAATCCGAAAACGTATTTGTAGCGTAGCACTTTTTTACATTTTTCATCGATGGCCTGTTGAGTTATCTTTCCTTGCTCGATAGCCGATAAAATGCTGTTCAACTGTTCTTCGGGTTTCGATGGGTTCAGAGCGATGTCGTTCCCGGCGAGTATGGCTCGTAGTGCCGTATTGCCGAATTTCGATGCTCCCTTCATTTTTAAAGCATCGGTGAATATTAACCCCTCGAAATTTAAGGAGTCGCATAAAAGTTCGCGGGTGATAATCGGCGATAAGGAAGAGGGGGTATTGGTGGCATCCCATACAGGAATATTCAGATGCCCCACCATTATGCCCGATAGTCCGCTGTCGATATATGCTTTGAATGGAGGTATTTCGGTACTCATGAGCCTTTCCTTGCTATGAGGAACAAGGGGGAGAGTCTTATGCGAGTCTTCCGAGGTGTCTCCGTGGCCCGGGAAATGTTTGGCAACGGCCATGACTCCTACGGATTCCAATCCTTTGGCGTATGCGATAGCTTTGGACGAGACATTTTTTAAAGACTCTCCGAAAGAACGTTTGCCGATTACCGGATTACGCGGGTTGCTGTTGATGTCGAGAACCGGAGCAAAATTGACATGTATACCCATGCGCCTGCATTGCTTCCCTACGGCACGGCCGTATTCGTAGAGGAGAGAATCGTTTTGAACGGCTCCTAACATCATGTTGACCGGAAAGCACGGAGTATCGGACAAACGCATGGCGAGCCCCCATTCTCCGTCAAGAGTGATCATCAGGGGAACTTTGGATAAGGACTGACAGTAGTTTGTTAAGTTGGCTTGGTCTTTTGCTGTTCCTGAGTCGAAAAGCAGTCCACCGATTTTTTGTTCTTGTATGAGTCTTTGTAACGTTTTACGGTTTTGCGGGGTATCGCTGTTGCGCACTGTAATAACTAACAGTTGTGCAATTCGCTCTTTGGGAGAAAGCGTTTCGAACACCGAGTCGACCCAGTGCTCCATAGCCGACTGATCGGCCGTTTGAAGTAGATACGGGTTTTTAGCTTGCGTAGATAGGGCTACCAAAGCAAAAAACGTCCCGATACAGGCAATTATCTTTTTCATGTCTGGTTACTTGTTATTCGATGAGATTATGCGTCCCCCTTTGGGAGGTGCGATGGTGTGTCCCTCCCGGTTTTCTCTCTCGATGAAATTTATAACGGCATCTCTCATGAAAGTGTTGCTGTTTTTCCGTTCTATTGCATTCAGGAACGGGGTCATGTGGTCCCCGCCGTTGGCTACATAGTCTATCGTGGCGATGGAATAGATACGATCGTCGTGGATAGGTCTGCCGTTGATGGTCGGTTCGATGGCTTTTTCGTCGGCAATAGTCATGTGTACATCTTTGCTCACGGCCTCTCCGTTCCGGGAAGCTACGATATTGAGTAACTCGCGTACATTGGAACCTTTTAGTTTTATGAGACATAATGTATTATCGAAAGGGAAGATAGAATATATTTCGCCCAATGTAATATCTCCCTGCATGAGTGGATTGCGTATCCCCCCTGTATTGATAATCGCGAAATCGACCGGTTGACCGAAATCTCGTTGAACTTCGGTTTTTATGATGTCGGCCGAAAGATTGGTCAATGAGGTTTCAGGTCTGCCCGGAGCCATGTATTGGCTCGATTTCCCGATGACGATACTCATTATGCTGTCGACACTTGTCTTGTATTTATCGACTATTTGTTCCATTAGCGGTTCGGGAGTCTTGTCCCAGCGGGCATCGACGGGAATGAGTTTGTAAGAAATGTCGAATTCCTGTCGGGACGTGGAGCAGGACGAGAGGATTGACAAAACGACCGAAAGACAGCCGATAGAACAGTATGTATTTAATTTCTTCATAACGGTTTAGTAGTTAGTTTCGAGGTTCTATGGTAATGCAGCCTAAGTAAGCTCCGCTCATTCCGGTTTGAGTGATGAGTACGTTTTTCCCATCTTTGTTTTTAACTTGGTATTGTAGGGTAGAGAGAGGATTATTGTCTATACTGTCGGGGTTGATGACCGTATGTGAATGTCCCCCGATGATGATGTCTATGTCGCTGCTTGCTGCTGCTATTTGTGGGTCGGTAACGTCTTTTTTGTCTTGTGCCGTGTATCCTAAATGCGATACGGCCACGACGATATCCGCGCCTTTTTGTTTAAGCAAAGCAGCGGTTTCATTGGCTGCTTGGATAGGATCGTGGAATATCACCCCTTTACACGATTCCGAAGGAATGAGATTATCGGGATTGACGTTCAAGGCTAAAAATCCTATTTTATATTTCCCGACTTTTTTGATGACCCACGGTTGCAAGGTCCCGTGCAAAGGTGTATGGGATACGTCGTAGTTGGAAGAGATAAAATCGGCTGTCGAGTTTTTTATCAGTTGGGCCAGTTTGGTCATACCCGCATCAAATTCATGGTTTCCGATAGTGCGAATATCGTAACGCATGGCGTTCATCGCTTCGAATTCGGCATCGCCTTTGAAAAGGTTGAAATAGGGTGTCCCTTGAATAGCATCACCGGCATCGACTAATAATACGTTAGGTTCGGCATTGCGGATACTGTCTATAATAGCCATACGCCGCATCACTCCTCCCAAACCTCCGTATGTTTTGTGGGTGACTGCGAAAGGTTCCATTTGGCTGTGAGTGTCGTTGGTGTGCAGAATGACGATGCGTTCGGTTTGTGCCAGTCCACACAAAGAAACGGACAAATATAAGGCCGTTATTCCTATGAGTTTTCTTATCATGATGTGAAGAATGTTAGTATGTCGTTTTTTTCTCTTGGACGAAATTACAAATTTGAAGATAATATATCAAAAATTGCTCCCAAGATTGAATTTTGTTAACCTTGCAAGAGCGGTTTGTCTGAAAAAATCGACGGCATATTTGTTTATGTGGCGAAAAAGTCGTTACTTTGCCCCGCTTTTCGTAATCTCTGGCAGGAGAAGTGGCCTGTTAAATTACGTTTCAGTATGAACATTTTAAATAGCTATTAAAAATGGATTTAGTAAAGATTGCAGAAGAAGCATTCGCATGCGGTAAAGAGCACCCCGAGTTTCGTAGTGGTGACACTGTTACCGTATCTTACCGTATCAAAGAGGGTAACAAAGAGCGTATCCAGCAATTCCGCGGAGATGTTATCCGTATCTCGGGTCACGGTAACAAAAAGCGTTTCACGGTTCGTAAAATGTCGGGTAATGTAGGTGTGGAAAGAATTTTCCCCATCGAGTCGCCTTTCATCGAAGAGATTGTAGTGAACCGTCGCGGTAAAGTACGTCGCGCTAAACTTTATTATCTGCGTGCGTTGACCGGTAAAAAAGCCCGTATTAAAGAAAGAAGAGTTTAATCTTTCTTACAAGGCATATAAAAACCGCACCGAATATTCGGTGCGGTTTTTATGTTTTAAGAAGCTGTTTTAAATTTATTCCGAGACAGATTGAGCCCTATGTTGAAGCAGATTAGAGTCCGAAATATGCAGTCAATAGCGGGCTATTGACAAAAATCAAGGGATTCAAGATGCGAGACGGGGGCTCAATATGGCCAGAACATACCTGCTTGCAATGATAATGTTATTTCTCAATAAATTTAAAACAGCTTCTAAGTAGAGCTCATCTATTTTTTATCGGGCTTGCCAGCCGTTTGCAGTGTATATCCACATGGCATTGTTCGATGCCGTACCTGTGTTGTAAACAATGTCACCCACAGTCCACTCGCCAACGGTAGGACAAGCGGTTCCTTTGCAGACAACGTTGTCGCCGACAAAGTGGATAGATTGGATCATGGTGTTGACTGTCAACGGGGCGATCGATGTTTCTTGCTTCCATTTGAAGCCGCATACCGACAGACCATTGTCATATAGGAAGCGGGTTCCGCAAACGGGAATTTCAATACTGTGATAAGCTGTATTCCCGTTCGCACGGGCTCGCATGAGTCGAATGACTACTTGGTTGCCATTTCCGTCGCTGGGACCGTCATAAGAATTAGTCCCTATATTCAACAAGAGACCTTGCGCTTTTTTCGTGTAGGTGTCGATTTCCCCTAAATTGAAATCGCCTAAGGTCAAAGTCGAACTGCCGATTAGTCGTTTCTTATCCCAAATAGTCTGCATGCGGTAATGGTATGCGCCTTTTTCGAGGAACCATACGATATTGTTGTTGGCCATAGCCGCCCCTCGGAAAAATTGCGTATTGTTCACCACATGGTTGTGTACGATATGGAAGTTGGGCTTGATAAGTGAGCTCCCGGATAAGAGATAACTCAAATCGTTGAACTCGGTAAACGGAATCAATTCAGGCTCGGCTACTCCTTCTGTCCAAATCTCTTTAAGAATAGTTATTCCGCAAGGGTGTATATTGCCTCCTGCGTTTCTGGGTGTACGATATCGATAGGTGTTTTGTATCGACAAGGATAGATACCCGTCGGTTTGGATATCGTAAGGGTTGATATTTCCGATATAAAGGCTGGAACTTTCATCTTCATGGTCTAAGAAAACCAAAGAGTTGTTTTGCAGGGCTATTGTAGACGATTGCACATTGATCGAGCCTCGGGCATAATCATCTCGAATAAGGAATGTCGGTTTCTTCCCTTTATGGAAATAGTTGCCGGAGAAATCGATTTGAGAATTGGATATTTTTACTTGAATGCCATCTTCACAGTGGTTGGCAGAAAAAGAAATGCCTTTACAGTTATAAAATGCGATATTGTCGTTGATAATATTGCAACTGATTTGTGCTCCGTTAGAGCTTCTTAATTTTAATCCTCCAGTAATTTCGCCCATACCTAAATGGTTGTGGTGGAAATATAGATTGTCTCCTAATCCGCTTAAATCGAAGGCATAATACTCTTTTTGGTCCTGAGCAAATCGTTTTATTATTTTCTCGGGATTTCCTACTAAGGTGTCGAAGACAAAGTCCTTGAATATACAGCCCACAGGGGAGCTAAACCCGCAGTTGATAATGGTCTTTCCGTCGCAATACATATCGTCGGGTGTGGCTACGGCTTGCACGAATTGACTCCAACTGACATTCTCGATTTTCATGCCGCCTATCGCATAGATTCCCCGCATGCTGGGAGTCTCTGTCCAAAAGTTTATAAATTGGATATCTCGTATCGTAGTGAAAGCAGAAGGGAATTCCTGTTCCCATGCCTCATTATGATTCTCGTTCGGGTGAATATTGGGGTTGATGACAACCGCAAAATTGTTGTCGAACGAAGTGATAGGCGTCCCGTCACTATCGACTGTGAGCGGATAGTTGATGTTTAAGGGGCGGATAACAGTCCCCAATTTATAATAAGACGAAAGATCGTCTGGAGTAGTATCTCCTCCTAATGGATAATCACCGGCAGGCAATTGTATGTTACTTTCGTTAAGACGATAATCGGCCAACTCTCCTCGAAGTACAATACCATAAGGAACTTTCAAAGTTTTACAAATGGCGTACTCTCCTTTGGGCAGAAATACTTCTCCGGCATGTTTCAGCTTCATGGCCTTGTTGATGGCATCGGAGGAGTCTACTTTCCATGCTTTTAAGTTTTTTAAGGCCGCATCGCGAGCTTTTTCAATCTTGTCTTTTTCTGCTGCGGGGGTGAGAGGGTTCTCTTCAGTAGATTTGGCTGCTTCGCAGGCAACGCGCAGATGCCAAAATTCATTGTTGGAAATATCGTTTCTTGCCCCGAACCATTGGGGATAGGCGCGATCCATTTCCCAAATGCCGTCGACTGTGATGTCTTCGCCAAAAATTTGGGTAATAGGGGCTATCAACCGAGTATTGTCGCCGGTGAGTGTGCCTGTCCCTGAGATTTTTCCTCCGGCAAAAATCAACGTCGTGTTGTAGGCTAAGGTGATATGTCCATTGATAACGACGTCTGAATTTTTGTCAGTTCCTGTAATAGTCGGGACTACTACATAAGTTTTTCCTTCGACTGTTCCATTGGACGGATCGAATTTTTCGTAATTTTCGATACCCGCTAAAAATTCATTTGCTGTCATAATTAAAAAATTTAATGATTAATACACGGCAAAAGTAGGATTGGGAAGAAGTGATTTTATGGCATGATGATATAATATAAAATATTTTTGAAAAAAGTGGCTGCCGATTATTGTGAAAAACAGATTTTTTCTTACTTTTACAAAACACAAAATATAAGGAGGTTTACTATGAAAAAAGTAGTGGTGCTAATGGCTTTATTGTCGTGCATGTATCCTGTATTGGCCGAAGAATATAAAACGATTACATGTTATGAATTGGGTGGTCTGGAAAAAGTCCTTCCGAAGGAAGAACTCCGAGCAATTACCCATTTGAAATTGGTAGGTAATATCAACAATCTTGATTTGCAATATGTGAGTGCCGCAGTGACTGAATGGAATGTATTGCAAGTGCTTGACCTTAAAGAGACGGGAGTATCCATAATAAATAATTGTTTTTGCAAAAATGAGTCGTTGGAAGAGGTTCGTTTACCCCAAATGTGTACTAATATATATAGCTCATTTTGTAATTCTTCGATAAAAAGAATAAATCTTGGTCAAATAAAGGAATTTTATTGTAGCTTCAAATCATGTCCACAGCTGGATTCGATAGGCGAAATTTCTACGGGGAATATCTATGACTCTTTTGTTGGTTGCCCTATCGACTCGGTCGCTTTATCGAATCAGGTAACAGAAATATATGGCTATTCTTTTAGGGATTGCCCGTCACTTCGCTATTTGAGATTGTCCAATAACTTAGGGAAAATAGGAGACGGCTCGTTCTCGGGTTGTAATTCATTGAAAGAAATTATGATGCTGTCGGGTAACGTGCCCACTTTGGGAACCCAAGGTAATTGGGCTTCTTGTTTTGGTGATTATACGAGACGGCATTGTGTATTATATGTGCCGTTCGGTTGTCGGGAAAAGTATTCGACGGCATGGCACTTTGACCGAGTGGTGGAGGTGGACGATTCGTCCCCGATAGATACGACTCGATTGAATGTGGAGTATACCGATATTCATGTGGATACACCGGGTAAATTGAGTTCTTTGTTAACCTCGGAGAGTTTGATTCAGTCGAAGGGCTTTCGGGTAACCGGTTCTCTCAATAAGGCCGACCTTACGGTCTTGAATAATTTGTCGATGAAAGCGTCTTTAAAAGCCCTCGATTTGAGAGGTTGTCGCATAGAGGGCGACTCCATTCCCTCGTCGGTTTTTTACGGGTCGGGAATCGTGGAAATTTATTTGCCGGAGGATATTACGAAAATAGGCTATCATGCGTTTTGCCTATCTTCGTTGAAACGGTTGGTTGTTCCGGCCGATAACCGCATTGAGTCTATTGGAGAAGATGCATTTGGTGGTTGTATGCAGCTTCTTTCACCCATACATTTCCCGAGAGTGACGGAAATAGGAGCGTATGCATTTAGCCATTGTACAGCATTGACCGAGGTGTCGTTACCTATGGTGAAACGTTTGGGAGCAGCCGGTTTTCGTAATTGTTGGCAATTGAGCAAAGTGAGTTTAGGCGGTAAAGAGTCGGCCGGGAATCGGTTGGTTATTCCGGCTTCGATAGAGTCTATTGGTGAAAATGCATTTGGAGGGTGTAAGCAGATAAAGTCGGTCGATATGTCGGCTTCTTCGTTGCGATGTCTTCCTCGCAAGTTGTTTTTTGACTGTGCTTATTTGGAGCAAGTCGTTTTGCCCGAATCGTTGACGCAATTGGGCGATTCGATATTTGCATATACTCGACTGGCTTCGGTAAATGTGCCGAGTGGCGTAACCGAGATACCCGATGGTTGTTTCATGGGGTGTTATAGGTTGTCGCATATAGATTTGCCTCCGCAAACTGTTTCTATCGGCGATTTCGCTTTCAAAGGGTGTGGAATCGTTTCTATGACATTCCCCTCGACGGTTAGAAGTTTGGGGAAAGGTTGCATACGAGATTGTATCGAGTTGACCGATTTTCAATATCCCGAGAATATTACCGATATGGATAGGGCGTTCTTCGAGGGGTGTATCTCATTGAAGCGGGTCGGTTTGCCGTCGGGTATGACTCGGTTGCCCGTTGGAGCTTTTAGGAATACCGAGATAGAGACGATAGACCTTCCGGAAAATTTAGAGTCGATAGGCGATTCTTGCTTTTTCAATTGTACCCGTTTGACAGAGATAACTTTTCCCGAGACGCTTGCAGAAATAGGTAAAGGGGCTTTTGAAGAAAGCGCATTGAAAGTAGTGACCATTCCTGCATCGATCGATACTATCCGAAATTCTGCTTTTTCAGGATGCGCCGATTTATCGCAAGTGTCTTTACCCGAAGAACTTGAACAGATAGAAGCGTCGGCGTTCAAGGGATGCTCTTCGCTGCAAAAGATTATATTGCCGGATTCGGTGAAGTTGGGAATGTATGCGTTCTCGAATACCGGTCTGAAAATTTTTACAGTGCCGGGTGGTAATGAAAATGTGGCAAGAGGCCTTTTGGCGGGGTGTGAAGACCTTGAAGTGGTATTTATCCCGAGTGATGTGAAAAAAGTGGGATATTCGTTTTTGGAAAATTGTGTAAATCTTCGCAAAGTATATTTGCAGGCTCCTGTTCCCCCGGAAACGGAAGTGTATGAAGATTATCGTTATGGGCGTTTCGGATATGAGTTGTACGCGACGTATGAGCCTTTTACCGGCGTGCCTAAGAGCTGTGTATTGTGTGTCCCGCAAGAGAATTTTTATGACTATTGGAACCGGGGAGGGCTATGGAAAGAGTCTTTTACATTGGAAGGAGTAGATTTTTCGGGCGTGGAACAATCGAAGAATTTATTTAAGATAATCACAGGAAACGGAGGCATTACTATTTCTTTGGATCGGGATATGCCCATTGCTATTTATGATCTGCAAGGTCGATTGGTATCTCGAATAAAAGGAGTTGTAGGAGATAATGTATTACCGCTTGACAAAGGTGTTTATATAGTTTGTTGCGGTACTTTCCGAGAGAAAGTAATGTGCCGTTAGTTTATAGTGAATGGGATTGGGTATTACGTGCCTGTGCGAAATTTCGCATAGGCACGTAAAGGATTTAAAATATAAGGCTTTGAGGGAGAAACCAACAGGACTCTACTCTTGTAAATTACTTGCTTGAATCTCGGAGATAACATAACGGTTCTCGTTTTTCAAAGAGTTTAGGAAGAACAGAAAATGAATTATGCCCCGTATTCACCTCGCTTTATCCCATATTTATGAATAATATAATATTCCTCTCGGTATAATCAAGTAAATTTGTTTCTGCTCTTGGTTTTTCGTATCTTTGTCCCGCAGTTTGGCAGGGGATATCCGGGGAAAGCAAAGATGTCGGGGTAGAGAGTTTCTCTTCGGAAAGTTCGGCATTGTTTTTGTCGGTTGATATATGAAATTAGATAACTCTAAATAGATATAGAAGATGAGTAAAAAAGCACTATTGATGATTCTCGACGGCTGGGGCATCGGTAATCATTCGCACGCAGATGTGATTTATAATACCCCCACTCCTTATTGGGACTATTTGTTGAAAACCTATCCTCATTCGCAGTTGCAAGCAAGTGGCGAGAATGTGGGTTTGCCCGATGGTCAGATGGGAAATTCCGAAGTAGGTCACCTCAATATCGGTGCAGGACGTATCGTCTATCAAGATTTGGTGAAGATCAACAAAGCCTGTGCCGACAATTCCATTTTACAGAACAAAGAAATTGTCTCTGCGTTCTCTTATGCGCGTGACAACGGTAAGAATATCCACTTTATGGGGCTGACCTCTAATGGAGGGGTGCACAGTTCGCTGGATCATTTGTTCAAGTTGTGCGACATCGCCAAAGAATATGGTTTGGAAAATACGTTTATCCACTGCTTCATGGACGGTCGTGACACCGATCCTCGCAGCGGTAAAGGATTTATCGAGGAGTTGGAGGCTCATTGCGCTAAATCGGCCGGAAAGATAGCCTCTATTATCGGACGATATTATGCGATGGACCGTGACAAACGCTGGGAGCGGGTGAAAGAAGCCTATGACCTTTTGGTAAACGGAATCGGTCGTAAATCGGATAATATGGTGCAAGCCATGCAGGAATCGTATGATGCCGATGTAACCGACGAATTTATCAAACCTATCGTAAACACGACTTGCGACGGGCGAATCAAGGAGGGTGACGTGGTTATTTTCTTCAATTACCGTAACGACCGCGCCAAAGAGCTGACGATTGTGCTCACGCAGCAAGATATGCCCGAGGCCGGTATGCACACGATTCCCGGTTTGCAATACTATTGCATGACGCCTTACGATGCCTCGTTCAAGGGTGTTCATATTCTTTTCGACAAAGAGAATGTACATAACACGTTGGGCGAGTATTTGTCGAAATCGCATAAGACTCAGTTGCACATTGCCGAAACCGAGAAATACGCTCATGTTACTTTCTTCTTTAACGGCGGTCGCGAAGCCCCGTTCGAGGGAGAGGATCGTATTTTGGTTCCGTCTCCCAAAGTAGCTACCTATGACTTGAAACCCGAGATGAGTGCCTATGAAGTGAAAGATAAATTGGTAGCCGCCATCGACGAAAATAAATACGACTTCATTGTCGTGAACTATGCCAATGGCGATATGGTGGGACATACAGGTGTCTATTCGGCTATCGAAAAAGCTGTCGTGGCTATCGATGCTTGTGTGCGCGATACCGTCGAGGCTGCTAAGGCCAACGGTTACGAAGTGATTATCATAGCCGATCACGGTAATGCCGACAATGCCGAGAATGCCGATGGAACACCCAATACGGCTCACTCGTTGAATCCCGTGCCTTTCGTTTATGTGACGGAGAACAAGAACGCACGGGTCGAAGATGGTATTTTGGCCGATGTAGCTCCCTCGATTTGCCATATCATGGGATTGCCTCAGCCGGCCGAAATGACAGGACATGATTTGTTGAAATAACAACGATCGACGATGACGATATGCCGGAACGTATGCTTTGCGTTCCGGCTTTTCTTCCTCATAAAGATAGATGAAAACGATAGAATCCGAAGAAATTATGCTGCAAGTAGGTAGTGCGCTGGTAAGCCTCGATGTCATAGAACGATTTTTTATCTGTGATCTCGAAAAATGTTTGGGGGCATGTTGTATCGAGGGAGATGCCGGCGCTCCGGTCTCCGAGGAAGAATGTCGTAAACTGAAAGAAATTCTTCCGGTTATCTGGGACGATTTGTTACCCGAAGCGAAGGCCGTTATCGAACGGCAAGGAGTTGCCTATGTCGATGAAGAAGGCGATTTGGTGACATCTATCGTGAATGGTAAGGATTGTGTTTTTACCTGCTACGGTAAAAACGGAATGTGCCAATGTGCCGTAGAGAAAGCGTTTCGAGAGGGGAAAATCGATTTTTACAAGCCTGTTTCCTGTCATCTGTATCCTGTGCGTTTGAAAGAATACAAAGACTTTGCGGCGGTAAATTATCACCGTTGGAAAATTTGCAAGGCCGCCGAAGTATTGGGCCGTCGGGAAAAAGTGAGGGTTTACGAATTTTTGAAAGAACCGTTGATTCGCAGGTTTGGAGAAAAGTGGTATAACGATCTTTGTGAAGCCGCCGAGGCTTATTTGAAAGAGTATGGGAAATAATCCGGTAAAATTCAGCTATAAACAGATTTGGTTCATTGCCTATCCGATTCTTATCAGTCTCGTTATGGAGCAACTCATCGGCATGACCGATACCGCCTTTATGGGGCGTGTCGGTGAAGTCGAATTGGGAGCTTCGGCCATTGCCGGAGTCTATTACATGACATTTTATATGATTGCTTTCGGGTTTAGCTTGGGAGCGCAAATCATTATGGGGCGGAGAAACGGAGAAGGAAATTATGCGAAGATAGGCCCTATATTTTATAAGGGAACCTATTTTTTGCTGGGAGTAGCGTTGGTGCTGTTTGTCTCATCTCATTTCGTCTCGCCTTGGATTCTCGAACGATTTATCGATTCGCCTCATGTTCATGAGGCTGCCGTAAGTTATATTCGCTGGCGGGTATATGGATTTTTCTTTTCATTCGTAGCCGTGATGTTCCGCGCTTTTTTCGTGGGGACAACCCAAACAAAGACTCTGACACTCAATTCGATTGTCATGGTATTGTCGAATGTCGTGTTTAATTACATTCTGGTTTTCGGAAAATTGGGATTTCCGGCTATGGGAATTGCAGGAGCCGCCATCGGTTCTTCTTTGGCCGAGTTGGTATCGGTAATTTTCTTTGTCGTTTACACCCGTGTACGAGTCGATGTCAAAAAATATGGATTAAATCGTTTCGGTCTGCGGAATGGGGAACCTTTGGGAAATATTTTGAATATTTCTGTATGGACGATGGTTCAAAATTTTATATCCATGTCTACATGGTTCCTGTTTTTTATCGCCGTGGAACATCTGGGCGAGCGATCGTTGGCCATAACGAATATTATTCGTAACGTATCGGCACTGCCTTTTATGATTGTCATTACGTTCTCTTCGACATGCAGCACGCTTATCAGTAATTTGATAGGAGCTGGAAATACTCGCTATGTAAGGGGCACGTTGAATCAGTGTATCCGCATGGCATATTTGTTTGTGCTTCCGATTATATTGTTCTTTATCCTTTGTCCCGATTGGATTTTGCGCATTTACACCGATATGCCCGATCTTATTTCGGCATCGCTTCCGTCTTTGTTTGTCCTTTGTTCCGCCTATATTTTTATAGTTCCGGGGAATGTCTATTTTCAGTCGGTTTCGGGGACAGGCAATACTCGTGCCGCGTTTGTTTTGGAACTGATGGCGCTGGTGCTCTATGTCGTCTATGTGGTGATTATGATATTTTATATGAGGGTCGATGTCGCTGTTTGCTGGACGACGGAACATATCTATGCCATTGGAATTCTTTTATTTTCAGCGGCTTATATGAAATGGGGAAAGTGGGAAAATAAAAAAATCTAAAAAAATAATCGGGCTGTTGTTTTATATGAGAATTATTTAATATTTTATATTTAGTACGAATGAACTAAATATAAAAGTCAAATGGGTTGCTGTTTACGATAATTTGTGTATATTTGCAACTGATGCAAAAACGGATTATACATCGATATAGTCAAGGGTGTTTGCTCCTACTCTTACTCTTGGGTTAGTTATATGGGAAATTTTATGGTAAGAAAAATTCTGTTGTGTATATTCGCATGTACCTTTGTAATGTCGGAGGCACAAGAAGATTCTGTCCGTCCATATCAGTTGCCCGATATTCCCGATAGTTTGGTGACGCCCGATGTTAGAAGCGAATATTTAATTGCCCATTATTGGGATAATTTTGATATTGAAAACCGCGCATATTTGGATGCGAGGGAAATTCCGGAACAGGCTTTCGTCGATTTTACCTCTATTATGCGTATCGCTTCACGAGAGA
>ULQD01073748.1_pt1 | contig 15828 bp, 12 predicted proteins | sample 1954121 | NCBI WGS metagenome assembly ULQD01 (sample SAMEA4835646, study PRJEB28245) | human gut metagenome | biome: gut microbiome; material: fecal sample | place: Denmark | collected 2008 | reverse complement strand
TAGCCCCTTAATCTATATCGTTGTACCTGGTGACACGCTGGAGAAGATCGCAGAAAAAAATGGTGCGAATGTTGACGATATTGCGCGTCAGAATAATATATCAGACCCTAATAAAATATATCCGGGGCAATCAATTTCTATAAGAAAAAATGGTAGCAATACTGCGGTCGAGTCCGATAACTCAGCAATTAATCCTCCAACCTCAAAAACAGTGAGTAAAAAACAACTGCAAAACAAAGAAGTAAATTCCAATAAAAAACGCTGGAATCAGTCGGAGGAAAAAATTCCGGTAATCCGATTGCGTTACTTCCTCATGATCAGCGAGAGGCTCCGTGGAAGGCGGTTGCATTCGAGGAGGGAGAGACTCGATGGAAATGGGGGCGTGTAAAGGAAGGCGATGGCGGAATAAACTACCATAAGAAGACAGGCATTAATATGTCATCCATGGTTGGTGACTCTAATCCGTGGTGTGCTTCTTTTGTAAATTATTGCCTTAAAGAATCTGGGTATTCAACATCTGGTAGCGCCAGTTCTCAATCTTTCTCGAAAAATAAAAGTTTTATAAAAGTGTCTCAACCTATATACGGCGCAATAGTCGTTTTGCGGAAAAAAGGATCTTGGAAAGGGCACGTTGCTTTTATATACTGTCTTTTTGAGGATGGAGAAATAGGTGTGCTTGGCGGAAATCAGGGAGATAGTGTAACAATAAACCCATTATATCAAGTTTATATCAATGGACGGTTACATTATGAATTGATAGGGTTCTATGTACCTAATTCATATTATTCTTATGCACAAAAAATAATAAATTCGGGCTCGAGAGAAGCAGCGATTTCTAATATTGCAGAGTTGCGTGAAAGCCTTGGAGCCAATCTACTCTCGAAAGAGGATGGAAGAACAAGGTGATAAAAAAATTTAATACTGGAGGTGATGTGAAGTATTATTATGTTTTAGCATTGTTACTTGGTTACAGCTCATGTGTACTGGCAGAAGAGTGTATGGATAACTCAAATATAGATTCTCTAAGACAGGTTTTTAAAAAAATAATAAGAAGTTGTTGATTGAAATGTCTTCAAAAGAAATGAGGCGTTATGTTGAAAGTGATTTACTTATCAAAAATAAATACAGTACACATTGTCAATGTATCTGAGGTTTACTATGGCTGGGGAGTGGACAAAAAATCAAAGTATCCTGTTAACACATCGGCAGTTTTCCCAAATGAAAAAGTGTGTGTATGGAATGTATCTTTTGCACTACCAGAGTCTATTAGAAAAAATGTGATGATGATGGTGCTTATGGGTATTTTATTGAATTTAAGAAAGTTAATGGGAAAACAGTTCTATATAACTTTACCTCTTTGTTTGATTCTCTTCCCGACGGAACTTTGGCTTGCAAAGCTGCCAATAAATTTATGCTGCAAAAATAGCTTGTGAGTATTGATGTAAGCATCTCGCTCTAAATTAAGGGTGTTGTTGATTAATCATTATTCAGCGCTCTTGCTGCTTTTTAGGTTGTGTTGCATATTATTTTGTAGCCAATAAACTCTATTTTTACTAAAAATCCAATCTTTTCTACAAAGTGGGAAGGTAATTCTGGTAAGCATTTACTGGTGATGAAAAAGGAAATCAACCAGAATAATACTGCAGAGTATTTATCTGTAAAACAGGTGACAAAGGGTAAGGATGATTGCATTTCAAATGATTATATTATTGACTGTGAAATGGATATTAATCTGAATGGGGGGTAAAAGAATCAGTTGAAATAAACAGTAGGTTTACCAATGACGAAGGCACTGTTTTATTTGCTTATAAATTGGATGTATTGGTGGGATAGACCCAGTTACTGTCAACTATTTCGCGTATAAAATGGATTGAAATATGCACTGCGAGGGGAAGAGAATATCATAGTTGAAAACGGTAGGTGTGGTGGAGAAAACCCTCCGATTCCTGATTATAATTAAAAAAGACAAGTCTCTGTTAAATTACATGCTGAAAAAAATGGAAGGCCACTTCAACGACAAAAGTAAACTAGCACGTTGATTTCTGTTTTTTACCAAAAAGGATGGTCGTATGTTTAAGTGTGAGTTTGCTAATGAAGGAAATATAATGTGGTGAGTTTTTGTTTCGCCTGCATATCAAGCTAATTTAGCCATCCTGTAATATGAGGAAATTAATGCCATATACACTTAAACATTTGCCAGAACGCTACCCCAGACCTAAGCCTCTGAAATTTTCTCGTTGGCTTGTTGCTCTGGTTGTCATGCTTTCAGTCAGTATTATCATAATGCGTATATTTGGGCGTTATGTTGAAAATCTGTACTTCTGGAGATTAGCTTTAGGTTTTCCTGTTGCTTTGTGGAGTGTCTTGCTTTCTTCTCGTCTGCTTGTTTGGTCTTTACAGGATAGCAAAGCAAACGCTTTTGACAAACAGCGAGAACAGTGGATTCTTCGAGAAACCCGTAAGGCACGGCGTGCATTACAAGTGCTGAGTGCAACATTTATTTCCGGCCACTCATCAGTTGCTCAGAAAGATACCGCTATTGCTATGCAAAACAACGACAGCATTATTGTTTCACAGGTCGGCCGGGATGGTAATGAAAGCGCCAGAATGAGCCAAATTTCTTCCAGCCCGCAGGATTCTATGGAATTCGTGATAATGAATATTTTTTCGCAGATGATTGCAGACATTCCTTTTACACAAATCCCTGATAAATGCCCACTAGTAGTAGTTTTTGATGTAACAACATCGCTGCCTTTGGAGAACATTCGCCATTACTGGGATGAGGCATGGCAAAAGAACAATATCACTTTTCCTGTTGAACACGTTGAAGGGAGTGGTCTTAGTGTAATTGACCGCTGGTTAAATGAACGTATTAAAGATAAAGCAATGTTATTGATTGTTGGCCTCCAGATTGATCCGGTTGTTACAAACAATACTGCTGAAGCGGCTGTTGCTCTACTTCTTGGCAACCGCCTAACGCAAGAGGCGCTTGACCCCCTCGCATTACTACACCGGCCAGATGCTGCTCCCTCAGGTGAACTTAGCGAAGGGATGAGGATGGCCGCCTGGAACGTCCCGCTAAAAGAAAGTATGGTGAAAAATTTATGGCTCGCAGGAATGACAGGTGAGCAACGTGCAGAAGCGATTGGATGTCAGAATGCACATCCTGCGCAGTGCGTAAAAGATGAGGCTGTCATTTCACTCGATATATCCATGGGGAATGCTGGAGCCGCTGCACCCTGGCTGGCTATTGCTGCCGCCACTGAAATTGCCCGACAAACACAATCCCCGCAGATGATTATCTGCGGGGATACCACTCAGAAAGTGCTATGGAGCACGCTTATTACCCCGATAGCTTCAAGACAGGAGATGGATCTGTGAAGTTACTTTTAGCACCGAAAACTACGGAAGGTCGCTATCTTTCAGTCGTATTCATTCTCTTTTTACTCTTGGCTGCAATGACATTTATCGTCTGGAAACATCCTGACATGGCCGGACTTGAGGGCGATAGTCAGCAGCAGAATTACTGGCTTATTGGTGGGTGCTGCATTACCGGATGTATCTTTATCATGTTAGTTATGCTCCTGTGGACAGCTCGCAGTGCCGGTAAAAAGGAGTTTGAGGCGCTCCTGGATGTCACTCGTGGTGATGACAATAAGAGAAAAGATGAGAGTGAAAACATCTCTGTTTCTCCAGCAGTGGTGATGTGTGCCAGGATTCGTGACCATCTGCGAACCCGAATTGGAATTCACTGGCGGCGCAAAGTCCGCCTGCTTTTAGTCACCGGCGACGAGGCGGCAATCGAACAACTGTTGCCTGGCCTGCGTCAGCAGCACTGGCTTGAAGGCAACCGCACCGTGCTGATTTACGGCGGCAGCCTTGCATCGGAGCCTGACCGAGAAAAATACATCGCGCTGCGCAAGCTGCGCCGTGGCCGTCCTCTGGACGGGATTGTGCGGGTGATGCCGTCGTCTCTCACCCTGACGCCGCTGATAAGCGAGAGCGACCTGCACGGGCTGGAAAAAATCAGCGAACTGCTGGGCTATGCCGCCCCGGTCTGGTTATGGAAACTGTGCGACAGTGAGTGGCCGCAGGCTGACCGCGCGGTGCAGGCGGTAGGGGTTAGCTTCCCGTTGCGCGCCACTGAGGACGATGTCGCCCGTCAGCTTGCGCAAATGCTGCCCACGCTGCGGGAGCAGGGGATGCGCCAGATCGCGGAGGAGACCCGCCACGACTTCCTGCTGCGTCTGGGGCAGCAGCTTATCGACGGGGAGATCGCACAATGGCGCCGGCAGCTGGCGCCGTGGCTGACCGCCTCGCGGCAGCGGCTTGCGCTGCGAGGCCTGATGTTTAGCCTGCCAGAACCTCGCGCCGTGGATCCGTATCAGGAAGCTGATACCTCGCCTGCGAGCCAGCCTCATCTCCTGACGCTGCCCGCGACCTGGCAGGGGATCGTCGATGACTGCCGCCGTTTACGCGGGCATCACGTGGGAATGGCGTGGGAGCGGGGCCTGGCGTGCGGTCTGCTGGCGATCCTCGGCCTGTGGGCGGCGGGATTGCTGCTCTCCTTTGCCCTCAATTACAGTCAGATTGCTTCGGTAGCGGGAAAAGCCCGCGACCTGGTGGCCCACCCCTCCGTTTCTGACTATCAACTGACGGCCCTCCATGCCCTGCGCAATGAGGCCGGCCGTCTCGTGCACGATGGGCAGAAGGGAGCACCCTGGTATCGGCGCTTTGGTCTGGACCATCATCAGCAACTATTAAACGCCGTCCTACCCTGGTACGGTGTGGCAAATCATCGCCTGATACGTGACCCGGCCAATGCCGCGTTGCAGCAGGCGCTCAACGCGCTGGTCAACTCCGCCCCCAATAGCGACCAACGAGCCAGGCTGGCGAAACCGGGCTATGACCAGCTGAAAGCCTGGCTGATGATGGCTCGTCCGGATAAAGCCGATGGCGCATTTTTCGCGCAGACCATGAAAACGGTCCAGCCGACGCGAATGGGGATCTCGACCGGTCTGTGGCAAAGTCTGGCGCCGGATTTGTGGGCCTTTTATCTCTCCCTGCTGCCCGAGCGGCCAGAGTGGAAGATCATCCCGGATGCGCAACGGGTGAGTCAGAGCCGTCAGGTTCTGTTGCAGCAGCTAGGTCGCCGCAATGCCGAAAGCACCTTATATGAGAACATGCTCAAATCCGTGCGTCGTAATTTTGCCGATGTATCGCTGGAAGACATGACCAGTGGCACCGACGCGCGCCGGCTGTTTACCACCAATGAAGTGGTCCCGGGGATGTTTACCCGCCAGGCATGGGAAGGCGGCATTCAGCAGGCCATTGATAAGGCAGCCAGCTCGCGCCGGGAGGAAATCGACTGGGTGCTGAGCGATTCGCGCAAAACGATGTCGACAGACCTGTCGCCGGAGGCGCTGAAAGCGCGTCTGACCCGACGCTACTTCACCGATTTCGCCGGCAGCTGGCTGAATTTTCTCAACAGTCTGCGACTCAACCCAGCGACCACCATTGCCGATGTTACCGACCAGCTCACGCTGATAAGCGATGTCCGCCAGTCGCCGCTGATTGCCCTGATGAATACCCTTGCCTGGCAGGGGCAGGCGGGGCAACAAAGGGAGGGGCTGTCGGACAGCCTTATTAAATCGGCCAAAGATCTGGTGGGCGGGAAAGACAAGCCGGTCATCGACCAGTCGGCAGCCGGCCCGCAGGGGCCTCTGGATGACACGTTCGGCCCACTGCTCCAGCTGATGGGGAAAAACACGGGCAGCAACGTCATGTCGGCCGATAGCACCCTGAGCCTGCAAACCTATCTGACCCGTATCACCCGCGTGCGCCTGCGCCTGCAGCAGGTTGCGAATGCCTCCGATCCGCAGGAAATGATGCAGGTCCTGGCGCAGACCGTCTTCCAGGGGAAAAGCGTCGACCTGACCGACACGCAACAGTACGGTAGCCTGATTTCGGCAAGCCTTGGCGAAGAGTGGACTGGCTTCGGCAACACTCTGTTTGTGCAGCCGCTGACTCAGGCCTGGGAAACCGTGCTTCTGCCATCGGCGACCAGTCTGAATGATAAATGGCGCCGTTCGGTGGTCGCCAACTGGCACACCGCCTTTGACGGACGCTTTCCGTTTGCCGCCAGCAAAAGCGACGCCTCCCTGCCGATGCTGGCTGAGTTTGTGCGCAAAGACAGCGGGCGAATCGAACGTTTTCTCACGACGGAGCTGAACGGTGTCCTGCATAAAGAAGGCAGTCACTGGATGCCGGATAAGGTCAACAGTCACGGCCTGGTCTTTAATCCGGCCTTTCTGCGCGCGATCAACCAGCTAAGCCAGCTGTCCGACATTCTTTTCACCGACGGCAGCCAGGGGATCAGCTTTGAGTTACAGGCCAGGCCTGCCCCGGAGGTTGTCGAGACACAGCTGACGATAGACGGCCAAAAGCTGCGCTATTTCAATCAGATGGCCGACTGGCAGACTTTCCGCTGGCCGGGGGAGACGTATAAACCCGGCACTCTGCTGACCTGGACCACCGTCAATGCGGGCACGCGTCTGTTCGGTGACTACAGCGGTACCTGGGGCTTTATTCGCTGGCTGGAGCAGGGTAAACGCCATCCGCTGGATCGCAGCCAGTGGATGATGAGCTTCTCCGCCCCGGATGGCCGCACCCTGCAGTGGGTATTGCGCTCCCAGCTTGGGAGCGGCCCGCTGGCGCTTCTGGCGCTGCGCGGATTGACCCTGCCGGATCAGATTTTCACTGTCGATGCGGCTGAGAGCGCACAGGCCCTGACGACGGGGGTAGGGAATAGTGACATGGATGAGATGGAATTATGAGTATTTTACAAAATTTGGTTGCCGCCAGTCAGTTGGATGAAAGCGTACTGCGCCAGCAGGCCCGGTCACGTCAGGCGCAGTGGCAGTCCTGGCTTGCGCCAATCAGTGACGCCCAACCAACCGGGGACGATCCGGGCTATGACGATGATTTTCAGCGTATCCGCGATGAGGTCAATAAGATCTCCGGTGTCGATACCGAACTGATTTGCCAGTTGGCTGGACAGTTACTGGTAACAACAAAAGATATCCGGATTGTTACCTATTACTGCTGGGCCCGTTTGCACCAGGACGGGGAAGCTGGCTTGGCCGATGGGCTGGAGCTGCTGGCAGGCTTGCTGCAACGATATGGTATGCAGCTTTATCCGCAGCGCGACCGTAGCCGCAAAGCAGCCCTCGAGTGGCTGGCGGGTACTCGTATCTTAGACAGTCTTTCACTTTTTCCAGAAGTTGTGCGGGAGGACGCAAGGCGTACCGTCGGCGCGCTGCTTCTCATTGATGATTGTCTGACGACAGAACCAGAAACATCACGGCCAGATCTGCAAGCACTCTGGGGTGCTCTGGAGTCTCGTTTGATAAAGGGCGGGGGAGTCGATGCGGTGGTGCCGCAGAACGTCGGAAACCGGGGGCTGGCTCAAACCGCTTCACGCATGGCTGAATACGAAGCGCCGGTTCTCAGTAACATCACCTCCGGTCAGGATCTGCTGGCCCAGGCGCGAACCCTGACAGCATATCTGCGTGTTCAACCCGATGGCTGGCTTGCCGCACATCGGCTAATGAAAAGCCTTCGTCATGACACCTTGACAATCATCCCTGCGCCTGATGCTGAAGGAAAAACACGTATCGAGCCTCCCAGAGCAGATCAGCGTGCCATGCTCAAGCGGCTGTACCTGCAACAGAGCTGGTCGGAGATACTGGAACAGGCGGACAGTACCTTCTCACGTGGCGCTAACCACCTCTGGCTTGACCTGCAATGGTATATCCATCAGGCGCTGGTGAGGTCGGGTCAGGATGTGCTGGCCGATATTATAATTGCCGATCTGAAAGGATTGCTGCGCCGTCTCACCGGGCTTGAAACATTAGCTTTTAACGACGGCACACCATTTGCCGATGAGGTCACGCTGAACTGGATAAATCAGAGTGTACTCGACGATATGTCCGTCTGGCAGGATGAGCCAGTATCGGCTGCCAGCGGCGCTGATAACGACATTCTGGCCCTTGAACCTGAAGCGCTCGAGAAGGCTGACACTGACGGTCTCGATGCTGCACTCCACTGGATTCAGACGCGCCCGGGCACTGAATCCACTAAAGAAAAATGGCTGTTGCGCCTGCTGATGGCCCGCGTGGCCGAACAAAAGGGGAAGAATGACCTCGCGCTCTATCTTCTGCGAGAACTCGACGATGCGGCGGGATCAATCACCCTCACGCAGTGGATCCCAGCCCTGTTGTTCGAGATTAAATCGCGACGGCTCAGGCTACTGCGCATGAAAGCCACGCGCAGCGAGAGTGAAAAGTTACGATTGCAACCGGAGATGGATCAATTGCTGGCAGGTCTGATTGCGCTCGATCCAGCCAGTAGCGCGGTGCTTTGCGGCTAACAGAACGGAAACTGACACTAAGGAGAACATATGGCAGCAAAAGGTTTTTATCTGGTACAGGGAGACAGAACGACCTGCGGCGGAAGAATCACTACAGGCGCAGAAGATCACACTCTGTTTGATAAACCTGTTGCCCGGGAGCAGGACAGCGTCACTTGCGGAAAGCACGCAGGGCTATACAAGATTGCCGGTGGCATCGACAACGATACCATTCATGGCCGGCGAATGGCCGGAACCCTCGACAGCTGTAGTACTTGCCCCTGTAAGGCGAAGTTTATTCCATCAATGATGAATGATACTTATGAGAAAGGAGGTGAATGCATAACTACTTTATTTTCACTCGATGGGCTTATGGCATCTTTACAGGAACCCTATAAGAATCTTCATCCAGAAAATAAGACTGAACGACAGTGTACTCACACAGATGGGGCGATTAAAGTTGCAGAATATATACTAAGTGAAATAAAGGCGAATGTCAGAAGCGATACGGCAGAAACAATACGATATTTAATCGACGAAGATTTTATAATAAAAAGACTTACTGAATGGAATAAACTTCCCTTTTATGCAAGGCTGGGGCCGCCCCCTAAAACAGATTTACTTGCTGCAATGGCTATTTGGTATCAGACCGTGAAAACAGGTTCAATCTGGGATCATAAACCGAAGATCCGCGATTTTTTTTCATCCGTTGCAGTAGCACGACCACTTCCCAGGAAAGGAAAATCATCAAAGTCTTATTATCATAAGTTTAAACAGTATGATTATTTTTATGATGTTTGGTCAAACATACATTATGGTTATGTTGGACGTAGTGTCGGTTTTTCTGAAGCAATTCTCTTGAAAGGGTCCACTTGGGAACAAAACATGACGCCAGGTGCCATGGGGGATGATACCATGGATGACATTACTAGCATGAAAATAGGGTTTAATCTATTTTATGAACATGGGAAATTTGCTGAGACGTTGACGGCAGATAATATTCTTTGCGTTTTAGAAACAACACCTGGCGCGCACCTTCCTCACTCAAGAGAAAATCATTGGTGCTGGAATACAGATAATCCAGAAAAAAGTGACGAATCATTTTGAAAAAAACAAAAACGTTAACGGGTATTGCTTTATTTATAGCGGTGTTAGTCCTTGTCGCTCATTTTATTCCGATAAGGCCAGTCGTTGTTATTATAAATAACACTAACGAAACTATATTCGTATATGCAGGTGAGAGTATATATAATGTCGAACCTGAGCCTGACGAAGTCGCGCGTATAGTACGATCAAAGCCTGAAATTATAGCACCTGGAAAAAGAGTTAAGATTAAAGCTTCGTTTACATCTCTGATTAGGAAAGATGCAGCGCTCGACATTGGTTGGAGGGTTGGTGGTCAATACGAATATAACGCTGCAGGTAGCGGTGGTCAAAATTTTATTCTTTCTTCAAAAGAGGGCGTGTGCTACGCATCGATTTATATAAAAGATGATTTTTTTAAGGGCGCGATTAAAAATGGTTCAAGCAATAAATGTTTAAAAAAAATAAAGGCATTTAATTATAAGTATTAATTCAGGTGTTATAAAGGTTATTTTTTTTAGTTGCCAGTTTCAAAATCTGATGATTGAAAGGAAATCAATATTAATTTATGGACGATTTAACCCTGCGTTATTACGACGCTGAAATGCGCTACCTGCTGGAAGCGGGTGAAGAGTTTGCCCGCGCTCATCCTGAGCAGGCGGCAATGCTCAATCTCGACAAAGCGGGCGCTCGCGACCCCTTTGTCGAGCGTCTGTTTGAAGGTTTTGCCTTCCTGATGGGCCGCATGCGCGAGAAACTCGATGACGATCTGCCTGAGCTGACCGAAGGCGTGGTCAGTCTGCTGTGGCCACATTATTTACGTACCATTCCCTCGATGTCGGTCGTGGAGTTCACCCCCGACTGGCCGGAAATGAAAGAGCCGATGACGATGGCCAAAGGCTTTGAAGTGCTTTCCCGGCCGATCGGTGAAAAGGGCACGCGCTGCCGGTACACCACCACCAAAGCGATTGCTCTGCAGCCGTTATCCCTGGAACGCGTCCAGCTGGCCACCGATACGGATGGCCGGTCGGTGATCACGCTGCGCTTTACCTGCAGCCAGCTGACGGACTGGCGCCGGGTCGATCTCAGTCATATCCCGCTGTACTGCAACGCCGATGCGCCGCTGGCCTGCGCCATGCACGAGGCCTTTACCCTCAATGTGGCCCGGATGTGGCTGCGCATGCCCGATGAGGTGGACAGAAGGCCGCTGGACGGGTATTTCAGCGCGCTGGGATTTGGCGAGGATGACGGCCTCTGGCCTGAAGATGGCCGCAGTTTTCGCGGTTACCAGCTGCTGCTGGAGTATTTTACCTTCCGCGAAAAGTTCATGTTCATCGATCTGCGCGGGCTGGAGACGGTGGCTTTTCCGGCCGGACTGGCGTGGTTTGAAATCGACGTCGTGCTGGCGGAACGCTGGGAACATGACTTCCGCTTCAGCGAAAAGCAGCTGCGCCTGCACTGCGTGCCAGTGATCAACCTGTTTCCGCTGGAGTCCGATCCGCTGACCATCAATTCCCTGCAGACCGAATACCCGCTGCGCCCGATGCGCGTGCAGGACGGCCACACCGAAATTTACACCGTCGATTCCGTGATCTCCTCACACCAGCAGGTTTACGCGCCGTTCTCAAGTTTTCGCCACAAAGGCGGCATGATGCGTCATGACGCGGCGGACTATTACTATCATACCCGGGTGCGCCGTGGCCCCTCCGGGCTGTACAACACCTGGCTTATCGTCGGCGGAGAAGCCTTTGATAATCATACCGTACCGGAAGATGAAAGCCTGTCGCTGACCCTCACCGGAACCAACGGCCAGCTGCCGCGTCGCGCGCTGCAGAGCACCGTGCTCGATACGGTGATGAAAACCACTTCCGCCAGTATTGCAGTGCGTAACCTCTGCGCGCCGACGCTGCCGTGCTATCCCCCCGCCCAGGACCGTTTTCACTGGCGGGTGCTGAGCCATCTGGGCAGCAGTTTTCTTTCCCTGATGGATAACGCGGAGGTCCTGCGCGGCACCCTGGCGCTGTATGAATGGACCGACAGCGAGATGAATCGTCGGCGTCTGGAAGCCATCCTCGACGTGAAGCACCGCGCAACAGAGCGCTTTGCACAGGGCCATCTGGTGCGCGGCGTACAGATTGAAGTCACCCTCGACAGTCACGGCTTTGCCGGACGAGGCGATATATGCCTGTTTGGCGAGATGCTTAGCCGCTTCTTCGCGCTCTACACCGACATCTACTTGTTCAACCGCCTGATTATCATTCTGCAACCAACCGGAGAACGACTGGAATGGGAAGAGAAGCACAGCCGCCGCATTCCCGGCTGACCCCGCGACTGGAGGCCGACCTGCCGCGGATCAATTTTTACCGCTTCTGCCAGCTTCTGGAAAAACGGCGTCCCGGCCAACCGCTGATGGGGGGAACCAGCCATCCGGCTGACGATCCGGTGCGTTTTTACCCGCATCCGGGAATGGGATTTCCCGCCAGCGAACTGAAAGCCGTGGAATACGATGAGGCCGATGACAGCAGGCCGCCGGTCATTCGCACCACCTTTATGGGGTTGTACGGTGTCGATTCGCCGCTCCCGACGGCATATCTCGATGATATCGCCCAGCACAGGGAAGGGCATGAAGCGCTGCAGGGCTTACTGGATATCTTCAGCCACCGGATCATGACGCAGTTTTACCGCATCTGGCGGAAATACTCCTGGCCCGCCACCTTTGAGCCCGGCGGCACCGATCGTCTCTCGCAGTCGCTACTGGGCCTGGCGGGGCTAGGCATCCCCGGCACGACGCAGCATATCGCCTCGCCGGCGTCGCGCTTTCTGGCGCTAACCGGCGTGCTGCGTCAGCCGGGCAAAACCCAGCAGGGGATCCAGGCGCTGGTCACCCTGCTGGCCCCGGAGACCACCGTCAGGGTGAGCCCGTACAGCCTGCGTCCGGTGGCGATCAGCCAGCCGCTGGGGTTTTACGGCGATGACGACTTCTTCCTGGACGGCAATACGCCGCTGGGTGACGAAGCGATGGATGCCAGCAGCCAGCTCCTCGTCGCCCTTACCACCGACAATCCCGCGGAGGCGCAGGGCTGGAAGCCTGACGGCCCGCTGTTTCGGGACTTTCTCATCCTGCTGCGGGTATACCTCGGCTGGCGATTCCGGGCCAACATCACCCTGACCGCGCCGACCCGACTGCTGGCTGTCCCGCCGCTGGGGGACGAGCCGTTCTGGCTCGGTATGAACGGCGTGCTGGGCGTGGGTCAGGGCGAGAGTGAGGACGATATTCCTCAGACCTTTACCACCGAGCTGGGTACCTATACGGGCCTGCAGCCTGCCACCTTTCTACAAGGAAACCGACGTGTTACGTATAAGTTTGACTAAAACCGCCTGTCTGCTGCCCCTGCTTGCGCTTTGCCTGAGCGGATGCGGACTCACCCAGCGCGTCTCGGAGGGAACAAAGTCTGCCTTCAACGCCGTTTTTTATAAGAAAATTAATACGCTGCATCTGGACTTTACCGCGCGCGAAGCGCTCAACACCGATGCCAGAGAGAATCACTCGCTCTCTGAACCGGTGGTGGTGCGCATCTATCAGCTTAAAGATCGCCAGACCTTTGACCGGCTGGTTTACCAGCAGCTGCTGGAGGAGGGGGATATTCTGCTCGCCGCCGATCTCCTCGCCAGTCGCGATGTGGTGATCGGTCCCGGAGGGGACGCCAGTCTGAATATGCCGCTGGAAGCGGAGGCGACGTTCGTGGCGGTTGTCGGCCTGTTCCGCCATCCGGACACACAAAGAAATACCTGGAAGCAGGTGCTGGCGCGTGAGGAATTGGATCCGGACAAGCCGCGCATTTTCACCGCCGAACACAACCAGCTACGGCTCAGGCCTGAAGCGGCGAAGTAACATAAAAAAACAAACATTTGCGGCGGGGCCATCGCGCCAGTTCGCCCTCAATCTTCGTAACCAGCGAACGGGCGATAACCATCTTCATCCAGCCCAACCGGTTTCATCACAGCACAGGGAGATAACGTGACAGCGAGGGAACGTTTTTTTAAGAAACTGCAGCAACAGCAAAATCCGCGGCGGACAGCGGCCCTCGACGGGTCGGCCGCCGCGGATATCGCCAGGTTTCGTCAGCAGATGGCGGAGCTGGCTCAGCAGATAAGTCAGTGGTTTGATGGAACCGGTATTGAGGTGGTGATTTCGACCCGCCATCTCCACGACCTGAGTACCCTTGGCTACAGCCTCAACAGCGGCATCTGCCGCTACGATATCCCGGCCATTCGTCTGCAAAACGGCGAGCGCAGCGTCAATATCGTGCCGCAGCAGCTGTTGGATGGCGTGGAAAAGGGGATCGTGACCCTGAGTCTTGAGGCGCCCGACGGCGCGGGCTCCCGGGAGGTGTTTTATCTGAGCCTGGCCCCGGAGGAGGGCTGGATGATCCGCAAGGCGCACCAGTCCCCGGAAGCGCGGCTTATGCTTACCGAAGATCGCTTTTTTATGGCGGTCGATAGCCTGGCCTGAAGATCCCTGACAGGCGATGACGTCCCCGCGGCGGCGGTGCAAAGCGCGCATCGCCGCCCTGAGGTATCAGGCGCCAAACGCTCCGTCGATGGTGTGCATGGCGCCAGTGACAAACGATGCCTCCGGACCGGCCAGCCACGCCACCATTCCCGCCACCTCTTCCGGACGGCCATGGCGCTTAATGGCCATAAAGTTGTGCATCAGCTCTTTCATCGGGCCGTTCTCCGGGTTGGCGTCGGTATCAATTGGGCCGGGCTGGACGACGTTGACCGTGATGCCGCGCGGGCCAAAATCCCGCGCCAGGCCGCGCGCCAGCCCCTGCAGGGCCGATTTACTGAGCGCATAGGCCGCCATTCCCGGCACTGGCATGCGATCGCCATTGACCGAGCCGATGACAATAATGCGCCCGCCTTCCGGCATGCGGCGCGCCGCTTCGACGGAGGCATGGTAGGGGGAGTGAATATTGATGCGGAACAGGCGATCGATGGCATCGCTGTCCTGCTCGAGAGCGTCACCGAAAAGCGCGATCCCGGCATTGACCACTAACACGTCCAGCGGGCCGCTGTCGCGGACCAGGCTTATCACCCCATCGCGATCGGCGCTGTCCGCCTGCACCGCCGTGCTGCCGGTCTCTGCCGCCAGCCGCTCGGCCGCTTCCGGCGAACCGGAATAGCTAAACACCACCGACGCGCCATCGGCGACAAAACGCCTGACGATCGCCGCGCCAATTCCCCGACTCCCGCCTAAAACCAGCACTGATTTGTTGTGAAACGCTGTCATATCCCGCACCTCATGATATTGTAGTGATGATTACAATATGCTGCGGCTAAACAGGCTGTCAAGGATTAATATAGTGACCACTACAAAACCAGGGCGTACTCCGGGACGTCCCCGCCAGTTTGATGCGGAACAGGCCATTGAAACGGCGCAACGCCTCTTCCACGCGCGAGGCTACGACGCGGTGAGCGTGGCCGATCTGACCCAGGCTTTCGGCATCAACCCCCCGAGCTTTTATGCCGCTTTTGGCAGCAAGCTCGGGCTGTATACCCGCGTCCTGCAGCGCTACAGCCAGACCGGGGCCATTCCCATCGATGCCCTGCTGCGAGACGACCAGCCGGTGGCGGCGTCGCTCATCGCCGTACTGCAGGAGGCGGCTCGCCGCTATGTGGCCGATCCGGCCGCCGCCGGCTGCCTGGTGCTGGAGGGGGTACATTGTCAGGATGCTGATGCCCGGGTGGCGGCAGGCGAATGGCATGCTGCGGCAAGAGCCAAAATCCAGCAGTATATCGCCCGCCATCGCCCGCAGGACGCGCTGCGGGTGACTGACTATATGGATACGCTGATGCTTGGCCTGTCGGCGAAAGCGCGGGAAGGGGATAGTCTGCCGCGTCTTCTGGAGACCGTGCGGCTGGCAGGCCTGGCGCTGGAGCGCATCCTGCCAGCCTGAGTCGTCAGATGGTTTGTCCGCCCGACACCTCGATCCGCTGGGCGGTCACCCAGCGGTTATCGTCGCGTAGCAGGCTGGCGATCATCGGCCCAATATCCTCGGGAACGCCCACCCGTCCCAGCGCCGTCATGGCGGCAAACTGCGCGTTTACCTCTGCGTCGTCCCGCACCAGCCCACCGCCAAAATCGGTGGCGATAGCGCCGGGGGCGATGGTATTGACGGTGATGCCGCGCCCGCCCAGCTCGCGGGCCATGTACACGCTCAGCATCTCCACAGCCGCTTTGGCGGCGGCGTAGGCGGAGAAGCCAGGATAGGATACGCGGGTCAGCCCGGAGGAAAAGTTAACGATCCGCCCGCCGTCTGCCAGCAGCGGCA
>ULQD01006266.1_pt1 | contig 15890 bp, 8 predicted proteins | sample 1954121 | NCBI WGS metagenome assembly ULQD01 (sample SAMEA4835646, study PRJEB28245) | human gut metagenome | biome: gut microbiome; material: fecal sample | place: Denmark | collected 2008 | reverse complement strand
CCCGCCGTAACGATATACGATGCCCCCAATCGCCCCTGGCGAGGCATGATGCTGGACGTGGCTCGTTATTTCTACGACAAAGAGTTCGTGAAAAAATACATCGACATGATGGCCATGTACAAGTTAAACAAACTGCAATTCCACTTGATTGATGACTCCGGCTGGCGATTGGAAATCAAAAAATATCCCCGTCTGACCGAGGTGGGTGCATGGGCAGGTCCCGATCACAACCGTTTGGGAGGATTCTACACCCAAGAAGACATAAAAGAACTGATCGCTTATGGACAAGTCCGTAACGTGGAAATCATTCCCGAAATCGAATTTCCGGCTCACATTCTGTCTGCCGTCGTTGCCTATCCGTGGCTCAGTTGCACGGGCCTGCAACACGAAGTCCCCACACAACATTTCATCAGCCGCGATCTGCTTTGTGTCGGCAAAGAATCTTCCCTGCAATTTTTACGAGATGTATTAGACGAAACCGTTCGATTATTCCCTTCCTCATACATCAATATAGGGGGTGATGAAGCCGTTTACACTCGTTGGGAAGAATGTCCCGACTGCCAAAAAGTGATGAAGCGGGAAGGATTGAAAAAGGCTTCCGAACTGCAAGGTTACCTTACCAACGTCGTAGCCGAAATGATGAAAGAAAAAAATCGTACCGTCGTAGGGTGGGAAGAAATCTTTTTGCGAGGTGATGTCAAAACCCCTGTTGTCGGGCTTATTTGGCACAATGTCAGGGACACCCTTCTTGCTACGCAGCGCGGACATAAAGCTATTCTGACACCCGCCACGCACATGTATTTCGACTTCCCCGAAAGCCGTACCCCGGGAGAAGTGAAAGCCGCCACTTGGATGCCGCCTATCTCTCTCGAAAAATGTTACAGCATGGAAATCAACGACTACTCTCCCGAATCGACCGTATTAGGAGTACAAGGCTGCTTTTGGAGCGACCAATTTATTCACGGCACTGTATTGCAAGAGATAGATTATCTGAATGAAAATCGCTCCGAAAACTATGCCGAATACTTCACTTTCCCCCGTCTGTTAGCTCTTTCAGAAGTGGCATGGTGTCGACAATCCGACCGCAATTATTCCGACTTCCGTCGCCGGTTGAGTCACCATTTCAATCGACTCGACTTCAAAAATTGCCATTACCGTGTACCGGAACCCGTCATAGAACAAATGGATCCGACTGCTACCGGCGCAATAGAATTTACATTATCTCCGGCCGTCGCCGATGCCGACATTCGCTATACCACCGACGGCTCCTATCCTACGGTTCATTCCCCCCTTTACACCACTCCGGTAACCGTCGATGACAAAAGCGACTTCCGGGCTATTACCGTAATAAATCCCCGTCACTATTCGCTGCCCATTTATTTCGCCCCCGACTATTCGGGCTATAAACAGTACGGTGAATATACAGCCGAATGGAAACCCCTGAACGTACAGCCCTATCTAACTCCTTGGCGATTCGAATGTACAGGCAAAATATCAGGCAATGGCACATATACGGTATCGTTCATCTACACGAAAGGTGAAACCCCGTTCCGATTAGGCGCATTGAAACTTTACAAGCGAGACGAACTCCTCGCCGAAGTTCCGCAATCGGTTCTGATAAATGCCGATTCCCCCATAGCGACCTACCGCTTTACCGTCGATTCCTTCGAAGCCGGTACTCCCTTTTTCATAGAAGTAGAAGCCTGCGGAGAGAAAGGGAACGATACCTCGGGATTAGTATTCATAAACAAAGTCACTCAATAATCCATAAAAAAATAAGATACACAAAAGGCAGCTAAGCTGCCTTTTGTGTTATATAACATTCGATCGAAATACAGACCGATTCTCCGAAAAGACTATCTTTGTAAAAGAAGATATCATAAAATAATTTTATACCACGTAACACAGAAATTTTTATCATCATGGCAAAAGCGCATATTTTTATCAGTTACGCCCACGAAGACAAAGAGTGGGTACTGGAAGGCCCGGGAAACATTCATCTGATACCTCGAATTAGACGACACACGAGTCCGGATGCAGAAATATGGTTCGACGAAGGATTGGTTATCGGCGAAAAATGGGACGAAGAAATACACAATCACATCATTCAATCACACATTGCCATTTTGCTGATTAGCGAAAGTTTCGTATCCTCGGATTATATCGTAAACAAAGAACTCGTTTGGATTAAAGAGCAAGTAGAAAAAAACGATATGAAAATCGTTCCTCTACTCATCGGAAACATTACCGAAAAATCGAAACGAATAATCGACTGGATATATCAAAGGCAAATACACCCTTCCGAGACACAACCGCTTTGCAACTATCTCAACGATAAAGCACAATGGGACCACATGATTACGAGTATATTGAACATCATCGATGCCAAAATCGACCAAGTGCTCGAAACTCTTTTGCTGAACGAAAGCACCCGGCAAACCGAAAATTCGATTAAACCGTCTGTCATGCCCGACAGTAAAACAGTTACTGGATATATCGAAAACCGAGACACGAAAATTACCGATAAAACGACGGCGGCACACCCGACAGGAGTAAACCCCGCACTTTATCAAGAAGCCATCAGACTATACCGGAATCACAAATACAAAGAAGCATCGGATATCCTTCTGAAATTAGCCGCCGCAAACAACACCGAAGCTCAAAATCTCCTTTGCGACATTCTTTGCAACAAAGTAAAAGGGTATCAACTATGGCCCGGAATTTTAGAAACATTCCTACCCTACGCAGAAAAAAATCTTGCCTTCGCTCAAACCATCGTAGGAAAAGTCTACTATCGGGGAAAACTGAATGAGCGCAATTACGAAAAGGCTTTCGACTGGTTCTCCAAAGCAGCCGAAAGCGGGAATTCATATGCCCAATACTTGTTAGGTAACATGTATGAAAACGGGACATTCGTAGAACAAAATTACGATACAGCTCTCTCCTATTATAAAAACTCGGCAGCACAAAACAACATCATGGCCATAGGAGAAATGGCATACATGAAAGATAATGGTTACGGTATGCCCATGAATAAGGAAGAAGCCGAAAAAATATACCTCCAACTGGCCGAAGAACGCGACGACGAGTGGTCCATGATCAAACTGGCCTATATCGAAATGGATAGAGGGAATTCCGAAGAAAGATTGAAATGGATACAAAAAGCGCTTGAAAAAGAGTATATCGATGCCTACGTAGATTTAGGCATCTTCTATCAATCCGACGAAAAATACAAAGACCTCGAAAAAGCGCAGCAATCTTATTATCAAGCGGCACAATTAGGCAATCCCGAAGGAATGAACGGATTGGCGATGATCTATTACGATATGCCGGACAATAAAGGAGACGAACAAGCGTTTCGATGGTTCTCCAAATCGGCCGACTTGGGAGACAGTCTCGGACTATATTATCTGGCTGTTATGTATGAAAACGGCTTCGGAACCAATGTCGACAAACAAAAGGCTTGGGATCTATATCTAGCTTCGGCCGATCAAAAATTCTCGCCGGCCTATCGTAAAATAGCGCAACTCATCGAAGAGGGCGAAGCACCTGCATCATTCACTGGCCGAGAATTGGAATACTATATAAAAGCTGCCGAAAGAAACGACATAGACGCTATACACGATGTCATACGATTCTTGGAGAATGATCCCGACCGGCAGAAAGAATTGTTCTCTTGGTGTCAACGAGGAGCACAGCTCAATGACGGGAAATGTATTTGTAAATTAGGAAAACTCTATTTCTACGGCATGGGGACAGAAATGGACGAATTCAAAGCGATGAACTGTTTCCGCAAAGCCGAAACGAAGGAAATCCCCGAAGCCTACTATTTCTTGGGGCTGGCCTACTACGAAGCCAAAGGTGTGGTTAGCCCGAACATACAAAAAGCCGAAGAATATTTTAGAAAAGCTGCCGAAGCCGGATATTCCGATGCGATTAAAGCAATCGCCGAACTTTATATGCAGTCGGGACAAGAAAACGGATATGAAAAAGCCATCGAATATCTGAAAACGATTGCGGAGGGAGAACATGCCGACATCGCTTATGAAGGACTCATGCGAATCGCCGTAGAACAAATGAACGCTCAGGATTACGACGACCCGCAGAACAGCGAACTATATCAAAAAGCTCTCCGATTCGAAACATCGGGAAAAGAAGCCGGTATGACCGAGTCGTTAAGTAAAGCATTCCTCGATCGAGGAATAAATTTATACAATATCGAAAAATACGAATCGGCCATAGCACCATTACTTTTAGCAGCACAAATGGGAGAATCGGAAGCCGCGACGCATTTGGGAGATCTGTATTTCTACGGACATGGCGTCGATACCGATTACGAACAATCCTATTATTGGTTCTCCAAAGCCGCGCAAAGCAACAACGCTTATGCCCAATATTCCATCGCATTTATGTATATAAAAGGACAGTTCGTAGAAAAGGACGACACGCAAGTAATCAAATGGATGAAATTAGCGGCAGAGAACGGCTACACCGAAGCGCAAAAAAACATGGGAGAATACTATTATTATGGCTCTTTCGGTTGTCGAAGAGATATGAAAGAAGCCATAAAATGGTATGAAATGGGAGCAAAAAGCAACGAACCGACATGTGTGTTTACTCTGGGATTAATCTATGAAGAAGGAGACGGAGTACAAAAAAATATCCTGAAAGCTGCCGATTGGTATCAAAAAGGAGCACAAGCCGGCATTCCTTCTTGTTTGTATAATCTTGGGAAACTAATTATCAATAAAGAAATATCGGGAGAAGAAGAGAAAGGATTCAACCTCATACAACAAGCCGCGGAAAGCGGATACTCCTTTGCCCAAAACTACATGGGACGTGCATACCGCTTCGGGTGGTATGTCAATGCAAATCCGGTCAGAGCCACCAACTGGTTCACCAAAGCGGCAGAACAAAATATGCCGGACGCAATGTGCAACTTAGGCGACATGTACTCCTATGAAGACGGATTGACCATCGACTATGAAAAGGCGTTCTATTGGTACGAAAAAGCTGCCGAAACAAAACACAGCAGAGCTTTGACCGAACTGGGAGACATGTATTATGCAGGGAAAGGTGTCCGACAAGATTACCAGAAAGCAATGGAATATTACCAGAAAGCGTGTGACGAAGGCTATCCTTATGCATTCTATTCATTAGGTTTTATGTATTGGAAAGGACAGGGAATGCTCCCCGACAAAGAAAAGGCTCAGGAATATCTCAGTCAAGCCGCCGCTATGGGAAATGAAAGCGCTTTCCAACTTTTGAACCGCATGGATCACGAATCGGAAGAAGAAAAAGACATCGACCCATTCGCCCGACAAGCCTATTTAGAAGCTCAACAAGCCCTTGCCGACAAAGAAACAGAAAAATATATCAACCTTCTATCCCAATCGGCGAATTTAGGATATGTTCAAGCCCTGAACGATTTGGGAGACCTCTATTTTAATGGAGAATTGGCCCCTAAACATATGGGCAAAGCATATGAATATTTTTTGAAAGCCTCTCAAAACGGATCTGGATATGGTTCATACAGTTGCGGATTCATACTCATGAAAGGGTCTTCCGATATTCCCCGGGACATTGAAAAAGGACTTTCCATGTTCCGTTTGGCGGTTGAGCAGAATTACAAAGCGGCAACCCGGGACTTGGCTCGATATTACTATTCGTTGGAAACCGAAGAGGACAATCGCAAAGCGTTGGACTACTACCTGCAATACATCGAGTACAATCCCAAAGACACCGATACATTGCTTCATATCGGATTGATTTACGAATCGGGATTGGGAGTTCCGCTCAATATCGACCTCGCCCGTAGATATTATGAAAGAGCTGCCGAACAAGACGAAACCGGCATGGCATACAACTTCTTGGGAGGGACCTACATGAATGACGAAGAAACCGAGAGCAACGAACGAAAAGCCGTGCACTACTTCCAAAAAGCTATCGAATTGGGCAACACGAATGCAATGTTCCGAATCAGCTACTACCTCCACAACGGTAAAGGAGGATTACAGGTCGACATACCTCGGGAAATCGAATTGCTCACCGAAGCCTCCAAACGCGGAAACCATCAAGCCACGTATCGGTTGGGATTACTATTCGAAGATAACGAAAGTGGAATGGCTCAAAATCTCGAATTATCCGTCAAATACTTCCAATTAGCCGCCGACAACGGTATTCTCGCCGCCATCAACAAGATGGGAGAATTATATCTTTTCGGGGAAGTAATACCGGCAAACCTGACGAAAGCCATATCTTGCTTTACGGCAGCCTCGGAACAGGGATATGGGAAGGCCTCATATTGGTTGGGAAGGCTTCATACCGATGGTATCGGACAACTCGAAAAAGACACTCAAAAGGCGATGAACTATTACCGTAAAGCTATCGAACAAGGTTATGAAGAAGCCCGAGAGTGGATGGGGCAACTCCAAAAAAATTTGGTGGACGAGACCATAACAGATATTGAAATACCCCAAGACAAGTCAGACGAAGAGCTATACAAAGATGCTAAAAATGCATTGGAGAAAGCCCAATTCAAAACGGCTTATGCCTATTTTTCCTATTTAACGCAAAGAAACCATGCCGAATCGTTCAACGAACTAGGAGACATGTATTTCTACGGCAGAGGAATGGCAATCAACCAAGCCAAAGCTCTGGAACTATATAAAAAAGCCGCGGCACTCGATAGTGTTTATGGTTTCTTTAATGTCGGATTCTTATATTGGAACGGACCCGAAGAAATACAAGATCCCGAACAAGCATTACAATATTTGAAAAAAGCGGCCCAAATGGGCTATACCTACGCACTGAGTTTCATCGGAGATATCTATCGAACCGGACCGGAAGAACTTATCGATTATGCCGAAGCGAAACGATACTATCAAAAAGGAGTCGACGTTAACGAAATCAATGCAATAAAAGGTATGGCTCTTTTATACCTTTTGGGACAAGGCGTAACACAAAACAATGCTATGGGAGCATTCTATTTGAAGAAAGCAGCCGATAAAGGCAACGCATGGGCCATGTATCACTTAGGACGTCTGTATTATTACGGCGAGGGTATTCCCCGTAACCCCAAATTGGCATTGGACTATTTACAAATGGCTTATGATGCGAACTATCCGGATGCATGCAGTCTGTTAGGACTACTCTATGAAAGAGGCGAAGGCACTGCACCAAATATAGAATTAGCCAACAAGTTATACATCAGAGGGCATGAATTAGGAGACGACCAATCCATGTGGTACTTGGCTTGCAATTATCTCGATGGAAACGGTCTGCCCAAAGACTACAAAAGAGCCGAAAAACTCTTTATACAAGCCATCGAAAGAGGGAACGAACCGGCTCGAATCGACTTAGCCAGAATGATATTCCACGGATTAGGAACAGTACAAGACCCGCAAAAAGCATACGAAATCATAAAACCCTGTTTAGAGCAAGGATACGGACGAGCATATATGTTAATGGGAGAAGTTTACGAAAACGGATTAGGTGTGGAAAAAGATTATAAACAAGCCAAAGAACTGTATCGAAAAGCGCTCGACTTAGGATATAGTTTTGCACAAGAAGCACTCGACCGTTTAGACAAGTTCTGCTAAAAATAAAGCTGTTAAAAACAAAGGAGCACCTCCTTCCCTTTCGTACTCTATGGCATTGCGTGACATTTCAGTCCTCCTCCCCTGTGTTTTGTAATGCAAAATATAGGGGAGGTGGCACGAAGTGACGGAGGGGTTGAAAAAACCGGCAACAGTAGTGACAAGGTTAAGCCCCCTCTCTCCCTGCCGTGTCCCGTAACATTACGGGGTGTTTCCGCAAGGAAATTTATTTTGTCCCCTTATTTTTCAATGACAAGTTGTACTTTCTTTGTCCCTAAACGAGCCTGTAACCACTCCTTGAATCTTTTTTGCTCCGACAAAGAAAAGACTTTGGAATGACGCACCACGGCAAGAGTTGTCGTGTCTCTCGCCTCTGTATCGATACAGCTGAAAATCGTTTTCGAAATGGCAATATCGGTCACATTAGGGAAAAGAACCTTTATTTCAGGAGCGACTTCCACCCCCACAGAATCATATTGTTGGTAATGCGATGTCAAATTTTCCAAAGAATCTATCGTTTTCTGCTGGCGAGCTATCTGCTCTTGATTATGCAAATAAATATCTTTAAACATCACACTGCTCAAAGTACTTATATCCGCTTGATTTTGCCCATACCCTTGACGAACCTCCAATATAGCACCGCCCAATCCATACTGGGGCAATCTCGCCTGTGCCACAGCTATGGAATCTTTCGGGATTTCGGCTCCCACCAAAGAGACGCGTATGATGCGCTTTCCGTGCTCCGTCACGGCACTTTTACTTAAAACCTGAGTATCGGCATAATTGAAATTCTGGGAAACAAAGCGGGATGCTGCGACCTCGAAAAAGTTCTCTTTCACCATATTGTAAGTAAGGTAAATACTCGGAGCCATAGTCAGTACCAAAATGGTATACACCATTCGTTCCACCTTCTTACGTCGTTCATCGTCCACAAACTCCTTCTTCGAATATTTCATTAACTTCACGCCCAAAGTCGTTGCGAACGCAATAAAAACCGAATTGATGAAAAACAAATAAAACGCTCCGAAAAAATAATAGAAATTACCGGTAGCCAACCCGAATCCCGCCGTACACAACGGTGGCATCAACGCCGTGGCGATGGCGACACCGGGTAGAACATTTCCTTTTTGTTTGGACGACATCGCCACGATACCCGCCAATCCTCCGAAAAAAGCGATCAACACATCGTAGATAGTCGGCGAAGTACGAGCGAGTAATTCACTTCGGGCCTCATTCAGGGGTGAAACCCAAAAGTAAATAGTCGACGTTATCACACTGAACAACGTTGCGACTGCCAAATTCCGAAAAGAACGTTTTATCAACTCATAGTCATTGATACCTAACCCCAATCCGATACCCATGATGGGACCCATCAGAGGTGAAATCAACATAGCGCCGATAATCACAGCGGCCGAATTGGTATTCAATCCCAACGAAGCGATAAATATCGCGAATACCAAAATAAGAATCGTAGAACCCTTAAACTCCACTCCTGCGCGAATCGCTTCTACCGAAGCCGCCTCTTCTTCCCTGTCTTGACTCATATCAAGATAATGAGTCAAAAACCTTTTGACGGAATCAACGAATTTGGGAAATGACATAATTACTTTTATTAAAATACCGAAAACTCAAAACCGCTCTTTCAAAACTTGGACACGAAACGTCTTAACCCGGGAACCTCGTTCATCGGCAAATCATGACGGAACAAATAGACCAAGAACACACCCAAAAGCAGAGTCCTGAATGCCAAACGCAAAAAGAGGGATTCGATAGGGACAACCATCGCCACCGCATACAGCACAACCGTCAACAGTGTATAGCGGAAAGCCGACTTCAAATCATAGCGTATCGGGTAAACACGCTGCCCGATAAAAAAAGAGGCCAACATCATACTCGCATAACAAACGAACGCCCCCCAAGCACAAGCCATATATCCGAAACGGGGAACCCCCACGATGTTGATAATCGCCGTAATGGCAAAACCGAACAAAGAGAACCAAGCGCCCCATTGTGTCCGGTCGGTCAATTTATACCACAAAGAAAGATTGAAAAACACACCGAAGAACAATTCGGCGAGCATGACAATAGGAACGACTTTCAATCCCGTACAATACGTCGCCGGCATAAAGAACCGCACGAAGTCTATATAAAACATCACTGCGAGGAAGATGAAAAGCCCGAATATGATGAAATACTTCATCGCATCCGAATACGACTTTTTATTTCCGTCGCCGGCATCTTTATTTCGGGCAAAAATGAATGGTTCGTATGCAAAACGAAAAGCCTGTGTAAACATCACCATCACGATCGCTATTTTATAAACCGCACCGTATATGCCGAGTTCCGACATGGCATCCGGGCGATTGCTTGCCAGTTGAGGATAAAACATCTTGTCGAAGGTTTGGTTCATAATACCGGCGATCCCCAATATTAATAACGGAAAAGAATATTTCAGCATGCGTGACAACAAATGCCGGTCGAACCGATAACGTATCCCGAAAATCTCTGGGAACAAAACCAACAATACAACTCCCGAACTGATGACATTCGAGACCAATATATATCCCACCAGAAAATCGGGGTCGAAAAACCAAGAAATCCACTCGGGGTGAATACCATACAGCCACGGGCAAAGCAAAATGAAAAACAAATTCAACGCTATGTTCAGGAATATCGAAAACAATTTGATCGAAGCGAACCGTATTGGACGACGCCGATAACGCAAGTAAGCGAACGGCAACGCCGTAAAAGCATCGACGGCTATAATGGCCGCCATCATCAATACATAATCCTCATGTTCGGGATAACCCAACAACCTCGACAGAGGTGTTATAAACACCCACACAAGAACAAAAAACAACGTCGATGTAGTCGCCAGCGAAATAAGCCCGGTAGTATAGACCCTCTGCGGCTCTTTCTCCTCCTTATCGTTGGCAAACCGAAAAAAACCGGTCTCCATGCCATAAGTCAGGATAATCAACAAAAGAGCCATATACGCATACAGATTGGTCACGATGCCATACTCGGCGGTCGTTTTCAATACGTTGATATAAAGAAAAACGAAACACCAATTCAAAAACCGCCCCAATATACTGCTTAAACCGTATATGGCGGTATCTTTCGCCAAACTCTTCATGCCGGCCATACGTCTCTGCTTATACGTGATTAAAACAATGTACCCTGCTCCGAAATCCGTCGCCGATTCAAATGGGTATAAGCCAAATCGGTCACCTCGCGCCCCCGGGGCGTACGCTTGATAAATCCCTCCTTAATCAAATACGGTTCATATACCTCCTCCAACGTTCCGGGATCCTCGCCCAAAGCCGTCGCAATAGTCGTCAACCCTACGGGGCCGCCTTTGAATTTATCGATAATGACCGAAAGTATCTTATTGTCGATCTCGTCGAGCCCGTATTTATCGATGTTCAACGCTTCCAAAGAATACCGTGCTATTTCCAAATCGATACTTCCCGACCCTTTCACTTGGGCAAAATCACGAACACGACGCAACAAGGCATTCCCGATACGAGGCGTTCCACGACTGCGCATAGCGATCTCGGTAGCCGCCTCATGCGTACAAGGCACGCACAACAGCTTGGCCGACCGCTCTATAATATGAGTCAATACGGCATGATCGTAATATTCCAAATGACAGTTTATCCCGAATCGGGCACGCAACGGACTCGTCAATAACCCGCTTCGGGTAGTCGCACCCACCAGCGTAAAAGGATTCAATTCTATCTGTATGGAACGCGCGCTCGGACCTTTGTCGATCATAATATCGATACGAAAATCTTCCATCGCCGAGTAAAGATATTCCTCCACTACCGGACTCAGACGATGAATCTCATCGATAAACAACACATCGTTTTCCTCCAACGACGTCAACAATCCAGCTAAATCACCGGGCTTGTCGAGTACCGGCCCCGACGTTATTTTGAAACCCACCCCCAACTCGTTAGCCACGATATTGGCGAGTGTGGTCTTCCCCAATCCGGGAGGGCCATGCAACAATACATGATCGAGCGGCTCTTGGCGCATCCGCGCCGCCATGACGAAAACCCGTAGGTTCTCTATAATTTTCTCCTGTCCGTTAAAATCGTCGAATGCCAACGGACGCAGAGCTTTCTCGAACTCACGCTCGGTATCCGAAATTTTTTGCTCTCTTATGTCGAATCGATTATTTTCCACAGGCTCTTGCGTTCACCGTATTTCGACGACAAACTTAACAATTTATTTTGTGATTACGAGAAGCCGATTGGTGTTTTTTAAGGCTATGCACGAGAGCAGAGCTCTAAATATTCCTATTTATTTCAGGGAATGGGAACTTTCACGTCGGCGTTTCAATGTCTCTTTTCGCTCTATCTTGACCCAAAATTCCCTATGCGCTCGCAAAGCCTCCTCTATGGAAGTAACCTCGTCCCACCCTCGTAAACGAGCATACACCCCTACGACATATCGTACGACCGACTCGTCCCGACAAAATCGGTTGAAATTGGCTAAGCACATTTTCGGAGTCATCGGTATAAACCGCATACGGTTCAGGTCGATAATAGAAAACACGATACCCTCCTCCTGCTTGTCGAACAAGATATTTCCGGCAGAATAGTCCAAATGTAAGACCCCTTTTTTATGCAAATCTACCGTAAAAGCGGCGAACGCTTCCAGAATATCCTCACGTCCGGCAATACCACCCTCCTCGAATTCTCGCATCATACGAGGATAAGAACAATTTTCCGACACAAAAAAAGAATGCTGCAAAAGTCCCCCGCTTTTCAGTTCGATATAAGCGACCGGGGCAGGGGTTTCTATTCCCATAGACCTCAATTTCAACGCATACTCATAAGCACGGGAAGCCTTGCTGGGACGGAAAAAAGTATAAGCGATTCTATTGATAAACAACGGCACTTTATAATTCTTCACCACATACCACTGCCCCTCATAAGAAAACTTGCGAAGCTCGTTTCTGGCTTTATAAATGCAATCACCCAACGTAGGAAATGAAATCGGCAGTTTTTGTACGAAATTTCGCAGCTGGCAATATGATGGATTCAGAACAAGTTTCATTTTCTGGTCATCGGGTCTTGAATAATATGATGATAAAAATACGCTTTTTCAACGATGTAAGAAAAATGTATTCAACCTATTTCTCTTTTATTAGAGTTTCTAAACTTTTCACGCGATCGACAATAGTTTCCGGGGCTATCTCCAAGCAAGCATAATCCTTTCGATAACAAGGCTTATTGCCGAATACAGAACAAGGACGACAATCCAGTGGCAACTCAACCACGCCGCTATCCGACTGTCGCCAACCTAAGAAACCGCAATACGGGTGCGTGGCTCCCCAAACCGAAACGACCGGAACCTCCACCAACGATGCCAAATGCATATTGGCCGAATCCATCGAAATCATCACGTCGAGACGGCTCATCAAAGACAGTTCGACCGCAAAGCCATAACGCTTGTCCGCCAAAGAAATCACCCCCGGATAACGCTCACGCCATAAGGACAAAATCTCCCGTTCCCGATCGCCCGATCCAAACAAAAAAATCTTTACTCGGCTTTCCTCCGATAACTTCGAAACGACCTTTTCCATACGGTCGAGCGGGTAAATCTTACCTTTATGCTTGGCGAACGGAGCCACTCCTATCCAACGCTCTCCGGAAGATTTCGGGGGCGTCAACTCCGAATACAATCCTTCGTCGCCCACACCCTCATCATACAAAGAGACGAAGTTAGGAACAAAACTAACCCCTAGCGAAACAAAAACCTCGCCGTACCGTTCGAAAGAGGAACGGAGCGGACGCAACACTTTCGCCCTGCGAGACGTTAATTCCTGTTTTTCTTTCCGTCCTTTATCGATTACGGCAACACGAATCCCCCATAATTTGAAAAAAAAGCGCAACACCTTCGTTCGCAACACATCATGCAAATCCGCTACGGCATCGATGGACAACCGACGAACCTCCCGAGCCAGATGATAAAGCCCGACAAAGCCCTTGTGCCTTCCCTTGACATCGGCGACGACAACCTGTAAATTTCTCGGAGCGTTTATGAACAACTGTGAAGCCACTTTTTGAGTAAGCATCACGAATGTGGTTTCAGGATAAGCCCGGCATACGGAATAAACCACGGGAATAGTCATCGCGACATCGCCCAATGCCGACAAACGTATAATCAGTACTTTGCGATAAGGCATAAAAAGTGTATTACTTTTTATATAAAACCGGATTCAATGCCGGATCGTTATACATCTTCATCTGCTTGTAAACCTTCATATATTTCTTGCCGGACTCTATTTCAGAGAGCAACTGGGTGATCGCCATAGACAAATCGGCCCGTTGCTCCAATAAAATTCTCAGCTTTTCCCGGCATTTGGCGACATGCTCGGGAGAGGCATCCTTACGCTCTACCTCTTGTTGCATATGATAGATTTTAACGGCAAGAATCGACAGACGGTCTATGGCCCAAGCCGGACTTTCCGTATTGATGGTTGCATCCGCTTTTACCTCGACGTTGGCATACTTTTGTAAAAAATAATCATCGATCATTTCCACCAAATCGGTACGCTCCTGATTCGACTTATCGATCCTTCGCTTGATAGCTAAGGCCTCTTCGGGATCTATCTCGGGATTGCGAATAATATCCTCCAAATGCCACTGAACCACATCGATCCAATTTTTCAGACACAGATAATATTCTATACTCCCTTTCGAATAAGGATTTTCCAACGGGGCATCGACTTGGTCGAACCGATGATAATATTGTGTTGTATTCCAAAAAATACGATTACACGTTTCAGCGAAATTCATAACTTATTGCTTTAACGAATATGACTTCTTTATCACAAAAACAATATCCCGCACAGAAACCAGCGATTTCACCTCCGCCGGACACGGCCTATTTTTGTTTCATGCAACAAACATAACAATAGTTTTACGAACTTCCGCTATTTTCCTCATATAAAAATAGCTTTTCGCTTCTTTACCCTAAAAAATTACTATTTTTGTTTATCAAAAAAACATAGCGATGAACACGATTCCATATATTGTAGCAGACAACAAAATACCCTACCTGAAAGGGATTCTCGAACCTTACGCACGAATCGATTACCTATCCCCCGAACGGATAAATGCACAAACGGTACAAGATGCCGATATACTTCTAATCCGCACCCGGACAAAATGTAATCGGGAACTGCTCGACCGAAGTCGCTGCCGATACATAGCGACGGCGACCATAGGCTACGACCATATCGATACGCTCTACTGTAAAGAAAAAGGTATCTCTTGGCAAAACGCACCCGGTTGTAATGCATCTTCTGTCGGGCAATACGTATTGTCATCACTGCTGGCTTGGAGCAAAAGCACCAGAAAAAACCTGCAAGACTGCACCATAGGTATCGTAGGAGTAGGTCACGTGGGCAAAATAGTCGCCCGATACGGTAAATTATTGGGAATGCAGGTTCTGCTCAACGATCCCCCCCGGCAGGAAGCCGAAAGCGAAACCGATTTTGTTCCTCTCGAAAAAATTTGTCGGGAAGCCGACATCGTCACATTTCACACCCCTCTGACACATGAAGGAAAATACCCGACATATCATTTGGCCGACACCGACTTTTTCAACGCCCTTGAAAAAACGCCCCTCATCATCAATACGGCGCGAGGAGAAATAATAAATACCGAAGCATTGAAACGAGCGTTGAAACAAAAAAAAATATCGTCGGTTATCCTTGATTGCTGGGAAAACGAGCCGAACATAGATAAAGAATTATTGGAACAAGCTTTCATTGCCACCCCCCATATCGCTGGATATTCTGCCGACGGTAAATCGGAGGCGACACGCATGATTGTACAGTCGGTTGGAAAATGGATAAAAACCGCTATCCCCACCCAAAATATCGTACCACCCGCACCGGTACGGGAAATTATCGACCTCTCCGGGGCCGCCAATCCTCTGCAACAAGCCGTATGGGAATCCTACAACCCTTTCGACGATGACCTCAGATTGAGAAAATCTCCCGAAACATTCGAGATGCAACGAGGCCTGTACCCCCTAAGGCGAGAGTTTCCGGCTTATTATATAAAAGGTATTCCCCCGACAGGTTCTCCCATTTTAGAAAATTTAGGATTTCACCTCGTATAAATATACACATTTTATTCTTGTATAGAAAAGAAAAATGAATAAATAGCTCGATAAAAAATGACCCTTTTTAAACCCTTCTCACATATAAAAACACGTATTTTTTGCACATAAAATCTATAAATGTGCAAAAAACGAGTAATTTATAAG
>ULQD01038127.1_pt1 | contig 17644 bp, 9 predicted proteins | sample 1954121 | NCBI WGS metagenome assembly ULQD01 (sample SAMEA4835646, study PRJEB28245) | human gut metagenome | biome: gut microbiome; material: fecal sample | place: Denmark | collected 2008 | reverse complement strand
ACAGTACAAAACAAATTACATTGTTGTTCAGTAGAAACATGAAAAATCAATCTTAGCTTTTAGAGACATAAAAGCCAAGATTGATTTTCATTAATGTATCCTTTCAATGGGTTACTTTTTATCATTCTCTACATTAGCATCACCAGTTTTAGGAGTCCAGTTATCCTCAAATTCTCCCGATACAACTATTTCATCACCAGCCTTAAGTACTAGAGTATAAACATATTTATCACCTGCAAACCAAGTTCCAGATAATGTAGCTGTTTTTACTCCAGATGGGAATATTTCAACACCATTTTTTTCAGCAGAGAATGTAACATCTACAGTGACATCACTGAGTTCTTGTGGCATCAAAATCATTAGTTGATTTGCATCTTCCAAAGTTTTAGCAGCGTCATCACCGCCTACAAAAGAATTATTTTCGGTGAGTGTTATTGAATAGCTAAAAGCAGGAGTAGAAGAAGGAGTCCAACTATTAGTTTTATAATCATAAGAACCAGTAGTTTTTAAATTATTAAAAGCAATATTAGTTACCTTATATGTCACATTCTTATCGTCACCTTTCAATTTAAATACAATTTGAGTTAAAGCATGCTTAAATGACAAAGAAACTTTTCCTGCATTAGAATCTTTTGTTTGATTGGCTAATTGAGCAACAAGAAAATCGACTTGATCAGCAATTGTATTATTTACTGTATACGAAACAGTAGGATATCCACCAGCTTCTGAATAACTGTAACTATTAGATTCAGGCAGTTCTGATGGACTATAGCCAAAAAAGGTAACTTTACCGTCAGAAGGCCAGTAAAATTTCTCCCCACTCTTTTCAGTCCAAGTAGTCTGATCAACACTATTAAAAATACCATCAAGGATCTTAGTTCCCTTTACTTCAGCAGTATAGCTCCCTTCAGTAAAATAATAGCCAAAGGCCTTAAAATTTAAAAACTTACTAGTTGTCATTACAGTAGCCCTTGTTACTGCAGTTGTACCCATTTTGATCTCTGCTTTTTGTCCTAGATTCTCAAACTCTTCATTCTGTGAGCAGCTTGTAATTGTTGCAACTGCTGCAATTGCCAATAATACTTTTTTCATAATCGTATTTTTTAATTCGTTAATATTGTTATATTTCGTTTATGTTTAATTTCACTCAACGGGTAGCACTACTTCGCCTCCATCCCCCCAATCACCAACATCACCACCCATACCTCCACCATCACCACCAGGCGGATTCTCCGGCTTATCAACTTTCACCTCATCATCATCAAGCGGTAACTCTATATCTTTAGAAGGCTCATCGTTGCCTCCCCCTTCACCACTCTCCGAATTGACAATCACATCCGTTATATCAACCTCTATCTTCTGTACCGTATTATCCACTTTCACAAACGCCAGCGTAAACTTTATAGCAAGACCTGCCCGACTCATCGTCCCTTCCGGCAACCCAAAAGCTGTAAAACTACCCGTTACTTCGCCCGAACGCCCTTGCGCTTCAAAGTAGATAGGAGCATCGTTCATCATCCCGCAACATCTGCCCAAACAGTAACAACCCGCCATACCTTCCACACTGCCAACGATTGAAGAAACATATTCCAGCCCTTCCACCTTGATCTTGAAAGAATAGGTCTTTACCACTAATTTCGGTTTCCAATCCAGTAGAAGCTCTTCTTCACTGTTCGCTATATGTAAATCATCGATCTGCACTACGTATAAGGGATCAGGTCCCCATACCATTTTTTCCGTTCCCGCTATTCCCAGACCATTGCAATAGCCTGTAAATGCTTCAATCGTCTCATAGGCTTCCTCTCCTCTGATCTGCACCGTTTCAGTGTCGTAGTTGTAAGCCACTACCGAGTAACGCCCCGGCGGCACCTTTACTTTTCCACCTCTTACTGAAAGGTATGTATCAATCTTTCTGCCTTCCGCACTCTTCGGATAAAAAATCACCCGAACCCCTTCCGGCAACTTATCGGTAACACCGTTCCAATCTAACTTTATATCTACCCCGCTTACGGGATAATCATCCAATAGTTCGCGACGGCTACATCCGGTCAGCATCAGCAGCGAGGACAGAAGCACAAGAAGTATGTATCTTGTATCTTGCATAACGTCCTTATCTCCCTCTTTTTATCAGCCATACCAGAGAGACTTTCGCCTTGGTAGGACCTATAAAGTTATAACGTCCACTAGTTGTCCACACGATATCCCCCTCGTAAGGAGTATATTTCTTATATTCTGTTGTCAGATACCCGATGCCGAAGCTAAATTCGAGCGACAGATGGCGAGCCAGTTGCCGCGCATACCCGTAGGTCACTCCCGCAGCTCCGTAATAATCGCCCCGATAACCGTCTCCCTTCCACTGGAAATCGTAAATTCCACCTTCAGCATAAAGCCCAACAAAATGCCCTGTCAACCGGTTGCGCTTCTGACGATTGCCCAACCAGCAACGTCCTTCCACTCCTCCCGAAAGAAGCTGATAACAGAAATTGTGTTTACTGTTGAGCCACCACGGACATTTGTATTCAGCATTTAAAGACCACCTTTTGCCTACCGGAATCTCTACTTCCAGATTTGGCGCCAACGCCAAGTCGTACAACAGATTATTCTTCACTGCAAGCACCGTTTTACTTTCAACCGGCCCTTCTGCCTCCGACACTACCACCTCATAAGCCATACTCTCTTTACTTTCTCCCTCCAGCTTATCAGGTTGATCGCTCGGAAGCGCCTCTTCCTGCTTTGAAACAAACAATCCGGAGACAGAAGATACCGGTTCAAAAATATTCTTTTCCATTTCCGGAACTTTGCGGACAACCGTAATCTCAGCGCGTCTCAACTTAGGTAACACGTTGCGGACAATATATCGGTAAGCCATTCCCTGATTCAACTTCTGCAACAGTTCTTTTCGCTTCACGATGTTATCCCGATGATAATCTATCAACATCAAGACTTCTTCCCGGTCCGGCAAGTCTGAATCCGACGCCACCAACTTACGAAGTTCAGACCAATCTTCTCCTTCCGAAGTAAGTTTAATCTTTTCGACATCAACATACGGATAACGTTGCCTTAAGAACTCTCTCATCGAATTGTTTCTTCGGACAGATAATGCGGCATTGTAAACCGAATCTCCGTCAGGCGATACAAAAGTGACCACATTGAGCGCAGTGATATATCTTGAATTTATTTTTTCTTCAAGCAAAGAATCTAAAACATTAATTTCATGATTATTAGTTTTATAACTAAAATCAATATCTGTTTCTTCCTTATCGAAATATATCACCACCCGCCTGATAGTGTCACTCGCAACCGTGAGAACCGGAATCGCTGCATACACACTTTCTGATAAAGCAAGAAATGCCATGAGAATAACGCATGTATAGATCCCGTTTTTCATAATTGTTCGTTTCTGTGAACAAATATAGAAGTTAATAACTAAATAAAATCATACTACCGGAACAAAAAAACAGGCTTGGAAGGTTCTGTGAAACGATTGGAAGGAATTTGCAAGTTTTAAGAGTATGGATGGATAGAACAAGCGTAAAAAAGCGAAACTCCAGAAGTTGAAAAGCTATTTTTCCACGATACTACACAGAAGTTATAAATGAAAAACATCTGCCATCTGCAACAAAATCGAAATAACTATTTAATCAACATTTGATTACAGCGTTGCAGATACCTGTTGCAGATAAGTGACAGATACCACCATCTGCAACACCGGTATAAACAGGGAAGGCGCCGCTTATATCGGAAATGGAAGATAACCTCCTATTATCGGAGAAATGATTTCCGAAGCAGAAACGACAGTATCCAGGAAGGAAACGATAGTTCCCAAGGCGGGAAACGATAGTTCCCAAGGCAAGATACTGCAGTTCCCAAGGCGGGACACTGCAGTATCCAAGGCAGGAAACTGATGGCTTACTTATATGATTCAATTAACTTGACCGTAACAACTGTTCGATTAACCTGCTCTTCCAAGAAACAATAAATCATTTATCAGTCAAAAACAACTGAGTTATCAACCATTAAAGGCTGATTTCTCATTTATTAATGTCTGATATACCAATCATTAATAGTTGACACTTCAGTTATTAACATCCTGTAAATCAAAAGATAATATCAAACAAATGACAAACAATGATATATGGAAGAGTGAGAGCAAACGCTTGCTCTCATACCTGCCACCACACTTGCTACCATACCTGAAACTACGATGAATAAAGGAATACAGACCTTTCATTAGAGCATGAGAGCAAAACTACTATCAAATCACTGTGTGGCATGTTGAATTCAAGTTATCAATGCGATCCGACAGATTCCAGATTTTAATTTGAGTTTTATTGTTGTTATTACGACTACAAAGTTACATAAAAAAGCCTTTGTTAAGTCCTCAAGCCCTTCGAGCGTTAATTACAAATTAAATAATTGGAACACTGGCATATAAACAAAGGTTGCATCGTCAATGACTAACAAGTTTGTTACTAACAACTTTGTTAGTAACAAACTTGTTAGTTTATTAAAGAATCGCTATATTTGCAAGGTTCCAACAAAAAGATAAGCATGGAAAAGCCATTTGTTTTTGGTGTAGCCACTTCCGGAGATAACTTCACCGATCGAGAGAAAGAAACCCAGCGTCTGCTCCTTAATTTCACACATGGTGTGAACACAATACTTATATCCCCAAGAAGATGGGGGAAAACATCGCTTGTGAAGAAAGTAGCCCAGCTAGCTCAAACAAAGACCAGAAAGATAGTCTATTTAGACATTTTCTCCTGTCGTACCGAAAGCGAATTCTATCGTCTTTTTGCTACTTCTGTATTAAAACAAACTTCTTCCAAATGGGACGAGTGGGTTGAGAACACCAAACAATTTCTCGCACATATCAATCCCAAAATTTCCATTGGCACAGACCCTATGAACGACTTTTCTATCTCTTTTGAGTATAGCATGCAGGATAATGCCGGAAATGATATCTTGCAATTACCTGAAAAGATTGCGATAGAAAAAGGGATTCAAATAGTGATCTGCATTGACGAGTTCCAACAAATCTCAGATTTTGAGGATTCAAAAACATTTCAGAAAAAGCTACGTACGGTGTGGCAACTACAGCAGCATGTCTCATATTGCCTTTTTGGAAGTAAGAAACATCTGATGAATGAACTTTTCGAAAAAAAGAATCTTCCATTCTACAAATTCGGAGATGCGATCTATCTCACCAAAATAGAGACTAAATATTGGATAGAATATATCTGCAAACGCTTTGAAAATACCGGGAAGCACATTTCACCCGAGCTTGCCAAAGAAATCTGTCGCCTTGTGGACAATCACTCTTCCTACGTACAACAACTTGCCTGGTTGCTTTGGATACGCACCACCGATATAGCAACAGAGGAACAGCTGACTCATGCTCTGGAAGATTTACTAGACCAAAACAATATTCTTTTTCAAAGCGAAACTGAAAATCTCTCCGCTTATCAGATGAATTTCCTAAAAGCGGTCATCGATGGGATACACTCTAAATTTAGCAGTAAGGAGATCATTCTAAAATATAACCTCGGAACCTCTGCCAATATCGTTCGGCTGAAGAGTGCATTACTACAAAAAGAACTAATAGAAACAGACGGAAAAGAAATCATTCTGGCTGATCCTGTATTTGGTGTATGGTTTAAAAAAGAAGTATCATGCTGATATAAAAACAAATGATTGATTAACTCTCTTCCAAAAGCAAATCTTCTATCGTTTGGGTATAGTCCTCTCCCATACTTTTACGATATTCAATAATGAAAGCCGAGTATATTTTGGAAAGATTCTCAAAGTCATTCATCTTTTTATAGCATCTGACACTATACATCAATGCTTTCTCATTCAACGGATCTCTATTCAGAATAATGAAACAGATGCGCAACACATAACGATATTCATTATGCTGATAATAAACCGGCAAATCCTTAGGAAGCAATGAAAGAATAGTGTCTTCCGAACGTTGCTTATACTTATCGAACAATGAATGCTCGATATTCTCCAGCAACTTTCCTCTTTCCCATATTGGCAGGAAGTATTCACACGACTGGGGATGCGTAGCTAAATGTATATGCAAATTGAAATAATCGCAAAAACAGATAGCATCTTCTATTTCTATTTTAAAAACACCTTTGTCATAGACCAATCTAATACCATCGAGTTCCAATAGTGTCTTACGCAAATTACTGATAGTAACTCCCTTCAGATTTTTGGCTTTATCTTCTTCCTTGTCCGGCCAGAATATCTCATTCAAAGAAGATGAACTTACCCCTTCCCCTTCTTTAATGCTATTCAACAGAATATATAAAAAGATATACTTCAGCTTCTTACTGAATAAATGAGTTACATCACGCCCGTCCCGGTTATAAACAGTAAACATACCATATATATAGATCCGGTTGGCTTCTTTTTTATCATTCGTACGAATCTTCGTTTCCGAAGTGAGCAGCGAGTTCATCGGGGCCGTTGCAGAATGACCACCGGACGAAAATGTGACAGGACGACTTTGAACAACTTCCTTTTGAGTCTTCCTCCTCTTACGAAAGCCAAACATCCAAATACTCAATGCCGCTATACACAGAACTGCAAATAGCAATATCAATTTTGACCATCCAATGCTTTTCTCACCCGAAACATAATATTCCATCTCTGCCTTACTCACAGGAGGTGCAGATAAAGTATAAATGGTAGCTCTTACCTGTTTAGCCTGCTCATTGCATTCTTGCGCTACACAATAGTACTCTTTTAATGTCGGATTATAATATAAAGATACGGTAGAAATAATCGATCCGGAAACAAACGGAATAGAATCTCCCAATGCTTCCATATTACCATCCTCTATGGATATTCTGTACAACTGCAAACTGGACGTTTTTATGTACTCTGCATAGCGAATCACATAAAGATACTTTCCGTCTTCGGATAAAATCATCTGCTCGGAAGGTACACGCTTCTCTTCCACAGGATGGCTCCAGTATCGTTTTATGATACGACGTTCCAAATCAATACCATACAAATCATTATAATAATTATGCCCAATGCTCTGGTCGCCGGATTCATTGCCTACCCCGCCATATATATACAAATAGTTGCCTTGTGCAGAAGAGGTCATTGAAGAGAAAAAGCGGGGAGTTATATTGTCTCCTTTAAATTGCAAAGTATCCCACCGGTCTACTCCTTCATTGTAGACCAAAAACTTATTACTATATAATCTATTTCCGAATCCTCCAAATACTATATAACGATGATTCTTATTGTCCCAAAAACCATTATGATGATGTAACTGGACTTTAGAGTATGCTCTTCCTATAGGCTCCCATTGCAGCGTGGACAAATCCAGAGACGATATGGTGATACTGTCAACAGGCAGGTTGTTTATCTCATAAGCATACATTTGATTGGCCGATTCATTAATAAAATTAGTTCCCAAGAGCATTTTTACCGGCATCCTACTCGCATATGGTCTTCGCAGCATTCGCTTTTTTGCAGTCTGATAGGTAAATAACGAATCGGGACTGATAAATTGTATTTCCTGCTCTTTACAGTTAAACTTTGATCCCACACATTGAGAAACAATGAAAGAAATATCTTTCCTCCAATGATAAGAATCTCCTATTAACCAATAAGGATTCTCTACCCATCCCAGTATTTTACCGTCACTACTGTGCACCTCATGTCCTTGGCTCTCATTCAAATCAAAAGAATAGTTCTGCCTTTCACCGGATACTTTCAGATTACGGATAGCAAATGCCGGCAAATCCACCAGATGTTCCCTACGTCCGAAAATAAGTACAGGAGACGTTTGATTGGACGGAGCAACAGAATTTGCTCCATATTCTCTCTTGCCGGCAATCATCAACAGACTTTCACCCTTCAGAAGATCAATTCTTAATTTTACAGGCAACCATTGTGAGATAACAGAGTCATTAGGCACAGTGACTGAAATATGATTAACCTTTCCTTCGGTATTAAATTTAAAAACACTATTCTTTTCACTTACATAGGTATATGTCAGACTGTATGCCTCATCACTTATCGGATTGAGCATATGAAACAGATACCCGAAAGTTTCACTCTGAGATATTCTTAATTCAAACTCTATATCGATAAAATTAGAGAAAACCGGAGTTTGTTTTTTCGAGAAAATAGTATAGGAAGTCCGTTGTTCAATCGGTACTTTATTTCCAAAAAACTGCAGACCTTGAGCGCTTAAATGAGGTGTTGCAATTAGTATAGCTATCAATTCGATAATTAGATATTTATATTTTGCACTATCAATCATACTATTAAGACTTACGTTCACGGTGGTAAAGATACTGCTTAAAATCATAATGCCATCGTTTTGCCACCAGAAATAAATAGTAGGATTAAAAAAAAGGTCCGGTTAATTAACCCGATTTTAATTCTGCAATTAATAATGCTTTATTTAATTTGCATGCAATTAATCTTAAAAGATAAAATACCTCATGAAGACCAACAATCGTATAAAATGGATGATTAGTTTATCCTTCATTTTATTTATCCCAAGTACAAACATTGCTCAAAATGCCGGGCAAGCCCCCCAAACGAACTATGCTCAAATGGTTGATACACGCATAGGAAGCAAAGGAAATGGATTAAGCTGCGGATTTACCTATATTGGTGCCAGCTATCCGTTTGGAATGATGCAATTCACACCTTCTTTCTTTTCACCGCAGAAAGGCATCGTAGTCAATCAGATGTCCGGTTCCGGATGTCCGCATATGGGCAATTTTCCGGTACTGCCTATCAGTGGGAAAGTGACAAAGTCTCCTAAAAATATGGAAGATTTTCCGACCTATAAAGAAATAAGAGAAGCAACAGCCGGATGTTTATCTCTACAAATGAAAGATGATATTATCTGCGACGTTACTGTTTCAAAACGCAGCGGAATAGCCCGGTTCATATTTCCTGCTGATAAAAAAGAAGGTACCGTATTGATTGGGGCAGGAGTCAGTTCCACAACCCTTTCTAACGCTTATATCAAAATAACTTCACCTTCTTCCTGTGAAGGATATGCGGAAGGCGGAGATTTCTGCGGTTATAAAACTGATTACCGGATATTTTTTGCCGCTGAGTTTAATCACAAGGCAAAAGAATATGGAACCTGGAAAGGAAATAGCATCAGAGAAGACAGAAAACAAATCGGAGGAGCCCAGTCCGGTGGATATTTTACCTTTGATACGGAACAGAGTGCTTCGGTTGAATATAAAATCGCCATATCGTACGTTTCGGTTGAGAATGCCAAAGAAAATCTGCGGATGGATAACGAGAACCGTAATTACCAACAAGTACTTTCGGATACACGACACGAGTGGAACAAACAACTGGGAAAAATAGAAGTTCATTCGGATAATCCTGATAAGCTAACCCAATTCTACACTCACTGGTATCATACACTCATCCATCCCAATATATTCAATGATATAAATGGAGAATATATAGGAGCCGATTTTGCTGTTCATAAGGTGACATTCGGAAGAGAATACTATACTACTTTCAGCGGATGGGATACGTATCGTACCCAATGTCAGCTGTTGGCCATGTTCTATCCTCAAGAAGCCTCCGACATGATGCAATCTGCCATAGATTTTGCCGAGCAAGCCGGAGGCTATGGACGATGGATCGCCGCTAATATAGAAACCGGCGTAATGCATGGTGACCCGATGCCTATCATCATTGCCAATACGTATGCATTTGGCGCACAGAACTTCGATATTCAAACGGCTTATAAGCACATGAAACGTGGCGCCTGTACTCCAGGGACTTACTCACAGAATGTAGAAGTACGTCCCGGACTATCTAATTATATAGAAAAGGGGATAGAAAACGCCTCCTTATGTCTTGAATATGTATCCTCAGACTATGCTATAGGGCAGTTTGCTCTTCAAGCCATGAAAAATAAAAAGGAGGCTTCTTTCTTTATGAAACGCTCATTAAATTGGAAGAATTTATATGATCCGTCCACCAGATGGCTACGTTCACGCCACAATCATGACTTAAACTGGAAACATCCCGATCATGACTGGCGCGAAGCAACCAAAGAAAACTATTTTTGGATGGTGCCCCATAACCTGGAAACACTGATTGATACCATCGGAGGTAAAAAAGCTGCATCTAATCGACTGGACAGTCTGTTTGTACGTCTGAATGCCGGCTACGATGATCATTACTTTGCTGCAGGTAATGAACCTGACTTCCAGGTTCCCTGGATATATAACTGGACAGACCGCCCTTATAAAACATCGGAAACAGTACACCGGATATTAAATGAGATGTACACTTCCAAAGCAGATGGTATGCCGGGAAATGATGATTGCGGTTCAATGGGATCATGGTATGTATTTGCTTCCTTCGGGTTGTATCCTATGATTCCCGGAATAGCCGGATTTAGCGTTAGTCTGCCATATTTTAATAACATCACTTTACACTTTCCTAAAGGAAAGCTGAAAATAAAAGGAGGAGATTTTTCCAAATCTTATATCAATGGTATGAAAATAAACGATGTAAAAAGCAATAAAACATGGATTGACTGGGCAGAAATAGTCAATGGTGGCTTTATTGAATATAAAGCGGATAATAAAGCTAATAAAAAATGGGGGCTATAATTAATCATCTGTCATATAACCAATTAACATACAATGAAAAGTGAAATAAATACATGATAATATCAGCGATTAATAAATTTATCCGATTAATTAACCCCAATTTAATTATCAAATTAAGGCCAACTAATTTATTTCGCTCAAAATAATATTTAGAATATGAAAAAGCACAGTAAATCTCCACCAACTCTTAGAAGTAGTATCTTATAATTATTATATAGATACAATCAGTTGAACCAGTATTAATCTCAATCATAATTTATAAATCTAAGAACCATGAAAAATTTAAAAATCAAAAGTCGTAAGGCGAGGCTAATATTTCCGCTATGCGTTGTGCTGCTATCGCTCCTTACCATTTGTTGTAATGATGAACTAAAGGTCGATAAAGAGACTTTTTTTCCACCTAAAGCAGATGAAGAATCCAGATTTGATATTTTTTATCCTGATAGTGGTGGCTTCGGTACGAAACTGATATTGAAAGGCTACAACTTTGGCACAGATACTAATTATATCAAAGTAACAGTCAACGATAAAAAAGCTAAGGTAATCAGAGCGAACGATAATATTATTTATGCGATAGTTCCTTCAAGAGCAGATACCGGCTATGTCCGCTTATATCTTAAAAAAGGAGAGGAATTCGAGGAATTTACTTCTGAAACAGAATTCAGATATCTATTCAAAAGTAATGTGAGTACTTTATTTGGTGTACCGGGAAAGGCTGCAGAAGATAATCGCCTAGACGGTCCATATGCAGAAGCTTTATTACGCCGACCATGGCAAATTGTTACTGATAATGATGGTACCATTTATTTTGTAGACGAAGGACGGGGTCAAAGCAAAAATGGTGCGCTCAGAAAAGCTTCCAATGGGAATGTGGAAACACTGGTTTATGATAATAACGGAGTATTCCAATCACCTAACGGAGTTGTTTTCAGTTTAAATGAGGATACTCTTTTTATACCCAACCGCTGGACAGGTAGTGATGTAAAGACTGATGTAAATATAGTATTCTCTACACGTGATGCTAATTTTGTGAATACCAAAGCATTGGTTACTATCCCTAAAGCTGGAACCAATTCAGTCGCTGTACATCCTAAAACCGGAGAAGTCTTTTTTGACCACAATTCAGAAGGAGCCGTTTATCGTCATACCGGGAATGGTAATTATGAGAAAATGTTAGTTGTCCGTGAAGGTTATAACGATATGGAAATGCGCTTACTTTTCAATAAAACAGGTGATATTCTTTATATTATAGCCCGTAAAAAGCATTGTATATATAGAGTTACTTATAATGCGGCAACACATACATTTGGTATTCCGGAGCTATTTGCTGGTGATTACGGAGAATCAGGATATGCTTCCGGTAAAGGAACAGGTGCGCGTTTTAACCAGCCAAGTACTCCTTGCCTGGATCCTGAAGGTAATTTGCTTATTCCCGATAAAATGAATCACTGCATTCGAAAAATAACACCGGAAGGTGAAGTAACCCTATACGCCGGACAACCTCAAAAATCAGGTCATACAGACGGATTACCCGATAAAGCTAAATTCTATGAACCTGAAGCCGTAACATTCTCAGGTAACGCTTTAATCGTTGCGGACAGAGGAAATCATTGCGTCAGAAATGTAGTTATCGAATAACATATAAATCTATAAATTATCCATGAATAACATGAAACGAATATTCATTCTGCTCCTTATCACAACACTATGGGGAGTACAAGATAATATCTCCGCACAGCAATTACAAAAAGAGAATAATACACCAGAAGTACAGGGAATCATAAAAGACATAACAGGTAATCCTATTATCGGAGCAACAGTTATAGCTAAAAACCAGCCAGGCCTCGGTGTAACTTCAGATATGGACGGAAAGTTTAAAATCAAAGTAGGGGAATACGACATATTGGTTATTTCTTATATTGGATATACTACCCAGGAAATACCTGTTATAAAAATTAAAAATAAAAAGGAAGCAATAGTCACCCTGCAAGAAGATAATCAGACTATCGATGAAGTAGTCGTAACAGCCAGTGGACATCAGCAAAAGAAGACTCTGACAGGAGCTTATACTACAGTAGATATAGCCCAATTAACAGCACCAAGTTCCAATATCACCAACTCTCTGGCGGGAGTAGTGCCGGGAATCATCGCAGTACAGAGTTCTGGCGAACCGGGTGAAGATATGTCCGAGTTCTGGATTCGTGGAATCAGCACATTCGGTGCAAATCAGGGAGCATTAGTTTTGGTAGACGGAGTAGAAAGAAGCTTTAATGAAATTCCAATTGAAGATATTGAAAGCTTTTCCGTACTGAAAGATGCTTCCGCGACAGCCATTTACGGGCAACGTGGTGCAAATGGTGTGGTATTGGTAACCACCAAACAGGGAGTTGCCGGAAAAGTAAAAATTAATGCAAAAGTATTAGCAGGATTAGACGCCAGAGGCCCGATGCCCGAATATGCTGATGCTTTTACTTATGCCAGCTTGGCAAATGAAGCCCGTATAGGCAGATACGAATCTCCTCACTATACTCGTGAAGAGTTAGATATTATACAGAATAATCTCGATCCGGATTTATTCCCAAATGTAAATTGGCGTGATTTGATGCTGAAAAAAGTATCTCCCAAATACATAGCAAACATTAACCTAAGTGGAGGTGGAACAAATGTAACATACTATGTTTCATTAGGATATAACAGTCAGGCAGGTATTTATAAAAGTAAGAGTGTCGAAAATAAATACAATACCAACACAACTTACGAACGATTCAATTATCGTGCCAACGTAAATATGAATGTCACTAAAACAACACTTGTTAAAGTGGGAATCGGCGGCTACCTAATTAATCGCACTCAACCAGGTAGCAGCACAGATGACATCTGGGGATCTTTCTCCAGATTGACTCCACTGAGTATTCCCCGCAAATACTCGACCGGTGAGGAACCATCCGTAGATGGAGTGAAAACACCAGAATATTATATGACCAAAACAGGCTATAAGACTATCTGGCAAAATAAAATGGAAACTAATATCAGATTGGAACAAGACTTGGATTTCATTACTCAAGGATTGAAATTTGTAGGAACATTTGCATTTGATACATACAATGAAAATGAAATTAAGCGAATTAAAACTCCTGAATTATGGGAAGCAGAAAAATATCGTGATCCGGACGGAAACCTTATTTTAAAACGAGTGCAGACAGCACAGTTAATGGGACAGGAATCAACTACTAAAGGAAATAAACGATATTATACGGAAGCCTCTCTCAGTTATTCCAGACTATTTAATCAAAAGCACCGTTTTGGCGCATTTGCTATGGTCTATTTACAAGAAAAATCTGATACCAATTTAGGCACAGACATTATCGAATCTATTCCGAAGCGAAATCTGGCTTATTCAGGCCGATTCACTTACGCATACAAAGATCGATATCTTGTAGAAACGAACTGGGGATACACCGGTTCGGAAAACTTTGAAAAAGGGAAGCAATTTGGCTTCTTTCCAGCTTTCTCTGCCGGTTGGGTTATCTCTGAGGAACCGTTTATGAAGAAGATTGCTCCATGGGTAGAAATGCTTAAAATTCGGGCTTCTTATGGTGAGGTAGGAAATGATATTATCGGTGGACGTCGTTTTCCATACATTGGATTGGTAAATTCGCATCCGGATGGTGACTACTCATTTGGTGAATTTGGAACAAACAAAATACAAGGTTACAGAAATGGTACTATTGGCACTCCTAATCTGACTTGGGAGGTTGCTAAAAAATATAACCTGGGATTTGACTTAAGTTTATTCCACGGTAAATTCACAGGAGTCGCTGATATTTTCCTGGATAAACGAGATGATATTTTTATGACACGCAGTCATATGCCTGAAACAACAGGACTGGCAGATAAAGCTCCAATGGCTAATGTAGGTAAAATGAAGAGTTACGGATTCGACTGGAATGCAGCATATTCCGATCAAATCGGACAAGTAAAATTCACTATTCGTGCAAATATGACTTATCAGAATACTGAGATTCTGGATAAAGATGAGGCAGCCAACGAATTATGGTACAAAATGGAAAAAGGATTCCGAATGAATCAAACGCGTGGCTTAATAGCTATGGGGTTATTCAAAGATGAGGAAGATGTTCGCAGTAGTCCAAGACAAGACTTCGGCGGAAAAGAGGTACTTCCCGGAGATATCAAATATAAAGACGTAAACGGTGATGGAGTGGTCAACAATGATGATATTGTTCCAATTGGTTATAGAACTGTTCCGGGGGTCCAGTATGGTATGGGATTAAGTACAAGCTGGAAGAATTTTGAATTCAATATCCTGTTCCAAGGTTCAGGAAAATGTGACTTCTTCATCGGTGGAAATGGGCCACACGCATTCCGAAATGGACAAACCGGTAATATTCTGCAGACTATGGTGGATGACAACCGATGGATCCCAAGTGAAATCTCCGGAGATGTTTCTACCGAAAATCCGAATGCTAGCTGGCCGCGTTTAACCTGGGGGAATAATGACAACAACAATCAGAAATCAACTTTCTGGTTAAGGGATGGACGCTATATTCGCCTTAAAAACATTGAACTACGCTATAATGTTCCTACAACTTTTACTCGTAAGTTCTTTGTTAGCAATATGCAAATCGGATTTATAGGTGAAAATCTACACACTTGGAGCCCATTCAAACTGTGGGATCCTGAGAATGCAACTACTGATGAAAAAAATAGTGGAGTTCGAAGTGGAAATGCTTATCCTATAAACAGAACCTACTCTTGCTATATTAAATTAAGTTTCTAAATAAAACACCATATGAAAAAGATAATATTATTCATTACTATTTTCTGCGCTTCATTATCCTTTCACTCATGTGCAGATTTCCTGGACGTAGATAAATATTTCTATGATATGCTATCGGTAGATTCCGCTTTCTCCAAACGAGTATATGTAGAAGGATGGCTATCCAATACATACGACTATTTAAAACAAGACAATCTAACAGAGTTCGGTTCCAAATTGATGTGGGCTAGTGATGATTTAGTTCACCCGGACGGGAAAGCTCTGCAGAACTGTAATTATAGTGCCAGTAATTTCCCTATTTACGAAAACCATTTAAATAGAACCTATGAATGTATTCGTAAATCCTCTACATTTATTGACAAAGTAGTAGAGTGTCCGGAACTTACGTATGAGGACATTTCGGATATGCAGGGACAAGCCCGTTTTTTACGAGCATTTGCCTATTGGAGTTTAATAAGAACTTTCGGTCCTGTACCTTTAATTCCTGAACATGGATTAGATGTCAGTCTTTCATATGAAGAATTATCTCTGCCCCGCGCTAAATTTGATGAAATCATCGATTTCATCGACAATGATTTAAAGCTCGCTGCTCGTGTTATGCCAAGAACACGTACCATTAATAATTTAGGACGCCCTACCAAAGGTGCAGCTTTAGCATTAAGAGCTAGAATACTATTATATGCGGCCAGTCCTATGAATAATGGAAATACTGATTTCTTTAATATTAAAAACCTGGACGGCACACAACTATATAATCAAGAATATGATGAATCAAAATGGGCACGGGCCGCTGCTGCCGCAGAAGATGTGATTAATCTACAGCAATACAGCTTATATACAGTAGAGCCCAAAAATAATGTGCCTGCATATGAACGCCCTCCCTATCATGAAACTTATTCTAATGAAAAATTTCCCAATGGATGGAGCAATATAGATCCTTATGCTTCCTATAAAGAAATGTTTGATGGAACAATTCGTGGTTCCAAAAATCCTGAATTAATATTCACTAAAACCAAAGCAACAGGAAATTGTGGTATCGAAGATTTCTTTAATAAAAAAAGTATGCCCAGAACTGCCCACGGAGATAACAAAGTCGCTATTACTCAAAAAATGGTCGATACTTATTACATGAACAATGGACAAACTATAGAAGAGGCAGAAACAACAGGATATTATGTAAGAGAAGGATTCACAGAAACAGCTAATGACCCGCAAACAATGAATGGAGCCCCCTTCATGGGAGTAGGTGTATCACTGATGTATGCAAAACGTGAACCACGTTTTTACGCTTGTGTTGGTTTTAATGGTGCTACATGGGAATGTGAAAGTTCCTCGCTGTCTAGTGAGAAAAATTTCCAATGTTGGTATTACAGAGATGAAGTAAATGGTAAACAAGGATTTACAGAGAACTGTCCATTGACCGGCATAGGATTCAAAAAATACTACAACAAAGAAGACTCTTATTCTGAGGGTGGATATAGAACAAATAAAACAGAACCGACTATACGGTATGCAGAAGTTTTACTCATTTATGCAGAAGCTCTCAATGAGTTAACCAGTGGAAACACATATACTATGCAAACGTTCAATGATCAAGAAGTGGAAATCAAACGTGATCCCATCAAAATGAGGGAAGCGATGAAACCCATAAGAATGCGTGCCGGCTTACCTGATTTTGATGATAATACTTACAATACTTATAGAAATTTTAAAGAAGTACTAAAAAGAGAACGTCACATAGAACTATTTGCAGAAAACTGTTTCCGCTATTTTGATTTAAGAAGATGGAAAGATGCAGAAGAAGAGGAAAATCAGGCATTAATGGGATGTAACATCAACATTACAAAGGACGACGAATCAAGACAGGGATTCTATATTACAACTGCAGTGACTGCTATTCCCAAAGTCTTTTTGAAGAAAATGTACCTTTGGCCTTTTCCAACTGCTGAATTAAAACGTAACGTCAATCTGACACAAAACCCAGAATGGTAATTAAAACAAAAAAGAATATGAAAAGAATAATAAACATAATATCCATTACTTTAGGAATATCCATCTTCACAGCTTGTCAAGATGAACTAAACAACGAACTATTCCACAAATTTTCCTATTTGGTGGAAAATGGATGGCAAACCTGTGAAGTGGAGATTAAAGATGGAAATATTGCCGAATTATTAATTGACTTCGGTATTAACGGAACTTCTGAGAA
>ULQD01029749.1_pt1 | contig 17649 bp, 13 predicted proteins | sample 1954121 | NCBI WGS metagenome assembly ULQD01 (sample SAMEA4835646, study PRJEB28245) | human gut metagenome | biome: gut microbiome; material: fecal sample | place: Denmark | collected 2008 | reverse complement strand
CTGCCGTTTTGTGCGTTGCCGCGGCGGCTGTTGCGATTACGGTAAAACGCAAAAGGAAATAAAAAAACAATGCTGAAAGCGGAGCTGTAACAATGTGCTTACAGCTCCTTTTTTATGCGATTTGATATGTGTCCGAAAACACACTTAAAATTCCGCTTTTCGTTGACATAATGCACGGTGTAATATATAATATCTATTGTATGTTTAATAAGTTGCCCGTTTAGTGTTTTTTATATTCGGGCACGTAATTTTTAAGGAGGAAACTCTAATGGTAAAAGCAATTGTCGGCGCCAACTGGGGCGACGAGGGCAAAGGTAAAATTACGGATATGTTTGCGAGTGAAGCAGACATAGTTGTTCGTTTTCAGGGTGGTGCAAATGCAGGGCACACCATTATAAACGAACACGGCAGATTTGCATTGCATCTTATGCCCAGCGGTATTTGCTACGACAATGTTACCTGTGTCATCGGCAACGGCGTCGCTCTTGATATAAACAAGTTCTGCTCGGAACTTGAGGATGTGAAAAAGGCAGGCGTAAATCCGAAGCTTCTCGTGTCAGACCGTGCTCAGATACTTATGCCGTATCATATTCTTCTCGATACCTATGAAGAGGAGAGACTCGGCAAAAACGCGTTCGGCTCCACAAAGAGCGGTATCGCTCCGTTCTTCAGCGACAAGTACGCAAAAATAGGCATCCAGTGCAACGAGCTGTTTGACGACGAAATGTTAAAGGCAAAGCTTCACAACATAGTGACTCTCAAAAATCTCATTCTTGAGCACGTTTATCATAAACCGCTACTTGACGAGGACGAGCTTTACAACACCTGTATGGAATACAAGAAAAAGATAGCTCCGTACATCTGCGATACGCACGCATTTATACGTGACGCCTTAAAGCAGGGCAAAAACATTCTCCTCGAGGGTCAGCTCGGCACGCTTAAGGATCCCGATTTCGGTATATATCCCATGGTTACGTCGTCCTCGACTTTGGCAGGCTACGGTGCTGTCGGAGCCGGAATTCCTCCGTATCTCATAAGCGAAGTAGTAGCCGTTACCAAGGCATATTCTTCTGCGGTAGGTGCAGGTGAATTTGTTTCGGAGATTCTTGATGAGGACGAGGCTCAGGAGCTCAGAATTCACGGCGGCGATAAAGGCGAATTCGGCGCTACCACGGGCAGACCGAGAAGAGTCGGTTGGTTTGACTGCGTTGCGACACGTTACGGCGTTGAGTGCCAGGGTGCCACAAAGATTGCCATGACCGCTCTTGACTGTCTTTCGTATCTTGATGAAATCAAGGTTTGCACAGCTTATAAAATAGGCGATGACATCACAAAGGATTTCCCGAACACCTCGCTTCTTAAAAAGGCAAAGCCGGTATTTACCACATTAAAGGGTTGGCATTGCAATATAAAGGGCATTCGCAATTTCTCGGAGCTTCCGCGTGAGGCACAGGAGTATGTCGAATTCATCGAAAAGGAACTCGGCCACAAGATAAATATGGTATCTAACGGACCTGAGAGAGAAGCTATAATTTACAGATAATTAAGAGGATATTATGGAGAAAATACTTGTACTCGATTTCGGCGGTCAGTATAATCAGCTGATTGCGCGGCGTGTACGCGACAACAATGTCTATGCGGAAATACTGCCGTATACCGCACCGCTCAGCGAAATCAAAGAGGGCAATTACAAAGGTATTATTTTTACCGGCGGACCTAACTCCGTGTTTGATATGAGTTCGCCGCACTACACAAAAGAGATTTTGGAGCTCGGAATACCGGTACTCGGTATATGCTACGGCTGTCAGCTTATTTCGTGGATGGTCGGCGGCAATGTTGAGACTGCGGAACAGTCCGAATACGGCAAAATCGACCTTACGGTTACAAAAAAACAGTCTAAGATTTTTGCCGACGTTGATGAAACGAGCGTAGTTTGGATGAGCCATACGGACAGAGTTAAAGTGATGCCGTCAGGTTTTGAAATAACCGCAAAAACGGAAGCCTGCCCGATAGCAGCTTATGAAAACGAAGAAAAGAAAATATACGGCGTGCAGTTCCACCCCGAGGTAACTCACACGCAGTTCGGATTTAAAATTCTTCACAATTTTCTGTATAATGTTTGCGGCTGTCACGGCGACTGGAAGATGGACAGCTTTATTGACGATACCGTAAAGAGCCTTCGTGAAAAAATCGGAGACAAAAAGGTTATTCTCGGCCTTTCGGGCGGTGTCGATTCCTCGGTCGCGGCAGGACTTCTCTCTCGCGCCGTCGGCAAACAGCTCACCTGCGTTTTTGTTGACCAGGGACTTATGCGTAAGAACGAGGGCGATTTCGTCGAAAAGACATTCACTTCGCTGTTCGATATGAATTTCGTGCGCGTAAACTGTCAGGACCATTTTATAAATGCTCTTAAAGGAGTATCCGACCCGGAGCAGAAGAGAAAAATCATAGGCACGGAATTTTACAAGGTGTTCTGGGATGAGATAAGAAAACAGGCCGAGAAGGGATTTTTTGCACAGGGCACCATATACCCCGACTGCATAGAGTCCGGCAAGGGCGATGCCGATAAAATCAAGACGCATCACAATAAGGTCAAAATGCCCGACGACGTTGAATTCATCGACGTTATTGAGCCTCTTTCAAGCCTGTTTAAGGATGAGGTCAGAGCGGTAGGCGAAAAGCTCGGAATTCCGCACGAGCTTGTCTGGCGTCAGCCGTTCCCGGGACCCGGTCTCGGTGTCAGAATTATCGGCGAGATAACAAAGGAAAAAATTGAAGTTCTCCAAAATGCCGATTGGGTGCTGCGCGATGAAATGGCGAAGAACGGTTATGAAAAAAACCTCGCACAGTTCTTTTGTGTGCTTCCGGGAGTCAATACGGTAGGCGTTATGGGCGATCACCGCACATACGATAACCTTGTGGCAATCCGCGCCGTAACAACCGACGACTTTATGACAGCCGATTGGGCGAAGATACCGTACGATATTCTCGCCAAGGTTTCAAATCGTATCACAAACGAGGTAAAACACGTAAACCGCGTAGTTTACGATATAACCTCCAAACCCCCCGGCACCGTCGAGTGGGAGTAACTCCGCAATCTCGATAAACGCCCTATTTATAAGGCGTTCGAGAGTTTTGCAACCCTAAATGGCAACATTTTGGCAACAATATAATATTCACATAAAACTAAGAGCTATCAGACATAAAGTCTGATAGCTCTTTTTGTTTTATAATTCTTCTATATCTTTGATTGTTTTATGTTCTTCATTTTTGCAAACAACTGAGTGTTATGGCAGAGCTGATTTTCACGACATAAGAAGAGTAGCGGCAGGGATTGCTCTCTGCCGCTGTTTTTGCTTTATACGCAAGAATTACTCATTAAAATATGAGTTAAACTTGAATTTTCATTTAATTAATGTTATACTATGGATAATTCAAATGAATGGAGTGCAAAAATGACTGTTAGCTATGATAAACTGTGGAAGTTGCTTATAGATAAGAAGATGAATCGAACCGATTTGAAAAACACGGCAGGAGTGAGCTTTAATGTTCTTGCCAAAATGAGCCGTAATGAATTTGTATCGTTAGAAAGTTTATGTAAAATTTGTACTGTCCTGGTTTGTGATATTGGAGATATAATGGAGTTTACTGAAAATGAACCTGCTTGATTTTGCTATTCAGACCACAAATAAATATATTGATGAAATGCCGAAGTCTCAAAGAAAAAAACATGGTCAATTTTTTACGAGTAAAGAAACTGCTGTATTTATGGCTGAATTATTTGATGTGCCTGAAAACAAAACACAACTGCAAATTCTTGATGCTGGTGCTGGTTCGGGTATTTTATCGATTGCACTGATTGAGAGACTGCAAGAAGTCCCTCAGTTACAATATGTCCATTTAGTCTGCTATGAAAACGATTCTAAAATTATTGAATTATTAAGGACAAATCTACAATGGGTTAGGCAGCATACTACGCTAACATTTGATTACGAAATTCGGGAAGATAACTATATTCTAAGCCAAATGCTTGAATATAATGAAATGATTTGTGCGGATCCGAATTCGTTGAAATATGATATGGTAATCGGCAATCCGCCATATATCAAAATAGCAAAAGACGCTCCAGAGGCTAAAGCAATGCCAGATGTATGCTATGGTGCACCCAATCTATATTTTCTGTTTGCGGCAATGGGAATGTTTAATTTAATCCCAAATGGCGAGTTAGTATATATCATTCCTCGTTCTTGGACATCAGGAGCTTATTTCAAAAAATTTCGTCAAAAGTTTTTGAACGATGGTGTCATAGAGCATATCCACTTGTTTGTTAGTCGTGATAAAGTATTTGAAAATGAGAGCGTGTTGCAGGAAACGATTATTATTAAAATGAAAAAGTCTACTGTAACTCCTGAAAGTGTAACTATTACAACAACACAGAGTAATAGGGATTTTTCCAATAAAACGATTTTTGAAGCACCATATACTACAGTTGTTTCAGGCAAAGATACCTATGTTTATTTAGTTGCAAATGAGCAAGAAGTAGAGACGCTTAGGCTACTTAACAGATGGACAAATACATTGCCAAGTATTGGGCTGAAAATGAAAACGGGCTTAACTGTTGACTTTAGAAACAGAGAAGTTTTGCGTGATACAGCCGAAGAACAGGCAGTTCCTCTTTTCTATTCACAACACATACAAGATGGAAAAGTCATTTTTCCTATCGGAAAAGAGCATGAGTATATCGTTACAAATCAGTTGGGGCTACTACAGCCAAATGTAAATTACCTGTTTGTAAAGAGATTTACTGCTAAAGAGGAACATAGGCGTCTGCAGTGTGGTGTGTATTTAGCAAGAAAATATCCAAATTATTCAAAAATCAGTACACAAAATAAAATCAACTTTATTTGTGGCTTAAAAGGATTGTCAGAATGTGTTGTTTATGGATTGTATGTATTGTTTAATTCTACCCTGTACGACAGTTATTACAGGATACTAAACGGCTCTACACAGGTCAATTCCACGGAAATCAATTCTATGCCTGTTCCGCCTTTGGAGAGTATAGAATTGTTGGGTAAAGAATTGATAAAATTGCGGGATATGACCGAAATGGGCTGTGATAAAATATTAAGGAGTTTCATTTATGAGCAAAATCGAAGAAGCAAGAGAGATACTGAAAGAGTTGCAAGTGCCAGCTAAACAGCAGGCAGATTTGTGCTGTTTTGTTCTCCTTGTTATGGCAGATATAAAGGAGCAAGATCTGTGGGCGAGTGCAACAAACAACTGGGTTCGTATTCACGATGTTATTGCATATACGAAAGAAAATTATGGTGTTACATATGCAGAGAACAGCCGAGAGACTTTCCGAAAGCAGGCTATGCACCATTTTAGAAACGCTGCCTTTATTGAAGACAACGGAAAAGCAACAAATAGTCCGAATTATCAATATCGTTTAACAAATGAAATGCTTTCTCTTATCCATAGATATGGAACAGACAGTTGGGAATCAGAAAAGCTGAAATTTCTGAAAGCTCACGAAACATTGATTGATCTTTATGCTTCTAAACGAACAATGAGAAAAATGCCTGTTCGGATTAACGGTGATGACTTTACATTCTCTCCCGGTAAGCATAACGAACTTCAAAAGGCTATCATTGAAGAATTCGCTCCACGTTTTGCTCCAAATTCTGAGTGCCTTTATGTAGGAGATACTACAGTAAAGGATTTGGTAAAGAATGTTGCAAAACTGCAAGAACTCGGATTTGCAATTACGCTTCACGATAAAATGCCCGATGTTGTCCTCTATTCCGAAGATAAGAATTGGCTGTATTTTATCGAATCTGTCACTTCTGTTGGACCGATGGAACCGAAGCGTATTAAAGAAATTGAGGAAATGACAACTGGCGTTATGGCCGGGAAGATATATGTTACGGCATTCCTGGACTTTAAGACATTCAAACGATTCTCAGAATCTCTTGCATGGGAAACAGAGGTTTGGATTGCCGATATGCCAGATCACATGATCCATTTGAATGGAGATAAGTTTTTAGGGCCAAGGTAACGAAGGAGGTACATACATTGGAGTGGTTTTTTGATGGAATTGGAACTGAGATAATTGGTATTATTATTAGCCTTTTAGTTGGTGCAATAGGCGGTGGGGCAGTAGGCTACAGGATTGCCATTAAGCGTACTACAAAGCAAAAACAACGTGCGGGAAATGATTCTGAACAAAGACAAGAATTACAGATTACCAAAAAGGAAAACGATGTTCATTTATCAAAAAATAAGACGAGCATTAAGCAGATTCAAAAAGCGGGTGATAATGCCGTTCAGGTTCAAATTGGAGGAGTCAATGATAATCGGTGATAGACAGACACAAAGAGCTGGCGATAATTCACAGTTGATGCAAGCCGGTATAGTCAACGTATATAATGGCATTGATGAAAAAAGAGCGCGTGAAATTTGCGCCGAAACATATGCAATTGCGCGTAAGGACTTCACCGCTGATGCCTATGCTTGTGCAACTGAACGAGTACAGCAGTTTGAAGAGGCGTTGCTTCCGAAGTTGCAGCAGATTGAAGGTGCTCTTAATAAGTTTGCAGATCCGTCATTTCAATTTCTTCTGACAAGTGCTCAGAGAACTGCTGCGGCCACAGAGCGCAGTTCTGATTACGACATGCTGTCCGAGTTGCTTGTATGCAGAATCACTAAGGGAGAATCTAGAAAAAATCGGGCAGGAATCAGCAGAGCTGTTGAAATAGTTGATAAAGTAGATGACGATGCACTATGTGCATTAACGGTTGTTCATGCTGTAAACAAAGTCTTGCCTTCGTCTGGGGATATAAATGTCGGATTGCAAGTTTTAGATAATATGTTCGGCAAACTCATGTATACGAGTTTGCCGAATGGTGAGGATTGGATTGAACACTTAGATATATTGGATGCCGTAAGAATAAGTTCTTCAAGTCGTTTCAAAAAGCTGGATGAATACTACTCTGAACGTCTAAATGGCTATTCTGCAGCAGGTATATGTGTTGCCTCTGAAGAATATCATAAGGCAATGGAATTGCTGGCCAGCGTCAATATTAGTCCAGAGATTCTAGTGCCAACAGAATTGCTTGATGGATATGTTAGAATTCCGGTAGTAAATAGGGATGCTATAAATGACATGTCTCTCCGTCGGTGTGTTAATATTTCTGGGCAGTGTGTTGAGATTTCAGCCCCTGCAACAGAAGCCGAAAAAGCAGTGTTGTTTGCTGTTTGGGATTTATATGCGAGCGAAGATGCTAAGGAGCAAGCCAAATCCAAATTTATGGTTCGTTGGGATAGCTTTTCATCTCTACGAATTCTGCATCAATGGTGGGATGCTCTATCTCCAGCCTTTACTATTACCCACGTTGGGACAGTACTTGCGCATACAAATGCCCGTCGCTGCGACAATACAATTCCAGAACTTCCTTTGGCAACATAATGGCAACAAAAAATCGGATAGCGTATGCTTTACCGATAATTCAAATAATATAGATACTCTCTGCTAAATCTCATAGGCAAAAGTGTTTAAGATTGATTTACAGGCAACGAGTGGGAATAAATTGAAAAAGTCTGAATCCACGGCAGCTATGCGGCTTCAAGATTTTCAAAGAGCACATTGTGGTACACATACCCGTGGAGAGATTCCGGAATTTATCTTTTCTATGTGATTTTGGCGGTAGCGGTTCCGATTGTAATCAAGGATATTTCAAATAAAGTGATTTTGCGTGCAAACAGTCGCAAAAATATGTCCGCAATTATACGCTCAATTATAAGAAAACTTATAAAAAATAAACGCAGAAATTAAATTGAAAATTTTACAAAAAGAGCTATCGGATTTTGAAAATCTGAACAAGTCCATAAAAAATGGACAATAGAAAAAAGAGCCCTCTTGACGTAGAATATACATCAGGAGGGAATTTTTATGCCAAGAAGTTATCAACACATAAGCAAGTATGAAAAAGAAATTTTAGAATTAAAAACAAAAGGATTGACTTTGAGAGAAATAGGAGCAAAATTAGGATTCACTGAAAAGCAAGTACACAATTTCATTACACGATATAACGAAAAGCAACGAAAGCTAAAGGCAGGGGTTGCGCTCAAAGCAAAAGGCAGACCGCCAAAAGATTATGAAATCACAGAAGATATGAAAATTAACGAGATGAAATATATCATAGTTCGTAAAGATTCAAAGATAAAGCGACTGAAAATGGAAAACGAGTTAATGCGGGATTTTCTCTCCTCACAGAAAGGAAGTGAAGCCGTCGATAAAGTATCAAGTAATCTTTAAGCATAAGGACAAATACAGCATAAATTCAATGTGTAATTTCTTCGGAGTATCAAGAAGCGGATATTATGCGTTCTTAAAACGAATGAATACACCGGACAGAGATTTACCATTAGCTGAAAAGATAAAAGAATGTCAGGAAGAAAGTCACAGAACATACGGCTATCGCAGAGTTCATATATGGCTTGAAAGACAAGGAATATACCGCAATCCAAAGACTGTACTTCGTGTAATATTTAAGGATTTTATAGGGTGTTCTTCATCGGGCTTGTCGAGAGTAGAGCCGCCGCAAAGCGTGAGAGAAAGTTACACGCCGCCTCACAATCACGATGTTGATATTTCCTGCAGGGCGTAGTATAATATTCGAAACCGCCTAATTGCAGAGTGCAGTTGTGAGAGAATAGCAGACGCCTATGAGACGGGCGATGTATATTTAATATTTTGAGGAATATGGGGAGTATTATGTTTGATAAATTTATAGCGAATCAAGCGGCTAAGATAGAAAAGGTCCGCACTCGTCAATCAAACACAAAGATGAATTTAATAAAAACATATTCCATAATAGCCGTTGTCGCAGGGCATTGCAGAGGCGGCGGAATCGAGTTCCCAATGGGGAATTGGATTCTTCCGTATTTCTACGACATGGCTATTTTTGTGTTTGTATCGGGTTATTTTTATAAAAAAGAATATGACGACGCAAAATTCTTCGCTTTTATTAAATCAAGGGTAATGCGGCTTGTTGTCCCATATTTTATTTGGAATTTTGTCTACGGACTTCTGAACACGTTTTTCAGGGGCATAGGCGTTATAGATTACGGTGATCCCATCAGCCTTTATTCGCTCTTTGTAAGGCCGTGGGTGGACGGGCACCAGTTTCACTTTAACATACCCGCATGGTTTTTGCTGTCGCTGTTCATTGTGTCCGTTATAACTTATATTATGCGAAGACTTATGAAGCTTCTTCATATATTGAATGAAGAAGTTTTGCTGGCAATAACATTTATAATTTCGGTGATTTCCATATATTTCGCGCAAAATGGTTATAACAGCGGAGTATATCTGTGTTTGGTAAAGGCAGGATTTTTGCTGCCGTATTTTCAAATGGGCTTTGTGTATAAAAAATATGAAAGTCTTTTGGGCAAGCACAAGGCGGTACTTATAGGAGTTATAACCTGCTGCGTTTATGCGCTGCTGGTGTTGAGCAAGGGCAACCTTGATGTTACCGCGGTTTTTGCGGAATTTATCGGCAATCCGCTCATTTTGACGGCGCTTACAATTCTCGAAATATTATTGACGGCGACAATATGCGAAATTCTTGCGCCTGCCTTCTGCAAAAGCTCGATTGTGAAAAAAATCGGGGATAACACATTTTCCATAATGATGCATCATGGTATAATTTTGTTTTCCGTAAATCTTGTGATTTATATAATGTCAAAATTCGTCGATATATCGGGATTTGACGTCGCCGCGTTTAAGAGCACATTGTGGTACGCATACCCATGGAGAGATTCCAGAATTTATCTTTTCTATGTGATTTTGGCGGTAGCGGTTCCGATTGTAATCAAGAATATTTCAAATAAAGTGATTTTGCGTGCAAACAGTCGCAAAAATATGTCCGCCGAGGATAAATAAACGTAAAATCACACGGCTTCGATTTTTCGCTTGATATGAACACACTTGCTCAAGGGCTTCGTAAAACGGAGCCCTTATTGTTTGTTTTGCGATACCGCATTTTGCGGACTCCGATAAATTTTTAAATAATGCGGACAGTTTCCTCTTCAATTTCGTCTTAATAAGTGAAACGCGCTTCAATAACTTTTAAGAGGAAAATTGAATTATGGATAAAATTGTTTTAATTCAGTTCGCCGACGGAGTTGTGCGGATAATAGCGTTACTTTGCATGTCGTTTGGGTGTGTAATCGCAAGTAAAAATAAATTGAAATAATACGGACAGTTTTTATTTTGAATTCGTCTTAATAAACGAAGTGTGTTTCAAAGCTTTTAAAGGAGAATGTTTATGCTTAGAAAAACCATAAAAAACATAGCACTTCTTGATTTGCAAAATTTTACTGCCGAGGCGTTAAGGGAAATCAAGAAAATCGAGAGCTGTGCGATGCTTCTTATTCCGAAAAATGCGAGTGATGAATGGAAAAATGCCTATGCCAAGATAACAATCCGAAATGTTGCAAGCATTATAGAGGTCAGCTACAGCAAATACAGCGTTTTAAACGGAATGGTTACATTAAACGATAAAAATGTTTCCGATGATTGCCTCTATATTGTCAACGGCATTGTTATTCTTGAGACCGTTGAAAAAATTCCGGATTTGTGCGTGAACGGGCTTCTGCTTAAAAGAAAAAAATCACGCTATGAGATGACGCGAATGAACGGCAGAAGTGTTGAGGTTGAGGATAACGTCGTAATAAAGCCTTACCCTAACACCATCGAAATCGACGGCGATACGGTGAGGAGCTTCGATTACAATACATTGGTGGCCGCAGGCAACAATGTCGATATTGATGATGACGTGACCGAGCAAATGCTCTCCGATAAAAAGATAACATTTGCGGCAGGCAACGAGGTGAAATGCGGCAAAAGTATTTTGGGCTATGTTAAAGTTAATTCAACCGTAGGCAATAAAATCACGGAAAAAAATGAATAACATTGAACTGTTTAACCAAATTTATGAAAAGTATTATAAAAGCATAGTTTCGTATTTTTCAAGACGATTTGACAGCGACGAGGCAGAGGATTTGGCCCAAATCACCTTTATGAAGCTGTGGGGTTATCTGCCGACGCTCGGTTACATCAAAAAAGAAAAGTCTTTGATTTTTAAAATTGCTAAAAACGTGCTTGCCGACAGACTTCGTAAAAACAATTTTGCCGACTCGCTTGATGAGCTTGAAAACATTAAATGTCTTGAGGTGTTTGATGATATCACATCTGTTGAAATTCAGCAGATACTTTTGAAAATGAGCGAGATCGACCGAGAAATAGTGACTCTTAAAAGCTACGGCTGGTCGAGCAGAGAGATCGGCAAGATAAAAAATATGCCGTCGTCAACGGTCAGAAACAGGCTGGCTGCGCTTAAAAAGCAAATTGAAAAGGAGCTCGGCGAGCCTTGCGGACGTCTAAAGCACCATAATACATATAAGACCTAAGAGCTGTCGGGCTATATGTCCGACGGCTCTTTTGTACAGAGATGTTTATTGATATTTATTATTTTTTTTGATATTATATTTTTAAAACATAAATGTGTAAATCGGTACGTCGAAAACATACGGGTATTAACAAAATTGAAAAACAGTGTGAAAAAGGGGAGGTACCTATGCAGCAAAAAACAGTCAGCAAATACACAAAAGAACAGACATGCGAATTTGCAAAGGAAGTGCTTTTCAGACATTACGGGAGCCGAGCAACGCAGATTAAATACATAGGCGGCGGCTCCTTCGGATATGTTTACAAGGCCGAATTGCCCGTGATGCCGTACACTCTTACGGTAAAGGCCTGCCGCGTCGCCGGTATGCAGCATAATGAGAGCGCCGCGCTGAAAAAGCTTGCCGAAAGATCGCTGGTTCATATTCCCGAGGTCTATTTTACCTTTGACGCAACCGACGAAATCCCCATGGATTTTATAATTGAGGAATTTGTGAACGGAACAGACTGCTTCACCGACTTTTCAAAATTGTTTTTAAGCAAAAAAAGAAAAGCGAAATTTGCAGATGCAATAGCGGATTGTCTTGCAAATTGGCACAACATTACCTGCAACAAATTCGGCAGCCTCGATTTCCCCGAGTACGATAATTGGCTTGATTTTTACCGACCGTTTGCGCAGGATATTTTACAGACCGCCGCAGAGCTTAACAGAAAAAAACGGCTGAAGGACAGCACGCTTAATGTTATGCAAACGGCGTGGGAAAATTTTGATTACATTTTCAGCGAGCCCGTAAAAGAGGCGTCTCTTATCCACGGCGATTTGAATGTTATGAATGTAATGTCCGATAAAAGACTTAATATCACCGCGATAATCGACCCCCTTGAGTGCAAGTGGGCTGACAAAGAATTTGATTTGTTCCAGCTGAGAAACCTGACCGGGGAGTGCTTCGGGCTTTACGAAGCATATAAAAGGAAATATCCCGTTTCGGAAAAGTGTGATTTGAAGTGTGCGTTTTATGCGGTTTATCACGAGGTGTATTGCCTTATTTCAACCGGAACAAACACCGAAATCATACTTGCAGCGGCAGTCAATAGGCTGAAGAGGGAGCTTAAAAAAGCCGGTATTACATCTTGAAAATCCGACTCAAACGGTGATGCGAGCACACCTGAATGTGCCGAAAACGAGCATATAGTTAAAAACCATCTAAACAGCTTATGCTATAATTTACAATCGGAGGATGACATTGAATATCAAAGCCACGGATTTTTGCGACGCCTCAAATTCTGCCGAGGGCATTATCAAAGCGATAAATGAATTACAGAGCGGAGACACTCTTATTTTCCCGAAGAATGAGTATCATTTTTACAAGGACCGCTGTATTCACAAGGTTTGCCATATGACAAATACGGACTCCTTTAAGGCACCCGACAAGTATTTTGCGGTGCTTATCGAGAATAAGGAGAATATTACCGTGGACGGTTGCGGTTCTACCCTTGTGATTCACGGCGATATGTGTGCGTTTTCTCTGCGCGGCTGTAAAAATGTAAGGCTTGTAAATTTCACCGTAAGATATGCCTCCCCGACGAATTTTGAAATGGAGGTCGTAGAGCGCTCGCTCAATAAAATTACATATAAAATCCCGACGGGAAGCGACTTTGAGGTCAAAAATAACAAGCTTACGTTCTTCGAAAAAAGTCCGTTCAGCGGAGAGAATTACTACACCTATACAGCCAACGGCGAGTGCTACTGCAACGTAATTCACAGAGGCGACGAGGTTTTCAGAACGTTGCTCTCACCTACGAAAACCGCTTTAAAAATCAAAAGAACGGGGGACCATACCGTCGAATGCAGATATTTTATGTCACCTAAATTCAAGGTCGGAGACGTTGTTGCGATGTCACGTAATAAGCTGCGCGACAACTGCGGATTATTTTTCGAGAGCTGCTCCGATATCTTCTGCGAGAGGATAACCGTCAACTATATGCACGGCTTCGGGTGGCTGTCCCAGATGTGTGAAAACCTGAGCTTTGATAAGCTGACATTTAAGCCGGCGAGCGGTTACAGAGTTTCTTCGTTTGCCGATTTGATTCACGTATGCGGCTGCAAGGGCTATGTGAAAATAACCGACTCGCACTTTGAACACCCGCACGATGACGCAATCAATGTGCACGGCGCATTTTTAAGGTTCAGAAAGGCTTGCGACGAGCGAACCGCCGAGCTTGAATTTGTACATCATCAGCAGGGAGGTTACAAGGCGTTTTACCCCGGCGATAAAGTGAAAATATACAGCAGAACCGATTTGTCGGAGCTTGACGGCGTTTATACCGTAGACAGCACGGACGACAACATTGATAAAAAGACGGTCATTGTGAAATTCAAAGAAAAGCTGCCGCCGATGAAGCCTGAAATGTATGTCTTTGAGAACATCACGTATAACCCGAATCTCACCGTGAGCGGATGTACCTTTAATGCGATTCCGACGCGAGGCATTCTCTGCACTACCGATAAGGAGTCGGAGATTTTCGGTAACACGTTCAAAAGCGTCGGTATGCCCGATATTTACATCTCGTGCGATTGCAGGGATTGGTACGAGAGCGGCCCGTGCAGGAATATGAAAATTCACGACAACACGTTTTCTAAAAAAGACCCGATTAAGTTTGAGCCTATTTGTCTTTTGAAGCCCGTCAAGGATGTTCACAGAAATGTTCTGATATATGACAACATTATAGCCGAATGAGCATCGGCTCCGTTTGCATATACGGCAAAGGCACGTTAGTTATTTTTTAACTAACGTGCCTTTTTTACATTAAGTCATAATTTTACGCGGCCGGATTATTCGGCGGATACGGCGCCTTTAAACCTGCGCGACGGGTGATAGGCGAGCAGAGCTATAAATATCAGTACCGCCGTAAGCGACAGGCTTATCGGGTACGCATACATAATGGTTTTGAAGGTAGGCGACGACGGGAAAACGACGTATATCCAAAATACTCTTGTGCCGCAAACGCCTATGGTTGTGAGGAGAGCCGGTACCAAGGATATGCCGAAGCCGCGAAGATACCCCGACATAATTTCGTAAAGCATTGAAAACGTGTATGCCGAGAAAATCAGTAAAAGTCTGGTATAGCCGAGCTCTATTACCTGTGGGTCGCTTGTGAATATCGAGAGCAGGAATCGTCCCGAGAAAAGAACAAGCCCTATTGTGACGGCTGTTGCGATTGTGTCCTCCGCAATCGACAGAAGCAGGGTTTTCTTGCAGCGGTCGAGCTTGCCGGCGCCGTAGTTTTGACCTACAAAGGTCGTGCACGCCTGACTGAACGAGTTAAAGACATCGTAAGCTATTACCTCTATATTAAATGCCGCGCTCGACGCCGCTATAACTATTGTTCCGAGGCTGTTGATAGCCGCCTGAATTATTATGTTTGAAATGGCAAAAACAGCACTCTGTAAGCCTGCCGGCAGACCGATTTCCAAAATCTGACCGAGTACTCTTTTGTCTATGCGCAGCTCCCTGAGCGACAGCTTTATGTACTTGTCGGACTTCATTAAAACAATAAACAGCACAATCGAGCTGATTGCGTTGGATATAACGGTGGCAATGGCAACTCCGTTTACGGTCATTTTAAGAACTATTACAAAGAATAAATTCAAAAGCACGTTGAGGCAGCCGGAAAGCGCAAGCACTATAAGCGGCGTTTTTGTATCGCCCACGCTTCTGAAAACGGCCGACAGGAAGTTGTACAACAGTATTACGGGCAAGCCGAGCAGATATATGCGAAGATACAGAACGGCATACGGCAGTACATCCTCCGGAATGCTCATAGCCGATAAAATTTGCACGGCAAAAATTTCACCGGGTATCATTACAATAAAACCGCCGATTATTGCGGTGAGCACCGAGGTGTGAACCGCACGCTGTACGGTTTCTCTGTCGTCTCTGCCTATTGCGTTCGCTATTATTACATTTGTACCGAGGGCTATACCTATAAACAGGTTGAGTATCAGCCCGATTACCGGGCTGTTCGCTCCGACGGCGGCAACCGAGGCCGTTTTGGCTGCGCCCGTGAAGTTTCCGACTACGGCTATATCCGAGGCGTTGAAAAGCTGCTCAAGTATTGCTGTTGCGGCCACGGGCAGCGCAAATCGCGGAAGCTTGTTCCATATAGGGCCGTTTATCATATCCATTTTGTTACTGTTTTTTAACTTCGTCTTTTTCGGCATAATTATCCTTTTTGCATTTACGTATTTTTTATTTCGGTATTGTTTTTTTAGCTGTGTCGCCTTGTAGGATGTAACACAATTATAGCACCAAAAAAATTAACATCAATATACAGATATGATAAATTTGAGCACCGCATCGTGCAAAGTAGTGTAAAAACCGCAAAGCACCGCTAAATTATGCGTTGAGGTAACCGAACTTACTCTTGGTCGGTTAAACCTATAAAATAATCGGCGGAAACATTATAAAATTGACAGAGCTTGATTAAATCCTCGATTTTCAATTCCGCTCTTCCGGTTTCGATATGGTTGTAGCCCTGTTGGGATTTGTTGATGATTTCACCTACTTGCTTTTGTGTTAAATCTCTGTCTTCCCTGATGTTTCTCATCCTTGTTCTGTAATCCATTTCCACAAAACCTCCATTGTAATTTGTGAAAATGTTAGCATACTCAAAAGCTGAGTATTGACATATACTCAATAATTGAGTATTATCATAAATGAAGTATTTTATTATTGAGAAGGAGTTGTAAATAAATGGAAAAACAGAAAACGTCATCAAAACGTAAAGCGGCAATCAAAGTGATTGTGGCAGTATTGCTGATAGCTATAATGACCGGCATATCGTTCGCAGTCGCAAATTTTGTGCACAACAGAAAAAGTGTGCAGGCATCAAGCGTTAAAAACGGCTTGTCCGCATACGAGCTTGCGGTGCAGCAGGGATATGCGGGAAGTCTTGATGATTGGCTTGTTTCTCTCCAGGGTAAATCGGCATATCAGATTGCCGTCGATAACGGATATTCGGGCAGCGAAAAGGATTGGAGCAAAACCCTTACCGCAATGTCGAAAAAAGACAAATCCGATATCAGCTCCGCAGCATTTTCGGAAAAAGGCGACCTTGTAATTACGCTTTCCGACGGAACAAAAATCAATGTCGGTAAGGCGGTCGGTGCAAGCGGCAAAGACGGAAAAGACGGTAAGGACGGCATAGGAATAAAATCGGCAAAAATCAATGATAAGGGCGAGCTTGTCATTTCCTATTCCGACGGCAACAGCGTAAATCTTGACAAGGTTGTCGGTGAAACAGTAAACAACGGAGTCGGTATTGCTTCTTCGATTATAAATGAAAAAGGCGAACTGGTGTTGACTTATACAAACGGCGAAACTGCCAACCTCGGCGGAGTAGTCGGCAAAGACGGTCGTGACGGCAAAAACGGTGCTGACGGAAAAGATGGCAGAGACGGTACGAGCGGAACGGACGGTATAAGCATTTCCGCAGCGGTTATAAATGAGTCGGGTGAGCTTAGTATTTCATATTCGGACGGGACGACGGCAAACCTCGGTAAAGTAGTAGGTTCCGACGGTATAAACGGTGTGAACGGCACAAACGGTAAAGACGGCGTTAGCGTTTCTTCCGCCGAAATCAATTCGGAGGGAGAGCTTGTGCTTTCGTTCTCTAACGGTCAGCGCGCCAATGTAGGAGCGGTTGTCGGAGCAAAAGGCGACAAAGGCGATAAAGGCGAGCAAGGTTTGCAGGGAGCAAAAGGCGAAAAGGGTGACAAAGGCGAAAACGGTCTTAACGGTTCGGACGGTATAGGAGTTAAAAAGTCCGAAATTAACAGCGCAGGTGAACTTGTAATCACATATACAAACGACCTTACCGAAAACCTCGGCCCCGTTGTCGGTGCAAAAGGTGACAAGGGAGACAAAGGCGACCAAGGCGTACAGGGTGAAAAAGGCGAAAAAGGCGACCAAGGCGTACAGGGTGAAAAGGGTGACGCGGGTCTCAACGGAACCGACGGCGTCGGTATAAATAATATTGAAATTTCAAATGACGGAAATCTTTTAATTACTCTTTCGAACGGAACTTCGCTTAATCTCGGAAACATAAAGGGCGCAAAGGGCGACCAAGGCATTCAAGGCGAAAAGGGTGACAAGGGCGACCAAGGCATTCAGGGCGAA
>ULQD01080732.1_pt1 | contig 17805 bp, 13 predicted proteins | sample 1954121 | NCBI WGS metagenome assembly ULQD01 (sample SAMEA4835646, study PRJEB28245) | human gut metagenome | biome: gut microbiome; material: fecal sample | place: Denmark | collected 2008 | reverse complement strand
CACTAGCACCTGAAGCTAGCGCGTCTGCCAATTCCGCCACATCCGCATATTTATCGTTGCTCAATGTAACGTATATATTATATCATATTACACGTACTTTGTCAATACTTTTTCGCAGTTTTTTCGATAAAAGCGCCAAAAAAATAAAGCCTGACTAAACAGTCAGGCTGATTTTTATATCGGAATCATCACCCGTTTTTAAACTGCTCACTTAGAGCCTGATCACTCATGCCGAAAGTCACAAGCTTGCTGAAATGCTTGTTCTTCATAAGCGCCTTGATAAGTATTACACCAACTATCGTTACGCATACAAATTCGCCTAAGGCTACCCAGCCCATGTTCACAAGAAGCGGCGTCTTGAAGACATACGTCAGCTCAAAGCCAACTATCACCGCATTTGATATCACCGGGAAAAGCGACGCAACTACAAGATTTACCTTGTTTCTCAGCAGATAGATAAGAACCGCTGCCACAACTGTAGCAAGCGTTCCAAATACTACGTCCACCATTCCGAGCGTACTGAATAGATTGACTATCAAACAACCTGTAGAAAGCGAAATGATGTAATCCTTGTTGAAATAACAAAGTAGCATCAAAACCTCAGATATGCGGAACTGTACCTGTCCGTATGCAAGCGAGCTGCAAAGCATTGTTGCCGCAACGTATATCGCTGCAATAAGTCCCATGTTTGTTAAACGACGTGCACTGAAAATTTCCATAAAAAAATCTCCTTGTTTTTATTTGTGAGTGGTTGATCTAGGTTACACTCTATTTAATTGGAAAATAAAATAACATAAAAAGGCTGCCGCCGAAACGACAGCCCGTTTATTTACGTTAATTTAGCTATTGATTAAGCCTTGCCAACAGAACCGAAGAGTTCCATCTTCTCCTTGACCTTAGCCTTGATAGCCTCGAAGCCAGGGTTGAGAAGCTTTCTTGGGTCAAAGCCCTTGCCCTGAAGATCCTTGCCCTCTTCAATGTACTTTCTTGTAGCTTCCTGGAATGAAAGCTGGCACTCTGTGTTTACGTTGATCTTTGCAACGCCAAGTGAGATTGCCTTCTTGATCATGTCATCAGGAATACCTGTACCGCCGTGAAGTACCAGTGGCATATCGCCAACCTTTTCCTTGATAGCAGCAAGTGTCTCGAATGAAAGACCTGGCCAGTTTGCTGGATACTTACCGTGAATGTTACCGATACCAGCTGCGAGCATTGTAACGCCGAGATCAGCGATTGTCTTGCACTCGTCTGGATCTGCGCACTCACCCATACCTACAACGCCGTCCTCTTCGCCGCCGATAGAACCAACTTCACACTCAATTGAAAGACCAAGCTGATCTGCAACGTGAACGAGTTCAGTTGACTTAGCAAGGTTCTCATCAAATGGATAATGTGAACCGTCGAACATGATAGATGAGAAGCCAGCCTTTACGCACTTGTAGCAGCCCTCATATGTTCCGTGGTCAAGGTGAAGTGCTACTGGTACTGTGATACCGAGCTCTTCGTCCATTGCCTTAACCATAGCAGCAACTGTCTTAAAGCCTGTCATGTACTTGCCTGCGCCCTCAGACACACCAAGAATTACAGGTGACTGCAGTTCCTGAGCAGTGAGAAGGATAGCCTTTGTCCACTCAAGGTTGTTAATATTGAACTGACCTACAGCATACTTGCCTGCAAGTGCCTTTGTCATCATTTCTTTAGCTGAAACTAACATTTTTTAACGACCTCCGTTATTTTAAATTTTCCTTTATTATTATACAACATTACTCCGACAATTGCAATAGCGTGACATTAATTTAACAATTATGTAACATTTAAACCTCGTACATCTCGATGACCTTCTGAGCCACCTCGATCTTTGTGCATCTCTTATCCATAGCCTGCTTTTCAAGATATTTATGAGCCTGCTGTTCTGTAAAGCCAAGATACTGCATAAGTGAGCACTTTGCTCTGTTTATCGTTCTTATCTCTTCAAGCTTTTTGTGCAGTTTCAGGTTCTCAGACCTTATGCCCAGCATTCTTTTTCTTGCGGCACTGACAAATTTCATTGAACGGTAAAAATACTGTCTGCCTAGTGGCTTTGGTATCACCATTACGCCGAAATCTTCCAGTTTATCCGCAAGAATATCCGCATTTTCCGACTTTGCGATAGCCACACAGCTTGCGTCAGTTGAGGTGCAGACTATCTCCGCAAGCTCGTTGCCATATTCGTCTGACAATGGACAGTTTATCACGACACAGTCATAACTGCCTGACCCTACCGCACGCCTTGTTTCAAGACCCGTTGCGGCTATAGAAGTCTTGCAGGTGGGAAAGGTTTCTTTTAACAGACTCACAAGCATAGCTGTTGCCTTGTCATTGCTTGAAGCCACAAGTATCCTGTCCATTTCCCCACCTCCTTTTTTTAGCTTTCTCTGACATTACAGATGATAAAAATATCTGGCTGTTTCAAACTGCTCCTTATCGGCAGCTCTCTCATATTCTATGATAAGCTCCTTTTCTATTGCGATAAAACGCTCCAACATATGCTCAGGAAGCCTATCCGCAAGAAACTCGCTCTTTTCAGCACGTTCCACTGCCTCTTTCAAAGACTGCGGAAGTGTTTCAAGCTTTGCAAGCTCGCTTTCATCTGCCGAGCCTATATTGAAATTAAAAGGTTTTGGAAGTTCTTCCTTATTTATAACGCCGTCTATGCAGGCATAAATAAGCAGACCCATAGCAAAGTAAGGATTACAGGTGTTGTCTGCTGAACGGAGTATTATACCATTCTCATCTGTATCAGCAAGCGGTGCACGAAGAAGCTGTGCATAATTTTCATGTGACCATGAAATGTACTTAGGTGCAAGCAGACTGCCAAAACGTTTGTATGAATTTGTAGTGGTGTTTAGAAACAGCGTCATATCGCCAACGTTTTTCAATATTCCTGCTATCATGCGCTCAGCCTCTTTGGAAAGTCCGCCAAGCTGAGGTCTGAAAACATTTTCCGTGCCTTTCATGCACATGAGCATTATATGCAGACCAGATCCGCAGTTGTCGACGATAGGCTTTGGCATGAACGTTGCGTAAAGCCCGTTTCTGTCAGCCACAGATTTTACAACGTTCTTGAACGTCACAAGATTATCGGCAGCTTTCAGTGCGTTTGAATACTGAAAATCTATCTCGTTCTGACCCGGACCGGTTTCATGTCTTGAGCTTTCTGGGAAAATATCCATTTGCTCAAGTGTCAGGCATATGTCACGTCTAAGGTTTTCTCCCCTGTCAACAGGCGCAGCGTCACAATAGCCTGCATAATCGTGAGGACGCTTTGTAGGCATATCAGTATCGTCCTTTTCAAAACAGTAAAACTCGCATGAAGTACCTATCTGGAAGTTATATCCCTTGCCCTTCGCATATGCGATAGCAGTTTTGAGGAAAAACCTGCCATCTCCCTCGAAAGCCGTTCCGTCAGGATATTTCAGGTGGCAGAAAAATCTTACTACCCTGCCGTGCTGCGGTCGCCATGGAAGAAGCGCCAGCGTATCAGGGTCAGGGAAAAGTCTAAGGTCTGAAGCAGTCACATTCAAAAAGCCACCGAGCTTTGAAGCGTCAAAGATAAGTCCCTCTCTGAATATTTTCGGCAGCTCGCCTGCTATAACAGAGATAGTCTTTAGCGAACCGAATATATCGCAGAACATGAGCTTTACGAACTTTACGTCGTTTTCTTCAACGAACTGCAAAACCTCTTTCTCTGTGTATTTCATAATAAATCCTCCGTAATGATACTGTTCAGAAAAGTTTTCCGTTCCTTACTTATAATTATATCTGAACAGCCAATTCTGTAAAACCGAGCAGTTATAAAGATTTTGTTACTTTATTTTTACCTTGCGTTATTTGTCGATATCCTCCAGCCAAAGCTTAGCCACAGCGTCAGACGGCATTCTCCAATCCCCTCTCGGTGACAGGGTAACAGAACCGATCTTTGCGCCGTCAGGCAGGCAGGAGCGTTTGAACTGCTGTGAGAAAAATCTGCGATAGAATGTTTTGAGCCACTTGTCTATGACCTCGTCAGGATAATCCCCCTCAAAGGCATATTTCGCAAGCCTTTTCACCTTTGACGGCTCAAAGCCCCAGCGTATGCCATAGTAAAGGAAGAAGTCATGAAGCTCATATGGACCGACAAGGTCTTCTGTTTTCTGTGTCATCTCAGTGCCACTCTCATCAGTAGGAAGAAGCTCAGGAGAAACAGGAGTGTCCAAAATATCGTACAGTACATTTCTCAGAGTATCAGATGTGCAGGTGTCGCCGTAATACTGAACGATATGCCTTACCAGCGTTTTAGAGATAGAAGCGTTCACACCGTACATGGACATATGGTCGCCGTTGTAGGTCGCCCAGCCGAGAGCAAGCTCGCTCAAGTCGCCTGTGCCGACCACCATTCCGCTCACCTGATTTGCGATATTCATAAGCACCTTTGTGCGCTCTCTCGCTTGACCATTCTCGAACACAACGCTGTGATCGTTATAATCGTGACCGATATCTTCAAAATGCTGTAAAACTGCTTTTGAGATATCCACCTCTCTGAACGTTACCTCCAAAGCGTCGCAAAGTATCTCCGCATTGGAGCGTGTGCGCTTTGTTGTGCCAAAGCATGGCATCGTCACCGCAACGATATCAGTATGAGGACGTTTCAGCAAGTCCATTGCAATTACACACACAAGCAGTGCAAGCGTAGAATCAAGTCCCCCTGAAATGCCAATGACCACAGTCTTGGAATGTGTGTGTGCGATACGCTTCATAAGTCCATGGGACTGCATTTGCAAAATAAGGTGACAGCGCTCGTTTCTCTCCGCCTGATTTGACGGGATAAAAGGCGTTTTTGCAAACTTTCTTGTCAAAGCTGTTTCGCCCATTTCAAGGCTGAATCTTTCACGGGAGATATTGTCCTTATCCAAAAAACCGCTGTCTTTGGAAGAATAGTCCCACTCAGCACTTGCAGGATAGGTAGAAATTTTTCTTCGCTCAAACGCAAGCTTTTTAAAATCTATTTCCGATATGGTAATGCCGTTTTCAAAAAGCCTGCTCTCTGCAAGTATAGAGCCGTTTTCCGCAATGATATTGTGACCAGAAAAGACCATATCCTGCGTTGACTCGCCGTCACCTGCAGAACAATAGATATACCCTGCCACAAGCCTTGCGGACTGGTTCGATACAAGCTGTCTGCGGTATGAGTCCTTGCCGATAACTTCATCGCTTGCAGACAGATTGCATATAAGGGTAGCCCCAGCTTTAGCAAGATAGTTTGAAACAGGGTCAGCCACCCACAAGTCCTCACAAAGTTCAAAGCCCACCACAAGCTCAGGTATCTCTTCACATACGAAAACGGTCTGTTCCATAGGCGGTATAAATTCAAGCTGTCCGTACTCTCTCAGATCAATGGCAGCACATTCGCCTCTGTATGGTGCAAAATGTCTTGCCTCATAAAATTCGTTATAGTTCGGCAGATGCGTTTTAGGTACAAAGGCACGCACCTCGCCGTCTTGCATCACGGCCGCACAGTTATAAAGCTTGCCGTTTGCTCTCACAGGCACGCCCACAGCCACAAGCATATCGCTGTCAGCGGTAGTCTTTGCTATCTTTACAACACACTTCATCGCCTTGTCAAGCAAAGCGTTCTGAAAGAACAAGTCCTGACAGGTATAGCCTGTTATGCAAAGTTCAGGGAACACAGCGACCTTTACGCCCTCTTCCCTGCACTTTTCAAGCTGACTGATTATTTTATCCACATTGAAGTCAACGTCTGCCACCTGTATCTCAGGGGTGCAGGCGGCGACCTTTATAAAACCGTCTTTCATAAAAATAAGCTCCTTACAAGAAATTATCATTGTTATCATTATACCATTTTTTATAGGTATAAGTCAATGATTTTTACAGTATAGCAAAACTATTTTAGAACGATACTAGACAATCGGCCACTAATGTGTTAAAATTGAGATATCACATCAAAGGGGGAACGCCATATGAACAAGCTGTGGGATAAGTTTCTTTTAGGCCTTAGCTGCTGTGCATTCATGCTTGCAGAGGGAACAGATCCGTCAAACATCACCACATTGCTATTGGCTGTCATATGCTCCGCTATCTTTCAAATAAAACCAAGCTCTGCCGTTGCATACCTTTCAGTTATTGCGTACAGCTCACTTTGCATTTTCAGCAAAGAAGCTTTGATACTCGCCCCTTTGGTGCTTTATGATGCTTTCTGTACAAAATTTTACCCTGCTATGGTCTTAACATTCATAGGCGTACTTGCAAATATATTCACTCTGGGAAAGGACATCTTCCCACTTGTCGCTCTTTTTTTGGTAAGCTTCACAATTTCAACCCACAGCGTTCTGAACGAAAAGCTGACAAAGATGCTCATAAATACTCGTGACAATTCAAAAGAACTTACCACCCAGCTTGTAGAAAAAAACAAAGCCATGCAGAGAAATCAAGACTACGAGATATATCTTGCCACGCTGAAAGAGCGTAACCGCATTGCAAGGGAGATACACGATAACGTGGGACATATGCTCACAAGGTCTATTTTACAGCTTGGTGCGCTTTCGGTCATAAACAAAGATGAAACTGTCGGTGAAGCCATCAACGACCTGAGCGGCACGCTGAACACCGCCATGACGAGCATACGAAGCAGTGTTCATGATCTTCATGACGATTCTATCGCACTAAAGCCTGCTGTTGAAGACTGCATAAGACCTCTGAAAGACAGATTTGCAGTAAGCTGTGATTATGACTTTTCCGAAAGAATGTCACGAGATGTGAAGTTTTGCTTTATTGGCGTTATAAAAGAAGCACTTTCCAATACTGCAAAGCACAGCGACGGTGACAGCATAAAAATAATCATTCGTGAACACCCTGCTCTTTATCAGCTTAGTATCGCAGACAACGGAAGCTGTCCCGAAAAGATAGACGAAAGCGGCATGGGGCTTGCCAATATGCGTGAGCGTGCGGCTTCTTTAAATGGAAACATAAACATCACATCGGGCAGCAAGGGATTCCACATTTTTCTGTCTGTGCCGAAACAAAACCTGACTGAACGGAGGTCTTGACATGAACATTGTTATAATAGATGATGACAAGCTTGTGGCGGTGTCGCTGAAAACCATTTTGGAAAGCACAGGCAGTGTGAAAGTTCTTGCCATGGGAAGCTGCGGTGAGGAAGCCATAGAGCTTTATTCTCTTCTCAAGCCTGATGTTCTGCTTATGGATATCCGCATGAACGGCATGAGCGGTATTGAAGCCGGCGAAAAGATCCTTGCTGGGTACCCTGACGCAAGGATACTGTATCTTACCACATTTTCTGATGATGAATACATTATAAAGGCTGTGCTTATGGGAGCGAAGGGATATATTTTAAAGCAGGATTTTGAAAGCATATGCCCTGCCCTTGAAACCGTCATGAATGGGCAGACAGTTTTCGGCTCAGATGTTGCAAGCAAACTTCCTGAGCTTCTTACCAATCACAGCAGTTTTGATTTTGACCACTACGGCATAGTCGAAAAAGAGCAGGAGATAATCGAACAGGTGGCAAAAGGGCTTAGCAACAAGGAGATAGCCTCACTGCTTTATCTCAGTGAGGGCACAGTGCGAAATTACATCAGCACTATCCTAGAAAAGCTCTCCCTCCGTGACCGCACACAGCTTGCTATTTTCTACTACACCAACATACAATAGCACTACAATTTCATAAAAAAGTAAAGAGGAGACGGCATGACCGCTCCTCTTTTTGTTATTATTACATTTTAGCTCTTTCCTTAGCTCTCTGTGAGTTGCTCAGAATACGCTTTCTTATTCTTATGCTCTTTGGTGTTACTTCAAGAAGCTCATCATCAGCGAGAAACTCAAGTGAATCCTCAAGGCTGAGATTTCTTGGCGGAACAAGTCTGAGCGCGTCATCAGAACCGCTTGCACGAGTATTTGTAAGGTGCTTCTTCTTGCAGACATTTACAACAAGGTCTTCCTGCTTTGGTGAAGCGCCAACTATCATTCCCTCATATACAGGTGTGCCTGCTGTGATGAACAGCTCGCCTCTCTCCTGTGCGTTGTAAAGACCGTATGTTACAGCCTCGCCTGTTTCAAACGCAACAAGTGAGCCTGTTGCTCTCTTTGGTATCTCGCCCTTATATGGCTCGTAGTCATGGAATACAGAACTCATGATACCCTCGCCCTTTGTGTCTGTAAGGAACTCGCTCTTGTATCCGAAAAGTCCTCTTGCAGGGATAAGAAATTCAAGTCTCATTCTGCTTCCAACAGGTGCCATTTCCTGAAGCTCGCCCTTTCTTGCACCTATCTTCTCCATAACAGAACCTACGCAGTTCTCAGGAACGTCAATAACAAGACTTTCGATAGGTTCGCAAAGCTTGCCCTCTATCTCCTTAAACAGAACGTGCGGTGTTGAAACGCTAAGCTCATAGCCCTCACGACGCATATTCTCGATAAGGATAGAAAGGTGCATTTCGCCACGGCCTGCTACCTTGAAAGCGTCTGTACTGTCTGTTTCAGAAACTCTCAGTGAAACGTCCTTAAGAAGCTCCTTGAAAAGTCTGTCTCTCAGGTGACGGCTCGTTACGAACTTGCCCTCTCTGCCTGCGAATGGCGAATTATTTACAGAGAATGTCATTTCAACTGTAGGTTCGGATATCTTTACAAAAGGTACAGCCTCAAAGTTGCCGAAGTCGCAGATAGTGTCACCGATAGTGATGTTCTCGATACCGCTTATACAAACGATATCGCCAGCCTTTGCACTCTGGCATGGAACTCTGTTAAGTCCTTCTATCTGATACATTGTAACTATCTTGCCACGATATTCCTTCTTAGTCTGATGATAGTCGCCGATCGTAACGTCCTGATTAACTTTCATTTCGCCACGCTCTATACGGCCGATAGCTATTCTTCCTACATACTCGTTGTAGTCGATAGCGGAAACAAGATACTGCATTGGACCCTCAGTATCTACCTCAGGTGCAGGGATATAGCTGAGTATCTCGTCAAAGAGAGGTATCATATCCTTGCCCTCTTCATCAGGTGAGTGAGTAGCTGTACCTGCTCTGCCTGAGCAATAAAGGATAGGGCTGTCAAGCTGCTCGTCAGTAGCGTCAAGATCCATTAGAAGCTCGAGAACTTCGTCGCCTACCTCGTTAAGACGAGCGTCAGGTCTGTCTATCTTATTAATAACGATGATTATTTTATGACCAAGCTCAAGTGCTTTCTGAAGCACAAATCTTGTCTGTGGCATTGGACCCTCGGCTGCGTCCACAAGCAGTATAACACCGTTTACCATTTTAAGAACACGCTCTACCTCACCACCGAAATCAGCATGGCCTGGGGTGTCGATAACGTTTATCTTAACATCCTTATACTTGATAGAAGTATTCTTTGCAAGGATAGTGATTCCTCTCTCACGCTCGATATCGTTTGAGTCCATGACTCTTTCTTCTACAGCCTGATTTTCTCTGAAAGTACCGCTCTGCTTGAGCATCTGGTCTACAAGGGTAGTCTTACCGTGGTCAACGTGGGCAATAATAGCAACATTTCTTAAATCTTCTCTAATCATACATACTCCTCCGATTTATCAAGACACAGCAAAGCGAATGCTTTCTGTAACGATTTGCTTAATATATTTCGCAAAAATTATAAACAATAAAAATTATAAATATATTTTCTCCCATCAAAGGAAAGAAAATCGTAATTTTTCACAAAAAGCCTATAAAACACAAAAGCACCTTGCGAAATTTTCCGCAAGGTAACTTTCCTAATTGAGAATTATAGCACATTTTTGCCGATTTGTCAAGAAAAAAGTATCATTCACAGGTTACGCCTTGTATGGTGTGCCTTAGATTAAATGATTTATGTTTTTGGCTGTTTTACACAATATTGCGCCGCTAATATTTTACACAAAAATAATTGAAATCATGGTATAAAAGTTGTATAATATCAATAATCAAAGATATAACTTTGATAACAGAGATCATATATTTTGAAAGGCGGAATAATCAAATGGCTAACAGAATGATACTTAATGAAACTTCATATTTCGGTGCAGGCTCGATCAGCAAGATAGTTACAGAGGCAAAGAAGAGAGCTTTTAAAAAGGCTCTTGTTGTAACAGACCCTGACCTTATCAAATTTAACGTTGCAAAGAACGTTACAGATCTTTTGGAGGAAGCAGGACTTGCTTATGAAATATTCTCTCAGGTAAAGGCTAACCCTACTGTAAAGGTAGTAAAGGCTGGTATCGAGGCTTTTAAGGCAGCAGGTGCTGACTATCTTATCGCTATCGGCGGCGGCTCATCAATGGACACTGCAAAGGCTATCGGTATCATCATAAACAACCCTGAGTATGCTGACGTTACTTCTCTTGAGGGCGCTATCGACACAAAGAATCCTAGTGTTCCTATAATCGCAGTTCCTACAACAGCAGGCACAGCCGCAGAGGTAACTATCAACTATGTTATCACAGACGAGGAGAAAAAGAGAAAGTTCGTTTGCGTTGACCCTCATGATATTCCAGTTGTTGCAGTTATCGACGCTAAGATGATGTCATCAATGCCAAAGGGACTTACAGCTTCAACAGGTATGGACGCTCTTACACACGCTATCGAGGGCTACACAACACTTGGCGCTTGGGAGCTTACAGACATGATGCACCTTAAAGCAATAGAGATAATCTCACGTTCACTGAGAAAGGCTGTTGAGAATGACCCACAGGGACGTGAGGATATGGCTCTCGGTCAGTATATCGCAGGCATGGGCTTCTCAAACGTTGGTCTTGGCGTTGTTCACGGCATGGCTCACCCGCTCGGTGCATTCTATGACACACCTCACGGAATTGCAAACGCTGTACTTCTTCCATATGTAATGGAGTACAACGCTGAATACACAGGCGAAAAGTTCAAGTACATCGCAGAAGCAATGGGCGTTGACACAACAGGCATGAGCCAGGCTGAATACAGAGCAGCCGCAGTAAACGCAGTTAAGCAGCTTTCAAAGGACGTTGGAATTCCTGAGAAGCTCCACGAGATAGGCGTTAAGGAAGAGGATCTTCAGGCTTTGAGCGAATCTGCATTTGCAGACGTATGCACAGGAGGAAATCCAAGACCTTGCACAGTTGAGTCTATCCTCGGCATCTACAAGACAGCATTCTAATTCAAAAATCTTTTATCTGCCCTCGGTTTTCGGGGGCAGATTTTTATTGCCCGAAAAGAATATTTATGGTATAATACATTTAAAGTGAGTTTAAAGTTCATAGGTTATCATATATCGTAAGATATTATACTGACTTATAGGGAGGAATTTTAATGAGATTACTTCTTGCTGAGGACGAGGTTGAGCTTGCAAATGCGATTTCGGCAGTGCTTAAACACAAAAATTATTCTGTTGACGCTGTTTACAACGGCATCGACGCATACAACTATGCAATTGCACAGGATTATGACGGCATAATACTTGACATTATGATGCCCGGTATGGACGGCATACAGGTGCTTACAAAACTCCGTGAAAAGGGTATCGACTCCCCTGTTCTTCTGCTTACTGCAAAGTCTGATATTGAGATAGGATAACCGGACTTGATTCGGGTGCTGACGATTATCTTACAAAGCCCTTTGCAATGGGCGAGCTTCTTGCGAGAATAAGGGCAATGACACGCCGCCGCACTGAGTTTGCACCCTCTACCCTTACTTTTGGAAACGTTTCTCTCAACAGACAGAGCTTTGAGCTTTCAGGTCCTAACGGCTCTCAGAAGCTTGGCAACAAAGAGTTTCAAATGATAGAAGCCCTTATGCTAAATCACGGCACGCTTATTTCAACGGAGCGTTTCATGGAAAAGATATGGGGCTATGACTCTGACGCTGAGATAAACGTGGTGTGGGTGTATATTTCATATCTGCGTAAAAAGCTTGGTCTTATCGGTGCAGATATCGAGATAAAAGCCACAAGGGGCGTGGGCTACACACTAGAGGAAAAGCATAATGATTAAGCGTTTACAGCGGAAATTCGTTGTTATCGCCGCTGTGTGCCTTCTTATCGTAGAGTTTGCCATAATAGGCGGCATAAATGGAGTGAACATCTATCAGACCAACAAGAATGCAGACAATCTGCTGAACATAATAATCGAAAATGACGGCAGATTTCCTGAGTTCGACCCCAAGGGCATGAAGCATGACAAGCCGCAGGATAATTCAGACAGCTCATCTCCCCCTGAGAGCAAAAAGCCTGATAAGCACAGAGGCTTTAACGAGGAAACTAAGTATCAGACAAGGTATTTTGTTGTATACGCCGACAGCAATGGCGAAATAACCAAGGTAGATACAGGACACGTTGCGGCGGTGTCAAGTTCGCAGGCTATAGAATACGGCAAAAGCATTCTTGACAGCGGCAAGACTTCAGGCACGTCAGGAAACTACCGCTACAAAACAGGCGACACTGACAAAGGCAAGATAATAGTTTTCATGGACTGCCGCAGTGACGCCGCAACTAAAAACCGTTTCCTTCTTGTGTCATGTGCCATAGGGGCGGCAGGATATATACTTGTATGTCTGCTTATCATAATCTTCTCAAAGCGTGCAATAAGACCTGTTGTGGAAAGCTTTGAAAAGCAAAAGCAGTTCATCACCGACGCAGGGCACGAGATAAAAACGCCGCTGGCCATAATCTCCGCAAACACGGAAGTTCTTGAAATGGTGTCAGAGCCAAACCAGTGGACGGTGAGCATAAAAAATCAGATAACAAGGCTCAACGGTCTACTGAAAGAGCTTTTAAGCCTTGCAAAAATGGAGGAGGAAAAGCCTGCTCTTACCATGGCTGATTTCAATATTTCTGACGCTGTTTATGACGCCGCTTCGCCTTTTACTACCCTTGCGGAAACAAAGGGCAAAAAGCTCACCATTGATGTTGCCAACGGACTTTCCTATCACGGTGACGAGGGTGCGATAAGACAGCTTGTTTCTATCCTCACGGAAAATGCAGTAAAATATGCTGACGAGGATGGCGAGATAATAGTAAAGCTTTTCACTTCTCATAATGGCAAGGAAACTGACCTAGAAGTTTCAAATACCTGCAAAGAACCACCGCAAGGCGACCTAACAAAACTTTTTGACAGATTTTATCGTGACGACAGCTCACGTTCTCGGTCAAAAGGTGAGAAAAAAGGCGGCTACGGCATTGGGCTTTCTATTGCACAGGCAATAGTCAGGTCGCACAAAAGCAAGATATCATGCAAAGCCGAAAACGGCATGATGATATTTACAGCACAGCTTAAATAACTGCAAAGCAGAGTTGGTCACCAGCCGCTCTGCTTTTTTATAATATGACATTTGTCACATGAAGATATGACTTTGCTCACTAGCTTTTTGGCGGATAGTATTGTATAATGATAATACAAACTAAGGGAGGTTTTTCTTATGGCTGAAACTGTAGTAAAAATAGACAATCTGGTAAAAAGATACAAGGAGCTTATTGCTCTTGACCACTTTGATCTTGAAATAAAAAAAGGCGAGGTCTTCGGACTTCTCGGTCCTAACGGTTCGGGTAAGACCACCACGATAAACTGCCTGCTCTCACTGTTGGCATACGATAAGGGCGACATCGAGATATTCGGTGAAAAAATGTCCCCTGTGAACTATGGGGTAAAAAAGCGTATTGGCGTTATAATGCAGAATGTTGCGGTGTTTGACGAGCTGACTGTGTATGAGAACATTGACTATTTTTGCGGGCTTTACATCACCGACAAAGCCACACGAAAGAAATATGTTGACGATGCCATAGCTTTTGTGGGACTTGAGGACTTTGTGAAGTTCCACCCTAAAAAGCTTTCAGGCGGTCTGCTCAGACGACTTAACATTGCCTGTGGTATTGCACACAAGCCTGAGCTTATCATACTTGACGAGCCGACAGTTGCCGTTGACCCACAATCAAGAAACAAGATACTGGAGGGCATTTTACAGCTCAACCGTGAAGGTGCGACTATAATTTACACCTCCCACTACATGGAAGAAGTCGAGCAGATATGCACCCGTATCGCCATAATGGATAAGGGCAGTAAGATAGCCGAGGGTACTACAGAGGAACTCAAACGCATGATAAAGAACACCGAAACTATCACCGCCGAGATACTCCAGCTTCCTGAAAACGTCCGTGAACAAATAGAAGCTTTGGAACACGTTTATAATGTTTCCTATGCCGACAACAAGCTCGTTGCACGCTGTACAGGGGGACGGCACAATCTTATTGAGATACTGAAAATATTGCAGGAAAATCAGGTGGGCTTCGGCAGCGTTTATTCTGAGCAGCCTACCCTCAATGACGTTTTCCTTGAAATAACCGGCAAAGCTCTCAGGGATAAGGAGTGATAGAATGTTCTCAAACATATTCAAATACGAATTTAAAAGCTGTCTGCGTCAAAAAGCCATACTCTTCTGGCTCATAGCCTTTCCCATAATACTGGGTTGCTTTTTTAAGATGGCGTTTTCAGGAATATACGAAAAAGATGTTGTATTCAATGCGATACCTGTTGCGGTGACAAATATAGAAGAAAACGATATCCTTAAGCAGGTGCTTGAACAGATATCAAATAGTGATGAGGCTCTTTTCAAGGTGACGTATACGGATATTGACAAGGCAGAAGAAATGCTTAAAAGCGAAGATATAAAAGGCATTATAAAGGCTTCAGACCTCTCCCTTGAGTTTGGCTCAACAGGTATCCAGCAGACCATTGTAAAGACTTTCATACAGCAATACAAAACTCAGGAAAAGATAATAACCGACACTGCAAAGAACGCTCCGCAAAAGCTTGATAAGGTCATAGCTTCCCTTTCTGAGAAGATAAGCCCAAATGAGGATATACCTCTCCACGGCAATCCTGACATAACGATACAGTTTTTCTATAATCTCCTTGCCATGACGGCACTTTTCGGCTCGATGTCAGGTCTGTTCGTGGCACAGGAAAATCAGGGCGACCTGTCTGCACTTGGCGCAAGACGTTGCTGTTCTCCAGTGAACAAGCTTACAAGCATAACGGCAACGCTCCTTGCTTTTCATGTGGTGGAAATGATATGCATGGTGATATCGGTGACGTTCCTGAGATTTGTGCTTAAAGTGGATTTCGGCAGTAAGCTCCCCCTTGTTTACCTTGCCGCAGTGCTAGGCGGAATAATGGGAATATCCATGGGATTTTTCGTTGGCTCTTTCCGCATAAAAGAGGGTTTAAAAATGTCTGTAGTCATGGCGGTATCAATGACCTGCTGTTTCTTCAGCGGTCTTATGTCAAACACCATGAAAGGCACTGTTGCAGAGCATTGCCCGATATTCAATGAAATAAACCCTGCCGCAGTTATCTCAGACAGCTTTTACTGTCTTAATCTCTACGAAGATTACAGGCGGTTCACAGTGAAGATAATTTCAATGGCGATATACACAGTGCTGTTCACCCTTGGTGGATATGTTCTTACAAGGAGGCGTAAATATGCAAGTCTTTAAGACCTTTATGAAAATACTCAAAACAAGGCTTACGTCTGCTATATTATATCTCGTCATATTTATGGTCATAGCAGTAATAATGGCGGATACTGCAAAAGATAACAATGACTATGAGGACTATAAAATGTCCATATCCGTCATTGACCGTGACAACAGTGCCGAAAGCAAGCGTTTGCAGGACTTTATATTCAGCGGCAACAAAAAGGTGGAGCTTGCAGATGATGAAGACGAGGTCATCGACGCCGTTTATTATCAGCGTGCCAACTATGTTCTGTATATAAACAAGGGCTTTGGCGACAAGATAACCGCAGGGGATTTTGACGGACTTTTTGAGAATTTCAAAATGCCCTCCAGCTACGGCGGACAGCTTTTTGAAAGCAGACTTGACAGCTATCTTTCAAGCGTAAAGGCGTACATGACGGCAGGTGAAAGCACAGAAAACGCTATGGAGCTTGCCCAAACGGCAGTTTCTCAGCAAGTAAAGGCGGAGCTTAAAAACTTTAACAACAAGGGCGGAACAGGTATGCCGGCAATATTCGGCTACTATTTTCAGTATCTTGCATACGTTATGCTTTCCATGCTCATTGTTACCCTTTGCCCCGTTATACTGACGCTAAACAGAAAGGGCGTTCGTGAACGCACAATGTGTTCAAGCCTGACGTCAGCAAACTACAGCAGACAGACGGCTCTTGGGGCAAGTATCTTGGTGTTTAGCATATGGCTTTTGTTTATGATAGTCGCAATAATTTGGGGCAAAACGCTCAGCGTGAAATTCTGGCTTGCCTGCCTTAACAGCTTTGTATATATCATTGCCGCCGCAGGCATAGCAATGATAATAGCGCAGTTTGACCTTAGCGACAACGGCATAACTGCTATATCGAACATAATCGGTCTTGGCATGAGCTTTCTTTGCGGAGTTTTCGTGCCGCAGGAATTGCTCACAGGAGGCGTTCTTGCAGTGGGAAGATTGTTCCCTGCATACTGGTACACCAAAGCCAACAATATGCTTTTCGGCATGAGCGGTGGAGTATTCAGCACAAAGGAATATCTCATCTGCATTGGTATCGAAGCGCTGTTTGCAGTGGCATTCTTTGCTGTGGCTGCTCTGCTTGTTAAGCAAAAGCGCGAGGGTGATGTAAATTCCCTTGCATAAGTTGACAATAATATGGCTGTGTGTTATACTCTTATTGTTACGGAGCTGACACGCAGCCTTTTTGCGTCAGCTAAAGAAGATCACAGATGAAAAAGAGGAAAAAGTATGGATAGATTACAGCTTGACAAAAATGCAAAGGTCACAGGCAGAGTATATTTCAAAGACGAGGCAATGTGGCTCGGTCTTTCAGGAAGCGGTGCGTCATTCACATTTGACGGCACAAAGCTTGTTTTGAAGCTCAAAGGCGACAATATCGCAGTGGTCGAAAACCCTATCGACTATGCAAGGATAGCCGTTTATGTTGACGGCAAGAGAGTAGTTGACGAGATGATAAACTGTGCAGAAAAAGAGGTCACGGTAATAGACCGCACTGAAAGTGCAAAGTCGGTGGTGGAGATAATAAAGCTTTCAGAATCTCCAATGTCGGCAGTTGGCGTTGAGGCTTTTGCTGAGGGCAGTGCTGAGGCTTTACCTGAAAAACCGCTTAAAATAGAATTTATCGGTGACTCTATAACCTGCGGCTATGGTGTTGATGATGAGGACGAAAACCACCAGTTCACCACCGCCACAGAGGACGTTACAAAAGCCTACGCCTACAAGACCGCCAAGGCACTTGACGCTGAATACAGTATGTTTTCAGCCAGCGGCTATGGCATAGTATCAGGCTATACTGAGGGTGACGAGCCTATCAGCGAACAGACAATTCCACAGTTCTATTGCAGCTACGGCTTTTCAAGGGGCAATTTTGCAGGAACTGCTCCGCAGGATATACCTTGGGATTTCAGCAAATATGTTCCGCAGATAATCGTTATAAACCTTGGCACAAACGACGACAGCTACTGCCGTGACTACAAGGACAGGCAGGCTGTTTTCTCAAAGCTTTATGCTGATTTTCTTGCGGTCGTTCGTGAGAAAAACCCACAGGCTTACATTCTCTGCACTGTTGGAATAATGGGCGAGAGGATATTCCCTGCTGTTGAAGAGGGCATAAAGATATATCTTGAAAGCCACGCTGACAGCAAGATAAGCTCAATGATGTTCCATGAGCAGGACGGAGCAAATGACGGCTTTGCGGCAAACTGGCACCCTACTGAAAAGACCCACAAAAAAGCAGCGGCAGTGCTTACGGAAAAACTCAGAGAGAT
>ULQD01033698.1_pt1 | contig 17877 bp, 15 predicted proteins | sample 1954121 | NCBI WGS metagenome assembly ULQD01 (sample SAMEA4835646, study PRJEB28245) | human gut metagenome | biome: gut microbiome; material: fecal sample | place: Denmark | collected 2008 | reverse complement strand
GGTTACCGCCCCCGCCTGGCCGGCTCATCCACAGTGGCTGGCGAAATTCGCCGCCCTGCTGGCGGAATAACCATACTGAGCCGGTGTTTTTGTTGAGCCACCCGCTCCCCTGCGGGAATCTATGCCTCAGCGCGGTGTTTAGTCTCGGGTAAACGCGCTGTTGTATGTTATGCCGATGGCGGGGATGCGCCACGATTTACCGCTTATCTTCAGGGGCCGGTTAAAAAACCAGCCCCTGAAAGATTTATCGCTGCCCTGACGGGCATCATCAATTCAGCAACGCGATCTGCTTGACCACTATTTTATTGATTTTATAGATTATTTCAGGAGTTACGCGTTCTTTGATATCGCGGTCAACAAATACCCGAATGCAATATTTGATGATTTGATACTGATTTAACTTATCACCACATTCAATTAACGGTTTTATTTCGTAGCGGTTCTTAAGATCTTTCACCAAAAGCTTAACTTCGGTTTTATCCAGGTCTTTAAAGGCGCAGTCGGAGACAATATCAACGGCAAATTCATGTGGTTTGAAATGAGGCTGTAATACAGAAGTCAATAACCCGGTGAGTTGACTCTTCCACGCCTTATTTTCCTTGTCAGCGATGTTAGCTTTATACACAGAGTGTTTGGCCTCATAGACCTTCGACCATGGGTGTCGGTTAATAATGTCATCAAGTATTTTTTTATTAACCGCCTCGGTATCGCTGATATCTATCCATTCACCAACCTTGTCATTCAAAAAATAATCATCACTGCACGCCAGATAAAAATCCTTCAGCGCGTCGATGAAGCTTTCATCGCTATGGTCAACGATACGGTCGGTAACGTCAGCGATAATGACATTTTGTGGATCCTTGCTTTGCATAATCTCACATAATGTGCTCAACATCGTCGCAAAGGCGCGGTTTGTTTTATGGTAATATACCTGCGAAAAAAGGCTGGAGCGCGCCCCAATAAACTCAGCGATCGAATCAATCCCACTCTCTTTGTAAGCAAGGTACAATTTTCCCTGTTCCTCGACCGGGACAATTGACATAAACAAGCGATTGTAATCGTAGATGCCACACTTGACGCCGGAGAAATAGCCATCTCTGAGCAAGTAATCCATCCGGTCGGCATCGATCGGACAGGAAGAGATGATCGAGGTCATTAACGGCAGGATATCTGTTGCCTTTCCATTAATTTCCTCAATGATCTGTTGGTCACCGTATCTTTTTTCGATGATTTTTAACACATTTTCGATATTTATTTCGTCATCGACCTTACCTTGTTTTTTCAGATCATGATAAATCATCAGGCTGAACAACAGCGAAAGCTGTTCATGTTCAACTTTCTGTTCTGGCTTGCTTAATACATCAATGATTGAATGGTAGGCTGTGGGGAGAACATCGGAGAATTCGTGCTTACCAGGCATAAAACTCTCAAACTGGTGGGATACAGGCCCGTGCCCGATGTCATGCATCAGGGCAGCGAGTCTCAACTCCTGAATGTTGTGTTTTGGTATCTGATCGATATGACCAAACACATGGCCATCATCATATTTCTTTTGATACCGTATCGCATTCAGGCGTAAATTATTGAGTATTTCACTTGATAAATGCAGCACCCCGAGAGAGTGTTCGAAGCGGCTGTGCACCGCAGAGGGAAACACCTTATATAAAAAAGAGTTCTGTTTAATGTTGCGTAAGCGCTGGAACAGGGGGTGATTGATAAAGGCAATCTCGAGTGTCGTCAAACGAATAGTGCCGTGAATGGGATCAAGGATCTTACTGGTCAATTCATTTTCAAAATCCATATCTTAAATCCTTTCATACGTGCATTAAATATATTTAGCATATTGACTGTTTATTCAACAATAATCTTGCGCATTCAGGCAATAAGGTCAATCACTAATATTTAACGAGCAACGCGGCAGATCATTATTTCCTTATCTCTCCACAGCGTCGCGCTATATCGGCATCCACTGACATATCGATTGACTACGGATGAAAACAGCCCCGGTTTTCTTCGCTCAGATGCGCATTCCCCCGGAAACCTCAATGCGCTGGGCATTCACCCAGCGATGATCATCGGATAACAGCGAGGCGATCATCGGCCCGATATCCTCTGGCAGGCCAGGTCGGCCCAGCGCCGTCATGTTCGCTACCGCCTGAGCGACCTGCGGGTTATCCCGCACCACCCCGCCGCTGAAATCGGTGGCGATGGCGCCGGGCGCCACGCAGTTCACCGTGATCCCGCGACTGCCCAGCTCAAACGCCATATAGCGAGTCAGGGTTTCCACCGCGGATTTCATGATCGCATAGGGCGCCCGGTTCGCCATCACGATGCGGGTGAGGCCGGACGAAACATTCACTATTCGCCCGCCATCGGCCAGCAGCGGCAATAGTTTTTGGCTGAGGAAAAAAACGCTCTTCACGTGGATGCGATACAGCGCATCGAATTCCGCTTCCGTGGCGTTAAGAAATCCCATGCCGCTGGCGTTGCCGGCATTATTGACCAGATAATCAAATTTATCGGCGCCCAGCTCCGTCAGCGCGCCCTGAAAAGCGCTAACAAATGCGTCAAAGGTGTCGATTTCGCCAGCGCTGAAAGGCAACGCGATCGCCCGGGCGCCCAGTGCTTCAACCCGTGTAACCACCTCGTTCGCCTCGGCAAGACGCGTTTTGTAGGTCAGTACTACATTTACGCCGCGCTGTACCAGCGCTTCGACGGTCGCGCGTCCCAGGCCGCGGCTGCCGCCTGTCACCAAGGCGATTTTTGCGCTATTGTTCATGTTTTCTCCTTTTCTCTCTGCTGAAAACATGAGCGATTATAAGCCCCTGAATGCCGACGATAAGACCGCGTTGGGCGACAGGATAGTTTTGCCTGCTGGAACAATGTCATGGATAAACTGGATACTCTGACCTTGTTTGTGCGCATCGTCGAACGGGGCTCATTCAGTGCCGCCGCCGCGGATCTGGGGGTTTCCCGGCCAGTAGCGACCGCGGCTATTAAAGCGTTGGAGGCCAGTCTCGGGGCGCGGCTGCTACATCGTACCACCCGGCACGTACGGCCGACGGCAGAAGGCTCGCTGTATTATCAGCGCTGCGTGTCCATTCTGGCGGCCCTTGAGGAGGCCAACCGCAGCGCCGGGGGGAGCATCTCCGGCACCATTCGGGTAGACGTGGCGGGCAACCTGGCGCGGACCCTGCTTCTGCCCGCACTGCCGCAGTTTCTCGCCCGCTACCCGGACATTACGCTGCAGATCGGGGAAAGCGAGCGTGACGTCGATCTGGTTCGCGAGGGAGTCGACTGCGTCATTCGCGGCGGCCATCTCCCCGACAGCGAGATGATCTGCCGGCCGCTCGCCGGGTTGCAGGAGATCACCTGCGCCAGCCCGACCTATCTCGCCCGGTACGGCACCCCGCATACGATTGAAGGACTGACGGGCCACGTGATGATCGGGTTTGTTTCATCGCGCGCGCACCGTACCTTGCCGCTGATCTTTACCCAGAATGGCCGCCAGAGCGAGGTCAGTTTGCCCTGTCGGCTGCTGACCTCCGATGCCGACGTCGGCGCCGAAGCGGCAAGGCTTGGCTTTGGCCTGTATCAGGCGCCCTTGCCCCGCCTTGAGGCCGATCTGGCGTCGGGCGCGTTAACGGAAGTGCTGGCCGATTTTCGCCCTGCGCCGCTGCCGCTCTCCCTGCTCTATCCCAGTAATCGGCAGCTCTCTGCCCGGGTACAGGTATTTATCGACTGGGTGACGGCGCTGATGAAGCCTCCCCTGGCGCAGCAGGCATCCGGAAGGCTAAAATAACGTTTGCTATTATTCACGGCACGTGCGTTAATCGTTGAGTTGATTTACCAGACAAAAAGTTATTATCTGAGTACGTGTTCTCATCTCCAGGCGTTATCCCTGATACCACCTTCCTTTGAGCAGTCCCGTTAGTAGTTTGCTTTTTCTGTAAACAGGCCCTGTCAGATCCTTGTCGGCTCCTTAAAAAGTCCGCCATCTGACCCAAAACCCGGCTTACCACCAACTAAAATCAGCCGCGTTAATTTTCCTGAAAACGACCATTGTCTTTTCAACAGAACATCACCCATACAAGGTTTACATTATGATCGAACATATCCATTTTAGATGCCCATGCTGCCATGGCTCCCAGTACAGAACGTCCCAGTTTGATGTGACGGAAAAAAATCCCTTTGGTGCGAAATGCATTTTCTGCAAATCAGCCATGATGACATTAGATACCATCCGTCCTCATCACCTGGGCGTGCACTCCGCTGCCCAGGCACAGCAATAAGATGATGAAGCCGGTGAACGCGGGTGGGGAAATTCCCCCGGTGATTCACCCGGGGGCAACGTCTGTTCCCTCACCCGCAGCGATCGTCGGTGGCATGGCTTAGGCGGGTATCAGGCAACGCTTCTATCAGGGTAGTCACGTTCTCCCCGGCGCCAGTTTCCACATTAAAATAGTCCACCGCACGCAGAATAAGCCGCAAGCCTCTGCCGCCTTCCGCTAACGGATCGACATCAAAGTGCTCATCGTTACGCGCCAGCGCCAGGCGTTCGGCAGGAAAGATCTCTCCCGCATCGATAAAGCGCAGCGTCACGCGGTCATTGGCAGCGAAAATTTCCCGGGTGAGTGCCGCTTTAAAGGCCACTGCGACGGAAGCATCCAACCGACATGTCACCGGCCAGAGGATCAACTGTCACCAGTCAGCTGCCCGTGACGATCGACTACCGCATTGACAACCATCGCGGCAAACGCGTGGGCGCTAACCAGCATACTGAACCCGTCGCCGCAGGGCAGGCCAGGAGATGGATATCGAATCAGCCGATGCCGCAATCAGTCGTGGATTTTCACCCCCAGACATCCGCGAACGAACTCAGGGTTGAAGTGTTTTACCGCTTCGCCAACATAGCCTAAATCCAGGGCGCTGATTTGCGCCATTTCGTTATCTGTTAATACGAAATCCCAGATAGCAAAATTTTCTTCAATGCGCTCCTGGCGGGTGGATTTAGGGATCACCGTGACGCCACGCTGCACGTTCCAACGCAGAACAACCTGCGCAATGGTTTTCTGGTGCGCATCGGCGATCCCCCGAAGCAATGCATCTTGATACGGATTATGTCTGCCACCGCCTAACGGCGCCCACGCTTCAGGCTGAACGTGATAATGCTTCATGGCTTCCAGCGCCGCGGGCTGCGCGAAATAAGGATGCAGTTCAACCTGGTTCACCATTGGCTTAATTCTGACAGTTTCGCAGAAGTTAGCTAACACATGGGGGTAAAAATTGGAGACGCCGATCGCTTTCAGGGTACCGGCCTCATAGGCCTCTTCCAGCGCACGCCAGGCGCTGAAATAATCGCCCATCGCCTGATGTAGCAAATAAAGATCAAAGTATTCCAGGCCCGATTTTTTTAATGACGCGGCAATCCCGGCTTTCGCCATCCCGGTGTTGGCCATGTCCTGGACCCACAGTTTGGAGGTAATAAACAGCGCCTCGCGGGTACACAGACCTTCGGCGATGGCTTCGCGCACGGCCTCACCCACCGCATCTTCATTATCGTAGACGGCAGCGGTATCGATGAGGCGATAACCGGTGCGAATGGCGTTCAACACCGCCTGCTTACACTCCGCTTTATCGGTCACCTTGAAAACGCCGAAACCCAGCATCGGCATTTTGCGAGCGTTACTTAATACTGAATATTCCACGGTGAAGCTCCCCTCTTGTTAAAACACCATGGTAAGACAGGAACGCGGTCACGATTAGCCTGTCATTCCTGATTTGACTTATGCATTCAATTCATTAATCGCAGTGCGCTGATAACGCTTAAACATTCTTTCCACCTCAGTGCTGCTACGCTATCTCTGAGAAAATGGCGAAGGAGATATAATGAAAGTCCTTAATATCCTGATCCGTCGATGCGTGCTGATTGCCCGCTTTGAAGAAACCGTTTCGTTTTATGAACATCTCATTTCGCAAAAGGCAAGGTTACGTTTTGATTATCCCGAATACGATCTCAAACTGGCGCAGGTGGGTTCCGTGCTTTTAATTGGCGGAACCGAGCAAAGCCTGGCTTCGTTTCGCGCCACCGAGGCCACTTTCCTGGTCAACGACATTACCGCCTGGGAGAAACATCTGCCTTCCACCGGGGCAACGATTATCAACCCGGTGAAGGCCGTGCCCACCGGCTGGAACATGCTGGTTCGGCATCCGGATGGCATGATTGCCGAATACGTTGAGCATCATGATAAAAACCCGGCGGATGAGATCTTCTGATGCTTCGCGACCAGATGGTAGAACCTGGCATCAGTCGGCCATACTGCCAGAAAAGTGAGACTTTCTACTGTGGCGCGAGAAGGAGAGCAGGAAAAACTGGCGCGGCAAGACGCGCCAGCTCGGGGATCAGCGATGGTTGCCTGACATCATCAGGCAACCACGACCGATTAGTGCTTCACGATATACATGGTACGGCTGTAGGCCACATCTTCCGGGTTGGTGATCGGGTAGCCTTTCAGCCACGGCTTAATCAATCGGCCGTTAGTGTACTGGTAGATCGGCGCGATCGGCGCTTTGACCATAATGATCTTTTCCGCCGCGTTGTAATCGTCGTTACGCGCTTTGGCCGAATTCTCCACCGCCGCCTGGGCGAGGATTTTGTCGTACGCCGGATCGTTAAAGCGCGATATATTTCCGCTGTGGGTGGAGGTCAGCAGCGACAGGAAGGTGGACGGCTCGTTGTAGTCTCCCACCCACGAAGCGCGGATCACGTCGAAATTGCCGGTGTTACGGCTGTCGATATAGGTTTTCCACTCCTGGTTCTGCAGCTTCACTTCCACGCCGAGGTTTTTCTTCCACATCGACGCCACCGCGATGGCAATCTTCTGGTGGTTCTCAGAGGTGTTATACAGCAGCGTCAGCTTCAGCGGACGATTCGGGCCATAGCCCGCGGCAGCCAGCAGGGCTTTCGCCTGGGCATTAAGCTCCGCCTGACTCATGCTCTCAAACTGTGACGGCTGGGGGGTGAAGCCCGCCGTCACGTCCGGCGTGAAGCGCCAGGCCGGTTTTTCCCCGGTCCCCAGTACTTTCTCCGCCATCACCCGGCGATCGATGGTCATGCTCAGCGCCAGGCGTACCCGCTCATCCGCCGTCGGCCCCTTTTGGGTATTGAAAGCGTAATAGTAGGTACCCAGCTGCGGCGGGGTATACACCTGCCCCGGAATATCCTTCAGCAGTTTCTGGTACATATTTTTCGGGAAAGACTCGGTGATATCGATATCCCCTGCAAGATAGCGCTTGGTGGCGGCGGACTCCTGGTTAATCGGCACAAAGGTGACCTGCTGGATCACCGTTTTGGCGTTATCCCAGTAGTGCGTGTTCGGCACCACCACCAGCTTCTCATTGACCACACGGTCTTTCAGAACATAGGCGCCGTTGCCCACCAGGCTGCCGGGCCGCGTCCAGTTCGCCCCGCTGTCGACATTCGCCTTTTGCACCGGATAGAAGGCAAAGCTGGCGGTCAGGTTGCTGAACCACGGCAGTGGTTTATCCAGCTGCACCCGCAGGGTGTGGGCGTCGACGGCGGTGACTCCCAGGGTCTCCGGCGCGGCTTTGCCGTCAATAATGTTCTGCGCGTTAGCGATCCCCGCCAGCGCCGCGAACCAGGCGAACGGCGAAGTGGTTTTCGGATCCACCAGACGCTGCCAGCTATAGACGAAATCTTCGGCAGTAACCGGCGTGCCGTCGGACCAGCGGGCATTATCACGCAGGGTAAAGGTCCAGACGCGGTTATCGTTGCTCTGCCAGCGGGTCGCTACGCCTGGAACCAGGTTGCCTTTCGCATCCTGATTGACTAAACCTTCAAACAGATCGCGGATCACCTGGATTTCCGGCAGGCCCACCGCTTTGGCGGGATCTAACGAGGCGGGTTCATCTTTGATATGGCGCACTAACAGCTGTTTTTCCGCCAGTACCGTGCCCGGCGGTACGTCAGCCGCCCAGGCCAGAGAAGATACGCTGGCTAACCACAGCGCGCCGCATGTCAAAGCGACAGGATACTTCATAAGATCCCCTTTAAAATGAAAAAAATACCGCCAACAGAGCGATAATTATTTGTTTCATCACCTGAAATTGCAAACGACATATGATAGAAAATTGATGTGCCGTCGGATTTCACGCCTCAGGGAATGGGTTTGATCCCGATACGCTTTTCGCCAACACTAAATAATAACGACACACAGGAAGCCCTATGTCTATTTCACGTCCTCGCCCGCAGCGCGGCGACTTTCCGCCGGGAACCCGGCAGTATGGCAGCTCGGAACTGGGCGCGCCGCTGCTGTGGTTTCCTGCGCCGCAGGCCGACAGCCGTAGCGGGCTGATTATTGCCGGTACCCACGGTGATGAGAATTCGTCGATTGTGACCCTCTCCTGCGCCCTGCGCACCCTGAAACCCGAGCTGCGCCGCCACCACGTGGTGCTGACGGTCAATCCTGACGGCTGTCAGCTCGGGCTGCGCGCCAATGCCCGCGGCGTTGACCTCAACCGTAACTTTCCAGCAGCCAACTGGAAGCAAGGGGAAACGGTTTACCGCTGGAATAGCGCGGCGGCGGAGCGCGACGTGGTGCTGTTGACCGGCGAGCAGCCGGGTTCGGAACGGGAGACCGAGGCCCTGTGTCAGTTGATCCATCAGATTCATCCGGCGTGGGTGGTCTCCTTTCACGATCCGCTGGCCTGCATCGAAGATCCGGGCCACAGCCCGCTGGGTCGCTGGCTGGCCGACGCCTTCTCCCTGCCGCTGGTGGGCAGCGTGGGCTACGACACACCGGGCTCCTTTGGCAGCTGGTGCGCCGATATCGGACTCCCCTGCATCACCGCCGAGTTTCCGCCGGTCTCCGCAGACGAGGCAACGGAGCGTTACCTGCCGGCGATGACCGATCTGCTGCGCTGGCAGGCTTAAAGATGAAGCACGCCGGTGCTGAACCGCAGCGCCGGCTCAACGTCCACCGCCAGCCATGTCGGGCCGTCGAGGTCAGCGAAGCGCGCCAGCGGCGCCAGAGGGAGCGCGGCGGCGATCCCGCGCGAGGTGCAAAGCATACAGCCCAGCATCCGTTCAAATCCCTGCCGTTCCGCCTCCCCGGCCAGAGCCAGCGCTTCGGTCAGGCCGCCCGTTTTATCCAGTTTGATATTGACCATCTCATAGCGCCCGCGCAGCCGCGGCAGGCTCTCCCGGGTGTGGCAGCTCTCGTCGGCGCAAATCGGCAGCGGATGAACGAAGTTTTCCAGCGCCGAGTCGTCGTCGGCGGGGAGCGGCTGCTCAAGCATCGCCACACCGAGGTCCGCCAGCAGCTGACAGCGCGCCGCCAGCCCCTCGCTGTGCCAGGACTCATTGGCGTCAACAATCAGCGTAGCCTCCGGCGCCGCCTGGCGGATAGCGATTAGCCGCTCGCTGATCAGTCGATCGTCGAGCTTCACCTTCAACAGCTGGGCCCCTGCCTGCCACAGCGCCGCGGCGCTGGCCGCCATCTGATCCGGCGTGCCAATGACCACCGTCTGGGCGGTAATCACCCGGTCAGGCAACGCCACGCCCAACAGCTGGGCCAAGGTTTTGCCTTCGCGCCGGGCCTGCAGATCCCATAGCGCGCAGTCAATGGCATTGCGGGCGGCGCCTGCCGGCAGCAGCCGCTGCAGCTGTTCGCGGGTAAGCCCCGCCTCCAGTTGCTCGCCGATCGCCATCACCTGGGCCATGACCGAGGCGATGCTCTCGCCATAGCGGGGATAGGGTGTGCATTCGCCTACCCCTTTCACGCCGTCCTCTTCCAGTTCCACTACCACCACTTTTGCCTCGCTGCGGCTACCGCGGGCGATCACAAAAGGGGTATGGAGCGGCCAGGCTTCCTCATACACTCGCACGTTACGCATTCCCTTGTCCTCTCTGGTAAATGTTAAATAGGGTTTGCCGTGTAGCTGGCGGATGTCATACACTACTCGCGACGTTAACTATATGTAAACAGGAAGATAACCATGTCACAAACCGTGCATTTCCAGGGCAACCCCGTTTCTGTTCAGGGCACCATTCCGCAGGCAGGCGCTAAAGCGCAGCCGTTTACGCTGGTCGCCAAAGATCTCTCTGACGTCGCGCTGAGCCAGTACGCCGGCAAACGTAAAGTACTGAATATTTTCCCGAGCATTGATACCGGCGTGTGTGCCGCATCAGTGCGTAAATTCAACCAGCTGGCCGCTGAACTGGACAACACCGTAGTGCTGTGCATTTCCGCTGACCTGCCGTTCGCCCAGTCCCGCTTCTGCGGCGCGGAAGGCCTGAGCAACGTGGTCACCCTGTCCACGCTGCGCGGCGCGTCCTTCCTCGCTGACTACGGCGTCGCCATCGCCACCGGTCCGCTGGCTGGCCTGGCTGCCCGTGCGGTGGTCGTTATCGATGAAAACGATCAGGTCGTCTACAGCCAGCTGGTGAACGAAATCACCGAAGAGCCGGACTACGACGCCGCGCTGGCCGCCCTGAAAGCCTGATAACAGATTGCCCGGGCGCATCGCGCTCGCGGACATTCGATCTGCCCAGCCCTCGCTCTGCGAGGGCTTTTTATTGCCGCGGCGCATAGCGGGAGATAGCCCGCGCCATCGCCGGGCCGGTCAGCAAAATGGTAAACAGCCGCAGCGTCTGTAGCGCCATAATAAACGACATGTCCGCCCGGGTGCCGGCGGCGATAATCGCCACCGTGTCCAGCCCGCCGGGGCTGGTGGCCAGATAGGCGGTCATAAAGTCCATCTGCAGAATGTGGGTCAGGGCAAGGGCCATCAGGGCGCACATCAGAATCAGTCCGATGATGGAGGCGATAATCTGCGGCAGCGTCTTGAGGGCCAGCAGAAAAATGGCTTTATTAAACTGGAGCCCCACCGTCCAGCCCAGCACCGCATAGGCCATCGCCAGCAGCCACTCCGGCAGCTCCAGCATCAGCCAGCCGCCGCCCTGGGCCAGGGCGCCAAGCAGCATCGGCAGCAGCATGGCCCCGGAGGGGATGCGCAGCCGCATGCCCAGCCAACAGGCCACCGCCGTCAGCAGCAGCGTGAAAGGGAAATTCAGGGTCAACGATGGAAACCAGACAATATCCTGAGTCATCTCCTGTGCTTCATTGCCCAGGGCATAGCGCACCACCAGCGCCGCCGCGCCGACGACAAACAGCACCCGCAGATACTGCATCAGCGCCACCAGCCGCACATCGGCCCCGTACTCCTGGGCCATCACCACCATTGCCGACGCGCCGCCGGGAGAGCTTCCCCAGGCGCCAGTGGCGCCCGGCAGCGCGCTGTAGCGGACCAGCAGCCAGCCGGTAAGGCCGCTTATCGCCAGGGTGGTCAACAGGATCGCCAGCACCAGCGCCCAGTTGTTGAACAGCACGCCAAAAACAGAGGGATTAATCGCCCGGGCGATCATGCAGCCGACGATGGCCTGCGCCGCCAGATAACAGGGGCGAGGGATGCTCAACTTCACCCCGCGCAGGCTCAAAATGAGACCGGCGATCAGCGGCCCCAGCAGCAGCGCTGCCGGCAGGTGTATTCGTAACAGCAGCGAGGAAAAGAGAACAGAGAGCAGCAGCAATATCAGCCAGTGCCCGATCGCGCGACGCGACGCCAAGATGCACCACCCCGGAAAAAGGATTAAAAAACCAGTATATACAGGTTTGGCCCGCTTTGCAGGCCGGGATGCCGGCGACGTGGGTCGCCGGCCTGGCGGGATTATTCGTCGCCCTTTTTCTGACTCAGACCATATTCACGCAGCTTATTGGCGATGGCGGTATGCGACACCCCCAGCCGCTTCGCCAGCTTACGTGTGCTGGGGTAGCTGCGATAGAGCTGGGTCAGCACCGAGCGCTCAAAGCGGCGGGTGATGTCGTCCAGCGACCCTTCCATGGCCTCCTCGCCCACCGGCAGCGAGGCGACGTCATGGTCCGGCAGCAGAATGTCCTGTGGACGCAGCTCAAATCCTTCCAGCTGGGTCAGTGCGCGATAGACGGCATTCTTCAGCTGGCGGACGTTGCCGGGCCAGCTGTAGCGGGTAAGCACCGTACTGAGATCGGCAGAGAGCTTCGGCCGCGGGATCCCCTGCTCGTCGGCAAAGCGGGCCACGAACAGCTCCGTCAGCGGCATGATGTCCTGCGGGCAATCGCGCAGCGGCGGCAGATACAGCGTCAGGACGTTGAGGCGATAGTAGAGATCTTCGCGGAAAAGCCCTTTCTGCACCAGCTCGATCAGGTTTTTCTGCGTCGCGCAGATCACCCGCACATCGACGTGCACTTCATGATCCTCGCCAACGCGGCGGAAGGTGCCGTCGTTGAGAAAGCGCAGCAGCTTGGTCTGCATGCGCGGCGACATCTCACCAATTTCATCCAGCAGCACCGAGCCGCCGTTGGCTTGCTCGAAGAAGCCCTTCTTGCCCTGCAGCGCGTCGCCAAACAGCTCGCTCTCGACCGCGTCCTCGGGAATGGAGCCACAGTTGAGCGCCAGATAGGGTTTGCCCGCCCGCGGACTGGCCAGATGGCAGGCATGGGCCAGCAGATCTTTACCGGTGCCGGTGTCGCCGACAATCAGCAGCGGCGCGCTGAGCATCGCCAGCTTGCGCGCTTGCTCCACCACGTGGCGCATTTTCGGCCCCACCGCGAGGATCTGACTGAATGCGCTGGTATCCTGGCTGGTCATGGTCTGCAGCTGGCGTCCCATGCGCACGGTTGAGCGCAACATCGCCACGGCGCCGGTCAGCACTCGCTCGTTATGCTCGCCTTCCAGATAGACCGGAGTCACTTCCAGCAGGTAGTTCTGCCCATTCACCACCACATGCTCCGCATGCGTCTCCTGCGGGCTGCTCTCCAGCCAGCGCTGAACGTTAAAATCGGCAATCAGCTGGGCCACCGGGTGGTTACGCAGCTTCGCCTGGCTTTGGCCAAACAGCAGGCAGCTGGCGGGGTTCGCCAGTTCCACCCGACCTTTGGTATCCAGCGACAGCACCGGCTCCGGCATCGCTACCAGCAGCGCGCTGAGCGCCAGGTGTTCACGTTCAGACGGCATCCACGGCACGGTGCGCACGTCCGTCACGCCGGCGATACGGCGGATCTCAGCCATCAGGCTGCTGAACGTGGCGAATTCCAGTTCGGCGAAATTGAGGTAAATTCGGCCAATAGGGTCAATATCGATACCGCGCAGGTCAATACCACGCAGCACCAGCAAATCGAGCAATTCACGAGTCAGACCGAGACGGTCTTCACAAAAGACTTCAAGACGCATGGGAGTGTTCACCCTAAAAGTGCCAATGACGGGAGAATAATAGGCCAGGAATGGGTTTTCGGGAAGCTAACTGTCAACAATTATTGACAGTGTGGCGGAAAAATGGGCGCTGTGGCGTAAAGTCAGACGGTCAGTGGTTAAATCACCGGCCAGGCGGCCGGTGAGTCTTGGGTCAGGCGTGGAAAGCAGGCAGCCACTGACGGTTCTCAGCGATCACCTCATCCAACGCCAGTTCGAGCTTCTCGCCGCTGACGATCAGCGGATTCAGCATCAGAGCACGCCATGCGGTGTGGCGGTTGCCGGTGAGCGCGGCCTCGATAGTCAGCCGTTCAAATGATTTCATCAGCTGCAGCAAACGCAGGGTATCTTCCGGGAACGGCGCCACATTGAGAGGTAGCGGACCAGAAGCGGTAATCAGCGAGCTGACCTCTACCGCGCAGTCATCCGGCAGGCCATTGATGGCGCCGTTATTACGCGTATTGACGTGCATGATAATCCGCTTGTCGTTGTAGATGGCATTCATCAGCTCGCAGGCCGCCTCGGAATAGTACTGGCCGCCGCGCCCTTCCAGCGCCTTCGGTTTGACTGCCAGGTGCGGGTCGCGGTACTGGTCAAACAAGATTTTTTCCAGCTGCTTAACCACTTCCCCGCGGGTTCCTTCGCCGCCCGCCTCCGCCAGCTCCTGGCGCAGCAGATCGTCTTTCATGTAGTAATAACGCAGATAGGCGCAGGGGATCATGCCTAAGCCCTGCAGCAGATGCGACGGCCAACGGAACGGCGAAATGTTGCGCGGCACCAGCGGATCCCGACCGGCGTTGATCTCGGCTATCACCTCCGGCAGCCATTCTTTACCTTTGTGCAGGATCTGGCGCACGAAGATAAAGTGGTTCAGGCCGGCGACCTGCATCACCACCTCTTTTTCGTCAGCGCATTGCAGCAGAGTGGTTATCCCTTTTTGCATAATCACCGGCACGTTACACAGGCCGACGGCTTTGATGCGGCTGTGGCGCAGGATCGCTTCGGTCACCATCCCCGACGGGTTGGTAAAGTTCAGCAGCCAGGCGTCGGGACACAGTCGCTCCATATCGGCAGCGATCTCCAGGGCGATGGGAATGGTGCGGCAGGCGTTGGCGAAGCCGCCAAGGCCATTGGTCTCCTGGCCGATCAAGCCATACTTGAGGGAGATACGTTCATCGCTGATCCGGGCGTCAAGGCAGCCGGCGCGAAACTGCGAGCAGACGAAATCGGCATCGCGCAGCGCGCTTTCCCGGTCAAGGGTGGCCACCACTTCAATAGTCAGCCCGGCTTTGGCGATCATTCGCCGCGCCAGTCCGGCGATAATCTCGACTTTCTCTTTGCCCTCTTCAATGTCCACCAGCCATAGCGAAGCGACCGGCATTTCGTGATAGCGGTTGAGCAAACCTTCAATCAGTTCCGGGGTGTAGCTGGAGCCACCGCCAATCACCACAATTTTGAGTCCTGACATGGTATACCTCGGTTTAGTTACGATATAACTATTTAAAACCGGCAAAACTGGCCTAACAAACGAATTAAATCGGCCTATGCATGAACTCAATTAATGCATAAGGGAGACAATCTGTGCTTGAGCAACAAAGCATCCTTGCGCTGCTGCAGACCTTTGAGGTGACCGCCCGCCACCTGAGCTTTACCCTTGCCGCGCATGAAATGAACCTTACCCAGGGAGCGGTCAGCCATCGGATCCGCAGGCTGGAGATGCACATCGGGTTTCGCCTGTTTATCCGCATGACGCGTAAACTGGCGCTGACAGAGGAAGGTAAGCGGCTGCTGGCGACGTTAAGCCATTCGCTGCGGGCGATTAACGATGAAATTGAGGATATTCGCGATCAGGATCTGCGCGGCACGCTGCATATTGGTATTGCGCCGACGCTGGCCCATCTGTGGCTGATGCCGCGTCTGCCGCGCTTTCAGGCGCAATGGCCGGGACTGAATCTGCAGTTTCGCGTGCGCGCCGGGGTGATGGATTTTAACGAGGAGCGGGTGGATCTGGCAATTTACTACGGCGCCACGCGCTACCCCGATCTTTATCAACAGCGGCTGATGGCGGAAAGTTTGCTCCCGGTCTGCTCCCCGCGTTATCGCCAGCAGTATCGTCCGCTAAGCGGCGGCGACCCGGCGGCGCTCGTCTGGATCCATGCGTGCGAATCCACCGACGTACAGGATCAATTTGCGGAATGGCGCCTGTGGTGCCAGCACAGCGGACAGGCGTTACCTTTTGAAGGCCGGTATTACGCGGTGAATAACCACTCGCTGGCCATCGAGATGGCGCTCAATGGACTCGGCGTGGTGATGGGGCGTAAAACGCTGATCCAGCCGCTGCTCGACGCCGGCAGGCTGGTGGCCTTGTCTGAAAATGAAGCGCCCTCGCCCTTTGGCTATGACCTGATTTGTCCGCAGGAGAACCGTTCCCGCCCGCGCTTTCGCGCCTTCAGCGAGTGGCTGGCGGCGGAATGCGCCTAATCGAATATTGCCAGGGTGCGCGTGCCAGAGCTTGACGTCGTAGGCCGGGCAAGGCGAAGCCGCCGCCCGGCAATGTCTCTGAGCGGAGGTTACTTCTCCGGGCGGGTTTTGCTTTTCTGCAGGGTCTCTTTCAACTGCCCAATCAGCTCGCGACGAAAATCGCCGAGTCGCGGTTTATCATCGGCGATCCACGGCAGCGGGCGGCACAGCTCCATCGCCTTGATCCCGAGACGGGCGGTCAGCAGACCGGCGCCAATGCCCTGCGCGGCGCGCGCCGACAGCCGGGCCGCCAGATCCTGCGACATCCAGTCCATGCCCACCTCGCGCACCAGTTCGCTGGCACCAGCGAAAGCGATATTAAGCAACACCAGGCGAAACAGTCGCAGACGGCTGTAATACCCGAGCTCAATGCCGTACAACGTGGCGATTCGGTTGATCAGCCGCAGGTTCCGCCAGGCGATAAACGCCATATCCACCAGCGCCAGCGGGCTGACGGCAATCATCAGCGTCGACTCCGCCGCCGAACGGCTGATTTCCCGCCGCGCCTGGGCATCGAGCACCGGCTGCACCAGCTGCGCATAAAGACTCACCACTTCGCGATCGCTTTGCGTTTCGTGGATCGCGGCATACCAGCGCTGCAGCGCCGGATGCGACTGATCCAGCCCGGCCTGCTGCGCCAGCTTCTCACAAAACGCTTTCGCTTTACCGACCGCGTGACTGTGCAGCATATCGCGCGCTTCATCGCGTTCGTGGGCGCGCTGGCGCAGTCGCCACAGACGGCGCCACTCGGTGGCCAGCGAACCGACGCCGGCCCCGACGATCAGCGCCCCGGCGACGCAGCCGCCCAGCGCAATCCAGTCCTGGGTCTGCCAGGCGTTAGCCGTCCATTGCACGCCTTGCGCCACGACGCTGACGCCGAAGATCGCCAGTCCGGCGCTGACCATCCGCCGCCACAGGCTGCGTTTGGGTCGCAGGACCGACTCCACCACCGCTTCCGCCGCCCCCTCTTCCTCTTCGCCGGTCACCAGCCGCGCTGGCGCGAAGTTGTCCGCCTCCAGGGTGTCGAAGGCGCGAGCGCCTTTCAGCGGCGGAATTTTCTCCGCTTGCAGCGGCCCATCAAAATCAATCCGCGGTTTTAACGGTTCGCTCATCGCAGTTTATCTCCAATCAAAAATTCCAGCGCCGCGTCGAGACGAATGTGCGGCAAAGGCCGATCGACATCCATGACCTGTGGACGAAAGTTTTCAAACTGAAATCCCTGCTGCTGCCAGAAGGCCTGACCCGGCAGGCGCGCCGGCACCTCACCGGGATAGATGGTCAACGGCTGGCCGTCGCTCAGGCGATTGCCGCGCAGGGCGGGAATTTTCTCGCCATTCACCTCAATCAGCCCGCTCTGGGTCGCCTGAATGGACGCCAGCCCCAGGCAATCCATACTGATCCCTTCAAAGGCGGCGTTCTGCCACGCGTCCTGAATCAGTTGCTGCAGGAGCGACACCATATTGCTGTGCTGATCGATCGTGACGTGATCGGCTTTGGTAGCGGCAAACAGCAGCTTGTCGATAACCGGAGAAAACAACCGGCGGAACAAGGTGCGCTGCCCGTAATGGAAACTTTGCATCAGCTGGGTCAATGCCAGACGCATATCGTTAAACGCCTGCGGCCCGCTGTTGAGCGGCTGCAGACAGTCCACCAGCACAATCTGCCGGTCGAAGCGCAGGAAGTGCTCTTTGTAGAACCCCTTCACCACCCTTTCGCAATAGTATTTGTAGCGTTCGCGCAGCATGCCGGCGTTGCTGTGTTTATCGGCCTGCGCCAGCTTGGCTTCGCCGACGGCGTCGACGTCGGGCCACGGGAAAAACTGCAGCGCCGGCGCGCCCGCCATTTCTCCGGGGAGGACAAAGCGCCCGGGTTGGATAAAGTGCAGCCCTTCGCGCTTACAGGCGTGGAGATAGTCCGTCCAGGCGGCAGCGATATCCGCCAGCCGAGCCTCGTCGGCAGGGGCCAGCGGATCCAGCCCGGCGCACAGCTGCCGCCAGCGGGCCGACCACTCCGCACGCTGTCCCTGCAGGAGCCCGGTCATCTGTCGCG
>ULQD01045679.1_pt1 | contig 17912 bp, 19 predicted proteins | sample 1954121 | NCBI WGS metagenome assembly ULQD01 (sample SAMEA4835646, study PRJEB28245) | human gut metagenome | biome: gut microbiome; material: fecal sample | place: Denmark | collected 2008 | reverse complement strand
GAGCAGCCTGCCGCTTGTTTACTTCCTACCGTTCGGCACCTTCACCGGCTCTGCACTGATCTGCGCAATTAAATCCGCACGCTTCGCGCCGTCCTGCACAGTCAGCCCCATGTCGATTGCCAACTGCTCCAAATCTTCCATTTTCAATTCATCCAGTTGTGTTGCCTCCAGATGCCCAATAGGGGATCCGTCCGCATTTTTACCGGTTTCCACGGTAATACCGCCCGCGCTCTTGTCCGCTGCGCTTTTCCCAGCGGCAAGCAGCTTCAGCAGCCACTCCGGCACGTTCGCGCCCATTTCGGCGGCGTTTTCGGCAATGCTGCCCAACTCGGTAAAGATGTACCACACCAGCACCACCGGCAAAATCAGGCTCGAGTACGTCAGCCCCAGCCCCGGCAGGTTTGCCACGGCAATGCTCAATACTGCGTCCGTCAGCGCGGCCACTACGACCACCACCAGCATCCCCGCTTTGTGCCAAATTCCCGCGCGGGCTACGGCACTCGACCACTCGCCGCGGCTTGCCGCCGCCGCACTGCCGCTGAGCCAATCCAGCACCATGCAGACGGCCCAGGCCACCACCAGCCACCCCAGCCAGCCAAACGCCGCCGTGAACGCCCCACAGACCGCCGCAATGGCCGCTTTCGCCGCCAAAAAGGTATTGTTGCTGTTTTCCATATCTTTGCCCTCCATCAGCCCACATACCGGGCCAAATATTTGTTGTCTTTCGTCCAGCCCTCGGCCTCGGCCAGCTGGTAGAAGCTCACCGCGTCGCCGTTGCTGACAGCGCCGACGCATTTCACCTTGCCCGCATCGGCCCCAGGCAGCGTCGCATACCTGCCCACACTGGCAAGCGCCAGCCTGTCCGCCAGCGCGTCGCACTTGGCAGCTGCCGCGCTGTCCAGCGGTCCGATCATCAGGCACTGCATCGTTTTCCCGGTCGGCGTCTCGCTAATTTGCTCGGTCTGGCCGTCGCCCGCCGTGCCGTAAACGCCCACTGCGTTTGAAATACCCGCGTAGGCGGTAGGGTCAACGCCTGTGCCGGTCGCCGTGGCCCGCACTTCAAAGTGGCAGTGTTCGTAGCCGCCCGCCGCATTGCCGGTGTTGCCCATAATGCCCAGCGCGTCGCCGCTGCTGATCTTCTGGCCCACAGATACCAGCAGCTTGGCGCAGTGGCAGAAATACAGGAAGTTGACGGTATCCGGCGTCTGGCCGGCGTCCAGCTGCACGCAGACGTACCAGCCCCACTCCCACGTTTTATCGGCGCGGTTAGTCACGATGCGTGCCCGCGTGACCGTGCCGGTGATTTTCTTGCCGTCGTAGTACGGCATTCGGATTTTATCGCTGTCCAGGCCGACGATATCAATGCCGCCGTGCCAGGTCTTGCCATAGTTCCGCGTCCAGCCGAAGCGGCCATAGTTGTACAGCACTTCCGCGCGGCCCTCAAAGATTCCGGTTTGTTTCACTTTTTCGTCCTTCCATTTTTAATAAGTTGTGTAATTAGCGATGATGAACCATATTCCGGCAGGTAAGTTAGTTGGTGCGCGAATGCTTCCGCCGTATCGCTCACACGCACGTCGCCTGGCAGGTCAGCCCCACCGGGCAGCTGGTAATAGGGGTTGCGGGTTGCACTCATAGCGCCGCCCACTTCGGGGTCAGCCGGTGCGCTTCCACATATAACATGCCGTGTACTTGTTCACGATGGGCATTGGCTGGTTGCCGCCAGTGCTTGAAGTTTCCGTACTCGGAAGGTCTGACTTCCAAGTTGCCACATTTCCGGCTTCATCATAAGGAACAAATCTTATATTTTTGGTTCCTCTCCTTAGCAAATACAGAAAAACGGGCGAACGCCACGAGAATCTGAAGCTCCATAATGGTCCTCATTACCGCCAGTACCTGACTGTCGGGGTTTGCGCAGATCATGCCACGCACCCCATCTCGGGGATCAAGCTGTCCGACGCCAGATATGCACCGAACGGTAAGGGGGCAGGTTGTTGTGGGGCTTACCTCCACCCGCTGGACGGGTCGTAAGTTCTGTGTTGTCGTACTTGTCGTAGGGGTGAGTTGGTGCATATTGCGTTAATGGGCCGGATGCGATTTGGATTGCCCATCCGTGGAGCTGATGCTGATGGGACGGAATCTCTGACACAGTGAGCGTATGCTGTGCTTCGCCGCCCTCGCTGCCCACGGGGTAGGTATCGCTGGCCCCCATCAGCATGCGGTCCTGCACCTGCACCCAGCTTGTGCCGGGCCAGCTGAGGGCAGGGTTCGTGGGGTTCTCTGTCTGCAAGTAATCGCCGATCCTGTACGGGCATAGAGCGGCCGTATTTTGCACGATCATGTTCCACACCGCCTTTCGGCAATGTGTACAATCCGGGGCTTAGAGTGCCCCCCTGCAAAATATCGTTTATTCGTCATATGCACAATACCTCCTTATGCGATGCGCCGCTTGACGCACGACCATTCGCTGCTCCACTCATTGGCTCACCTCCAAAACAAACACCGCCGCACTCGTCGGCGCACTGTTCGCATAAAACTTAACTACCCCGGCTCCGGGTTCCAGCGCGGCTACCATCCGCACTGCATCCGTAACTCTGGTTCGGTCACTTACGGCAATCCGGCTGTTTGCCGTCATCCCTGCCACCGTGACAGTGGCGCAGGTGGTGTAGTTGCTCGTGCTGCCGTCGTCCCAGGACACCGTGTAATCGCCGGTAGTCCAGGCGCTGGCTGCCACCGTAACCGTCACCGGCTTGGGCAGTTTTGCGTCAATTTGAGTCTTGCCGTAGAAATTTTCGTCGATTTGGGTCTTGCCGTAGAAATTTGCGTCAATTTGAGTCTTGCCGTAGAAATTTTCGTCGATTTGGGTCTTGCCGTAGAAATTTGCGTCAATTTGGGTCTTATCGTAATAATTCGCAAACTTACTGCTTTCACCGGTGTCCTTCCAGACACCCGTGTCGCTGTCCCACACCCAGATGGTATCGGTATCGCCTATAATGGCCCAGTTGCCGTCATAGCCGGTATCGTGGGCCGCGTACAGCGCCTCATAATTGGGGTACCACCCAACCGCGCCCTGGCTGACTTGCTGGGCCAGCGCAGCGTAGTATTTGGCGTTGTCCATGCCCTCGCCGGGGCGGGATGCTGTATCGCCCACGGCCCAGCTGCGGGCCTCTTTTGCACTGGCCGCAGCGGCCTTGGCGTTGGCAGGGGCTGCCTTGATGGCCTCGATGTTCTCCTTCGCGTTCTGAATGGCATCCTTATTTTCCTGCACGATTCTGGCACTATCAGCCGCAGCATTCGCGCTGGCAGCTGCCTGGCTCACAAGGTCTGCCAGCGTTTGGGCTTCGCTGGTATCCTCTAAGTCCCCCTCTTGTACAGGATTGCGCTGGATAATCAGCTGCAGGGGAGAGGTTCCCGCCACACCGCCACCTGCCAGAACTTCCAGTATCGGGTAGAACACGCCGTCCTGGGTGGTCATCTGCGGCGTGACAGCCACATATACAAGGGTGCGCCCCTCATTGCACCCCAGCACCGGGTTGTAAACGTACAGGTTGTTGCGCTTGCCCATGCGCACATTGGCCTCAGCATCCTCGGGCAGCTTGTAGGCCGTGCCGCCTTTATACAGTGCCACAGCCAAAATCGGTATTGTTTTATCGAACTGCACTAAATGTATCGGCACCGGCGCACGGCGCAGGTCAAAGTCTGCCGTACAGTTTTTGACTTGAGCTGCCGACGGCGGCGAATAAATCGTAACCTTGCTCATGAATCACCCTCCCAGGCTCTGGCTCTGCACGGTCCCCCCGATGGGGTATTCCACAATGATCGTGCCGGATTCTCTGGCGATATGGACCCGCTGACCGGCCACAAACTGGACCGCCGCATTAAAAGGGTAGTGTTTATCTGACGCATCCGTGTCCCCGGGCAGGATCAGCGCAATGCCGTCACTGTAAACCGCACTTACCGTGGCGATATTACCGCTTTTCGTGGTCACTTCCAGTGCTTTGCGCTGCTGATAATTCTCAATCAATGTTGTAATACACCTTCTTTGCTGTGTGGGTCATCTGCCCGCCGGGAACGCAGTCCAGCGCCCATTCCTGTTCTTCCAGCAGCCCTATTCCATCCCGCATCATCAGGATGCTGTCATTCAGCCTATGGGGCTGCTCCACGTCGCCGCAGGTGGTAAACGTATAACTTGCAGCGCCCATCATGCTGAGCAGCATCCTGTTTTTTACATGGGTCTCCAGGGCAGTCTGCGATGCAATGCCTTCCACGGTCTCCACGCTCACAATGCGCCGCCCGCGCCGCATAATGCTCAGCGGGCTGGTGGGGTTGACGTTCTCGGCCACGGCCCGCAGTTCGGCGTCAAGGTCTGCACTGGACACGATATCCACAAACACATTGGCGGCATCAAAGGTATCCGCCTGTACGCTCATGGGGATACGCAGCAGGGTCGTCTCAGCCGCGCCATAGCGGTGCGTCCGGGTATTGATGGACGCCGGTGCCCACGGTTCGGCAACCGCCACGCCGCTGCCGTCGAAATAGATATCCCGGTAATTGATCTCCGCCAGCAGGGCAGATACCACCGCATAACGGGTCGTGCCGGTCTCCCACGCGTGATCCGTCATAAGCACCTCATTGGTATCAATGATACTGACAACGTTGATACCTGCCGCCAGCAGCTGTTCCCGGATGGCCGTGGTGTACCGGGTCCCGGCCCGAATCGTCAGGCTGCGTTCCAGTACGCTCAGGTTGCGCAGCGAGTAGCCCTGGTCATACCCGGTCAGCTCCTGCGTCTCGCTGCCGTTTTCATCCAGACTGCGGGGGCAGGTGGTAATGTTGAATAGCCCCAGCGGAACTCGATCTGCATTATCGACCCGAACAACACTGAGCATATCGGTCAACCAGTTCACATCCGCGTCAGGCTCTATTGTCAGGGTGATGGTGCTTTTCACCTCGGCGTTGCCGGTAAATCGAATCTGCGGCGTGGTGTCCGCAGGGACTCTCAGCACTTTATAGGGCGCACCGCTGCGCATCGCGATAAACTCATACCGGATCATACTTCACCGCCTCCTGCTGTGTCTCCGTGATGCTGAAGCTCAGCGCCGTGCAGCCGTGCTCCCGGCTTTCCTGCAAGTCCTTGAACACACCTATGGCAAGGTGCCCGTCTCGGTCCTTATAGATTACTTCCTGACCGGCCAGACTGCGCAGCACCAGCAGCTCTTCCTCTCGCTTGCAGGCGTGGGAAATTGTGTGCGTTACCACACGATTCCCCGCATCGTGCCAGACGGGGCGTTCCTTGCCCCAATACTGCTGATAACTGCCGCCCAGGCTGACGGCCTTGCTGTAATTCTGGTAACTGGTGGCGTATTTCATCGCCAGCCAGTCCGTGCCGTCCCGCAGCCCAATGGCCGCGTAGGGGACACTGGGCGCAGCCAGTACCGGGGCGCTGTCTGTGTAGTAGCCCTCTGCATCGAACACGCGCACAATGTACTGATGTGCCGCTGCGCTGGTGCGGTCTGTATAAGTACCGCCTTCCTCTTTGGTAATCAGCTCGCCATCCCGCAGGATATAGCCATTGTCGGCGCCCCAGCATAGCAGGACCTCCCCCCAGCGTTCCTCGGCATAAACAGCCAATGCCGCACCGGGCTGATTCTGGACATTGATTTTACAGCTGCTCCAGGGCGATACATCCCCATAGGTGTTGTAGATACGCACCTGTAAGGTGTGCTTTCCGTCCGTCAGTACGGCGTCAGACTGCCATTCCTTCCCGGTGCCGTATCGTACACCCAGGCTGATGCCGTCCACCGCAACTTCATAACCGTCCTGCTCTTTGGCCTGCCACCGCATTTTTGCCAGCGGCTTGTTGTCATAGTAGGAGATGACCGGGGCCACCGGGGCGCGGCGGATTGCGAAGATTGCCGCGCCGGAATAGCTGCCGAACGCTCCGTCCGTATTCTTCGTGCGCACGCGCCAGTAGATAACGCCGCTGCTAAACGTGCCTGCGTCCGCTTGATAGCTATTGTCCGCATTATTTGCACTGGCCAGCACTGTGTAGGACGCACCGCTATCTGCCGAATAACTCAGTTCCCAGCCTGTCTGCGCCGTGCCGGTGATATTGGCATGCTTCCACACAAATGTGATTCCCTGCACAGCATCATCCATGTACTCGCCCGCGGGGCTCACCGCCACAGGCGTGCTGAGCGTGTCCAGTGTGGACACGTTGATCGTGTCGCTGGTTACCTTTGTGCCTGTATTCGCAATTGCCACAACATACCAGTCCAATGTTGTAGCGCCTTCGGCAAAGGTGTTTGCGGGCACGTCTGTATACTGCTGCGAACCGGCCACAGCAACCTCATGCCAGTCGCTCTCATTGTTCGCCTTAAAGTGCAGTGTCGCGCTCTGCTGCGTCACATCTCCGGGTCTGTCATCGCTGTCAACGTTGAACACCCAGCTAAAGCGGTTTGTAACTGCCCTGGGCGCGGACGCACCCGCTGCAGGCGTTGTTCCCTTTACGGAGACGGGCACCTCAACATTGGTGCATTGCACCCAGCTTGAAGTGTGTGCGGTTCCCACGCTGCTCTTGGCGACAACGCGCCACTGGTAGCTTCCTATGGGCAATGTGCCGCAATTGACACTCACATGGGTTGTGCCATCGCTGACGCTTGCAAAATCTGCTGGGTCAGCCATGTTGTCAGTCCGGTACTGCAAAACAGCGGATCCCTGCTGCAATGCACCGCTGATCGCGCCGCTGGCAATGCTGCCGGTGAACGCCCAGCTGAATACTGCGTTAAAGCCGTAGTATGTCTTGCTGGTGGGCCGCAGGTCATCGACCTTGGCGGTCGGGTCTGCCAGCGACAGGGAATAGGTGGCGCTTTCCGCCACCGTTCCGGACCCGTATGCTCCCACCTGCACGCGCCATCGAATACCGCTGCCGCTTGACCATGCGGTAGTATCCAGGTCGAAGGATGTCGCACCATTGCTAAGTGTATAGGTCTGGCTGTTTCCGCCGTCCTGATCGGTGATGATGATCTTGCAGGTCGAGTTCCTGCGCTCAAAATCATCCTCGGCGTCTGTAGTCCACTGCAGTCGATACTTTGTGTACCGTGCGACGGTGCCGCTGGTTAGTGTCTGGCCTGTCGGTGTGATAACGCCCTGGTAGCTGACACATTCGATTCGTGCGTCCCCACGGCTGGCACCGATATTGCTGTATCCCTTTTCTGCATTAACATAGACGCCGTATGCAAGGACATTCTTTTTTCGTGTCTGGCTGAACGAATCAAATGCAAACCAGCAATCGCCGTAGGAAAAATTGCTTTGCTCGCACACACTGCTTGTGTCGGAATAATAGCTCGAACCTTCACTGTTACCCAGCGCATAGCCTGCCAGCTTGACTTCATGGCTGCCATTTCCATATGCCGGAACGCGCACCTGCATGGAGCCAATGTAACGGTTCGTGTTTCCCATCCCGGTGCTGAATAACCAGGAACAGCGGAATGCCTGGTAGCTGGCATTGGGGTTTGTAGAATTGGTCGCATAGTTTCTGGTAGTCCAGCTATGTGTTTTCACGTCGTCACCCCCTGGCGCATACTCACGGCCTCATTCCTGGCGATATTCACTATATCGTTAAATTCCTTGACATTCTTGGCATCAATGGTGATCTGCCCGATGCTGATGCTGTCGCCGCCCAGCAGGCTGCGTGTCTGACCGTTTGTGTAGATGTGCTCCCCGCCGCGCAGATTCACAAGCTCCGGGCCGTTTTCGCCCACCAGCGCCATACCGCCGCGCGCGTTGCGTGTACCGGTGGCATACTGCGGCACCTTGCTGTTGGCTGCGCGCATTGTCCCCGTTGTAGCCGAGGATATGCCGCTCATGGCGCTGTTGATTTCGTTTCCTTTGCCGATCAGGACAGCGATCACAGCCACCAGCGCAGTAATGCCGACAACGATCATCATTATTTTTCTATGCAGCGGATCCATAAAGCCCATAACGCTGCCGACCATGCTTTTCACGGTTCCAACCGGCCCCTGTAAGTCTTTAATGGCCTTCACCACAAGCAGCACTACTGTGGCGATGCTGGTAATAGAGATAACTGCCGTCAACACCGGCGTTGGGATAGCGTTCAGGGCCTCAGCAAACGCAGTAATGACAGGCAGCAGCGCCTCCGCGAAGCTGCGTTTTACAGCGTCTCCCTTCTTGTCCAGCTTCTGCATGGCGTCGTCCAGCTCGCCAAAGCTCTGCAGCGTTTCATTATCGACAACGTAGCCAACCTCGTGTGCCTGCTCCGCAAGCTCTTCCAGTCTGCCGCTGCCGGCCTCGATCAGCGGGTTCAGGTCCGTTGCCGACCTGCCAAAGATATCCATCGCCAGCGCATCCCGCTCAGTCTCGTTTTTCATCTTGCCCAGAGCGTCAATGGTCTGCAAAAACACATCATAGTTGTTCTTCAGATGACCCTGGCTGTCCGCCACCTTGACTTTCAAGGTCTTAAATGCCTCGGCTGCAGAGCCTGTCCCGGTTGCCGCCGTCTGCATATTGTTTGTCAGTTTGACCAGGCTGCCCTGAAGGGTATCGGTGCTGACGTCCACCAGCTCACTGGCATACTCAAACTCCTGCAGCTGGTCGGTGGTCAGGCCGGTCTGGGTGGACAGGGTCAGCAGGTCATCTGCTGTCTTGCTCATGTCCATCGTGGAGCTTGCAAGTGCTCCCACCAGGCCGCCGACCACGGTCACCGCAGCTGCACCGCTGGCCGAGAAGCCGTCCAGCTTGTCAACCGCGGTCTGCAAGCCGGGCGGCAGACTGATTCCCAGCGCATTGGCTAGGCCGTTGACCACATCCGCCAGGCTGGCGGTGGTCTTTCGGGCCGTTTCCTGCCCGCTGCTCAGGTCCCGCAGCAGGCTTTCCTGCTTGGCAACTTCGGTCTGGGCGCTGATCAGGCTTGCCCGCCACTGCATGGTCGTTTTACTGGCCTCACCCTCACGCCGAGCGCTGTTTTCGTAGGCCTGCTGCAGCACCTGCACTTTATCCCGGTAGCTCTGCAAAGTCTGCTGTGCGGCCTCGTACCGCTGCTGCAGGGCGGCCTGCCGGTCGTCCATTTCGCGGGTCTGCTCGGCCACAAGCTGCATCTGCTGCTTATTTACCTTCAAGCCCGCGTTTACTTCGCTCAGTGCCGCCTTGAATTGCTGGTCATTTTCCACGACCAGGCTGACACCTGCTTTAGGCATCGACATCCGCAAGCCCCCTTTCCTGTGGCAGTTCAATACCATTCATGGCGCAGTATTCTGTAAACTGTGCAAGCAGTTCATCCAGGCTCAAAAACCGCGTTTCCCGCCGGGTATAGCCCAGCAGCCCCACCGCGATGTATTGCAGCCTGGGGAAATTTATGATTCGGTCGCCGTCAAAGTGCCGCTCTGGGGTGTCATCAACCCAGATTCGCTCAGCATCGTCTTCATCGCCTGCAGCGCCTGACGGCCTGACCCGTTTTTTCCGTAAAACTCCATAAAGGCCTCTTCCACGCTGGCAACCAGACCGCCCTGCAAATCGGCAAAGGAAATCAGCTTTTTGACCACGGCCAGACTGGGCGCTTCATTGTTCAGGTGGTGTTCCTCGTTATCCAGCTCCACGCCCTCGCGCACCAGCAGCCAGATGATGTAAGCGGCTTCCTCGGGGTCGTTCAGTTTCTCGGCAACGACCTTCAGGTCACCAAAGTGCTCCTGAAGTTCCTTCACGTTCTGCAAATCGAACAGGGCAGGGTATCTGCGCCCGCGCAATACAATTTCTGCCATGGTATCACTCCTTGATGTTCAGGAAGGCTTTCAGCCCGGCCAGCGCCTTGGCGTAGTCATCAAATTCCTGCTTTTTCTCAAAGTTGCCGTCGCAGTTGCACTCGGCAGCGCCGTTGAGTTTTGTGGTACCGTAGGACACACTCTTGGTGGCCGTGTTCAGGGTGTCGCTCACCGGGTCAAAGCTGGCGCGGTAATACCCGATCAGGCGGTAGACCAGCTTTCGTTCCGGGGTTTTCAGCTTGCCAAGGGCGGCAACGCGCACAATGGCGGGCGTGTCGGTCTCCTTGCGTTCCAGGGTCTTGGTGCTGGCGTCGTAGTGGTGGCCGCCAAGCTCGGCCTCATCTTCCAGACTCAGGAAGCTGCGGTCAATGGTCAGCTTGGCCGACGGCGAGCCGCTGTCACGCTGCTCACGGCGGTCACCGGCCCACAGCTCGCTGCTGTCGCTGTCATTTTCGCCCGCATAGCTGATGACTGCGCGGGTGATTTTACCAGTGCCCATGCTTTCCGTCTCGGTGCCGTCATCGTTGGTCGTTACCGTGATAGGGCAGTAGCCGTAGTAAGGCAGTCCGATATATGCCATAATTTATTCCTCGCTTTCGTTCCAATCGCAGCCGTCGTCGGTCTCCGCCTCAACGTATGCAATATGATGTTTTGTCTCGTTATCATAGCCGTACTCAGTAGAGCCAATGATAAAACCGGCTTTTCTCAGGGCGTTGCGCATACACCGCGCACGCACCTGGGGCAGTTCCCTGGCATACCAGGCAGCACGCAGTTTTAGATGCTGCTGCTCGTCCCGGTCACCGGCGTAGATTTCCGGCGTATCATCCAGCACACTCAGCACCACATAGCTGTCCGGCAGCGGGTCGTCCTCGTTTTTCACAAAGGACACGCTGCTGCACACGGTCTCCAATGCGGCCAAGGCCGCGTCGATTCCGGTCATAGTTTTCCCTTTCTGCGCAGCACATCCTGCATGGCCGCACTGACGGCATTTTCACAGCTGCTGGCAGTCTGGTCCAAAAATGGCTGCGCAGCCTGCTTGGCAGAGCCGTATTCCAGTGATACCGCCTTCTGCATCTGGGCGGTTTTGTCCTTATATTTCGGGCTTGAACCGTGGCCTGTATCGTACCCGCTGAAGCTCACCTCCAGGCCGTAGCCGCCCTTCTTGCGCTTTTTTGGTTTGCCAGCACGCACGCTGTCCTCCAGGTGTTTGTCTGCGCGGCGGCTGTGGTGCTGCCGGACACGTTGTTTCAGTGCGTCCGTTGCAATCGGGGCCGCGGCGGTCAGCATTTCCGGAGCAATCGCGTCCAGGTCTGCCATCCCCGCCAGCTGTTCTGTAAGTTCATCACTCCACACCAGATTCATCCTCACGGCGGGCCTCCTTTTGTCTGGGGCAGGTCACTGACGGTCAGCTCGACCGTGCTTCCTGTCTCATAGGCACGCTGCACACTGTACAGGCTGCCCTTCCACAACAGCACTCGCTCTCCGTTGTACTCGTCAGCGTGCAGCACAAAAACGGCGCTCAGCGTGGTGCCTGCCGCTTCTGCCGCAAAGAATTCCCGCCACCCTACAGACTTGCGCTCTCCGTAGACCTTACACACAGGGGTGTAGGAATGGACCAGCACGCCCTGCTTCTTTTCGGGTTTGTCTTGCATCAGGGTGATTTCTTCTGTCCAGTACATAGTTGCTCCTAACAAAAATTCCGCCGGAGGGCGCAAGGCACTCCGGCGGTGCATCACAGCACAGCGCTCATGCGTCGGGCCAGTCTGTGTAGTTGGTCGTCATTCGCAGCTGCGCCTTCTGCTCATCGTAGGAGGCTTTCAGCTTATCGTAGTCGCCGGTCGGCCAGAAGTTGGCGCGGCAGTAGGTGATGACGGCACGGCGGATCAGCGGGTCCTGCGTGTCCAGGTTGGACACACCGGCCTGTTTCAGGTCAGCCAGGGCCGCATCCACCAGGTCGCTCACTTCCTGCGTCAGCTCCTCCGGCATATCAGACCGGCGCAGCGCTACCGTCACTTTGGACAGCAGGTCGTTGTCTGCCATAGGTCACAGCCTCCGATCAAGCGCTGGCCGGGATAGTCAGCGCAACGAAGCCGCCGGGGACGACCACATCCGCGCCCATCTCCACATCACCGCGGATCGTGGACAGCAGCTTGTCAAAAGCGAAGTCGTCGGAGACGGCGATCTCGTAGTCACTGAACAGGTCCAGCTTGAGACAGCGCGGCACACCGTAGAACATGGTGGGCTGTGCCTTGGCGGTCTGGGCCGTACCGGCGCAGGCAGTCAGGTTCTTGTTTAGGCAGTAGCGCACGCTCAGGCCGCCCTCCTTGATGATGCCGGTGTTGGGGTTGGCAGAATCCGGGGTGATCTCGTAGACAGCCTTTTTCTCGTTAGTGCCGCGCACATCGCCAAAGGCAATCAGATCCTTCTTGTTCAGGAACAGGACGGCCTCGCCCTCAACGGCCTCATCGCCGCCGTAGTTCAGCGTCAGATTGCGCAGGGTTTTCTCGTTGATGGCGCCTTTCTTAGTGCTGTCCAGCGTGGCGTCAATGGTGTCCACGAGTTTGCTGGCTTTAAGCGCATCGGTCACAATGACGGATGCTTTCTTGCGCAAGCTGAGCAGGGCCTGGGCGCGGCACTTGGCGAAGTAGTTCACGGGGGTCTGCTTCTTGGCCTGCTTGCTGATCTGGCTCAGAACCGCCTCCGACTTGGGCGTGATGTCGATGTAGTCATAGGTGGCCTCTTTGGAGGTGGCGGCAGCACCCTCGGTCTGATCGGCGGCGGCGTCGGCATCCTGCTTGACGTAGGGGATGCGGTCGGTGGACATACCGGAGCAGTCATCGACCCACACCATATCAATGATGCTGGAGACGCCGGCACCAACGCGGTCCTGGATCTCGGTGTTGACCTCGGTGGGGGTTGCCAGCTTACCGCCGCTCACCAGAACGGCGCGGGTCTCCTCCACGCCCAGGACGGCGCGGCGGTTCTCTTTGAACTGCTGAGCGCGGGTCTGGGCATCGGTGTGGGCAGTGGGGTTGTCCTGAGGCGCACCGGCACCGTCCGCAACCTTGGCGGCAATACCGAGGCGGCGCTGCTCGGTCTCATACTGCGCGATGCGCTGGCTGATCTCATCGGCCTCGGCCTCCAGGGCGTCCAGGTCGGCACCCTCGGCGTTGACCTCGGTGCGGATTTCGGCAGCGCGGGCGCGCAGCTCCGCAATGGTCATTTCACTGGTTTTCTTTTTCATGGTTCACACTCCCAAAAGTTTCAGTTTGATTTTTGTTGCGGTATCCGCCCTTTGCAGTCTCTCCGCTTTAATTCTCTCGATCTCTCCGTCAAGGAATTTTCGGGCGCTGATCGATGTAGCATCGTTGGCCGGTAGGCTCACGGCGCTCACATCGTACAGTTTCTTGATCTTGGTGATCGTGCGGTTCACGGTCACGGTGTTGTTTTCCAAATCGCGGGTGGTCTCACGCTTATCCTCGGCCACGGTAAAGCCAAACGACATCTTATCGGTGTAGCCGCCCTTGATTTCGGCAAACAGCTGCCGCCCGTTCTCGGTGCCGCCCAGGTCGGCGGTCACTTTCAGCCCGGTGCCGTCAGCGGCCAGGGCCAACGTGCCGTTTTTGGTGCGGGCAAAGACGCGGCCCTCGTGGTCGTACTGCATGATGACGTCATCCATGTCGCAGTCATCAAAAGCGTGCGGGTCGATCTGCTCCATGACGCGGTAAGTGGTACCGCTGTCGCCCATGTACTCATACAGCAGGTAGGGCTGGTTGAACGTACAGGCGTAGCCCTCCACTTCCTGGCTGGCATCCGGCGCGGCGGGGTCGGCGGTTCGGACCTCCAGCCGCATGGCGCGGTATTCCCGGCCGTTGTTCAGTTTTTTCAGAAGTTTGTCATGATTTTCCACTGGTAAGGTCGTCTCCCTTCTTCGTCACGCTGCCGTCGCTGCCCAGCAGGTAATACTCGCCGCGTATCGTGTACGCTTGCCCCTGGCCGTTCGGCAGGGGCGGCAAGTTCCAAATTTCGCGGATTTCATCGCGGTTCATAATGCCGCGATCCGCCATCTGGGCCGATACGTTCAGTTTTTCGGTGTTGCTCATGTATTGCAGCCGGTTGGCTGTCGCCATCAGCAGCGTGCCGCCCGCGCGTTCGCGCTCGGTAAACAACATTTTTGTGGCGACCTCGCTGAACTGGATGGAAAACGGCTCGATTTTACCCTCATAGAACGCGCTCCAGGCGTCGCCGTAGGCGCGGTTTTGCAGCACATCCTCATTGGTGCCGAAGTAGTTGAACACATTGGTGTTGATGCGCTCCATCTCATCGGCGGCCACAACATAGGGCTTAGCCTCCAGCTGCTTGATGTCCGTGTAGGTGTTGGGGAACAGCAGAATGCCGCCGCCCTCGCCTTGCAGGTTTTCCCGGCTGAATCGCTTACGTTCTTTTTTCAAATCCTCATCGCTGGAGAAGTTGTTCATCTTAGCGGCAAAGCGGAAGGTCGCGCCGTTTTTAACGGCCTCGGCAATGCCCTGGTTTTGCAGATTCACCAGGTCCATCGTGGGCGTCAGCGCGTGGTTGTTCTCGCCGAAAATATCGCTCTTGTACTGGAATTTTGTCATAATGCCGCACCGCGCCATTTCAATGGCGGCGGTCTGGCCGCTGCGGAATGTGTAGCGCAGCCAAGGCGCGGCCCCATACTGCACGATTTCACAGCTGGACGGCAGCACGGGGAAGATGCCGACTGTCTCACCAAACTCATTGATAACCGGCACAATAAAGGCGGTGTTTTGCACCTCCAGGATTGTGCAAAGCCTGTACAGGAATTGCCCCCAGGTCTGCCACTCATTCGGCCCCTGCCGGAGCCGGGTTTGCAGTTTCGGGTTTGCCGGTCCCTGCACGGTGACGCTCAGCTTACTGGCGTGGGTGGCCGTGGCGTGGATCGCGGCGCGCACAATCTCGCTCTCATACAGCTCGCCGCCCCAGGTCAAAAAGCTGGGCGTGTAGCCGTCAAGCGTTGTCCAGAATCCAGACGCGAGGCTCTTGGCGGCTATCTTCCCGAAAATTGATTGAAACAGTCCCATGCTCATCACCCCGCGTTCTTTAACTGGCCGCCGATCTCGGCGCACCATTTCTGCCGCACCGTCATCCCATCCATAAGCGCGGCGCAGCCATCAATGTGGTCGGCGGCGCTCATTTTCACAAGTTTGCACCTGCCGCTGTCGTTCTCGACTTTCAGCGCCGTGTTCAGCAGATGCACTTTTAACAGGTCATTGTCCCCGATGTTGATGGTGCCGTCTTTCAGCAGTCCCTCAACCTCGCGTATTACCGGCGTCAGGTTGAACCCCTGGAATACATCGTCCATGTGGAATCCGTATTGCTTCATATCCTGTACAAGATACTGGGCCGTGTATCGGTCATAGCCGACCTGCAAGGGATAAATTTTGTACTGCTCTATCAGTGTCCTGAACCAGTTGTAGCAATCGTGATAGTCCACAAAATTGTCACCGCTCAGCGTGAGGATGCCGCGCTGCACATACGCCGCATAGGGCAGTCCGTCCCGCTCGGTGGCCTCTTGCAGCTTCTCGGCGGGGAGAAAGAAATGCGCCAGCACATTCAGCTTTCCGTTTTTCTCAATGATTGCCACACAGGCGGTCAAGTCGGTTGTGCGGCTCAGGTCAATGCCGCCCACGCAGTAGCAGTTCTTGAAGTTGGCCGGGTCAATGTGCGCACCGCAGGCGCGCTCCACAACATCGGAGGCCAGCCAGGCAAGGCTGGAGTTTTGCTTGATGTTGCAGTATTTTGTTAAAAACTCGGCCCGCTTGGACAAACTGCCCTCAGCAATGGCGATTTCTTCCAGCAGATAGCTGACGCTGATGCTTACGCCCAGATTGGGGTTGGCTTTAGCCAATTCGTTAATATCGCTCCACTTGGCAGGATCGTCGATCATGTACAGAAACGGCGCAAGGCGTGTCTCTCTGGAATCGCCCAGCAGGAACCGGGTGGCGCGCTTTATCAGTTCATCATAAATGCCCTCATTCACATAGCCTGCCGTGCTGATTGCCAGCAGCATGGGCTGTGTGCGCGCGCCAAAGCTCGACTTGATGACCTCGTAGAATTTCAGCCCAGCATCACCGGGCCAGCTGGCGACCTCATCGGCCACGCACAGGCTGACGTTGAGACCGTCCGACTTTTTTGCGGAAAACGCCAGCGGCTTTGCGCTCGTGTTGCTGTTCGCAATGTAGATGTCTGTGCGCCGTTTCTTGCTCAGCTGGCTCAGTTCTGGGTCCTTACTGAGCATCTGATAATAGGCATCGTAGCACAGCCCCGCTTGCTCCAGCTTAGGCGCAGCAAAGTAGATGCGCCCACCATACTCGCCGTCCAAAAAACTGCAATAGGCAGCAATGGCGGCGGCCAGCAGCGTCTTGCCGTTTTTTCGGGCGATGATGACGACGACCTCACGGAATTGGCGGTGATTTGTGTCATCCACCACGCCGAACAGCACCGACAAAAGCGCCTTTTGCCAAAGCTCCAGCACAATCAGCTGGGGAGCCAGCGCACCCTCATGGTGTCGGCAGAAATTCTCCACAAAACGGATTGCTTTCTGCGCCTTTTTAGGATCGAAGTGAAACAGCCCTTTCTCCAGGCCGTCCACAACGTACTTGTACCAGACCTTGATCCAGCGGCCCACGATGATGGTGCCGTCCGTGATTTTCTGGTAATACTCGTAAATGTAGTTATTCACGGGCCAGCTGCTCCAGTCTGCTCTCACGCTTTTCCGGGGGCAGCAGCTTGCCCAGGCGCTCGGTCACGGTGTTGTAGTTCTTGATGAGGCTGTTGTAGGCTTGCAGATCGGCGCTGGCTTTTTTGCCGTACTGGTTCGCGCCGTTCATGTACTCCTCGCTGCACCCGTCGGCGTTGATGGATTTTTGCAGATCGTCGAGTGTGATTTTCATAAATGCCGCGTTCTGGATCAGCGGCTCCACAATCGCCATCTGATTTTTAGGCAGGTCGGCGTAGTGCGCCATGATCCTGTTGTACTCCTCTTGAATCAGCGTAGTTTTTGCTTTTCTCCCCACAACAACACCCCCTTTACGCTCTTTTCAGTGCTTTTCCGAACTTTGGGGCCCGGTCTACCACACCTCCGCTCGTTTTTTCGACCGGGGGGAGGTCACCACCTCGACGTCACTCGCCCCGCCGGGTCCACACAGTATCTACGCCGCGCGCCGTGGCGCTTTGCGTGACAGTCACGGCACAGCAGCCTCAGGTTGGACCATGACAGCGAGACCGCCGGATCGTTGATGTTGTCCGGCGTCAACTCTATCATGTGGTGGACTATCTCACCGGGGCGATACAGCCCCTTAGCCAGACAATCCTCACACAATCCGCCCACGCTGGCGGCGTACCCATCGCGGCAGCGCTGCCACGCTTTGCTCTTGTAAAACGCTTTGGCAAACTCCCGCATACTGTTTGCGTGTCCACACTGGACACGCGCTGCACCTCCACCCGCCGGGGCGTAAAATTATCATAGATGCCCAGCGGCGCGAGACGGAGTTTCTTTTGTCTCGGTGTAGGTGAGGCTCTCCCGCCCGCCGGGCATGACGGTCTATTGCCGTCCGTCATCCGCTGAGTTTAACCACATCAACGGCACTGCGTACCCGCACACAGGTCTTGCACCTGTCAAGGTTCATCCCGCCGGGGAACTGGGCGGGCGGCTGTGCGGTATGTTGCCGGTCTTTCCCGGCTGCCAGCTATGAAATAGGAGATTAACTATGGCCAGGCTGGCGGAATCGAACCGCCGGGCGTACCCGTAACCCTGCAACCTTGCAACCCAGTTATAAAAAATAGCCGCCCCGATGTGGGGCGACTATCCGCTTAGGAGGATTATGCAAACGAGCAAACCGTCGAGCATCAAGCCCCTACCTGCTCGACACCCTCAGCTTAACACACCGGGGCGGAACTGGGCGGAACTAATTTTATAATTTTGAAAATTGCCCGCCGGTGGAGCTTGCGCACATAGCGCTCAGTGATCCTCATGCGCGCCGCGATCTGGCGGTTGGTGCGCCCGTCGATGTAGCGCATCTGCAAGACCTCACGCTCCAGGGCATCCTCCAGCTGAGCAATGGCGCTCTCAATCTCCAC
>ULQD01028789.1_pt1 | contig 17950 bp, 10 predicted proteins | sample 1954121 | NCBI WGS metagenome assembly ULQD01 (sample SAMEA4835646, study PRJEB28245) | human gut metagenome | biome: gut microbiome; material: fecal sample | place: Denmark | collected 2008 | reverse complement strand
CGGTGTCTCTGGTTTAGCAGGCTGCTCTGGTGCTGGATTCTCTGGTTCACCCGGTGTTGGATTCTCTGGTTCACCTGGTGCTGGATTCTCTGGTTCGCCCGGTGTTGGATTCTCTGGTTCGCCTGCAGATGTAATCTCCTTACCATCAACAACAAGCTTAACATCTGAAAATGTCACATCAGCACTTCTTGCAACATACATTCCAACATATACATATTCTGAATCTACAGAAGTTAATTTAAAATCAAAACCACCTGTAATAGTTTCTTCATTACCAAATGTACATGCATAACCATCTGTATTACTTTCGATTTTAAGGTTATATGTCTCACCAGCCTTAATTTCATTAGCACATGTTCCGCCCTGTGTAAGAGCGCCACTCTTTCTTGCAAAACAGTTCCATACAGAATCTTTCTTAGTAAGCTTAAGTGGACCAGCTGCAACATAGTCACCCATTGTACTGTTAATATACTGATCTACATACATATCATCTCTTGCCATAAGACCGAATGATACCTGATCATTAGATGTAAAACTGTTTACAGTCGCCTTTGCTGTAATTGTAAAATTACTGTTTGCTGGAACTCTGTAATAATACATAGCAATTCCATCAGCAGTACTTGCTATCTTTCCTGCTCCATTAACAGCAATATTAATATTACCATTGTCAAGACTCTCAAGCTTAAATTTAGATGCTATCTTATCATTGCCGCCAACATTTCCAAATACAGTTCCCTTAAAGATTCCTGCATTAGCCCATAATTCGCTGTCTTTTAAATCATTTGAATATTCTGACTCTTTATAATCAGGATTAGACTTTAAAACATCACTCTTAGTTGGTGCTTTAGCATCAATAATATGCTCTGCAAGTCCTGCTACATTAAGTTCCTTAATTGTCTTAGTAACAAGATATGCATTATATGTTCCGCCCCAGATATTAGTATGCGTATTGTCTACACTTTCTGGCTTTGATGATGTCCATGCATGTAAATTAACTGTCTCGGCTGCTCCTAATGAATCATATAATTCCTTAGTAAGAGAAGTCATATCGACCACTGGAACATTAAGATCTTTTCCAAGATTAATGATTGCCTGTGGATAACTTCCTCCTTCAAACTCTCCTGAAGCAGCTGTAACATGAAGCTGACTGTCAGACCAGTTGCCATCAGCAGTTCTTCTTACAATCGGTGTACATAAAACAACTGTTGTTCCTGCTGCCTGTGCCGGCTTTATATAATTTTCATATAAAGAATTAGCAAATGAACCTGCTGTTTTATAATCTCCATTAGGGTTAGTATATCTTCCACTCTCCGCTTTTTCATCATTGTGGCCGAAACCAACAAGAAGAAAATCTCCCTTTTTCATTCCAGCTATAAGCTCACCATACTCCTTATCCGCTGTATAGCTTGTTGAACTTCTTCCTGATAAAGCAATATTCTTTACCTCAAAAGTTCCATCCAGATACTTATCAATCTGCGTTCCCCATCCATATCTAGGATAATAATAATTGTCTGTGAAAGCACTGACTGTCGAATCTCCCACAATCCAGACAACAGGCTTTGATGAATCTGATTCCTCAGCTCCTGCAAATGTGCCAAAACCAAAACTCATAACAAGCAAAATAACTGCACTAAGCAGACAACTGATTCGTCTTCTATTTTTGTTTTTCATAACAAAGACCATTCCTTTCTTTTATTTGTTCAAATTGTAAACTATGAACCTATGTCAAGGTCAAGTCTTTGTGTATATTTTACCATAAAATGTTTTTACAAAAAAATCCCCGCACTATGTGCGGGGAAATTCACAAAAAATTAATACGCTATACCATTAGATACTTCTACATAATAAATATTAACTCCACCAGATTCTGATACAATATAATATTCACCTGCCTCATCCAATCTGAATGATACTGATTTAAGTGAAGAACCAGGTATCTTAGCTGTACTTGTTACATCATTACCATTCTTATCAATAATCTTAATAAGTCTGCTTGTATTTGTATCTGAGCTTGTTGCATATATCTTTACCTTAGATTCACCTGCTGTCTTAAATGCAATTGCTCTTGCAGATTCGCTTCCTGCACCGCCAAGCTTGATTCTCTTTGTAAAGCTGATATTCTTGTAATCCTTATCACTCTTATCAACTGTTACAGTCTTTTTGCTTGTTGCAAGAATCTTAAGGCCATCAACTACAGTTGAACTCTTAATCTTTCCTGTTGAAACATCATTAGCATTAAGAATTAATTTTTCACCCTTTGTTGATACTGAAGATGCTTCTGTTGCTTTTGTTGGAGCCTGTGTCTCCTTTGTTGTGCTTTCAGTAGCCTTTGTTGGAGTCTGTGTCTCCTTTGTTGTGCTTTCAGTAGCCTTTGTTGGAGCCTGTGTCTCCTTTGTTGTGCCTTCAGTAGCTTTAGTTGTTTCCTGAGCCTTTGTTGTCTCTTCTGGCTTAGTTACCTCAGATGATGAATTCTTTGAAGATACACTAATCATCTGATTAGCAACATTGAATCTTGCTCCCATTGAAGCATAGCTTCCTGTTGTCTCATAAAGGCTGTTCATGTTAATTGTTCCATCAGCATTTCTAAGCTGTTTATCTATATTTTTGCTCATATCAATTGCATTAACAGTGTTCTTAAACATTCCAGCTGTCTTAGCAGGGTCAGTTACAACAGTTCCCTTCTTATCTCCACTTACTAAAGAAGTAAACAAAGAACCTGAAAGATTATAATACTTACCTGAATTGTAATATATTGAATCAGCCATTTTACCAGTAAACTTATCTGAATCAATTGCACCAGCTGATACAAGTCCCTTAAATATTGCTGCACTTGATGTTCTGTAACATAAGAAGTTACCCTTCTTAGCATACTTTCCATTGCCCCATGCTGTAACATTTACAATTGTAAGACCTGTTGGGTTATTATTATCTGTAAATCCTGTTGCACCATTGTCAAATGACAGACAATTCATTACATTATGTGGAGTTCCAACACCTGAACCACCAAGCTTAAATCCATTCATATCTCCATTAGCATAATGAACACCATTAGATAATGTTCCGTTGTTAAATGCAACGCAATTTCTTATTGTAATTTCACCTATAGGACCTGTTGCACTCTTTGCAAATAAATCCCATCCATCATCTGAGTTGCTGTATGATATGCATCCGTCAAATACATTACCTTCACCACATGTAAGCTTTGCAGCAAATCCATCTGCATTCTCACCTGTACCGCCCTGGTCAGGGAAATCACAGTTATCATGTGATGTACAGTTGATAATCAGGTTATTTGATGGCCATAAATCTTTAGTAGCAGCTGTTGTGTCATATCTTGAAATCTGGAGTCCTGAATCTCTGTTTGCTTCAAATACACATTTTTCAAAAATGTTGTTATTACCAGCAAGTAATACTCCGTTATCCCCAGCACCATAGAAATTAATTCCCTGGAAATACCAGTAATCTCCATCTACAACTACACCTCTGTTAGCTCCGTCAAGCTTCTGTGCTGAGAAATCAAACTTAACTTCCTTGCCACTTTCAGCCTTTACAATAATATAAGAGCCTGATTTTCCATTCATGGCATTATTAATTACAATTGTATCAGAGAACTTATATGTTCCCTCTTTTACAATAATTACATCACCAGCCTTAGCTGAACTGATTGCATTAAGAATTTCATTTGAAGATGATACATACTTTGCATTCTTGAAATCTGCATCTTTCTTCTTACTGATATCTGTATATGCACCTGAATAAGAAAGGCTTGTCTTATCATATGATGTTGTTGCATCTGAACCCGCTGTTTCCTTTTCAGTTGCCTTTGTTGCGCTCTCTGTTGATTTAGTTGTTGCCTGTGTTGCTTTTGTTGTTGTCTGTGTTTCCTTAGTTGTTGCCTGTGTTGCTTTTGTTGTACTCTCTGTTGCCTTAGTCTCTTCTGTTGTTGGATCTGGTGAAACAATCTTCGCATTAGTACCACCTACAGAAACAAGGTCTGTATTCTTGTAATTAGTAACTGTTGCCTTTAATTCCTTATCAATGGCATATACAGAATCATCTTTATCAGAGAATGTCCATGAAATCACTCCACCACCAAGGCTTCCTGCTCCCTTTGCAGATGTTACTACTGAAGGTACATCTTCTGCATTATTAAGACTTCCTGATTTAACTCCGAGATCCTTAGTTGTATCAAAGTTATCATAAGATGTTGCACCTGCTACAGTCTTATATGAAGATGGAACTTTCTCATCTGCTGACTTTGCAAGGTATGCATCAAATGATGCCGCATTTGCAGAATCACCTGTTTCTGAAACAGCATTTGCATAGATAATCTTCTGTGCACCTACGATAACATTTCCATATGCTTTAATGATACCACCGTTCTCACCTGAGAATGTACCCTCACCAAGTGCATCTGTTCCCTGATTAGATGAAAGCATTGGATTCTTACAGTTTCTAAAATAGTTATTCTGTATGAATAATGAAGAACCCATTGTTGAACCAGCACCGTACTTTGCATTGCCATCATAGTAGTTGTTATACATATGCACTGACATTGTTCTTACTCTTGCATGTCTTGAATCAGAATGATCAAACCAGTTATGATGATATGTAATATAGTTAGGACCAGACTCACTCTTCATTCCACATAATGAGCACTTACCTGAGTCATAAAAATGTACATATGAAACTGTTATATACTGTGAATTACCTTTAATGTCAATTGAACCGTCACCCTTTGCCTGGTCAGCATCCCCACCTGCTTTACCATAGTACAGATCAACATTGTGAATCCATACATTGCAGTTTGCTGTATCGAGAGAAATACCATCATCCATGAAATTAATAATTGAGAAATTTCTCATCTCAACATTTCCTGCATTTCTTAAGAGGAAACCGAATCCATTGATTGTTGCATCATCTCCGATACCCTCTATTGTCATATTAAGATTTGAATAAGCACTAGCTCCTTTAATCTGTACTCCCTCAGATGAACTTGAAAACTTATCCATTGCAGTATCTGTAACACATCCGATTACACGAACATCAAGTGCTCTTGTTTCTATCCCCTTGCTAGCACTTTTTGTATATGCATCAATTATTGTCTGAAGACCTGTATATTCCTTCTCTCCCTTTGCCTCTTTTACTGATGCCTTAATTGTCTTTGCATTATCGTTAGTAACATAAAGAACAATTGCATCTTTCTTAAGTGTTCCATTCTCATTGTAAGCACCTGAACCTGTTTTATATTTTGATTCAGATGAAAATGCAAATCCGGATCTGTCATAAGAACTTACATTGAGTGTCTTAGTAACCTGTGCTTTGTCAGTAACTTCCTTTCCGTTCTTTACAGGAACTACCTTAATAACATAGTCACCTGCCGCAAGTCCTACTGCATCAACCCTGTAGTAGTTCTTATACTTTCTGATAAGTTCATTGTCGATTCTTGCATAAGCAGAATCTGCCTGGCTGGCTTTCTTGATATATGCTGTATATCCTTCTGCCTGATTATCAATGGTCCACTGTGCATATGCTGACTCTAACCATCCTGCCGCACCATCAATAAATTTAACTGTTCCAACATCCGCCTTCGCTGTAAGAAGTGATGTAGGAATCACGATACTCACAATCATAACCAATGCAAGTACCCATGCCCATTTTCTACGGGCTGCTTTGCTAATAATAGCTTTCATGTTTTGCTTTTCCTCCTCAATACATTTTTTTGTGCATTTTGCTTTAACAAACAAGGGTTTATGTCGTTATATTAGCAACTTTTACTCAAAAAGTACATGTATGTTAAGTAGGAAATAGGTACCATATTCATAATTTTTAAGTATTTCATATGAAAATATGACAAAAATATGTAAAACGCCGTGGCACATTTGCTATTAAGCTAATATGCCACGGTGCATATTAAGCATCCGGATATTCCAATATATATCTCTCATAACCATTAATTATCTTAGTATTCTCATTATATTCATATTCCTGCTTAAACTTCATCTGGTAGGTCTTGTGGATATGACCATGGATGAAATACTTAGGCTTATATTTTTCCAACAGATAATTAAAGCCCTCAAAACCCTTATGCGGTTCGTCAGGCCCGTCACCTATTCCCGCTGCCGGAGAATGTGTAAGCAGTATGTCAAAGCCCTTATTCTTCTTTATTGAAAGCCACATTTTATTAATTCTGTGGTTCATCTCTTTCTGTGTATACTGGTTCTTTCCCTTCTTATAGCGTATAGAACCACCAAGTCCCATAATACGGACACCTTTATACACATATATCTTATTCTCTATATCAATGCATCCATCCGGTGGCTGTATATCATAGCAGTCATCATGATTGCCATGCACATAAAGAATAGGTACTTTTGAAAATGATGCAAGAAACGACAGATACTGGGGCTTTAAATCCCCTGCTGAAAGTATAAGATCTATACCTTCCAATTTTTCCTTTTCGAAATAATCCCATAAGTACTTTGATTCAACATCCGCTAACACAAGTATTTTCATTAATAATTCCCCAGCCACCACTGCAGGCAGCATGCTTTCTATTCTTCTTCTTTGACAACACCCTGAAGTGCCATTTTTAATTTAGCATTATCTGTAAGTTCATCATACCGAGGCAGTCTGCCAACCACATTATCAAGCAGCCAGTCCATAGTAATTATATGTTCCGGATCAATAAGCTTCCCTTCTTCAACCCTTATATTACCCTGCTGATCTTTTAATTCACCCTCAAACACTCTGAACCTTGCTTCCTTAAGTTCTTTCTCAAAGAGCTTTACAAGTCTCTTAGTTGCTGATGGCAGACTCTCTGAATATATAAGATCAACAACTCCTGCCGACATTCCCCACCAGTAATTAAGTGCTTTTACATTATCGCCGTCCTCATCCTTACTCCATGAACCACTCATAATGCTCTGTATAAGCTTTTCATAAAAAACTCCCCAGTGCCATACAGGCATAGCCAGGTGCTTATCCGAATCACTCGCTTTATACAACCCGAACTTTCTCTTACTCTTGCCCGGAGTAATCATATCCTGATTAGAAATAATGCTTATATTCTTCTTAGCAAGATTTTCCTCTGAATCATTATCCTTAATACTGTTCCATTCAAGGTAAACCTTGGCTCTTGGATTAACAAACTTTACTCCCAATGCAAATGCATTAATATTCGCACATGCCCCATAAACCGGATTATCAGCTATATAACCAACATTATCGTCATCAGCCATTGAACCTGCAATAATCCCTGTTATAAACTTTGCTTCAAACATTCTTGCATAATATGACCTGATATATTTATGTGAAATGTTAAGAGAACAATCAAGAATCTTTACTGACGGATGTGCTATTGCAGCTTTAAGTCCAGCCATATTCATCGCCGAAGATGTCACGAATATAAGATCACATCCTTTATCTATAAGTCTGTTGATTGCCGCCTCATCATTCTGCTCCGGTATCACATTCTCCTCAACGTATGTCTCTATCTGGTCACCAAATGTATCATCAATATACTGTCTTCCAAGCTCATGTGCATAACACCACTCTGAATCCTGCGGTGTTTTTTCATATACAAATCCAACCTTAAGCTTCTTAACTCCTCCACCCATTGGAAGCAGATAGCTTAATATATTCTTCTTAGGTGCTGCTGCCGGCGTCATCTTAAGTTCCACTTCGCTGTTGTCATCAAGAAGCTCGAATTCAGCCCATGTTTTGGCGACATTCTTTGCCATCTCATACTTAGTCATCTTCTTAACAGCATCATATCCGTGAATATGAATGAAGCGTAAAAATGAATCTCCTGTTGGAAAATCAAACTTATCCCCTCCTCTTGATTCATAAGCAAGCCTGAAATTAAGATAGCACGAAACAAGGTCTTTCTTATCATCCTCATCCATTGGTTCTCCTGGTGTAATTCCAACCAGCTCCATAAGAGTTGTAAAACTGCCCTCTTTACTGAAATATATATCGTTTAACTTGGTAGATTTATAAAAATCCATGAATTCATAATATATCTTAACATCAGGATCATCACTGTATTTAGGTATCTTTCTTATAACCTGTGCACTTACTGTCACCGCCTTAAAATATTTAAGTACACTGACTCTTTTATTACCTTCAAGCACATAGAACTTATTCATGTACTCATATACTTTAATATCGTCTCTTATTCCTTCATTCACCTGACTGTCGCTAAGCGAAGCCCACTTTGCTGAAAATTCTGTTCCCCAGTCAAGTATAGGCATGAAGTTGTCTGCAAATGCAGTAGTTCTACCTGCTGTACATGTTCCAACCACAAGTCTTAACGGAATCTGGTCACTTCCAAGACTAACTTCTCTGTCAATACTGTTTTCATCAATAATATCCTCCAAAACCGGAAGATATGGGTACGTACCCTTATTTACACACGCATGATATTCTTTTTTACCAATCTTTACTGCACTAAGATAATCCTGTACTGACATATCTTCTACCTTTCCTTTCTGTCTGCATTCTACCGTTTAATGTTCCTGTATGTAACATTTGCAGACCGCCATATCTTATTTATTTCTACTTACATATATAAAACTATCACATTTTCACCAAAAAATACACCTTAAAATTGACTTTTGTTAATTATGCTAGTATCTTATTCGATAGGCTTGAAATTTTTCTATATTTCGGGTCTGAATAAAATGCATGCAGATACGCATTTAAAGAAATGGAGTATACATATGAATATTGAATTTTCTAAGAGAGCTGACCGCTTTGGCAGCAACATTTTTAATATACTTAATCAGAAAAAGAATGACAGACTTGCACAGGGAAAGCCGGTATATAACTTTACTGTAGGAACTCCTGATTTCAAGCCTGATGAATCTGTTATGAAGGTTGTTTCAGAGGCAGCACTTGACCCTGAGAATTACAAGTACTCACTTGGTGATACTGATGAATTGCTTGACGCTGTATGCAAATGGTACAAACGCCGTTACAACACCGTTATCACACCTGATGAAGTCGCCTCTGTATTCGGAACCCAGGAAGGCATGGCTCATATTGCCCTTGCTTTGTGCAACCCTGGTGATTTATGCTTAGTTCCTAATCCAGGATATCCTATATTCGAGATTGGACCATTCCTGTGTGACGCACAGATTGCTTATTACAATCTTCTCCCAGAGAATGATTATCTTATAGATTTTGATTCTATCGATGAAGATACTGCAAAAAAAGCCAAAATGATGGTTGTATCTTATCCACTGAATCCTGTATGTGCTACTGCACCTGATGAATTCTACGATAAACTCATCGCATTTGCAAAGAAATATAACATCATTATTATTCACGACAACGCATATTCTGAGATTATATATGACGGACAGATTGGTGGCTCTTTCTTAAGCCACGAAGGTGCTATGGAAGTCGGAGTTGAATTCAACTCTCTTTCTAAGACTTATAATCTTACTGGCCTGCGCCTTTCATTCCTTATCGGAAACCGTGAAATCGTAAGCAAATTCAAAACTGTCCGCTCACAATTTGACTATGGAACAAGTTTTATATATCAGAAAGCTGCTGTTGCTGCACTTAACGGTCCGCAAGGATATGTCGCTGACAACCGTGCTGAATATGAGTTAAGAAGAAATGCTCTCGTTGCCGGAATTAAGAAACTTGGACTTAAACCTGCTGATGTTAAAGGCACAATGTTTGTATGGGCTGCCATTCCTGACGGCTATACCAGTTCAGCTGATTATGTTATGGAACTTCTTAATAAGACTGGCGTTTTATGTACACCTGGAAGCAGCTTCGGAAGCCTTGGAGAAGGTCATGTAAGATTTGCCCTTGTACTTCCCCATGAAGAAATTGAGAATATATTTTCTAATCTGTAATTCACTAAAAAACATAATATACGTACAAAACCCCGTATCCTGCAAAACAGAATACGGGGTTTATATGTATCTTTGCTATTAACAATCACTGGTGATTAGCCACGGATCTTCTTAACAAGAGCAACAGCCTCTGCTGTCATATCCTTAATCTTGTCAAATTCTCCTGCCTTAATCATATCACCCTTAACCATCCATGATCCACCACAGCAGAAGATCTTATCACATGATAAGAATTCCTCAAGGTTAGCTGTGTTGATACCACCTGTAGGCATGATTCTTACATTAGTGTAAGCTGCACACATAGCCTTGATCATCTTAATTCCACCTGCAGCTGTAGCTGGGAAGAATTTAACTCTTGTAAGGCCTCTCTTAACAGCCTGTGCAAGCTCTGAAGGTGTAACGATACCTGGCATAACAGGAATGTTCTTAGAAATACAGTAATCAACGATTTCTGGATCAAATCCTGGGCTTACGATAACTGAAGCACCAGCTGCTACAGCTCTGTCAACCTGCTCTGTTGTAAGTACTGTACCTGCTGCAAGTACCATATCTGGATATGCTTCATGCATAAGACGGATAGATTCCTCAGCTGCTGCTGTACGGAATGTAACCTCTGCACAAGGAAGACCACCATCAACTAAAGCCTTAGCTAATGGAAGTGCATCTTTAGCATCATTCAATACTACTACTGGAATTACTCCAAGTTCTTCAAATTTGTCTGCAATATTGCTCATAATTATATAGACTCCTTTCATATTTTCCCAATCTCTGGGATAATTTTGTCCGCAAATATTCTATCACACTCTCAGCACCATTACAAGCATTATAAATGTTGTTATTCCCTCAGCAACAGCATACGCAAGCCATACTCCTGTCATTCCAAAAAGTGCTGACATTACAAAAACTGCACCTAAAATCAGCACAAATCCTCTTGCCACAGAAACAACTGCCGCTTTAAACGCATCCTCTGTTGCACTGAATGCACCGCCACCTACAATATTAATTCCCGCAAAGAATATTCCAATAAAATATAACTTAACGCCTTCTGTTGCGTAAAGCCTTAACATTTCTGAACCTTCACTGTTAAACACTGCGACAAACTGTCCTGCAAATATAAACAATATACTATACATAACCGCTGCAAGTACAAATGCTGTTGTATATCCCATTCGTTTTAACTGTGTACATCCATCCTTGTCTCCCCTGCCGAAACAACTGCTTATAAGTGGCTGACTTCCCTGTGCAACACCATTAAATACTGCAGTTGTGACAATTGCAATATTAGCCACAACTCCGTATGCAGCTACTCCGACATTACCAGCCAGTTTAAGTATTACGAAATTAAAAGCAAGTGTAATGACCGCTGACGACATCTCTCCTACAAATGCCGATACACCAAGCTGGCTTCCTGCCACAAGTTTTCTTACTGAAGGCTTACACACAACAAGCCTGACACTGCTTTTCTTAGAGAAGAAATGTATGCTGCATATTCCCATACCTATAATCGGCGACAAAGCTGTTGCCAGTGCTGCACCTTCCATTCCCAGATTCATCGGGAACATGAGAATATAGTCAAATACTATATTAAACAGACTGCTAAAAAGTGTTGCACTCATAGCAATTCCCGGGGCTCCGTCATTTCTTACAAATGCATTAGTCACATAATTACACATAAACATAGGTGCAAAACACATGAATATCTTAGTGTAATTATTTCCAACTGCTACAATATGTTCATCAGCTCCTAGAACACGCATGATATCTGCCGAAAAGAATATTCCGGCAAAAACGAATAGCATGCTTGACAATATACACCATATTAATGCATTCCAGAAATAATCATCTGCATCTGCATCTTTTTTAATCTTACTAATTGCATACCTTATAGCTGAACCAACACCAATCATCTCACCAATTGAGAATATTATACTATATAATGGCATAACAAGATTTAATGCTGTAAGTCCGTCTGCTCCCTTTGCTATAGATATAAAATACGAGTCAGCAAGAACGTAGCATGAAAACCCTATCATTCCGAGAATATTCTGCGATACATATTTAGAAAAATTCTTTCTGTTTTCCTCCTTGCTCATCGAAATCTCCTTAATTAAATAATATAAGTTATAAAAACGGCTCCCGTTGGGAGCCGCATTTTACACACTATCATATCTCTTAACGCAAAGCAATTACATGCCCATAATTATTTACTTAGTTCCGAAGATTCGGTCTCCGGCATCCCCAAGTCCTGGGCAAATATAAGCATCTGCGTTAAGCTCTCTGTCAAGATGTCCAATGTATATCTGAACATCCGGATGCGCCTTATGAAGCTTTTCAACTCCCTCTGGGGCAGCTATGATACACATGAACTTAATCTGCCTTCCGCCAACCTTCTTTATCTGGTCAATTGCATCAACTGCCGAACCACCTGTTGCAAGCATCGGATCTGTTACAACAATAGTTCTTTCCTCTATTGGATGTGGAAGCTTGCAGTAATATGGTACCGGCTCATGTGTCTCTTCATTACGGTACATTCCAATATGTCCAACCTTAGCAGTTGGTACAAGTGAAAGTACACCAGGAACCATTCCAAGACCTGCCCTTAAGATAGGAACAATTGCAAGCTTACGTCCTGAAATCATAGGTGTCATACAAGTCTCAATAGGTGTCTCAATCTCAACATCTTCTGTTGGAAGATCTGATAAAGCCTCAAAACCTTCAAGCATAGCTATTTCTTCAACGAGCTTTCTGAATTCATTAGTTCCTGTTTTCTTATCTCTAAGAATTGAAATCTTATGCTGGATAAGTGGATGTGTAAATATTGTTATATTCTTCTCATTCTCAAAATCCATCATTATTAAATACCTCCAAATTTTATTATTATTTACTTATTATCCTCTAATTCTTCTTTTTCAGAGTCTGTGTTCATAACATAAACTCCACGGCTGCTGTCACCTGCTGGATTCTTACCGAATTCATAATCATTACCAGGTAATATAGCATTAAGAAGAATACCTGCTATAGCAGCGATTGCAAGTGCTGTAAGTGTTATAGATGTTCCACCGATTGTAAATGTAAGTCCACCACCGAAGCCTAAACCACATACAAATATAACACCTGCAATAATAAGGTTTCTTGACTTAGTAAGGTCAACCTTGTTCTCAACAACATTTCTTACACCGATAGCTGAAATCATACCATAAAGCATGAATGATACACCACCGATAATTGCTGTTGGCATGGTTGATATAACTGATGAAAACTTAGGTATGAATGAAAGTATAATTGCAAATACTGCTGCAATTCTGATTACTCTTGGGTCATATACCTTAGAAAGTTCAAGAACTCCTGTGTTCTCACCATATGTAGTATTAGCCGGACCTCCAATTGCTCCTGCAAATGCTGTTGCAACACCATCACCGATAAGTGTTCTGTGAAGGCCTGGATCTGCTAAGTAGTTTTCTTCAACTGTAGCTGAAATAGCTGACATATCTCCGATATGCTCCATCATTGTTGCAATAGCAATAGGTGCCATTACAAGGATTGCTGTTAAATCAAACTTCATAAACTGGAACTTTGGAATTCCAATCCATGAAGCAGATGCAATTGATGAGAAATTAAGTATTGCTGAACCATCAGGATTATGTACGCCGCATGCATTAAGAATAAGTGCAAATACATATGAAATTACTACGCCCATAAGAATAGGAATAATCTTAAAAAGTCCCTTGCCCCATATATTGAATATAATAATTACAGCAAGTGCAACAAATGCAAGTAACCAGTTAGTTGAAGCATTTGAAACAGCTGAACCTGCAAGTGAAAGACCGATACATATAATGATAGGTCCTGTAACTACAGGTGGAAGGAATTTCATAACTCTGTTGACTCCAACAAGCTTAATTATAAGTGCAAGTACAAAGTAAAGCATTCCGGCAACAAATATACCACCACATGCATAAGCAGCCTTATCATTAGCTGACATTCCAGCATACATACCGCTGTCAAGATTAGCTACTGTGTAGAATCCACCAAGAAATGCAAAGGAAGATCCTAAGAATGCAGGTACTTTAAATTTAGTACACAGGTGGAATATCAATGTACCAAAGCCTGCACAGAAAAGTGTTACTGATACAGACAGACCTCTGGTAAGCTCCTCACCGCAGGCAGCCTGAAAATATCCTGATACCAGAATAGGTACAAGAATAGTTGCGCCAAACATGGCAAACATATGCTGAATACCAAGAATCAGCATCTTCGCTTTACCAAGCTTTCTGGCATCACGAATAGGTTCGATTTTCTTTTGTTCCATAATACGCTCCAATCAATATATATTTTCATATTATTATAAAACATATTATGATTTAGGGCAATGAAAAAAATATTCCATTTTAAACATTTCGGGGCATGAAAAGCTTTCGCCTTCCATGCCCCGAAACTCGTGTTATGGTCAAAAATTGGATTATTTCTCTTCCGCGATAGCAGCCTGTGCTGCTGCAAGTCTTGCAATAGGTACTCTGAATGGTGAGCAGCTCACATAATCAAGACCAATCTTGTGGCAGAATGCAACTGATGAAGGATCTCCACCATGTTCTCCACATATACCTATGTGAAGATTCGGATTAACCGGTCTTCCAAGCTTTATTGTCATCTCCATAAGCTTACCTACACCATTCTGGTCAAGCTTTGCAAATGGATCATTCTCAAATATCTTAGATTCATAGTATGCATTAAGGAACTTACCAGCGTCATCTCTTGAGAATCCGAATGTCATCTGTGTAAGATCGTTAGTACCAAAGCAGAAGAAATCGGCTTCCTTGGCAATCTCATCAGCAGTAAGTGCAGCTCTTGGAATCTCAATCATAGTACCAACCTCGTATTCAAGGTCGATTCCTGCTGCCTTAATCTCTTCATCTGCTGTCTCAACAACAGTCTTCTTAACATACTTTAATTCCTTAACCTCACAGATAAGAGGAATCATAATCTCAGGCTTAACATTCCAGTCAGGATGTGCCTTCTTAACATTGATTGCAGCTCTTATAACAGCTCTTGTCTGCATCTTGGCAATCTCTGGATATGTTACTGCAAGACGGCATCCTCTGTGTCCCATCATTGGATTAAACTCATGAAGACTTGCAATAATATTCTTAATAGTCTCTACTGACTTGCCCTGTGATTCAGCTAACTTCTTAATATCTTCTTCCTCTGTAGGAACAAATTCATGAAGAGGTGGATCAAGGAATCTGATAGTTACAGGATTACCTTCAAGTGCCTCATAAAGTGCTTCGAAATCTCCCTGCTGATATGGCAGAATCTTATCCAGTGCTGCTTCTCTTTCTTCTACAGTATCAGAACATATCATCTCTCTGAATGCTGCAATTCTGTCCTCTTCAAAGAACATATGTTCAGTACGGCAAAGTCCGATACCTTCTGCTCCAAGTTCTCTTGCCTTCTTGGCATCCTTAGGAGTATCTGCATTAGTACGAACCTTTAACTTTCTGTACTTATCAGCCCACTCCATAACTCTTCCAAACTCTCCTGCAATCTTGGCATCAACCGTAGGAATCTGCCCATCATATATGTTGCCTGTTGTACCATCAATAGATATATAATCTCCTTCATGGTATTCCTTGCCTGCAAGTGTGAACTTCTTATTAGCTTCATCCATTGCAATATCACCACAGCCAGATACACAGCAGGTTCCCATACCTCTTGCAACAACCGCTGCATGGCTTGTCATACCTCCTCTTACAGTAAGAATACCCTGTGAAGCCTTCATACCTGTAATATCTTCTGGCGATGTCTCAAGTCTTACAAGAACAACCTTCTCTCCTCTTGCATTCCACTCTTCTGCGTCTTCTGCTGAGAAAACAATCTTACCACATGCAGCGCCAGGAGATGCTCCAAGACCTCTTCCTGCTGGAGTTGCAACCTTAAGTGCAGCTGCATCAAACTGAGGATGAAGAAGTGTATCAAGATTACGAGGATCAATCATTGCAACTGCTTCCTTCTCTGTTCTCATCCCCTCATCTACAAGGTCGCATGCAATCTTTAATGCTGCCTGTGCTGTTCTCTTACCATTACGTGTCTGTAACATGAACAGCTTGCCATGCTCTACTGTAAATTCCATATCCTGCATATCTCTGTAATGTTCTTCCAGAGTTGCACACACATCCTTAAACTGCTCAAATGCTTCCGGGAACTTCTCACTCATTTCCTGAATATGCATTGGAGTTCTTACTCCGGCAACAACATCTTCACCCTGTGCGTTAGTAAGGAACTCTCCAAAAAGTCCTTTAGCACCAGTTGCAGGATCTCTTGTAAATGCAACACCAGTTCCACAGTCATCCCCCATATTACCAAATGCCATAGACTGTACATTAACTGCTGTTCCCCAAGAATAAGGAATATCATTATCTCTTCTGTATACATTAGCTCTTGGGTTGTCCCATGAACGGAATACAGCTTTTATAGCTCCGTATAACTGTTCCTTAGGATCATCTGGGAAATCCTTGCCAATCTTAGACTTATATTCAGCCTTAAACTGTGTTGCAAGCTCCTTAAGATCATCCGCTGTAAGCTCTACATCAAGCTTAACCCCTCTCTCATCCTTCATCTTGTCAATAAGCTCTTCGAAATATTTCTTGCCAACTTCCATAACTACATCTGAATACATCTGGATAAATCTTCTATAACAATCCCATGCCCATCTTGGATTGCCAGATTTCTGTGCAATTACACTAACAACGTTCTCGTTAAGTCCAAGATTAAGGATTGTATCCATCATACCCGGCATAGAAGCTCTTGCTCCAGAACGAACAGAAACTAAAAGTGGATTCTCCATATCTCCAAACTTCTTGCCTGTAATCTGTTCCATCTTCTCAATATGTTCGTTAATCTGTCCCATGATCTCATTATTGATTTCTCTACTATCCTCGTAATACTGGGTACAAGCTTCTGTTGTAATTGTGAATCCCTGTGGTACAGGTAGACCGATATTAGTCATCTCTGCCAAGTTAGCACCTTTACCTCCGAGAAGCTCACGCATATCTGCGTTACCCTCTGTAAACAAATACACCCATTTCTTTCCCATAACAAAACCTCCATAATTTAATATTCAGTTATTTAAGTAGTATATTTCTTAGCTTGTTAAAATTATAACATAGTAGTCGTTTTCGTGCAACCATAAATGTATTTATTTTAATACAATTTTATATACAAGCCTTACATTTACAGAATATGCTTAATATGGGAAAATATTCATGCTGTACTAAATAGTACAACAATAGAGCCATCACTGAAAACACAATATAAGGAGGATTTTTCTATGCCTAAAGACCCTGTTATGCTTTTAAGCTTTGTCAATACACAACTTCGAGACAATTACAATACATTAGAGGAACTGTGCAAATCTTATATGGTTTCTGAGGAAGAGATAACTGATAAGTTAAAGACAATTAATTACGAATATAATAGTGAAAAGAACCAGTTTATCTAGTTCTGTATAAATATGTCTTAATCTGATTATTGATTCGTTGTTCATGATACCTATAGGTAGTCGCATTATCACTTGATTTATAGGACATATCCAGGCAGAATCCTTATTCAACCTTCACTTTTTCTTCCAATCTGCCTATAGATAAACTTCCTCGTGCCTGCCTGATAGGTATATTCCTGCAATTTCATGTATTTCTGCCTGAAATTTGCCTATATAGATTGATTATTTATTGTTCTTATAGGAACACGCAGAAGTAAGTTCCTGAACAGAAACAGACTTTTCCATAAAATAAAAGCAATGCCAGTATCCACTCTTCCCAGCATTGCTTTATCTTTATATATTATATTGTCAGCTATCACTCCATATCCGGACACTTGTATCCCGCATTAATCATATTAGCTCGCAGCTTTTCTACACTTACCCCTAGCTTTTGTGCACCCTTTTCCATACTTATGCTCTCATCTTCGACCAGTGAATATATCATCTGGTTGCCTTCTTCTCTTCCTTTCTGAAGTCCTTTCTCAATTCCCCTGTCTTCAAGTCTCTGCGCTACATCACACATATTGCTCACTCCTTCCTTATC
>ULQD01051697.1_pt1 | contig 18171 bp, 17 predicted proteins | sample 1954121 | NCBI WGS metagenome assembly ULQD01 (sample SAMEA4835646, study PRJEB28245) | human gut metagenome | biome: gut microbiome; material: fecal sample | place: Denmark | collected 2008 | reverse complement strand
ACAGTCTGTTACAGGCCAGCCAGTCTGGTATGGAGCCATAATATGAAAACCACAACCGCAACGCCGTGGATCCAGCATCCGCGTTTTCTCAAAATTCTCTATCCGACCCTCGTCGCGGTGGCGATGGTGCTCCTGTGGCAGGGCGCGGTGAGCTATTTCCGTATCCCGGCCTTTCTGGTGCCGTCGCCGCTGGTGATGCTGGAAAGCCTGTGGACGCATCTCACGCCGCTGCTGCTGGCGCTGCTGTTCACCCTCAAGATCACCCTGATCTCGTTTCTGCTGTCGATTGTCATCGGCGCCGCGGTGGCGTTTATCCTGGTGCAGAACCGCTTTGTGGAAACCGCCCTGTTTCCCTACATCGTGTTTTTGCAGGTGACGCCGATCGTCGCCATCGCCCCGCTGATCATCATCTGGGTGAAGGATGCCACGCTCTCGCTGGTGGTGTGCGCCACCCTGATGGCGGTGTTTCCCATCATCTCCAATACCACTCAGGGACTGCGCAGCGTCTCCCCCGGCCTGCTGAGCTATTTTCGCCTCAATCACGCCAGCCGCTGGCAAACGCTGGTGCGGCTGCGTATCCCCTCGGCGCTGCCCTATTTCTTCGGCGCGCTGCGTATTTCCAGTGGGCTGTCGCTGATTGGCGCGGTGGTGGCGGAGTTTGTCGCCGGGACCGGCGGGACCAATACCGGACTGGCCTATCAGATCCTGCAGGCTGGCTACCAGCTGGATATCCCGCTGATGTTTGCCGCGCTGCTGCTGATCTCTCTCGCCGGGATCGCGCTGTTTGGCGTGATGTCCTGGGTTTCGCGCCGGGCGCTCAGCGCCTGGCATGAAAGCGAAGCCGTGCAATCTCATTAATGTTCTGCTGACGAACAGGAAAAAGAATGATGACTGATGAACAGCGTCAACACGCGGTCGCGGCGATCCAGCAGGCACTCCCGGCGCTGGAGTGGACCTTACAGCCGGCGAAGATCAAACGGCTCTCCCGCGATTTTCACTGGTTCAGTCCGCTACTCACCGAGCAACTGGCGGGGAAACAGGCGGACGCGGTGGTTCGCCCGCGCGATGAAGAGGAGCTGCGCCAGCTGGTCTGCGCCTGCGCGCAGCACCAGCTGCCGCTGACCCTGCGCGGCAGCGCCACCGGCAACTACGGACAGCTGGTCCCCCTCGAAGGCGGGCTGCTGGTGGATATGACCGGGCTCAACCAGATCGTCGCCCTCGGCAACGGCACAGTGAGGGCCCAGGCCGGCATTCGCCTGGCGGACATCGAAACCGCCGCCCGCCCGACGGGCTGGGAGCTGCGCTGTATGCCATCGACCTATCGACTGGCGAGCCTGGGCGGTCTCTACGGCGGCGGGTTCGGCGGCATCGGCTCCATCAACTATGGGCCGCTGGCGGCGCCCGGCAATGTGCTCAGCGTCAAAGTGATGACCGTCGAGCCGGCCCCCCGCGTGCTGACCGTCCCGGCTCCCGAAGCGCTGCTGCTGCATCACGCCTACGGCACCAACGGCATTATCCTGGAGGTTGAGCTGGCGCTGGCGCCCGTGCACCAGTGGATTGAACGTCTGGACGTGTTTGACGATTTCGCCGATGCGCTGAACTATGCCAACGCCTGCGTCCGCTCGCCGGGGCTGGTGAAGCGCCAGGTGGCGCTGCTGGCCACGCCGATCGCTGACTATTTTAGCCACCTCAAGGATCGTTACCGCGCTGGGCAGCATGTGGTTATCAGCCTGATCGCCGAGGAGAGCGAAGGACTCTGCGCCAGCCTGTTACCGCGCCATTGCGGGAGCAACGCCATCCGTCAGGCCAGCGACGAGGCCCGGACGCAAAACGCCTCGTTAATGGAATACTGCTGGAACCACACCACCCTGCATGCGCTCAAGGTGGACAATACGCTGACCTATCTGCAGACGGCGTTTGATCCGCTGCGCTATCCGCAGCAAATTTTACAGATGGAGCAGCACTTCGCCGGGGAGGTGATGTCCCATATTGAATTCCTGCGCGATATCGAGGGCAATCTCACCGCCAGCGGTCTGCAGCTGGTGCGCTATACCACGCCCGAACGTCTTAACGCCATCATGCAGATATTTCGCGACAACGACGTCAAGATTAACAACCCCCACGTGCTGCAGGTTGAGGACGGCAAACAGGGCGTGATTCGTCCCGACGTCGTGGCGGTGAAACAGTCTCTCGACCCGGCGGGATTGCTTAACCCCGGCAAGCTGCGCGGCTGGGCGCTGCGCGACCAGCTGGAACTGGACGGCAACCCGCTGGCGCGGGCCACCCGCGAAAGCCCCACGACCTGATGGTCCCCGGTCCGGTTGGGCGCTAACGGGTCGCTGGCCCGTTGCCGCCCAACCTCATCCTGCGCCGGACAGTCCCGCCATATGGACGATAAGCCCTACTGCGGCGGCGGCCATCGGCACCAGCCACAGCAGTATCCCGGCGCTGGTGCTGTTCGCCCTGATGGAATGGGGCCACCAGCACGTGCTGCATAGCGCGTCGCCTATTGCATTGGTGGACAGCGCCAGCGGCGAGACCGTCCATCCGGGGTTCGTCACTGCCAGCGGCAGCGTGGCGAGCCCCAGCGCGCTACAGATCGTCAAAGCCGGTACCCATGCCGAAACCTGAGGAATGTATTCCTGGCACTGCTTGCCGGACGCGCGGCCTCGCCATTTTCGACCGGCCACAAAAGCCCTGGGATAGGATGAAATCTGGCTGGAAACGCGCCAGTGAAGAAAGGATATCGTCAGGCGGGCAGCAGCCCCCTGCTGCCCGCCTGACGTGTGAGTGGCGTTAATTCACCCGCGCAGGCAAGGTAATTTGCTGCAGGGCATTCGCCATATTAATCTGAATCAGCTCTTTAAGACCTTCGCGCTTAATAAACTGGCTCCGGTGCTTACTTTTCACCTCTTCAATACTCTTTTTGATCTCTTGCGCCGGCAGTTTATACCAGCCGCGAGCCTGTTTCTCACCGCCCATTTCCAGCCACAGCGATGAATAACTGGCTTTCACCAGATCGCTTTTCACGTGGTAATCAGAATCGATGGCGTAGACCGTGGAGATGTTGAAATATCGCAGCAAACCATACAGCACGCTCATGATGATATTTTTCGGCCGCGCGCCATGCAGCTCTTTAGTCAGCATCTTCACTTCGTCATTGGTGATATCTTTCCCGCCCTGGATGCCGCCGATATAAGCGCGGCCATCGTCGGTGCAGGAAAAACAGACGCTATAGACGCGCCGGTCGCCAAGAAACAGCTGCAGCATCAGCTCCCCTTCCTCCTGAAACGGCGAGGCCAGCAGCTTAACGTCAAGCTTATCGCCATTTTTCAAGGGAATAGAAAACATCTCGCGGCCAAAATCCGCGACATTGTAGAGCTGCGGCAGGACATCAGGGTGAAACGTTTTCTCGATGAAATTCAGTGAACCATGGGCAATATCCAGTTTGCGTCGTTTTGACAGCCGTTTATTGAGATACGCTTTAAACGGTTTATCCTCAAAAGGCACCAGTCCTTTGGTCACCGCGGTCAACCGCGCGCACTGATATTTCGCACAAAGTCCTTGATATTCTCTGTATTTACCTCCTGCGAGCGAGAGCTCTCTGCATTTTCGTAAAATTTTTTTATAGCTTATTTTGACCTGACCGATCACTTTATTATGTTTACGCCATTCTTTGATGGCGCCTGCAACAGTATGTTCCATTGATTAAGATCCATAGATTCATCCATAATCGCGGCCATATTAACATAAAAGCGTTTCGTCAACGCTTAATTACTCCTTCGTTGTCCTTTCATTTAATATTTAGGCAGGAAATTATCCTGGCGACGTTATTTGTCGCTAAACTTATTCTGTCAACGATTATTTATGGTAGGTAACGCCCTCCGCTCAGCGACTTAACGCTCTGTGCCTTCGGCGCGAAGCGCGGCTACATCTGCTGGCGGTTATGCCCTATACTTGACCCTGATTCAAAACCAGCAACGATAGGTAACTTATGGAAATTGATCTCGACAACCTGGTCTTCAGCGGCCTGGATGAAGCGGAAGAGCGCAACGCGGAGCGTCTGGAAGAAGCGGACAAAAAAGCCCAGGCGATCGTTGCCGACGACGACTGCGGCGACGCCTGCAAAATCTGATTGTCAAACCGGCCAGCAGGCCGGTTTTTTTTGACGCCCACACCTCAGGTGGGTAAAAACCCTTTCAGCGTATCCAGCAGCGCCTGCGCCGCCTTCGACAGCGGCAGATGTCCGGCATGGATCGCGCCGACGCACTTCTCAATCGGCGGATCGCTGAGCGGGATGCAGACGGCGCCCAACGATGCCATCTGCGTTTTACACAGCGCCGGCACCGCGCTGCCCCCCAGGCCGCTGGCCACCATCCTCCCCACCGTCACCAGCTGATGACTCTCCAGCGCCACGTCCAGCTGACGTCCGCTGCGCGCCAGCGCCTCCTCCAGCATCAGGCGTACCGCCGAGGGGCGCTGCAGGGTAATAAAGTCGAGGGTCAACAGCTCCTGCCAGCTGAGCTGCTTTTTCTTCGCCAGCGGGGATTGTTGGGGAACGATCGCCACGAAGCGGTCCACCGCCAGCGGGGTAAACAGCAGGTTGTGGTTGGGCGATGGCTCGAAAGCGATGCCCATCTCCACCCGCCCCTCGCGCACCATCTCGATCACCTGCTCATTAATCACGTCATGCACCGTAACGTTCACCCCGGCATAGCGGTCGCGAAAGGCTTTCAGCGCCTCCGGCAGAACGTTGGCGGCAAACGACGGCATCGCGGCGACCGAGATTTTACCCCGCTGCAGGGTAAAGCTCTGACGCATGGCCTCCTCGACGTTATCCCAGTCGGCCAGCAGCTGACGGGCCATCGGCAGAAAGAGTTCCCCCTCCTGGGTGAGGGTCACTTTGCGGGTGCTGCGCTGCAGCAGCGCGCCGCCCAGCGCCTCCTCCAACCCTTTGATGGTCAGGCTGAGAGCTGGCTGCGACAGATTCAGCCTTTCGCTGGCGTGGGCGAAATTCAGAGTGTGAGCTACCGCTAAAAACGCGCGTAACTGTTTGACACTCATTCTCATTTTTCATCCTGTTAACTAATTGAAAAAAATTAGTTAACAGGAAATTAATTAAAATTCCAAATGAGTGAGTCACAAATTCAAAATTATCAAATCAGTCGCCTGCGCCAATGATAAGGCTATCGCAAGGCAGGAGAGACAAGATGGCAGGACTGGATAAACGCGTCGCCAGTTACGAAGCGGCGCTGGAAGGGTTAACGGACGGCATGACGCTGCTCGCCGGCGGCTTCGGCCTGTGCGGCATTCCCGAGAACTTGATCGCCGAGGTGCAGCGTCGCCAGGTGCAGGGGCTGACGGTGGTCTCCAACAACTGCGGGGTCGACGGTTTCGGTCTCGGCATGCTGCTGGAGTCGCGCCAGGTCAGCAAGGTGGTGGCCTCTTACGTCGGGGAAAACGCGCTGTTTGAACAGCTGGTGCTCAGCGGCGAGCTGGCGGTAGAACTCACCCCGCAGGGAACGCTGGCGGAAAAAATCCGCGCCGGCGGCGCCGGCATCCCCGGCTTTTACACCGCCACCGGGTATGGCACCCCAGTCGCCGAAGGCAAAGAGGTGCGCCAGTTCGACGGCCGACACTACATCCTTGAAGAGGCGATCCGCGGCGATTTCGCGCTGGTCAAAGGCTGGAAAGCCGACTGGTACGGCAACGTGGTCTATCGCCACACCGCGCAGAATTTCAACCCGCTGATGGCCACCGCCGGGCGCATTACGGTGGTGGAGGTGGAAGAGATTGTGCCGCCGGGCGAACTGCCCCCCTCCGCCATCCATACTCCGGGGATCTATGTCGACCGGCTGATCGTCGGGCAATTCGAAAAACGTATTGAACAGCGCACCCTGCGCGCCGGAGGGCACTGAGATGCTGACCCGTGAACAAATGGCGATGCGCGTCGCCCAGGAGCTGCGCGACGGCGACTACGTCAACCTCGGGATCGGTATCCCGACGCTGGTGGCCAACTACATTCCCGCCGGCATTGAAGTGATGCTCCAGTCGGAGAACGGCCTGCTGGGGATGGGCGAATTTCCCGATGAGGAAACCATCGACGCCGACATGATTAACGCCGGTAAACAAACCGTCACCGCGCAAACCGGGGCAGCGATCTTCGATTCCGCCCAGTCGTTCGCCATGATCCGCGGCGGCCACGTCGACCTGACCGTTCTTGGCGCCTTTGAGGTCGACGTCGCGGGCAACATCGCCTCATGGATGATCCCTGGAAAAATGGTCAAGGGGATGGGCGGCGCCATGGACCTGGTGGCCGGCGCGCAGAACATCATCGTGGTGATGACCCACGCCTCAAAAAACGGCGAATCCAAACTGCTGCCGCAGTGCACCCTGCCGCTCACCGGCGTGGGCTGTATTCGCCGGGTACTCACCGATCTGGCCCTGCTGGAGATTGTCGACGGCGCGTTTGTCCTGCGCGAAGTGGCCCCGGGGGTCAGCCCCGACGAGGTGATACGTAAAACGGCGGGACGGCTGATCGTCGCCGACGACGTGCGCGAAATGCGCTTCAGTTAAGGAGAGATCATGACCGATATTGCCATTGTTGCTGCCGTACGCACCCCGATAGGCAGCTTTCGCGGCGCCTTCGCCCCTCTTTCCGCCGTCGACCTCGGCGCGGCGGTGGTGCGCGGCCTGCTTGAACGCTGCCAGCTGCCCGCCGCAGCGGTCGACGAACTAATTTTCGGCCAGGTGCTTACCGCCGGCTGCGGGCAGAACCCGGCGCGCCAGACCGCGCTGCGGGCCGGCCTGCCGGTCGACACTCCGGCGGTCACCGTCAATCTGGTGTGCGGCTCCGGACTGAAAGCGGTTCAGCAGGCGGTGCAGGCGATCCGCTGCGGCGACGCCGGGATCGTTATCGCCGGCGGCCAGGAGAGCATGAGCAATGCTCCCTATCTGATGCATGGCGCCCGCGACGGCCTGCGTTTCGGCCACGCCAGCCTGCAGGACAGCATGATCCAGGACGGCCTGTGGGACGCCTTCAACGACTACCACATGGGCATTACCGCCGAGAACCTCGCCGACGCCTTCGACATCAGCCGCGAGCGCCAGGACGCCTTCGCCGCCAGCTCCCAGCGCAAAGCGGCGGCTGCTATCGCCGCCGGGCGCTTTCGCGAGGAGATCGTCCCGGTCAGCGTCCCGCAGGGCAAAAAGCCGCCGCGAGTCGTGACTGACGATGAGCAACCGCGCCCGGAGACCAGCGAGCAGCAGTTGGCCCAGCTGCGCCCGGCGTTTCGCCCGGCTGACGGCAGCGTCACCGCCGGGAATGCCTCGTCGCTGAACGACGGCGCCGCGGCGGTCCTGCTGATGCGCGTCGATAAAGCGCGCGAGCTTGGGCTGCCGGTGCTGGCGCGCATTGTCAGCTCAGCGGTCGCCGGGGTCGACCCGTCGGTGATGGGCATCGGCCCGGTGAGCGCCTGCCGCCAGGCGCTGCAGCGCGCCGGCTGGACGCTGGACGAGGTGGACCTTATCGAAGCCAACGAGGCTTTTGCCGTCCAGGCGCTGGCCGTCGGTCAGCTTCTTGAGTGGGATAGCGAGAAGGTCAACGTCAACGGCGGCGCCATCGCCCTTGGACATCCCATCGGCGCCTCCGGCTGCCGGATCCTCGTCAGCCTGGTGCATGAGATGCAGCGCCGGGGCGCCAGCAAAGGGCTTGCCACCCTGTGCGTCGGCGGCGGCCAGGGCATCGCCATGACCCTACAACGTTAACAGGAGCCACTATGTTTACACCACGCCTGGCGGTACTCGGCGCGGGACTGATGGGCGTCGGTATCGCCTGCCATTTCGCCCGTCACGGTCACGCCGTCCGCCTGTATGACACCGACCCGCAGCGTCTCGCTGAGGTTCCGGCGGTGGCCAGCGCCATCCTGCGCGAGCTGGAGGCCAGCGGCCAGCAGGCTCCCGCCGACCGCGACGCGGTGCTGGCCCGTCTGACCCCCACCCCGACGCTGAATGCCCTGGCCGATGCCACGCTGCTGATTGAAGCGATCCCCGAGCGGCTGGCGCTGAAGCACGCCCTGTACGCCGAGCTGGAAACGCTGATCGCCGACGAGGCGATTATCGCCAGCAACACCAGCGGCCTGCCGCCGGATCGGCTGGCTCAGGGCATGCGCCTCCCGGAACGGCTACTGATCGCTCATTTCTGGCATCCGCCGCACCTGATCCCGCTGGTGGAAGTGGTGCCCGGGAGCGCCACGCTGCCTCATCTGGCGCGCGAGGTGAGCGACTTTTGCGCCGCCTGCGCGCTGGAGGCGGTGGTGCTCAACCGCGCCGCGCCGGGCTTTGTCGGCAACCGGCTGCAGTTCGCCCTGCTGCGCGAAGCACTGCATATCGTCCACAGCGGCATCGCTTCCCCGGAGGTGGTGGACCAGGTGATGCGCGCCTCGCTGGGCCGCCGCTATGCGATGGTCGGCCCGCTGGAGGCTGCGGATATGACCGGCCTGGCGACGGTCCAGGATATCTGCCAGCACCTGCTGCCGGAGCTGGCCAGCGGCACGGAGATGATGTCGCTGGTGGCGGAGAAAGTGGCGCGAGGCGACACCGGCGCCCGCAGCGGGCAAGGCTTTTACCGCTGGGACGAGGCCCGGCACCAGCGCATCCAGTCGCGCCGGGAACACCAGCTGCGCTTCGCCCTGAAACCCTAGTATCGCGTTCTGTACCCCTACAATAACAATGAGAGTGAGACGTCGTGATGAGTGTGATAATAGCCCTGGCCGCGCTGGCGTTACTGATGCTGGCAGCCTACCGTGGATACAGCGTGATCCTCTTTGCGCCGATCGCCGCCCTCGGCGCGGTGCTGCTCACCGACCCGGGCGCGGTCGGCCCGGCCTTTACCGGCCTGTTTATGGAAAAAATGGTCGGCTTTGTGAAGCTCTATTTCCCGGTGTTTCTGCTGGGCGCGGTATTCGGCAAGCTGATTGAGCTGTCGGGATTCTCTCGTTCGATTGTCGCCGCCGCCATCCGCATCCTTGGGCGCCGCCACGCGATCCCGGTGATCGTGCTGGTGTGCGCCCTGCTGACCTACGGCGGGGTGTCGCTGTTTGTGGTGGCCTTTGCCGTCTACCCTTTCGCCGCCGAACTGTTTCGCCAGAGCGGGATCCCCAAACGGCTGATCCCCGCCACCGTCGCCCTCGGGGCATTCTCGTTTACCATGGACGCCCTGCCCGGCACGCCGCAGATCCAGAATATTATTCCCACCAGCTTCTTCGGCACCAACGCCTGGGCGGCCCCCTGGCTGGGGCTTATCGGCTCGCTGTTCATTATCATCTTCGGTTTGCTGTGGCTGGAGCGTCAGCGCCGCAAAGCGCAGGCCAGCGGCGAAGGCTATGGGACCGACCTGCAAAATGAGCCGGAGACCCCGGATGACATCGATCTGCCGCATCCGTTGATCGCTATCGCCCCGTTGCTGTTAGTGGGGGTGCTGAATCTGCTGTTCACCCACTGGATCCCGCAGTGGTACGGCGCTAGCCATGAGCTCACCCTGCCGGGCCTGGCGAAGCCTGTCGTCACCGAAGTGGGGAAAATCACCGCCATCTGGGCGGTGCAGGCGGCGCTGCTCTCCGGCATTGTGCTGGTGCTGGTTTGCGGCTATCGCAATATCCGCGGCCGGCTGGCGGAGGGAAGTCGTACGGCGGTGGGCGGGGCTATTCTCGCGGCGATGAACACCGCCTCTGAGTATGGCTTCGGCGCGGTTATCGCCGCCCTGCCGGGTTTCCTGGTGCTGTCAAAAGCACTCGCGGCCATTCCCAATCCGCTGTTAAACGAGGCGATCAGCGTCACGGTGCTGGCCGGGATCACCGGCTCGGCCTCCGGGGGGATGAGCATCGCCCTGGCGGCGATGTCCGAGACCTTTGTCGCCGCCGCCCACGCCGCCAATATTCCGCTCGAGGTCCTGCACCGCGTCGCCGCCATGGCCAGCGGCGGCATGGACACCCTGCCGCACAACGGGGCGGTGATCACCCTGCTGGCGATCACCGGCCTGAGCCATCGCCAGGCCTACGGCGGCATTTTCGCCATCACGGTGATCAAAAGCCTCGCGGTACTGTTTGTCATTGCCACGTTCTATATGACCGGCATTGTCTGATACCAGATTGAAGGAGTAAAAAAATGAACTTACACGGTAAAACGGCGCTGGTCACCGGCTCCACCAGCGGCATCGGTTTAGGGATCGCCAAAGTGCTGGCGCAGGCAGGCGCCCAGCTGGTGCTCAATGGCTTCGGCGACAGCAGCCACGCCCGGGCCGAAGTCGCCGCGCTGGGCAAGATCCCCGGCTATCACGACGCCGACCTGCGCGACGTCGGGCAGATCGAAGCGATGATGCGCTATGCCGAAAGCACCTTCGGCGGCGTCGATATCGTGATCAATAACGCCGGCATCCAGCACGTGGCCCCGGTGGAGCAGTTCCCGGTGGACAAATGGAACGATATTCTCGCCATCAATCTCTCCAGCGTCTTCCACACCACCCGCCTGGCGCTGCCGGGTATGCGCCAGCGCAACTGGGGGCGCATCATCAACATTGCCTCAGTGCATGGCCTGGTGGCGTCGAAAGAGAAATCGGCCTACGTCGCCGCCAAGCACGCGGTGGTCGGGCTGACCAAAACCGTGGCCCTGGAAACCGCGCGTAGCGGCATCACTTGCAACGCCATCTGCCCTGGCTGGGTGCTAACCCCGCTGGTGCAGCAGCAGATCGACAAACGCATCGCCGAGGGGGTCGACCCGGAGCAGGCCAGCGCGCAGCTGCTGGCGGAAAAGCAGCCCTCCGGGGAGTTTGTCACCCCGCAGCAGCTGGGCGAAATGGCGCTGTTTCTGTGCAGCGATGCCGCCGCCCAGGTGCGCGGCGCCGCATGGAACATGGATGGCGGCTGGGTGGCGCAGTAAGCCGCTGGCGCCGCGAAGATCAGAACATCGCCAGAAAGCGTTTCACCGTACGCGAGCGCTCGAAGCGCCGCCAGGCGATGGCGATATCGGTCTTCAGCGGCGCCCCGCTAAGCGGGTGATAGCTGACGTTCGGCTGCTGGATGCAGGTCATCGACTGCGGAACCAGCGCGAAGCCGAAGCCAGCATTGACCATGCTCAGCGACGACGAAATCTGCGACGACTGCCAGGCGCGCTCCATATCGATCCCGGCGCGCAGGCAACTGTTATACACCAGCTCATACAGCCCGGGGGCCACCTCCCGCGGGAAGAGGATCGGCGCCACGTCGCGCAGCTGCTCCAGGGCCAGGGTCGGCTGCGTCGCCAGCGGGTTATCGCGCGGCAGCGCGATAACCATCGGCTCCTCATCGATAATCCGCAGATTAAAGGCTTTACTGCTCTCGCACGGCAGGCGGACGAAGGCGATATCCAGCTCGGCCTCGCTCAGGGCGGTCATCAGATTGGCCATATTGTCTTCCATCTGGTGCAGGGTCACCCCGGGGTGGTCGAGCTGAAAACGGTGCAGCAGCGTGAAGATTTGCGGATGGAAAGCATCAGAACTGGTAATGCCTAGCGACAGGCTGCCGTTCATCCCGCGCGCAATGCCCTTGGCCTTCTCCAGCGCCGCATCGCTCATGGCGAGGATCTGGCGGGCATCCTCATAGAAAGACTCTCCCGCTTCCGTCAGCTCCACCCCGCGGGTTAAACGCCGGAACAGCGGGGTCCCCACTTCGCGCTCAAGCCGCTGAATTTGCTGACTTAACGGAGGCTGTGAAATACCCAGCTCCTTGGCGGCCTGGGTGAAGTGCCGCGTCCTGGCGACGGCGACAAAATAGCGAAGATAACGAAGTTCCATATCGAAAACGTCTCAAACCAGCATGGTTTCTATATTGGAACTGTGAGCTGAATCGGGTCAACATTTATTTAACCTTTCTTATATTTGTTGAACGAGGAAGTGGTATATGAATCATTCTGCTGAATGCACCTGCGAAGAGAGTCTATGCGAAACCCTGCGGGCGTTTTCCGCGCAGCATCCCGAGAGCGTGCTCTATCAGACATCGCTCATGAGCGCCCTGCTGAGCGGGGTTTACGAAGGCAGCACCACCATCGCGGACCTGCTGAAACACGGCGATTTCGGCCTCGGCACCTTTAATGAGCTGGACGGGGAGCTGATCGCCTTCAGCAGTCAGGTCTATCAGCTGCGCGCCGACGGCAGCGCGCGCAAAGCCCAGCCGGAGCAGAAAACGCCGTTCGCGGTGATGACCTGGTTCCAGCCGCAGTACCGGAAAACCTTTGACCATCCGGTGAGCCGCCAGCAGCTGCACGAGGTGATCGACCAGCAAATCCCCTCTGACAACCTGTTCTGCGCCCTGCGCATCGACGGCCATTTCCGCCATGCCCATACCCGCACCGTGCCGCGCCAGACGCCGCCGTACCGGGCGATGACCGACGTCCTCGACGATCAGCCGGTGTTCCGCTTTAACCAGCGCGAAGGGGTGCTGGTCGGCTTCCGGACCCCGCAGCATATGCAGGGGATCAACGTCGCCGGGTATCACGAGCATTTTATTACCGATGACCGCAAAGGCGGTGGTCACCTGCTGGATTACCAGCTCGACCACGGGGTGCTGACCTTCGGCGAAATTCACAAGCTGATGATCGACCTGCCCGCCGACAGCGCGTTCCTGCAGGCTAATCTGCATCCCGATAATCTCGATGCCGCCATCCGTTCCGTAGAAAGTTAAGGGGGTCACATGGACAAACAGTATCCGGTACGCCAGTGGGCGCACGGCGCCGATCTCGTCGTCAGTCAGCTGGAAGCTCAGGGGGTACGCCAGGTGTTCGGCATCCCCGGCGCCAAAATCGACAAGGTCTTCGATTCACTGCTGGATTCCTCCATTCGCATTATTCCGGTACGCCACGAAGCCAACGCCGCATTTATGGCCGCCGCCGTCGGACGTATTACCGGCAAAGCGGGCGTGGCGCTGGTCACCTCCGGTCCGGGTTGTTCTAACCTGATCACCGGCATGGCCACCGCGAACAGCGAAGGCGACCCGGTGGTGGCCCTGGGCGGCGCGGTAAAACGCGCCGATAAAGCCAAACAGGTCCATCAGAGTATGGATACGGTGGCGATGTTCAGCCCGGTAACCAAATACGCCGTCGAGGTGACGGCGCCGGATGCGCTGGCGGAAGTGGTCTCCAACGCCTTCCGCGCCGCCGAGCAGGGCCGGCCGGGCAGCGCGTTCGTTAGCCTGCCGCAGGATGTGGTCGATGGCCCGGTCAGCGGCAAAGTGCTGCCGGCCAGCGGGGCCCCGCAGATGGGCGCCGCGCCGGATGATGCCATCGACCAGGTGGCGAAACTTATCGCCCAGGCGAAGAACCCGATCTTCCTGCTCGGCCTGATGGCCAGCCAGCCGGAAAACAGCAAGGCGCTGCGCCGTTTGCTGGAGACCAGCCATATTCCAGTCACCAGCACCTATCAGGCCGCCGGAGCGGTGAATCAGGATAACTTCTCTCGCTTCGCCGGCCGGGTTGGGCTGTTTAACAACCAGGCCGGGGACCGTCTGCTGCAGCTCGCCGACCTGGTGATCTGCATCGGCTACAGCCCGGTGGAATACGAACCGGCGATGTGGAACAGCGGCAACGCGACGCTGGTGCACATCGACGTGCTGCCCGCCTATGAAGAGCGCAACTACACCCCGGATGTCGAGCTGGTGGGCGATATCGCCGGCACTCTCAACAAGCTGGCGCAAAATATCGATCATCGGCTGGTGCTCTCCCCGCAGGCGGCGGAGATCCTCCGCGACCGCCAGCACCAGCGCGAGCTGCTGGACCGCCGCGGCGCGCAGCTGAACCAGTTTGCCCTGCATCCCCTGCGCATCGTTCGCGCCATGCAGGACATCGTCAACAGCGACGTCACGTTGACCGTGGACATGGGCAGCTTCCATATCTGGATTGCCCGCTACCTGTACAGCTTCCGCGCCCGCCAGGTGATGATCTCCAACGGCCAGCAGACCATGGGCGTCGCCCTGCCCTGGGCCATCGGCGCCTGGCTGGTCAATCCTGAGCGCAAAGTGGTCTCCGTCTCCGGCGACGGCGGCTTCCTGCAGTCGAGCATGGAGCTGGAGACCGCCGTCCGCCTGAAAGCCAACGTACTGCACCTGATCTGGGTCGATAACGGCTACAACATGGTGGCCATTCAGGAAGAGAAAAAATACCAGCGCCTGTCCGGCGTCGAGTTCGGGCCGATGGATTTTAAAGCCTATGCCGAATCCTTCGGCGCGAAAGGGTTTGCCGTGGAAAGCGCCGAGGCGCTGGAGCCAACCCTGCGCGCGGCGATGGACGTCGACGGCCCGGCGGTAGTGGCCATCCCGGTAGATTATCGCGATAACCCGCTGCTGATGGGCCAGCTGCATCTGAGTCAGATTCTGTAAGTCATCACAATAAGGAAAGGAAAATGAAAAAAGTCGCACTTGTTACCGGCGCCGGCCAGGGGATTGGTAAAGCTATCGCCCTTCGTCTGGTGAAGGATGGATTTGCCGTGGCCATTGCCGATTATAACGACGCCACCGCCAAAGCGGTCGCCTCCGAAATCAACCAGGCCGGCGGCCGCGCCATGGCGGTGAAAGTGGATGTTTCTGACCGCGATCAGGTGTTTGCCGCCGTCGAACAGGCGCGCAAAACGCTGGGCGGCTTCGACGTCATCGTCAACAACGCCGGCGTGGCGCCATCCACGCCGATCGAGTCCATAACCCCGGAGATTGTCGACAAAGTCTACAACATCAACGTTAAAGGGGTGATCTGGGGCATCCAGGCGGCGGTCGAGGCCTTTAAGAAAGAGGGTCACGGCGGGAAAATCATCAACGCCTGTTCTCAAGCCGGCCACGTCGGCAACCCGGAGCTGGCGGTATATAGCTCGAGTAAATTCGCCGTACGCGGCTTAACCCAGACCGCCGCTCGCGACCTCGCGCCGCTGGGCATCACGGTCAACGGCTACTGCCCGGGGATTGTCAAAACGCCGATGTGGGCCGAAATTGACCGCCAGGTGTCCGAAGCCGCCGGTAAACCGCTGGGCTACGGTACCGCCGAGTTCGCCAAACGCATCACCCTCGGCCGCCTGTCTGAGCCAGAAGATGTCGCCGCCTGCGTCTCCTATCTTGCCAGCCCGGATTCTGATTATATGACCGGTCAGTCATTGCTGATCGACGGCGGGATGGTGTTTAACTAATAAAAAAAAGCTCTGACATGGCTTGCCCCTGCTTTCGCGCAGGGGCTTTTTTTGGTTTGGGTGTGAGCTTCGTGCAAAACACAGCAACGATATTTGAAAGTCCCTGGCGTTGTCACTTACGCTTCGGCACAACGTGGCACTCTGGCTGGGATGAAAGTATGCTTTGAGCGAAGAGCTACCTGTCACTGTGTGCGATTGAATATTTTGTCACACGAGCATAACAACCCTATTGAGAAATCTGGATCTAACATCTATATATCAGCAATATACTCCACTTTATAAACCGTAGATCAGGAGATTACTTTGCAACCAGATCGCTCAAGACTTTATCTTCGCCGCGTAAACGCATCAGATATAGATGATCTCTTCAGGATTTATGGCGACCCTGCAACAAATACGTTCAATCCAGCAGGCCCGTATCCCGATATTAGTCACGCACGTAATGTAATGGCCCGCTGGCTTAACCACTGGGAGAATTATAGGTTCGGAAACTGGGCTATCTCACTGAAAGAGAATCCCGATAGAATTATCGGTTTTGGAGGGCTTAGCATTATCAGTTATGACAATACACCGATAATGAACCTGGGGTATCGTTTCTCTACAGAGTCGTGGGGGAAAGGTCTGGCGACAGAGTTCGCTAAATATGCGGTCGGGTACGGGTTTGATGTTTTAAAACTGGCTGAGATTTCTGCGGTAGTAAGACCAAACCATCTGGCATCCCAAAAGATCCTGACGAAAGCAGGTCTCCGGTTTTCACGAAATATTCATGACGTGAAAAATGAGCCCGCAAGCATGCTTTTTACTGTGACTCTGGATGAGTGGAACAACGCGCTAAGTAGGGGAACTACCCCACCCATTGATCATTAGAGTTCATGCGTAACGTCCGCTGCTGACGCGGATCGGACGAGCGACTGAGTTGTAGGTCCGCTATGAGCGAAGAAAGGACGTTTGCAGTCGCTCTCATTCTGATGACAGCGGCACCCATGTCTGTCTAAGATTATCGTCAAGGGTTGTTCTGTTATCATAACGAGCACATACTTTAGCTATACAAACGGATAAAATTAAATAAGGGACTTAAGAGGATGAACATGAGAGTGATTATTATTCTGTTGTTATCCATTGCTCTTTCTGGCTGTGATTTTTTTAAAACGGATTTTACTGTGGAGGAAGCTGGTAAGCGAGCCACCTTAGGTGAGTTACAAATAAAAGTGGGAGATCTGCGCAATGGTGACATCGATATAATTGACGGTTCCCATGTCTATGTTACATATACAAATAAATATGGAACTCAAATTATGAAGAAAATTTTTATAACTATGAAAGATGGTATTAAACCCAATGATATTATGCACATACCAATTCCGGATTTTGGTTATACACTAGGTGATATACATATCTGTTTTTATTACAAGGAGGGGGTTAATGAGAGGATGACATATGAAGTTTTTCTACCTATATATGAATATAACGAATTCCGAATGAGCGCAACAAAGGGTTTCAAATTTTATAGAAATAACAATGAAATGTTATATAAACAGCCGTTTGAATTCTATGTAAAACCAAACCTTAAGCTTGATGGTCTACATGGATTCATTAACAAAGATTTCCCTATTGGATCAGGTTTGTCCTCTGTATAAATGTTCAACGAAACTAAAACCATGGAAATGGATTTTTGTGGAGGCACAAAAAACGCTGTATGAATCGCCATGGCTTAGGCAGCCATTTTCGATATGCAGATAATCTCCTACTTCCACTTTGGGCACACAGCAGACATGAAATTCTGGAATAGCATTCGTACACTTACAACATCGAGAGGCTTCTGAAAGCCGCGTCAGCGGCATGACAGCGCCAGCAGAGAAAAACCCGGATGGCGGCGTATGGCGCCTTATCCGGGCTACGCTCTGGTGCCGTATTTTTGCCGGGTGGCAGCTACGCCTTACCCGGCCCGGTGATTTGGCGCTCATTTCGCGCCCTTCGTAGGCCCGCGCAAGCGTAGCGCCGCCGGGCAAGGGCAGCGGGTGCGGAGCCGGTTTTGTGCCGGGTGGCGGCTGCGACTTACCCGGCCTACAGCCCCAAATCACCGCTGGCGCAGGGGCTGCTGAAACTGCCGGTGCTGGCGGCCTCAAAATCGCTGAGACGTTCCCGAAAGGCCGGGGCAGCCCGCATGGATGCGGGCTGAGGGCCGTGTTTTGCATGGACGCTGCCTCGGCCCGACCCGAAGCCTGCAGGGATAAGTCGAAGGCACCACGAAGTGGCGATTTTGCTGGCCGGAGCCCGGGGGGTACAGGGGGCGGCGGCGACTGGCCGCCCCCTGTGCGCTCCCTGCGCCATGCCAGGCATAACGCAGAAGATTAACCGGGAGCGCAAAATACGCTGAAGCCACAGATAACATAAAAGACTTCCCGGCAGTGCTTTCCCTCACCCAGGCCTTCTTCCGGAGGGAGAGAGAACCGTACGGCAGTCGTTGCCGTTCCATGACGCTCCCTGCGCCACGGAGAACCAGGTGCAGCACCACCAAGCGGGAGCACAGAGTACGCTGAAGTCACGCGTGAGAAACGCTTTCCCGGGCTGAGAACCAGGAAAACCGATAACCGTCTCCGGCAAGAAATCAGGCTCCGAGCCCGCCATGTTGCCGGGTGGCGCTTCGCTTACCCGGCCTACAAAGGTTACCCGCGATTTGGCGCTCTATTCGCGCCCTTCGTAGGCCCGCGCAAGCGTAGCGCCGCCGGGCAAGGACAGCGGGCACGGAGCCGATTTTGTGCCGGGTGGCGGCTGCGCCTTACCCGGCCTACAAAACTCTTCTGGTGGCATGCCCCAGCCCCGCGCCTGCGCAGCGCCGCCGGGCAGTCACTGCGCCTGCTGCTGCGCCTGCGCCAGCTGGCGGACAATCGCCGCGCGCCGCGCATCCCCTTCCGGCAGCCGGGCCAGCAACGCCTGCAGGGCCGCCACGGCCTCGGGGTAATCTTCATTGCGCA
>ULQD01045220.1_pt1 | contig 18376 bp, 15 predicted proteins | sample 1954121 | NCBI WGS metagenome assembly ULQD01 (sample SAMEA4835646, study PRJEB28245) | human gut metagenome | biome: gut microbiome; material: fecal sample | place: Denmark | collected 2008 | reverse complement strand
GTTGATAGTCAAATAAAACCTACCTGATTACAACAAATATAGGGATTTTACTCATTTTTCTTCATCCGATTCTGAAAAAGCGTCCAAACCTATAGTGTTAAGTTTGTGATGCAGCATACACACAAAAAAACGGGGTGCGAACCACGCCGCGATACCGCAAACGTGAGGTTCACACCCCGTCTATCGATTATGTTCTTGTATTTTTATCCCGCGATCAATGTTATGGCACCCGAGCTTTCCTGCATCTCCCTAATAGACGTAAATGCCCTAAAGACCCGTTCATCACCCGACGTCAGCGGAGAATACATGATCAGTACACGTTCATCCATATCCAGCTTGTATTCCGTACGAAGTTCTACCGTAAAGATTCCGTTATTTCCTCCCGCTTGTGCCGACACACTCAGCACACCGATACGTGTACCGTCCTCACGCTCCAGCGACATGAACGGATTAGCCTGCTCGAAGGTACCATTTTCAAGCTCTACAGTTCCCGCCAGAGGTTTATTGTGGATAGTCACCGTTTTCGGATAAAATGCCACCACGTTACCCTGTTCGCTCACCGTGATTTCCTCTTCACAAGCCACATCACGGGTCACGAACTTGAATGTCATACCGCTCTGGGTAGCCGCAAAGATATATCCTCCTTCCACTGCTGTCAGCTGGATTTCATCAGCGGCAGGCTTCAGCGTATTCGTGGCGATGAATCCCGTAAAACCTTCCGGACGGTATGTCAGCACCTCCGATGGGAAACTTACATTCATTGCTACCGGCTGTCCAGGGCCGTACGGAATTTCCAGATTCGTACTGCCGTTCAGCTGCACATTGAAGTTATACGTCGCACCATTCGAAATGGTCAGGATAGCCGAACGATACACACGCCATCCACTTGGGAAAGTACCGTCAGCATTCAGCTGTGACGAAACTCTCAGATATGTGTTGCAGTCGGACGACTGCGTTACCATCGGTATCACCACGCCTTCAGTAGCATAATTTTCTCTCAATGATTCAGGAACCGTATACGTATAATAATATCCCTTGTTCGGATCCCAGATAGGCTCTGCACTCAAGTCCTGCCCCGTAATTTTAGGCTTCATCTTGGTAATGTCCATATAAATACGCAGCACTTCGCCGGCAATCGGATTGACAGGCGTTGATTGACCATCGTAAAACTTGAAGTGCAGGTTAAACTCCTGCCCGGCAGCTGGAGGTACTACTACCGATGCCGAATTGCTGGTAGCCCATTGAATAGGATTACTGCCTGTACCAAGGGCAATACGATAATCCGTTCCCTTATTATTCATGTAAATCAGGCTTCGTACGGTAGTAAACGCTTCCGCCTCGAGGAAGAACTCAATACGTGGATCTTCACCTTTATTGGGTACATAGTTATTAATCAGTGTCTTAAAGTTCACACGATGCAATCCCGGACGATTTACCGTATAGACATACTTGTGTGGCCAGTCACGTTCATAGGTCGTTTCTACTCCATTTTCCATGACCGTAAACTTACATTCTTCCATTATCACATCCAGATAAGTCTGCTTTCCGTCCATGTCCACATTTGTTCCATCATCATCGAACAGGTTGCAGGCAATCTTCACGTCGAGCGGGAAAAGCTCTTCCGGAAAATCGTCCGGAATGGTAAAGGCAATCGCCACCGGTTCACCCGACTGCATCGGCAGACCGGAAGAAGTCCATACCGGCGTAAACGAGAAGTTCGACAGCGAAATCAGCTTCACCGTACGCACAAACTTGCCAGCCTTGATCTGCAGGATGCCGTACTGCGGATTTCCGATGTTTGTCGGTACAATGGTAATGGTTCCCGTGCCCGGATTTTCCCGACTGCTTCCCTGCGTAAAGTTATTGGTGATTTGTGCCTCGGCGATACCGCTATTCTGCACCCACGTCACTTCAGGTACAATGCCGGAATTAGTACCGTCGAACCACTGGTATTCCAACTGATATACTCCACCCGTAGCCAGCGAACTCCGGGTAATGATACGAGTTGTTTCTCCCACCACGGCAAGAATGCTGCTTCCGTCGGTAATGGCAGGTATTGTCTGGTCGATAGATACCCATATATTGTTGGCTGCCGCACCGTCTACAGCCTCTTTAAAGGTGGCATACCCTCCATTGGCAGGTATTCCTTTAAAGTTGACTACATAATCATAGTTTCTTAAAATAGGCAACTGGTTACCCTTATCGTCCACCAGCGCTATCTTATAGTAACGGTCATCCGTCTTCCTGTTTCCGTCATCCGCACTGCCACCGCTTGTATTGATACGGAAAATCAGATACATCGGATCGTCCACATCGTTGGCATGTTCGAACACAAATTGTCCCATACTACCGCCTCCAAACTGCGAAACGTCCGAAGGATCAACAGCCACCAGAATATCCTCGTCGGCACACAGAGTAGGTTCCTTGATGTCAGACGCACCATTGAAGGCAAACGGATCCCCCGTACCTGCATTCCGGTTGAACGGAGCCACCGTACCCCGCGAATACTGATTCATGATAGCCATCCCCTTGATGCTCAAGCTTGTGCCACCTCCTTCACGCACATAGCGGATACGTGCCTGGTTGCGGAACATACTTACCGTACTGCCCGTACCACCAGCAAAACTCGTCAAGGCATTTTCCGAGTCGAAACTCTTGTATCCCCAGTAGCAAAGCAAGCCCGAAGTTGTGGTAAACTGCGGAATCACCTCCGTATCCATACGTCCCAGATTCGGGGTATCTTCAAAATCGTTCACATTCAGGTTGGCAATGAAATGCAGATGACGTGTAGCTCCCGGTATGGTAGCCGTAAAGCTTCCGCTTATATTATCCGCCGAAGAGCCTGTTTGAGTAACTTCTTCAGCCTGCACACGACCGATATAGTGGCGATACTGGTCGAAACAGAACAGCCACAACGAGTGGATACCATAGCCGTCGGGGTCCACCGCACGCGTCTGAACCTGCGCCATATCGGGTATTTCGGTATTGAAACAGAGACGCACATTTCCGTCGGCATCTATTCCTCCCGTCGGTCTGTTTACCAGCACATCATCCTGACAGGCCGCAAAGACTACAGCCAACAAACTGAGTAATATATATTTCAATCGTTTCATAACAGACCTCCTTTATTCTTTATCTTCCACAATAGGTTCATTGGCTTGCACGGTACGGATGCAGCGGATGTAGGCGTTGCTTGCTGAGCCTTGATCTCCGTTCATTGTTACATAAGCTGTACCTGATGCCGCCCAATAATATCTTCTCGCAAGCACTTCATCAATTACCGAACCTGCAGTATTCTGATACTTGTCAATAATCTCTAATTCCGCTTCCGTCGGCAACCGCCAGTCATCATACACCTCTCCTGCAAGAGATTTCTCGGCATACTGCTTGCAATGTTCTTTAGCAGAAGGAAACGATTGCGGATAAACCGTACCCAGCTGCGAAGCTATCATAAAGGCAGGAGCTACCAGCTGATTGTTTTCCGGTGAATCATCCGTATATCCATATTCATCCACGGCAGGAACAGAAAGTACATACTTATCGGAAGTCTTGGTTATACGGACAAAATACATGTTGTTGTTACTCTGACTACCACTATACGTACCTAAAGATGGTTTAGATGCATATCTAGGCCAAGTATAAGTATAAATACCTTCATCATTCCTACTATCTCCTTCATAATAGACCTTTGACGAAAAATAATCATTAGATACCTTTCTATTTCCCATCTCTTCATAAGTAGATCCAAAATCCGTGCGGTACGAATACCATCCCGGCACAGTCACGATATACTCCAGCGGATACTGCTTTACCGTAAACTCCTTGCTCAGTCCCTGTTCGTTGGTCACCGTCACCTTGATGTAGCGGATACCGTTATTAGTAGGCACGTCCGAATTGATCGTCACATTGCCAAAGTTACCTGCTGCAGGGTCTACAGAAATGCCATAACGCTCATAACTGTTAGGTGAAATAGTCTGCTTAGTTCCATACTTGTCGTAGTAATACACTTCGTCAATGCTGGCTGTCACCGGCGAAGAAGAAGTAAAATACTGTTCCTCCGATTTCTCAATATTCTTCATGATGATTTCATCCTTCACTACCTCCAGATAGTTCAGGTCACCATTATCCACATCAATTGTCACCGTTGTCCACTGTATCACCTCATACTTCTTTGGTGTCAGCTCTACCGGAACATCCAGTTGCGGCTGACCCATACGGTCAATCGTTACATTCACCCGGTAAATGGTATTTCGGTTCAGCTGATGAGCCGTCGCGTCTCCCAGACGGACCGGTATCTTGTAATAGTTGGAAACTTTATATTCCGATTGCGCTCCCTCCTGCTCCTTATAGTATCCGGGCATGTTCAGCAGCACAAATGTTTCCTGCAGCACATCGCCCCCCCAGTCAGTGGGATAAGTGTAAAGCACCAGCTTTGCGGTACACTCCTCATAATTCTTTTCCGGCGCGGCAACCATCGGGTCATTCGCTACGTTCCCGGCAATGCCCCGATCGGTAAAGCTATCTTCCTTGTCGGCACGCAACAAGCTACGCGTAGCATAATTTCGCAGGCTGCTGTTAAATCCTATCGGCTTAAACTGAGCTTTAAACTCATCGCTGAAAGTAATGTTTACTTCCACCTTGGCAGCCAGTCTTTCCATCGGCACGGAAATTGTATATTCGTCCTCCACCTTATTGGGAACAAAACCACTGCTCACTCCGCTCATGGCAAAACGCTTGTCCGTATAACCGACAGTTCCGGTTCCTATGTTTGCTCCTCCCAGCTTCCAGATGTCTGCATCCTCATCCACGGCACTCAGCAAATCGTCCAGCGTCTCAACATTCTGCAGCGACGTGCTGCCTTCGTGCGCGTTTGCCACTACATAGATATCGTACGCTGCGCCGGCACCATCTTCAAACAATTGAGTATTGTTTTTCCAGTCGCCGGTAGCAATCACCGCCTCTGTCTTTCCGTCGGTAAACTCAAACGAACGGTAGCCGTCACGAGTTCTCGTCCCATCACTCTTGAAAATCAGCAGCTGTGCCTGACTGATGGTATTTTCATTCAGGGCATCATTGCCCGCTTCAGTAGCTCTCGACAAGACACCGGGAGTTTCCAGACTGATAGTCAGGCCTTCAGCCGGCTTTACTGCCGGAGCCAGATCGTCATCAGCTGTACATGCCGGCAACAACCATGCCAACAAAACAACCATGCTATAAACTAATCCATGCTTTTTCATATCTCAGCCCTCCTTTATTCTTTAATAGACACACTTTCCGTCAGTCCGTCGAACTCAGACTCGCTGACCTGCCGTATCTCAATCTCTGTTTCTGTTCCCGGGAAGCGGTATATGCCGTTTTCCTCCGGATTGATAACCTGAATACCTTCGCTCTCAGTTCCTCCGAACGGCTGTTCCACCGTAATATACAGCTTCACGCTCCTTGTAACCGTGGCATCATAGCCATGCTTCGGTTCCACTCCAAAAGTGACCACCCCGGCATCCGCGCCTCCATAACCCGAAGTTGTTCCTGTCAGGTCAAAGTCGACCGTATTCTCCAGATGAACATTCCATCTTACTCCTTTGGGAGACAACATCTTGAACGAGAAGGTTGCATTCCTGTCCGCTCCTGCCACGGCAACCGCCTGTTTGTCGGCAGTAAGTTTCACGCTACCCGCCGATGCCGGATTCAGCAATCCGTTGAACTTGGTAGAAAAGTCGAGTGCCGCGTCGTCCACCGTCCAAGGGCTCACCGTAAGCGCTACCTTCAGACTGTTGGCTATCAGCGTGACATTCACATTCAGCTGCTGCCCGGCTTTCAGCTCCTTCAACTCTGCATTGTTTATCTTAAACACCACCTCGTGTGTCTTGCTTCCCCAAGTAGCCGTAAGCTTGTAAGTATTATCACTTGTCCACGGATACAGATAGCGTATGTACGGCGACGCATCATCATCAGCTACCTCGCCGACAGGTACTTGCAGCGTACCCTCGTTTCCAAACTTAACCGTACCATTACCTGCCGCACCTTGCGGATAAGAGTTTTCATAAATATCAATATCCTTGAATAAATATCCCTGAATGGCAATGCCCGATATCTCAACATTCGTCAGACTGACAGACTCTCCTGTCTGGTTGTCGAAATTCAGTACCACCTTGGCAAGCGGGAACAAAAGATTCATGGTAGCCGATGTATTTTCACTCGGCCCCACCTTGATAGTCTTGAAAGCTGCCTGAGGTATTTTACTCAAAGCAGGGCTATTGAAATCTTTGTCAAGAATACGTGATTTCAGCGCACTTAAACTTACGTTCTTTCCCTCCAGACTTTCCCCTTCGCCCAGAAAAGCCTCCTCATTGGCAATGGCATAAAAGTCAAAATTTTCACCATCCTTATTGACAGTCAGCTCCGAAAAGTGAATGACCTTCTCCTTTTCGCCAGGCTGAATGTCATAGCTCACATTATAAATGATATCATTCGTACCACTGCGCGCCACAATTACACGCAGTTTGCGCATTTGTTCCTTGTCCAGCAGGTTTCCGGCAGTAACATTATCCGAAACACGCGTAGTGAAAGTCATCGTGACCGAAGCCTTCCCTCCCACAGCCGGATCGTTATCCTTTATGCAAGAAACAGAAAGCAAGGCTACAGCCACTACAGCCACTGCCAGCAGACAATATGTTTTAAAATGTTTTCTCATAGTATGCTCCTCCTTACATTACTGCCAGTCTGGCTCAATATCTTCTACATACCATTCGGGAAGCCTGATACTTACTCCCACCTGATCGAACACTATCGATATAGGCAGCAGCGCCTCCTGTTTGGTTACATCAATATCTTCCCGGTATCTGTTCAGGTAGTTGAGGATATTTCCTCTTACCAGTTCCACACCAGTATTTTTATCTTTCAGCACCAGTTGGTGTGCACACGTCGTCTCGTCCAGACTGGTTTCATGATCCAGCCGGAACAGAGCAAAGTCACTGGTATGATAGCAATTCTTCTCTGCATCGTAAACCAGTTCCGGATAAATGGTACCCTTCACCTCCGTGTTAATTTCATTCTCGAACGAGGTCTGTGCATTCGAATTTTCAAAACTCAATTCATACGGTATGTCGGCACGGCTTTGCGGAGCAGGCAGACCGTAAATCTCTACTTCGGTATCTACGTGCGAGCTGTACAGCGTCACCGTATCCCGATACATGACACCTTCCTGATCAGGCATAACAAACTCTTGCTGACCCATATAGTTGTCATCATGATTAATTACATTTCTCGAATCATCATTCCAGAACGGCGACTGGATATAAATATCCGAAAGACGGTTGGCATATATATTTTCTACAGCCGTATGGTCGTAGGCATTTCCTATTGCCACTACTTTGTAACGTTTTCCATACTGCAGCCGGAACGACGGTACAGCATCAAAGTTCTTCAGCTCGTCCTGAGTGTAATGGCCGACCCCCATAATGTGTCCGCCCTCATCGAAAACATACAGGTCTACTTTACTCATGTACTTATATAATACGTCCGTATCACCATCTGCCAGATACTGGAAATAAATGGTGACATTATCACAATCATCCAGATCTTCCTTGACGCAACTGCTCGACAGGACGAAAACCGGCAGTGCCATCAACATTATTTTCAGAAACTTTATCATATTCGTTCTTATGAATGTTATAAAACTGTATGTTTTAGGAATAGAGTCTGGCGGATGATTCCGCCAGACTTTGATTATAGGGAAATGAGGTTATTGTTCAACCCATTCAGCAGTAGTATCCACAACAGACCAAGTTGCTTCTTCAACAGTTACTTCTACACCATACACAGTTTCACCACCTTCATTAGGTCCGATATGCTTGTCCATCAGTTCAGCATTTGTAATACGGTAAATTGTACCTGGAACGAACTCGGTAATTTGTTCTCCTTCAGAATCTTTATAAGACTTCACAACAGCATAACGAGGTGAAGTAATAGGATCACCACCTGGAACAGCAGTAGCTGTGTTGAAATATATTTTCAGTTCAGGAAGTGCCTTACCAGCTCCGGCAAATAAGTTATACGCATAAGCTTTTCCAGTCTCTGGGAATAATGTGCCATCCAAAAAGTCTGAGCCAACACCAAAGTCACCAATTACATCATACAAAATCGGGAAGTTTCCAGTACCCTGTGTAGAGTTTTCATTCCATGAATAAGTATTAGTAGCAGAGGCTGCATCTTTTGTTGCATAGATATTATTCAGATAAACACCGTTAATTAGCAATGTTTCAAATTTACAAGACGGTTCTTCAGAGTTATCACCATCATGAGCTTTGTGTTTCAGACCTGACAGTTCAAGACGTGCTACCGGAATTTCCAAGGCAAGTGATTTAGTATAACGTTTGTAAACTTTTCCATCTGTCGGATTTTCCATTTCGCCATTAATATCAGTTGTTGACAAAGTTTCTTCATCATATGCAGGAATTGATTCTGGAGCTGACTGTAATCTCGAATCTGTAATGGCAATGTCAGTATCCTCATATACATTCTTTCCATCATTACAATAAGCTACCACCTTAGAAGGATTAGTTACACCAAAAATCTGTACGGTGTAACTTTCTTCGCTGTCCACATCTGGATTCGAACGAGAAATCGTAGCAGATTTCTGCAGCTCACTTCCTGAATACACTTCAACTGTAATATCTCCACCTACGATAACAGTATTACCGGTTGCCGCATTCTGTACACTTCTTGTAGAAGGACTTTTGACAGTAACCTCTACCATACCCATTCCCTGAATGCTACCACCTTCTGGTACTACTTCTTCATTTGAGCAGGCAAATAAACCCAAACCTGCAAACGCCCACAATAAACTCTTAGAAAATTTCATAATACAAAAATTTAAAAGTTAATACTCTCATATCTAATTAATTCTCATTTCATCTGTTTTCTACTCCGCCATCAGGTCCAGATACGCCTGCAGCGCCTTCAGGTTCTCTGCAGCAGGAGCATAGCCCGCTTGGGAAGCCCGTCCGAACGCTTCAACCGCCTTTTCCGGCTGACCGTTCTTCACGTATGCCGTACCCAGCATGTTCAGCAGCGCACCGTCCTGAGGAGCCTTCTCCAGCAGAGCCACTGCCTCGCCGGCACGCTGTGCCTCCAGCAGCGCCAGTGCCGCATTGTTCACCGCCGTTACGTCCTGCGGGTAAGTCTTCGCACCCGTCAGCAGGCAGTCGATGTACTGCGGCGTACCCTTGCCGTAGCTGTCCGCTACCTTGTGAATCTCGCTCACGCTCATCAGCTGCGGGCTCTCGGTTATCATCTTGCGCCCTTCCTCTATGGTAAAGTGACGCACGTTATACTCTATGCGGTACTCGTTGCGGCGCACCGGAGCATACACCTCGTTCACCAGCTTGGTATATACCGCTGCCGGCACCAGCTTCTTCAGTTCCGCCTCGCAGGCATCCTTGTCGTCGCCACAGCCATCTATCAGCTGCAGAATCTCCTGCTGCTGTTCCAGCTCCGTACGACGTTCCACCTCCTTGCGCAGTGCGTCCCAGTCCTCGCCCTTCCACGCTACATGGTACAGCGAGCGGTCTATTCCGTCCAGATCGCGGCGCACATAGTCGGTAAACGCCTGCGCACGCCGTTTCGACAAGTCCATGTTGTATTTCATCGTACCCTCGGGCGACGCATAACCCGTTACGTAAATGCCTGTAATCGTGAGGTCGTGATTGTCGCGCACCACCTGAAACGACTCCTTCACCTTCGCCAGTTCCGCGCGGTTCTGCTTGTAAGCCGCATCGATGCGGTCGCTGTTCTGGCGGAATTCCAGCCGGGCCACCCTCGTTTCCGAGCGGCGTTTCACCTCTTCTTCCTTCGGCTCGATGAACGGAGCCACGTACACCGGATTCATGGCAGGGAATATAGTGCCTCCGTAAGCCGTTTCGCTACCCTCTTCACACTGTGCACAGCCCGTGACGTATGCCCGCAGCTCCACGCTTCCGTCTATCATCCACCGCTTGAAAGGCACCGATGCCTCGTACGAAACCGTCTGTTCCGAACCGTTGTCGCGGCGCACCACCAGCAGCGCGTCCTCGTTGAATTCTTCCCCGTTCAAGACACGTGCACGCTGCTGTACCCTGTCGCGCGTCTTTCCGTTGATGACAAACGGAGGCAACTCCTGCTCCATGCTGCCGTCGGCTGCCACGATGACAGGCACCACCCGCAGCGAATGCTGTCGGTTCATCTTCAGGTTGTCCAGCCCGATTTCCATTTTCACGTTCGCCTTGCGGTCCGCCGTTTTCGTCACCTGCGGTCCGTCGATGTTCACCGCCTCCAGATAAGGTACCTGCGCCCCTGCCGAAACAGCGGCAAACAACATTGCTGCAGAAAAGATATATTTCTTCATCGTACGTTCCTCCATCATTTAATTATGTAAATCAACGATACCGCCGCCTTGGTCAGCCCGAAGTAATCCTTTGTGTCGGAGCCTCTCCACTCGCCGCAGTGCGGACAGTCGTACATATCATAGTCGGCACGGATCCATCCCGCCCCGATTTCCAGTCCCAGGTTCCAGCGGTTTCCCAGCACGAACTGATAGCCGTAGCCCAGTCCCACGCCGTACATGTTTCCCTGATACCGGTAATCCTTGAACGAAGGAAAAATCTTCAGGTCCATATCTGCCACGTTAAAACCTCCGCCCAGTGCATGAAGAGCAAGAAAATGTCCGTTGAAGGCTTCACAGAACCAGTACCGCGCTTCCGGTTGTACCAGCCAGTGCTTCATCTTCCGGTCATCACCTAAATTAAAGGGATTATAGTTTCCCGAAACATCAATGCTCCATTTGGGAGCTACCCGAAACTCAGCCCCCACATTCAGCGTTGTGGTTACATCATAAAGAAGGTTTGTCTTGACCGCTATTTTCTGGGCTGAAACGGACATACCTGCTATCAGAAAGGTTATTAATGCAAACAGTTTTCTCATAGTCCTTTGCTCTTAAGTTTTTACGTAGTGCAAAGTTATCAAATGCTAAAATACTGTCAACAAAAATTAATTTCCAATCTGTCGTATGAAAAGGAGGAAAACAGTAGAAAAGATTACCAAAAAATCATAACAACCGTATTTACAATAGATTACAAGAACAAGAAATGGACAATATAAGAAGAAAATTCTACGTTCTATTTTTACATTTTATTACGAAATAGATTAGGACTCATACCATATTTATCCTTAAACAAACGATAAAAAGTAGACAAATTAGGAATGGCACTTTGTTCAGCTATTTTACTAATAGGCCATTCGGGATTCTCGTGAAACAGCTCGATGGCATATTCCAGCCTCAGGCTGTTCAGGTAAGCAGCCAGATTGGTGTTGCCAAACTCTTTCAGCACACCTGCAAAACGGTTCTTGTCCACTCCCATGATACGCGCATACTGGTCACGCCCCAGACTATAGTCGAGGTAAAGTTTCTCCTGACGCACCCTCCTGTCGAAAAGGGCAAACAATTCCTCGTTCGAAAAGCGCGAAAACGCCCCCTTTCTGGGTACTTCCGGCACTGCCTGCTCCACTACCTCTTCCGCAGCCTTTTCCTCCTGTTTGCCGGTATCGGCTGTTTTCCTTCCGGCATATTGTCCCTTTTTCAGCAGATACTGGTGCAGCACCTTCAGCTTCTCCAGCTCCACAATCCGAATACGCATCTTCCCACCTTTCCGCATGAAGCCCCCCAGCGCCAGCAGCGACAGCAGCAATAGACCCGTCAGCACACCGAGCCAGATAGTCTGTACGCGCAACTTCTCCTCCGTTTCCTCCAGTTCCTCCCGGGCAGCCAGCGCATTAAACAGGTCAGTGTTCTCCAGCAGATAGTTGCGCTCGTTATTCAGCCGTATAGCCTGCTGGATAGACAGCCTGCGCTTTGCCACCGCATAAGCCTTCCGGTAGTCGCCCACCGCCTCGTAAGCTACACACGCCTGCTGCAGGAGCCGCTCATACGAAATGTTGAGCGTATCACGCCGGTCCATCTCCCTGACGTATGCCTGTGCGTTCACGATAACCTGATCGTAATTCTTCATGGTAAGCAGGTAGTCGTTTATCTCCAGACGTCCCACAAGGGTTTTCGAGAAATGGGTACCAAGAAACAACTCGTAATACTTCTCATCCTCGAATTCCTTCCCCAGCATATGGGCAAGAAAAGCCACCTTGCTGTACAGATAGCCCGACTGGTTGTCGCGCCTCAGTTCCGGCAGGCGGGAAAGCAGCTTGCTCCGTTCCAGTCCTATCTGCCATGCCTCAGCATACTTCCGGTCGCTGATGTAGTACATCATCAGGAAACCATACGTATGCGACAGGTAGTAAATCTCGGTTTCCGATTTTCCTCCTTCCAGCAGCTTCTCCGCACGGAATGCACATTCGTATGCCTTCTTGCTCAGGCTCAGCCTGCGGTACAGATAGCCTTCGGACAACAGCATGCCGGCAAGCATGACATGATCCGAAATCGAAGTAGCATACTCCTTGCCCTTGCGGATGTAACGGGTAGCCTTGTCCAGCGAAAACGCAAAGACCGACGCCTCCGCCAGTATCATAGATATCCGACGGTACAGCACGGTGTCCGATTTTATTTCTACCGAATGATAGGCTTTCTCGGCACTGTCCAGCGCCCTTCCAAACATCGACAGACGGAAATAAGCGCACGAACGGATATACTCCAACTGATACGACGGGTATTGTGCCTTCTGCTGTAGGCTGTCAATCTGCCTCAAGGCTACTTGCGGAAACAAGTAAGCCTGTTCCCGAAGATCAGTCAGCCTTGAAGCAGAATATCCAGCCGCAACAACAAAAGACAATATGATAAAGAGGAAATATCTCATTTTTTATCGTATTTTTACAATTTTATTCTAACAAAATCGGTGCTGTAAAATTATTTACACCTCAATACTACAAAATAAATTAATAAAGGCTCTTTCTTCAAAAATAAAATTATTGTAGTGTAAGTAAAATTGTCTTAATACCAATAATCGAGATTGACCTCTTTTTCTTACGGTTCTCCCAGCCCCCTTACGATCACCTCCACTTCCGGCTTCAGGAAAAACTTGCGATGCTTGTCGTGTCCCAGTGCCGCCAGCCCCTCGCGGATGGAAGGACAGCGGTACATCCACCGGTACAAGTTGCGCCGTGCCGTCTCCGGCGAACGGTTCGGAAAATACAGGCAAGCCAGCTCTGCCTTGCCGTAGATACGCAGACGGAATGCTCCGTCGGATTCATCTTTTTTCATCGTACACCTCACTTTTTACGTCGTACCACCTTCTTGTGCGGAGCCACCCGCTCGAAGGCCAAATCGTCCATCATCTCCTTCAGTACGGTGCCCGGACGAAAATGCACCCATACCTTGCCCAGCATCGACGGACGGAAGTCGGCCTCGCACTTCACGCCCTCGCTCTTCACCCCCACCTGCAGCGAACCGATGTCGCCCAGACGGATAATCTCCCCGTTGCACAGCCCGTTGCCTATCTCCTCCTCCAGCGCCGTGAGCACCGCCAGCGTGTCCGCCTTGGTCACCGTGCAACGCTCCTGAATGCGCACTGCCATGTCGGCAAGCGACACCACCCCGCGCGCCTGAGCCCGGGCGTAGTACGTCACCCCCGCCGAAAGGTCCCGCGGATCAACGCGCGGCACCACCGAATATGTCACCGATCTTTCCTTCATAGTTTTTCTCCTTATACGATTTTCCCGGTACAGCCACATGCACGCCCTCGAACTCGCCGATTTTCGTCATGCTGGGATTGTACCCGTAATACACTTTTCCCGTCGCCCCGTTACGATGCTTGGCGAGGGTGGCGATACCCATTCCCTTGGTCGAGCAGCCCGTGTCGGGATCCACCCGGATGTGATACCGCTCCGGACGGTGCAGCAGAATCACCAGATCGGCATCCTGCTCTATCGCCCCGCTCTCGCGCAGGTGACGCAGTTCCGGACTCCCCGCCCGATCCTCCGCCTGACGGTTGAGCTGGCTCGACACGATGACCGGACAACCCAGCGAACGTGCCAGCCCCTTCAGCTTGCGACTGCACTCCGCCACCTCCTGCTCGCGCGTACGCCCCGGGTTCACCGTGGCAAGCAGTTGCAGATAGTCCACGATGAGCAGCCCCAGCTCCCCCTTCGCCCGCAGCGACTTGGCGATGACACACAACTGATCGACGTTGATGTACGGCGTATCGTCCACATGCACCGGCAGCGCACTCATCCGTTCCGCCGTGCGATGCACATCCTCCACCTCCTCCGCCGTGAGCTTCCCCTGCCGGATACGCAGCGGGTCGGCACGGCTCTCCGCCAGCACCATGCGCTCGCCCAGCTCCGAAGCCGTCATCTCCAGCGTGAAGAACACCACCGGCACCCCCGCCATCGCCGCCTGACGCGCAAAGAACAAGTCGAGTGCCGTCTTTCCGTCCGCCGGACGCGCCGCCGTGAAAATCAGGTTGCCCGGCTGCCATCCCCCCGTCATCTCGTTCAGGCGCTGCAAGCCCGTAGGCACCCCCGTGAGTCCGTTCACCGACAGCTCCTGCCGGCGGTCCACCAGCGCCACCGTGTCCTCCATCACCTCCGGCATGGGGTGCAGGTGATTCTCCAGCGGCGAGTCGTCGAGCAGCGCCCCCAGTTCCCGCTGCGTGCCGATCAGCACATCGTACACGTCGCACGTCATGTCGTTTGCCGCCGCCAGCTCCCGCGTCAGCACCTCCACCAGTCGCCTGCGCAGGAAGTACTGGAACAAGATGGTGCAGTGATACTCCAGGTGCGCCGACGTAGCCACCTCGCCCGCCAGCTTCGCCACTGCAAACGGACCGCCCGCCTCGTCCAGTCGTCCCGAAGCACGCAGTTCCTCGCACACCGTGAGCATGTCCACCGCCGCTCCCCGCGCATACAGTGCGCTGATCGCCTCGAACACCGCCCGGTGCGCCGTAATGTAAAACATCTCCGCCCGCAGGCTCTTCAGTGCCGTCGACTGTGCCGTCCGCTCCAGCAGACAGGCTCCTAAAACGGCTCTTTCTATTTCTTCTGCGTAAATCATTCCCCCTGTAATCTTTAAAAATAATTTTACTGTTGTTTTTCTAATTCTTGAAGTAGTATCTTCTGAAAATCAAGTAGATGCTTATTCTCACGCTGTTCATCTTCATGCTGCACCGCTTCACGTCGTTCATCCTCAAAACCTCCCGCCTCACATTGCACCGCCTCACGCTGCATCGCCTGAAAATCAACCCGATGCATTAGTGTTCGGATTTTGCCGGAAAGCTGATTTTCCTCTCATGCTGTCCCACCTCACGTTACATCATCCTCCGCTGTTTCTCCTGAAACTCAGCCCCACATCGTTCATTTCCATGTTGCATCATCCTCACGCCGCATCGCCTGAAAATCACCCCGATACGCTACCGTTTCGCTTTATCCGGAGAAGCACCGCCGGCAGCATGAGCATCCCGCTTTTCGGAGAACCTCTTCAAACAGAACTCCCGCAAAGAACATTGCTGCTGATTGCACGCTTCGGCTTTTCTGTGATGCTCATTTACACGCTGTTCATCTTCATGCCGTTCCACTTCACGCCGCTCATCTTCATGCTGTTCCATCGCAAGCCGTTCATTTCCACGCAGCTCATCTTCACATTGCACCGCCTCATGCTGTTCCACCGCAAGCTGTTCATCCTCACATCGTTCCGCCTCACTCCCCTGCGCCGGCAATTGCTCCGTCCGTTTTCGTCCTACCCTGCGCCGCAACACAGAAACCAGTTTTCCATAGCCTTTCCGAATCCTCGGAAAACGAATCTTTTTCATAGTCAGATCATCCAATTCTTACGTCCGGTACCCCTCAATTGATCACGAAACTCTTCATCAGCAGATAGTTGAGCGCCGACCTTGCCCGGTCGATGGACGGCAGCAGACAGAGATACATCTCCATGTTGCCGATAGCCTCCTCCCGCTCGGTCAGCGTCAGCTTGCCCCACGCCTTGCGCGCCGCCTCGATGTCGAGTGCGGGCTGCTGAGTCAGTGCGTGGTACTGCTCCCAGAACACATCGAACGACTCGTCGGTCAGGTTCTTGGGACGCTCGCCCGACTTGCGGCTCACCTTCAGGTGGCACAGTTCCTCGTAATACAGCAGCTTCAGCTTCGAGCCGTGGGCGGTACGCGCCGTGCTTACCACCCCTTCCAGCCTCAATCGGGCAAGAAAACGTATCACCTTCCTCTTGCTCCATCCGAAACGCATACTCAACTCGCGCACCGAATACACCATTTCCCCCCTTTTCAGCTCCCCCGGTCCTTCCCCCTGATCGCTGAAGCATGCTTTCATGAGCAAATACACGTAGGCTTCCGCCTCTGTATGCATCCTGCCATACATTTCGTCGAACATCGTGTTCAACAGGCGCCTAGAGAGCGCCATAAATCCTTGTTTCCCAGGGATTTTTAAATCTACACAACCCATATTCTTCACTTTTTTAATAGGTTAGGAAATGCGTAAACCCGGAAAGCGGAGCACCGATGGCACCACTAGTGTCACCATAAGTGTCACACTTACCGCACTGGTTTACAAATACTTATTTTCGAAAGCGGAACACGGGTGTCACCATCAGTGGCACCACCCTTTCCTTTTTATATTATAAACAAAGATATAATCAAAGGAAGTTTTCCGTTCCGAAAAACATTCCTCACGCCGAAGCTTGATTTCGCAGCTCGATTTTGACCGCCCCGCGTGTCCAGCCAACCTGAAAAGTCGAAACAGAACCACGAAAACGGAACCAATCGGAGGCGTGAGAAAATCTGTCCAACCGAAGCTTGATTTCGCAGCTCGATTTCACAGCTTGATTTCGCAGCCCGATTTCGACCGCCCCGCGTGTTCCGCCGACCTGAAGAGCCGAAACAGAACCACGGAAACGGAATAAACCGGAGGCGAAGGACGCTCTGCCTGCCGAAGCTTGATTTCGCAGCTCGATTTTGACCGCCCCGCGTGTTCCGCCGACCTGAAGAGCCGAAACAGAACCACGGAAACGGAATAAACCGGAGGCGAAGGACGCTCTGCCTGCCGAAGCTTGATTTCGCAGCTCGATTTTGACCGCCCCGCGTGTCCAGCCAACCTGAAAAGTCGAAACAGAACCACGAAAACGGAACCAATCGGAGGCGTGAGAAAATCTGTCCAACCGAAGCTTGATTTCGCAGCTCGATTTCACAGCTTGATTTCGCAGCCCGATTTCGACCGCCCCGCGTGTTCCGCCGACCCGAAGAGCCGAAACAGAATCCCGGAAACGGAACAAACCGGAGGCGAAGGACGCTCTGCCTGCCGAAGCCCGATTTCGCAACCCGATTTCGACCGCCTCGCGTGTTCCGCCGACCCGAAGAGCCGGAACAGACCACGGAAACGGAACAAACCGGAGGTGAAGGACGCTCTGCCTGCCGAAGCCCGATTTCGCAACCCGATTTCGACCGCCTCGCGTGTTCCGCCGACCTGAAGAGCCGAAACAAAACCACGGAAACGGAACAAACCGGAGGCGAAAGAAATTTTCCAGTCCGGAAAACACGCCAATTCAAAGATTATTCTATCTTTGCCCCCGAAGACTTCAAAACCCGATTCCAGACATCGCCGTCCGGTCCGTCAGAAAGTCCGCTTTTAAGCCCCTCCGGCACCGTTACTGCCAGGTAAACCCGCCGGCAGAAAGGCTTAAAAACACGCACGGCAACATCTGCAATCAAGTTACTTCAGTCGATGAATTTCGGTGTTTCTCCGCTTTCTGTGCGTAAAAATACGCACTGAGAGTGTATTAACCTCTGCCATAAACGGCAGAGAAATAGCAAAACCAAACATTATGAAGAATTATGGTGAGATTCATGCACGTACTCTATCGTTCGTGTGAAGTAACGGAAAAACAAAAGAGATTTTTGTTGATAACCCTCAAGCGTTTCCTCGATCGGCAATACCGTTCGGCACGCGTGTCGAAAAGTGAGATTCAGCGCATTACAGGCACAGGTACCCATACCTGTTCCGACAGTCGCAACTACCAGATCAGTACCCTGTATACGTTCTTCCGTGCGATAGAACAGATACACCGGATAAAATTTGAGTACCTCACGCTACTGAGAATCATCGAAAAAAGTATCAACGAAGGAACTGAGCTCGTCATCCACGAGGTAAAGCCTGGAGAAGAAATTCCAGAAGGGAGCCAGAAGCTGCTTAGGCGTCAGACCGAAAAAAAGTGCAGATACTAAAACGAAGCGTCCCTGATTTTTGAGGAAAACATGCATCGGTCGCTACGGCACACCTGCCGCAGTGCTGCTTGTTGCATCCCGCAAACGGGGAAATTTCTCCCCGAACGCATCTCTTTTTGTGCGTTTTTTGTACAAAATACACGCATGTTTTGTACAAATTTTTAAAAATT
>ULQD01080929.1_pt1 | contig 18585 bp, 11 predicted proteins | sample 1954121 | NCBI WGS metagenome assembly ULQD01 (sample SAMEA4835646, study PRJEB28245) | human gut metagenome | biome: gut microbiome; material: fecal sample | place: Denmark | collected 2008 | reverse complement strand
CCAGCCGTATTGGCGGTCACGCTGACCTTCACCTGATGGAGCATGAGGTAGCCCGGCTGGTCGCTGACAGCGTGGAAGCCGATGCGGTAGTTGCCAGAGACAGTCGGCGTGAAGACAGCCTTCACGACGGTGGCACCACCCGAGAGCGTCAGACCCGTGATGGGCGTGGTAGGCACAATCTCAGTATAAGTCGTGGGGTCGTCGCCCGTACCGAAGGCTACAGCCATGCGCTGGCCCGTACCGTTGAAGGCGCCACAGAAGGCACCCGTCTCGAGGGTGTAGGCCGTACCAGCCGTCAGCGTAAGGGGAGGAGAGACGAGCCAGTCGTCAGCCGTCACGGTAGCGTTGGAGCCATCGTACGTGGGCATACCTGTGCTCAGGTCGTCCCATGTGTGGTTGTCGTTGTTCTTGTCCTCGACAGTCCACACGTCATTCTTGAGCAGGCTGCCCAGGGATGTCCAACTCTCACTGTAAGAGTTGCTCTCCGTCACGGTGAATGGCGAGCCCGTGGAAGCGGTCTGTGCCAAAGCCGCAGTCGGAAGGCCTGCTACTGCGAGCAAGCTACCGAAGAGCCATGATGATAATCTTTTCTTCATAAAATGTATTCTGGTAGTTTTTAAGTAATCTATAATATAATTTGGTCAGTTCTTCCAAGGCGATCAGACCGCCTTGGAAGAACTGGCGGAAAAATCCGTGCGTTGAGAATGCGCTTTACTTGTTGATGCGCTTCGTGCCGTTCTGGATCACTACGCCCTTGTAGTCCTTGTTGACACGCTGGCCAGCCATGTTGTACATCGGAGCATCAGCATCCTTCTTCTCCACCTTGGCGCTGTTGATAGCAGCCGTGGCGTCGCCCTGCACGATGGTGATCGGACGGGTGGAGACTACACCCTTGCCATGGATGAGCACGGTGCAGCTGCGGCCCTCGCAGTCGGCGGGAAGCGGATCGCAAGTGAAGGAGATGACGGTCAGGCCAGCATAGCTGTAGCCCTCCTGGTCAACGGTGTAGCCCTTCACCCAGTCGGCCAAGCCAGAGAGGGTGTACTCCTCCTTCTTGTTGTCGCCGTACCAGCTGCCGTTCACCTGGGCTACGGCACCCTCGAAGGTCTGGTCGGGAGAAGCGGTCGTGACACCGTGCTTGCCATCCTTGTCCATCTGGACGAGACCGTAGTCGAGAGAATCGGTCTCTGAGATATCGACGAAGCCGTTGGCGAAGTCGAACTTACCCGTGAAGGAAACGCTCATGGCGATGCGGTTGTTGCCATAGATGTTGGCGGTAGTCTCCTTACCATCGGCAGAGATGATGCAGAGAGCCGGATCCAGCACGTCATTGTAATAAGGAATCTCCGCGCCCTTCAGACCCAGATCGACACCCTCCTGGTCGAAACCGCGAACGACGACAGCAAACTCTTCGTCGATCAGCATGCCACCTTCCTCGATGGGGAAGACAGCAGCCCACTGATGGAAGACGTTACCATCCTCGTCCTCGACGTCCTCCTGGGCCTCGAGGTCGGAAGCCTTACACTTCATCTCGGCGAGCACCTCGCTTCCGGGCTTCTTTCTTCCCTCGGCGGTCGTCTCGACATTGGTGATCATCAGCGTCAGCTCCGTGCCCTCGGGCAGCGGGTTGTCGCTCTTGGAGATGGCGGGCAGGAAGACGTCGGTGATCCACAACGGAGCAGCCGGCTTCTCCAGCACCTGCTGTACGCCACAGACGGTGTAGGCGCCGTTGGAGACGGTACCAGAACCGAAGAGGTAGCCGTTGTCCATGCCACCGAGGCTATAGGCGTTGACCTTGTCGTCGGTGAACTGGAGAGCGCGCTCGAACGACTCGTTCTCGTTCTGCGTGCCGCTCTTCATGCGCGGGTACCAATACATAACAGCGGGGAGGTCCTGATCCAGCGGACCCCAGTGGTAGTTCTCCTCAGAGAGAACGAAGCTATCCTTGGCGCAAACGAGCGTGGGGAGAGCGTCAGCACCATTGAAGCGGCAAGTCACATAGAAATTGCCGTCATTGTCGGTAGAGTAGAAAGGGCCCTGCTTGCCCGTGCGGTCGAAAGAGTTGCAGTTGCCCGTCATGTCATAGACGTTCTGATGCCAGAAAGTCTGCGTACCCGGAGCGGCAACAGGCACAAACTTCACCTCGTAGTTGCCCGGGGTGTAGAGGTAGCTCGTACCAAACATTTGACCGTTCTTCGGTGTGGCCTCAAAAGGAAGGCCAGCGGGCTTGAGATAATAGACAGACTTTTGGTCAGCCTTGTTGGGCTGGGCGCCTACGCGAACTGCCTTTCCCTGAGGAAATGCAGTCGAAGCCACGGCTGCAATGGCAGCGGTAAAGAGTAACTTTTTTACCATACGTTGTTTGAATTTAGATTTTACTTGATTATTTCTGGTGGCAAAATTAGGAATAAAAAAAACAATAGAAGAGGAAACAAGCTTTCTGAATATACAGAATTGCGTGAAAAAGAAATTATTTCTTGCCACGTCGTAAAATAGAAAATGGAGAATAGAGAGTGGCCTTGAGTGCTTTCTGATTGAATGCTTGTCATAAAAATATAGCTATCGGATTACTGAAAAAGCCGTTGATGGTCCGTATTCTGCTTGTTTTATGCACTTTTTTTACGCAAAATCATTCCTCCTTTCCGTGTTTAAGTAAAAATAACACGCGCCCCCTCGGTATCTAATAAATAATGAGTAAATTTGCAAATGATACCCTGTCTGTGGCCGTGAAAGGCCGATAAGGCAGGAAAAAGTGGCAGCGTAGGCCCATGGCCTCTCCGGTGTCGCCCACGTCTCATTGAAAAAGCCTTTATGATAACAACATACCTCCAACGGATCATCACGCTTGTCGTCTGCTCGATGGCGCTTGCTTCGACTGCCTGTGCGCGTAGCACCCAGGCGGCTTCGTCGCCTGCCAAGGGATCTACGGTCAAGGCGGCCCGGTCGGCCCAGCCTAAGACGGTTCATGTGCCCGCCCATTTGGCCAAGCGGACGGATGCCGAACTGGCTACCTTGGGCGACCAGTTGCTCGACAAGAATCTTCTCGATAGTGCACTGCTGTGCTTCGAGGTGGTCAATGCACGCGAGGCCGACGGCGACCGTGTCCTCTATGCCCATACCCTCCACCACGCCGGCCTTATCTATTACCGCCAGGGTATCTATGGCAAGGCGATGGAGCGCTACATGAGCAGTCTGCAGATCTGCGAGGAGGACAACTTGGAGCGGGAACTCTCCACACTTTACAAGAATATAGGCAATGTCTATAGCATGTTCCACGACTTCGACCAGAGTTCCGCGCTCTACAAAAAGTCGCTGGCCCTGGCCCGCAAGTTCAAGGACTATGCGCTGGAGAACATGGCCCTCAACAATCTTATCTTTGCCTATACCGACAAGACGCCCCTTTCGCAGTATCGCCGATGGCAGCAGGAGATGCTCGTCCATCCCGAGAAGCGCGTCCGCTACGACTACGACGTCTTCATGACCGAGGCCCAGGTCCTCATCTACGAGCGTCAGCCCCGCAAGGCCATTGCCGTGCTTCGCAAGGCCGTCGATTACTGCCTGAAGCACCATCTTCAGCCCATCAGCCTTGCTTCTTCCTATGGCACGATGTCGGCCATCTTCCTTCAGCTCGGCCAGCGCGACTCGGCCCTGGTCTATGAGTTGCGCAACCAGCAGATAGCCAAGGAGACGGGCAACACCGCCCTCCTCATCACTACCCTTCGCTCGCTCTCCGAAATCTATGAGCCGGTGGACAAGAATCTCGCGCTGACCTATAAGCAGCAGTATCTGATGCTCTCCGATAGTGTGTATAATCTCAATGAGTTCAACTCCATCCGCAATGCGCTCTACTTCCACGAGATGAACACGAAGTCGAAGGCCATCGACAAACTCTCGATAGAGAATCTGACGCAGTCGCACACCATCACCTCGCAGCGCAACGCCCTTGTGTTGCTCATCATCTTCCTGATCGTCTTCCTGGTGATGTTTGTCGTCATTGCCCGCCAGAAGCACCTCCTCTCGAAGTCCCACCAGGTGCTCTTCGACAAGAGCCAGGAAGACATCATCACCAAGAACGCCTATGTGCAGTCCATCCAGTCCATGAAGGCGAAGATCCAAGAACTTCAGCAGCAGGCTGAGGGAGAGAAGAAAGACGCCCCAGTGGTCGAGCAGGAGGAGAAAGTCCCTGAAGGGGAAGTGGTGAAGACACATGACGCACTGCCGAAAGACGATGAAATCGAAAAAACCACCTCCCGTTTGCCCGAGAAGTTGCGCAACGAACTCCTCAATACCATCCTTCAGGTGATGGAGACCACTGAGGCTTATTGCGACAGCGACTTCGGCATCGAGAAGTTGGCAACGATGGTTGGTTCCAACTCGCGCTATGTCTCGCAGGTCATCAACGACGTGTATAAGGAGAACTTCCGTACCTTCCTCAACTCCTACCGTGTGAAGAAGGCCATGACACGCATGAACGACGAGAAGGGCTACGGCCACTACACGATACGCGCCATCGCTGAGAGTGTCGGCTACAAGTCGCAGGCCAACTTCATCAATGTCTTCACGAAGATGACAGGTATCAAGCCTTCTACTTACCAGAAGATGTCGGCGGAGCGAAGAAATGCTCCGAAGCGCATCTCAGACGATGAAAGCGAGGAATATAAGGCCAAACATCATCAAGCGTAATCCTTGATGAGGGTCTTATTAGAAAAGGTCTGGACGCACCATTGCTCCAGACCTTTTTCTCAATTCGCCGAAATTCTGTGTGGATATCGGCTCTCTACAGACGATGGTTTCGGCCTTTTTCTCTTCTTCTGCCTTTTTTCTTTCTGCTGCTTCCCTCAGCCTTTGTTCGTCAAATAGCGAGGTTAAAGCTCGTTTTTAGTTACTATTTTCCGAATCAGTAACGGTTCTTCTACTTTTAGCGTTGGATGGTTAGAGGCTTTTGCGTAACTTTGCCGTCGGTACATTATTTATAACTTATCAGATACATCTATTATGAGAAAAGGATTACTTTTATCAGCCGCTCTTGGCATGGGATTCCTCGCAGTTCCGACGATTTCCAATGCTCAGCAGCTCGCTTCGCGTGTCAGCAATGCCACCAAGGCACCCACTTCCCAGCGCATAACTACTCCTACAGCCAAGGCTCAGGGCGCCCTCCGTGCCGAGGCCTTGAATCCTGCTGATTACGGACAGGTTGTGGAGATTCTCGGCGAGGACTTCTCGCTGATGACTACCGGTAGCGTAGGCAACCCCGACAAGGACACCGAACTCTGGTATGTCCGTGAGGATGGCAATGCCTGGATGACGATGCGCGATGGCTACACCCACCAGTCCGGCTGGGGTGGTGGCTACATCTATCCTGCTGGCGGCACCGTCGCCATTGCCAATCCCGACGAGCCAGGCCATCTCAACACCTGCATGATGGATCTCAGCGGCAACGACCAGATTGCCTTCGTCCAGTTTGATATGCGTACCGACGATGGTCAGCCCGACCAGACCGTCATCGTAGAGGGAGCCGAGACCTTCAATATGGCTCCGTCTTGGCGTGTACTCGGCGGTTCGCAGATCGATGGTATCAGCAGCGAGTGGAAGACCTACACCTTGATGTTCCAGAATGCTGGCGCCTATAGTATGTTCAACATCTTCCACCCGCAGATGACGCAAGGTGAGGTTCTTGGCAACATCTATGTGGACAACTTCCGCGTCTATCAGGTCAATCCGTATGTCAAGATGCCGACGCTCTACGGCCATTCCTATTATACGGGTGAGAGCTTCAACGTCAGCTGGAGCAAGGTAGAGAATGCCGACCATTACCTCCTCAATGTCTATTGGGTCGATGAGACCAACGGCAACGCCAAGATGTATGCCGCCGAGAATCAGTCGGTCAACGACACGACCTTCACGGTCAATGGCATCATCTCGGGCAAGAACTACTACTATGTCGTCCAGTCCGTCGATGCAGCCGGCCACAAGTCTTTCGAGCCGACCCCGAAGCTCATCTGTGATCTCGAGGCCCCGAAGGATCTCACCGCTACCGATATCAACCAGGACAACGGCACGTTTACGGCTTCTTGGGAGGCGGCTCCTTCCGCTGAGCGCTACAACTACTGGGCTTACTGCGACCGCAAGGCCACGCAGGACGGTCCGATGCGCCTCACCGACGAGGACTTCACGGGGGTGAAGTGTCCTGACGGCACCCTCGGCGAGGGCTTCGGCTACTCCATGACCGAGGCAGAGTGGAAAGAGACCTCTGTCACCAACCCGTCCTACTTCTCTATGGACAACTACGTCATCCAGCCGATTAACCAGGGTGGCTGGGTCGCCAAGAACGGTTTCCCCTTGGCCGACGGTTGCATCAAGGTCGATGGTTATCAGTATGTCTATAATAACAGCGATGCTGGTCTGGTCTCTCCCGAGCTCGACCTCTCCAAGAATGGTGGCAAGATCACCATCAACGTCGATCTCTGGGGTGATACCGAGACCATCCAGTACGAGGATGGCTCTAAGGTCGATTACACCGCACAGTGTGCTGTCGCCCTCTTCAACTGGGATCCCGCCAAGAACGACTTCACCCAGGCTGAGCTCATTTACGTCAAGGACCTCAACTCCTCTTGGCAGAACCGCACCATCGAGTTGACGAAGGGTACGGATCGTTCTATCATCGGTCTCTATTGCGTCGGTTCTCCCGCCAACCTCTTCTTCGACAACTTGAAGATCGACCAGGACTACAAGGCTGGTGAGACGTTTGTCGATCCAATCGTCTATCATCGCTGGTGGGAGGGAACTTCCGTGGATGTTCAGATTCCTATCCGTGGCAACTTGGGCAAGATCACCCACCGCGTGACCGCCATCAAGGGCAATCCCGAGACGGGTGCCATCGTGGAGAGCTTGCCTTCCGATACCGAGTTTGTCGGTCGCTATGAGAGCACGGACGTGAAGTCTGTCAACCTCCTCAGCAAGGCCAATGTCCGCGTGGAGGGCCAGACGATTGTGGTCAACGGCAATGGCCTTGTCCAGGTCTATACTCTCGACGGCGCACTCGTCGCCAAGGCAGAGGCCAACGGCCAGGCTCGTATCACGGTTCCCTCTGGCGCCTACATCGTCAAGACGAACAACGAAAGTGTGAAAGTGGTTTTCTAATTAGACGATAGAAGGGAGAGGGCTGCCCGCCTCGTGCTGGCGCCCTCTTTTCTTCCTCCATTTGTGCAGGTCTCCTGAAGAGGGAGTCCTGCGCTTTCACTTGATATTCAACTAATCTTTAAAATACAATACGAACAATGAAGAAAACCTTTATGGCTTTGGCCCTGACACTTCTTCCCTTTGGCATGGCTTCCGCCCAGGTGCGGATGCTTGTGGTTCCGAAGGATGGTGGTGAGGCCAAGAGCTTCAATCTCGACGACATTCGCCATATCGACTTCCTTGGCGAATGCAATACGTTCTCCGTCGAATGCGCCACCGACCGCTGGTCTTTCGACTTCGACAAGGTGCGCTGCCTCAAGTTTGATGGTCTCGTCAACGACATTGCGACCGCCACCAAAAAGGAGAGCGACATCAATATTAGTTATAAGGAGGGGCGGATTTTCGTGAGCGGCATGGGCGATGTGGTGACGCACGCTGTGATTTTTGACCTGAATGGATGCAGCCGCGTCAATCTGCCCCATTTTGATGGTCAGCCCATTGATGTGAGTGGACTGCCCAAGGGCGCGTATATCCTCCGTATCGGCGGCAAGGCGTTTAAGTTCTTGCGATAACCCGGTCTGTTCCATCCCAACCATCATCACTACCTCCCCCAGAGGAGAAATGCCTCCACGAGGCACCTCCGCTGGAAAGGACTCATCAGAAAGCAAAAGAAAACAAAAACAGAAATGAAGAAAATATTTGCAACCCTCCTGCTCGCGCTGACCACCATGGCCGCTTCTGCGCAGGACAACCCCAACCGTCTCATCATCCAGCCGAAGCAGGGCAATCCCTCCGGCTATCTCGTCGAGCGCCTCGACAGTGTCTATTTCACGAAGATCAACGGTCGTGTGGCTGCCGACATCAACCTCCAGGGCTACACCACGGGTACCACGGGCGACACGCTGCGCCTTGCCGTCACCAAGACGCCCGAGTGCCAGGCTTACAAGATAGCCTGTCTGCCTGCCTCCGTGGCCAACGCGCTGACCTCAGATGCCGTCGTCGCCCAGTACTTTGACCTCTATGTCGATGGCGATAAGTTTACCGAGGACTTCACCAATGCCGTGATGACCAACATGGGTATCGAATTCAAGCCCAGCTCCGACTATAGCGTCCTCACCATGGGCTACGACAAGTACGGCATCGCCTGTGCTTCCTCTCGTGTCGATTTCTCTACGCCCGCTGCCAACATCATTGGCAATCCCACCGTCACCTACAAGGTGTTGGAGGCCAACTACGAGGACTTCACGATCGATTTCCAGCCCAACGAGGACTGCCTCGGCTTCTATGCCTGTGCCTTCGAGAAGGGTACGGCCAAGGCTCAGTATGAGCAGTGGGGCGCCATGATGGGCTTCGCCAACATGGGGGACATGATTAAGCAGTGGGGTGGCACGATGTTTCCCGATCGTGAGACCCACACTTGGAAGCAGATGACTCCGGGCACCGACTACGAGGTCTATGTCCTCCCGATCGATGAGAACCAAAACTATGGCACGATGGTCATCGTGCCCGTCACGACCAAGAAGTATGGTGGTGCGGGCCAGGCTACGGTCACGATCACGCTGGGTGAGTTTGGTAGCCAGGAAGGCAAGTGCTACCAGTATGTCACCTACACGCCCAACGACCAGGCTTCCTTCATGCGCGACATGATCATCGACAAGGCCGTCTTCCAGTCTTCCGCCGACTGGGGTATGGGTAGCGAGGAGAAGATCCTCGAGTATCTCAAGGACGACCATGATGGTGCTGACCCCAATTGGAACCGCTATGGCGTGGATGTGGCCCAGTGGGGTGTTGATCCCAACAAGGAGTATATCGCTTATGCCATCGCTCAGAACATCAATGGCGAGTGGGGTCCGCTGTCCAAGCTCGAGTTTACCACCGGTTCTGCCAAGGTGGCTCCTGCCAAGACGTTCACTGTTGCCAAGCGCCTGAATGGTGTCAGCAAGAAGGACAACGTCTTCGTTCCTGGCAAGGCTCCCAAGTTGCAGAAGGTCGCCAAGCGTGGCCTCACCCTTGTAGAAGAGTAATCTCTCCCTGCCTCTTTGCCTACTCTGGCCCATCTGGCTGGGTTTCCACCAGCCGATAGGGTTTATCCATAGCGACATCCGACGACGACCATCTGTCTTCTTCGGGTGTCGCTTTTTCGTTCTATATCCTGCGCTGCCGATGGCTGCAAACAACAGAAAATGGCTTTTAGGGGTTCTTGAAACGGTTAAATATATATAAAATTAACCCATTCTCTGTTTGCTCTATTTGTCCTTTGGACTATTTTCCTTATATTTGCAGCCGCAGAGTCTCCTCCTACTAAGGAAGCAACAAGTTCTGAAAAGGGTGGGGAAACCGAGAGAGACAGAGGCGGTGACGCGCCTCCACACCTGGATTATTAAGACAGAAATAAGAATATTAACTTTAGTGTAACTATGATGAAGAAGACTTTCATGGCATTGGCCTTGACGCTGCTTCCCTTTGGCATGGCCTCCGCACAGGTGCGGATGCTCGTGGTCCCGAAGGATGGCACGGCGCCCAAGAGCTTCAACCTCGATGACATTCGCCGTATCGACTTCCTTGGCGAAGCCAACACGTTCTCCATCGCATGCGCCACCGACCGTTGGTCCTACGAGTTTGACAAGGTGCGCTGCCTCAAGTTTGATGGCCTCGTCAATGACATTGCCACCGCCACCAAGCAGGAGTCTGCGGTCAGTATCGCCTACAGAGAAGGGCAGATCTTCGTGAGCGGCTTGGGCAATGCTCAGGCTAACGCCACGATTTACGACCTCAATGGATGCAGCCGCCTCAGTCTGCCCCACTATGATGGTCAGCCCATCGACGTGAGCGCACTGCCCAAGGGTGCCTATATCCTCCGCCTGGGCGACAAAGCATTTAAGTTCTTGAGATAACCATCCCTTCCGCCTCTTTCCAACTTCGGGACCAGGCGGGTCCAAAACATAATACCTAACCAAAGAAACAATGAAGAAATTCTTTACTACCCTTGCTCTCGCGCTGCTCACGCTGGCAGCTTCCGCACAGGAGAATCCCAACCGTGTCATCGTGAAGCAGAAGTACAAGGCCCCCGTCGGCTACCTCGCCGAGCGCATCGACAGCATCTATTTCACGAAGTTGGAGGGCCGCGTCGCTGCCGACGTCAAGTTTCTGAGCTTCTCCAAGGGCAACCTCACCGATACCATCCGCCTCGCTGTCACGAAGACGCCCGAGTGTAAGTCATACAAGATCGCCTGCATGCCCGCCGGCCAGGCCAATTCCTTTGCCAGCGATGCTGCCCTGGAACAATACTTCGACCAGCTCGAAGACTGCCCGACCTTCACCGACGATTTCACCAACGCCACGCTCACGGGTCTGGACATGGAGTTCCAGTCCAATGGCACCTATAGCCTCGTCACCTTGGGCTACGACAAGTACGGCATCGCCTGCGCCTCGTCGCGTGCCGACTTCACCACCCCCAACTCCGACTTGGTGGGCGACCCGAAAGTCCTCTACACCGTCGTGGAGGTGAAGCCCGACAACTTCACCATCTGGTTCCAGCCCAACGGCGACTGCTATGGCTACTACCTCTGCGCCTTCAAGGCTGGTACCGCCGAGGAGCTCTTCGAGAAGTGGAGCAAGGAGGAGGGCTTTGTCAACCTCCAGGATATGATCAAGTCTTGGGGTAGCGATAAGTACACCGACACGCAGATGTACAAGTGGTCTGGTATGGAACCGGGCACCGACTATGAGGTCTATGTCCTTCCCGTTGATGTCAACGAGGCTGACGCCCCTTCCAGATCATCCCCGTCACCACCACGGAGAGCGGTGGCGAAGGCGAGGCCACGGTCACCATCAAGCTCGGCGACTTTGGCGAGGTCGGTGGCAACTACTTCCAGTATGTATGGTTCACGCCCAACGATGAGGCTACCCTGATGCGCGACTTGGTGCTTGCCAAGAACGATGTCATGACCCAGGACTATTGGGGTAAGGGCGACCTCGAGTTTATCAAGGAGTACCTCAAGAACGACGAGATGCCCGACTACTGGAACCGTTATGGTGAGGACTACTCTCAGTGGGGCGTCTATGCCAATACCGACTACTATGCCTTTGCCATCGCACAGAATGCCAAGGGCGAGTGGGGTCCCCTTGCCACACTGGAGTTCCGCACGCCGGCCTCTGCACCTGGCGCAGCACCTGCCAAGCCTGGCAGACCGTGTGTGCGTCTGGACAAGGTGGTCAATATGCACAGCTATTTCGAGCCGGGCAAGGCCCCCAATGTCATGCCGAAGAGCAGAAAGACTCGTGTCTCCCTCGTAGAAGAGTAATCACTCCTTCGTAAGAGAAACCGTATAGCGGCATCGGGCAAAGGCGCAAGCCTTGGCCGGGTGCCGCTTCCTTATTCCTTATTATATATACGTATATAGATGAAAATGTATATAACATCTATTTTTATCTTATAGGAACGACCTAAAAGTGTTATTTTGCGAAAAATGAGAAAATAAGTAGCCTATTATTTTTGTTTTTCATTTATTTTGCTTATTTTTGCATCACGGCTTTGGTTCTTATGGAGAATTATACATTCTTTATGGTGAGCGAGGCCGATGGCGGCAAACCCTCGTCGGCGCGCAGCCATAGAAACCAACGCAAAATAGGTATCTGGGTGCAACACTTCCCAGGCCGACCTTGACGCAGCTCCCTGGGGGCACCTTCCCATTCACGGGTTGAATAGACGAAGTTATTATCTTTTTTACATTATTATTATTAACCGGGATGAGGCCAACGGCTTCTTTTCCCCACCTAAGGAAAAAGTAGCTTACACGGACGAATCCCACAAAGAAAATCATTTATGAACAAAGCATTACGATTTGTTTGGTTGTCTTTGTTGACATTGTTCTGCGGAGTAGCCTCCGCGGGGACAGTGGTCTTCGACCCGGCGACCGATGCGAGTAGTGGAACGTCTTTGACAAAGGATGGAATCACGATTACGATGACATCCGGGACCAGTTCGTTTGCAGCGACCGACTACAACGGCACGTTGTCTTATGCCTTTGCCAAAAGTACGGGTTTTGAAATTTCAAATCAAGAGCCAGCAGGTAACATAACTGCGGTTACCTTTGAGTTTCAGTCAACTGGCGGTTACATTTTCGACCGCTCTTACAAGTTGTCAACTACAGAGGTAGAGGGTGGTTGGAAATATGCGGTTCCAGATGCTACTGGATCTTCTTTGTTGAGTTTCTCCGTATACACAGGTTCCATATATATATCCAGAATCACCGTTGAGTATATCGACGGTACTGGAGGTGGCGGTGGTGGCGAGGTAGGTACGACCTACTCCATCAACGACTTGATGACTGGTGCTACCGATGTGGCTTCCGCTACGCTGAAGTTCACCGACGCACAGGTAGTCTATGGTGATGGCACCAACTATATCGTGCGCGAGGGTGGCAAGGCCATCGACCTGATGGGCACCTCTCTCTCTCTCGAAAAGGGTGCTACGCTCAATGGTACGGTGACGATGAACGTCACTTACAAGAATGGTTTCTTGAAGGCAGAGGATGTCGCTGGTGTCACCAACGGCAACAATCTGACGCAGACCAACGCCACGGGTGAGAACGTCCCCGTGACGACGACCATCGACCAGTTGGCCTCCAACTACAAGGGCGACTTGGTTCTGCTGAGCCAGGTCAATATCTATAATGACTCCTACGGCGATTTGGGACAAGGTGCTGCCTACTATGCACGCACAGGTATCACGAATTTCGCTACGCTTACCAACATTGCTGACTTCTTGGACAAGGTGAGCTCCGATCAGGATGCCACCTACGACATCGTCGCTTGGTATAACGAGCCGGGTGCTGGCGCCATCAAGGCTAAGTTGCAGATTGTGGAGTTCCTTGGTGGCGAGGTGGCTAAGCCCGCCGCGCCGGTCATCAGTGGCAACCAGAACTTCACGGGTAGCACCGAGGTGACGATCACAGCCGAGGAAGGCGCTGCCATCTTCTATACCACCGACGGCACCGTGCCGACGAACTGGGATCCCGCCTATACTGCCCCGTTCACCATCACTGAGACAACGACGGTGAAGGCAGTGGCCCGCGTGAATGACATCTATAGCGATGTCGCTGAGATGACGTTCACCAAGGAGGAAAGTGGCGTGACGGGCTCTACCATCGCCGATCTGGCCACAACTGCTAAGAGCCAGGACAACGTGACGCTTGTGCTCAACAACGCCAAGGTCGTCTATGCCAAGGACAACAACTACATCCTTCGCGAGGATGGCAAGGCTATTGACCTGCTCAACACCTCTCTCTCGCTGACGCAGGGAACGACGGTGAGCGGCCATGTCCAGGTTAATGTCACCTACACCTCAGGCATCCTCTCTACTTCTGATATCGAGGGTGTGACCACGGATGCCAACCTGACCGCAACGGGCGTGGCTGGCGACATGGATCCCATCGCTTGCACGGTTGGTCAGGTGAAGAATTATCCTGGCGACCTTGTCTATGTCGAGAACCAGGAGGTTTGGAGCTACGGCACGACTTGGTACTTCTATGAAGGCGCAAGTTGGACTTCCGTCTATCTCACCAATGCGTCTGACTTCAACATGGTAGCCAACAAGAAGTATAATGCTACTCTTTGGTACAAAGAAGTCTCTCCTTATGGTGACGTCAATGCGACCATCGTCTCTTGCGAGCGCAACGTCACCTCTCTCAATGCGCCGTTTATTGATGGTACGGAGACCTTCTCCGACAATACGACGGTGACGATCACTGCCGACAATGTCGCTACGATCTACTACACGCTCGACGGTACTGATCCTACGACCGCCTCTACGGTCTATACTGAGCCGTTCACGCTCAGCGAGTCGGCTACGGTGAAGGCTATCGCAGCCTACAAGTCGATTGTCTCTCCTGTTGCCTCCAAGGTGTTCAACAAGGTGGATGCCAACGCGCCGATGACGATCGAGCAGCTTGCTTCTTTCAAGAGCAGCTTCGATCAGGTCACGCTCTCTCTCAACAACGCACTCGTCGTCTATGGCGAGGATGGTAGCTACATCCTCCGCGAGAACGACCGTGCCATTGACGTCCTCAATACGACGCTGCCGCTGACCATCGGCGCTACCGTCTCTGGTACGGTGAAGCTCAAGGTCAACTATGCAGCTGCTCCTGGCAGCTACGCCGCCTACCCGGGTCTTCTGACCACGGCCGACCTTGCCGACGTGACCAACGCCGACAATCTGACCGTCACGCCGGGTGCCACCACCGATCCCAGTCCGCTGGCCATCGACCTGGCGCAGATCCCCAACTATCCTGGCGACTTGCTCAAGGTAACGGATGCCACTGGATGGAACTATGATATCCCGGCGTTCTACAGCTATAGCCCGTTTGTGGAGTTCTTCCTCACCAATGGTGCCGACTATGGTGTCGTCAACTATGGCCACTACAACGCCACGGTTTGGTACAACGATGTCTCCAACAACCGCCTTCAGGGCAAGATCATCAAGTGCAGTAAGGTCATCACTTCTCTCAATGCTCCGCAGATCAGCGGTACGGACAACCGCACCGACTTCGACGAGAGCACCGAGGTGACGATCACGACCGAGGAGGGTGCCAGCATCTACTACACGCTCGACGGTACGGATCCCACGAAGGAATCTACGCTCTACACTGCGCCCTTCACCATCACCAACAGCTGCACGGTGAAGGCTATCGCTACCTACAATGCCATCGTTTCTCCGGTTGGCTCCGTAGAGTTTACGAAGAACGACTACTCGGGCACCAACACGATTTCCGACCTCATCGTCTATGGCGAGAGCAAGGATAGCGTTGTCGTCCACTTCGAGAATGCCAAGGTGGTCTATAGCGAGCAGGGTGACCTGGGCTACCACTACATCATCCGCGACGATGGATTGGCCATCGACCTGACGAACATCACCAAGTTCACTCTCCCGGTGGGTGCTTACAACCTGAAGGGCACCATGGCGCTGAAGGTCACTTACCAGAAGGGCTTGCTGATCGCCGAGGAGCTTGAAAGCACCAACTCTGGCAACATCTCCTTCGTATGGCCGGAGTCCTACGATATGGATCCGATCGAGATCGATCTCATCGACGTGAAGCTCCACAAGGGCGACCTCCTCAACCTCAAGAATGCTGAGATCTGGAGCTACAGAGGCACGACGAGCATCTACACCAATTCGCCGAGCTACATCGAGCTGAAGGTGACCAATGCTGAGGACTTCGACCTCGAGAGTGGTTTCTATAACCTCACGATCTGGTACAACGATGCTTCTTCCGACTACTATGCAGGCAAGGTGAAGGTCATCAAGGCCGAGCGTGTTGATAAGCGTCCGGATGCTCCGGTGATCCTCGGCGAGGAGGAGTTTGTGGGCAAGACCACTGTCTCTATCGCTGCTACCGAGGGCCTGAATGTCTATTACACCCTCGACGGTACCGATCCTACCCGTCAGTCTACGGTCTATACCGAACCGTTCGCGATCACCGAGACCACGACGGTCAAGGCTGTCACCGCTTATCTCGACGACTACTCTGACATCGTCACCAAGACCTTCACGAAGGTCGGCGACTTCGAGACCAAGACCATTGCACAGCTCTTCGAGGGCCAGCAGGCTGTCGAGAATGTGACGATCAGTCTCAACAATGCCAAGGTGGTTTACACCGAGAAGCATGATGATGGCACGAAGGTGGCTATCCTCCGCGAGAATGGTCAGGCACTCGACGTCATCTCTGGCGTGCTCGACCTCCCGTTGGGTTCTACCGTCACCGGTACGTTCTTCGCCAGTGTCGATTTCAACGGTGGTATCTTCACTACCCGCGACGTACAGGGCGAGACCAACAGCTATGAGCTCGAATACACCATGCCGAGCGACGAGGGCTACAACGACCCGATCGAGACGACCGTGGGCGATGTCCACCTCTATCCCGGCGACCTCGTTAGCATCAAGGGTCTCCAGGTGCTGGGCCAGGATGGTCAGTACTACGGATTCACGGAGGACTACAGCTTCGTCAACCTCACCGACAATGACGAACTGGCCAACACCGTCTCCGGTCAGAAGTACACCGTCCTCGGATGGTTCAACGCTCCGGGTACCGGCTTCGCCGATGGCAACGCTTCTCTGAAGGCTGTCAAGCTCACCGCTGATGATGCTACGAAGTATCACAACCAGACGATTGCTGAGCTCAACGTCCGTAGAGACCGCGAGGACAACATCCGTCTCGTGCTCGACAATGCGAAGGTGGTCTATGTACGCGCCAATCCTTACTACGGAACGAAGGATATCGCTCTCCGTCAGGATGGCAAGGCTGTCGTACTCTACAACTCTACGCTGCCGCTCGAACTCAACAGCACCGTCTCTGGTACTGTGAAGCTCGACTTCTATGCCCTTGCTGGCATCCCGCAGCTGCGTGAGATCGATGGTGGTGTCACGACTGCCGACAGTCTGACGATCACGGCTGGCGCTTCCCAGGATGTGGATGCCGTTGAGGCTACGATGTCTGACTACGACGAGCACAGAGCCGACGTCATCGTTCTCCGCCAGGTGAAGATCGTCTATGGCTCTCAGGCTGCCTACGCTATCGAGAAGGATGGTCAGAAGATCGCCTTCAAGAACGAGAACGAGGATGTCGATGTCGATGCACTCGTCAGCAACGACAACCTCTACGACGTCGTCCTGTGGTACAACGGCTACATCAATGAGGCTCCCGAGATGGAATTTGTCAAGGCTGTCAAGGTCACCGATGTGGGCATCTATGGTGTGGAAGGCAACTTCGGTAAGGATGGCAACACCTACAACCTCCAGGGTGTGAAGGTGGGCAAGAACTACCGTGGTGTCGTCATCCGCGACGGCAAGAAGTTTACCAAGAAGTAAGTAAACATCTCTCTATAACAAAAGGGTGGGGAACTGATCCCCACCCTTTTTCATGCCTGTCCTCGCTACCCTTGGTGCGAGGCGCCTTCCCCTTGACGGTTATAGTATCTATTGGGTTATAGCTCTTCCTTCAACTCATTGTATAGGTCCACAGGGCCTAAGTGCCAGTATTTGGTCTTCTCTGTTGACAACTTCTTGTAGAGTTTTGAATGATAGATGCGATGAAGGCTCTCCTGCAGCGTAAAACCATAGTCCTCGTGGAGATATTCCACCAGCCAGCTTATTTTTCCTGGCAAAAGCAGATGGAGGTTGTTTTGGCTTATCTGAAACATATTATTTCTCTATTTTAATTGATTCTATGAAATGTAGCGCAGTCAGTGCTTTTTTTTCTGATTTCAATAAATTCGTCAATCTCGGCTATTAACCATTGCCGTCCTTGTGTGTGAAGCGGCTCAAAGCATTCGCTAAGATAGTCTGTCACTCCATATTCGGAGAATAAGTCAAGCACTCGGTCTCCTGTCAGTCCCTTGACTGCTCCGTATTCTTCTATGCAGAATGAAACGAAGAGGGCTATGTCTTTGTCTTTTTTACTCATCAGAGTTCTCCTTATGTGTTGTTTGCATTTTTGAGATACAAAAATAATAAATTATTGCGATAGTCTGTTATGTAAAGGTATCTTTTTGGTATTTTTAAGGTCGTTTAAGCGTGGAGAAAGCAACTCGCCATTCCTTGACGCACCGCATTAGAAATGGAACGATTTGGTTCATACGTGAAGACAAACCTTTGCTTGCGTCCCGAACGCATCCCGAAGGCATCCCGAACGGTGGAAGGTCTCAGAACTCCTCCGTTTGGGAGCGTTTGGCTTCTCTCTTTTTAGCTTCCATTGGGTAGGGGAGGGTGCTGCGGTTGATCCTTCCTTGGATAGTGGGCCGCTTGGGCGTAAAAGGCAAAGAAGCCGAGTTGTGTATTATGAATATTCTCTTTTTATTTGAAAAAGGATGCGGTAATTGTAAAAATGCATCTAAAATATGAATTTCTATTAGAAATATTTTTTTATTTTCCAATTTTTACTTAACTTTGCGATGCTTGTGTAGCCTTCTGTGGAGAATAAGCCTGTCCTAAGGGGTGAAACAGCCTACTGTGGGTTTGGCCTTGTGGCAAATAGCTCCGGTAGCGAAGATGGAATGAACGCGCGAGATTCTTGACCTCGTGTCGTCGTAGATGAAAAAAAAGAAGTAAAAGCGAAATTATTTTATTATTAACCAGGGATGCCTCCCTCGTCTCCATACTTTCCCAAGAGTGTAAGAACGTAGGAAGAATTCCATAAAAACAAACAATTATGAACAAAGCATTACGATTTGTGTGGTTGTCTTTGTTGACGCTAATCTGCGGAGTAGCCTCCGCGGGCACAGTAGTTTTTGACCCAACCCAAGATGCTACAAATGCAGAGTACGTGACGAAAGACGGTATTACGTTTAAGCGAATGGGAGGAGAACGTACAACTCTTGACGCTTATGATAAGGACGGAACAACTTGTTGGT
>ULQD01005174.1_pt1 | contig 18712 bp, 34 predicted proteins | sample 1954121 | NCBI WGS metagenome assembly ULQD01 (sample SAMEA4835646, study PRJEB28245) | human gut metagenome | biome: gut microbiome; material: fecal sample | place: Denmark | collected 2008 | reverse complement strand
GGGGAGCTGCTGAGCGGAGCGAAGCTGAGAGGTTGTACAGAGACGAGACCTACCTCTTGAAACGCAAGGCTCCATTCAAAGATGAAAAGCTGAAAAAAAAATATAGTTCGGGAGCAATACTCATGATCGACTTTGAACACGTTACGAAGCAATACAAGCACGGCGAGAAGCCCGCGCTGGAAGACATCAACTTCCATGTGGACGACGGCGAGTTCGTATTTTTGCTGGGCCACAGCGGCGCGGGCAAATCTACGCTGCTCAAGCTGATCCTGCGGGAGGAGCGGGCTACCAGCGGCCAAGTCCTTGTGGACGGCAAGGACGTGGCCAAGCTCCGCCGCCACAAGATCCCCTACCTGCGCCGCCAGATGGGCATTATTTTTCAGGATTTCCGGCTCATCCCCACGATGACCGTTTACGAGAACATCGCGTTTGCGATGCACGTCACCAACATCGGCCGTAAGCAGATCAAGGAGCGTGTGCCCTACATGCTGGAGCTGGTCCACTTGGAGGACAAGGCCAACGTCTACCCGGAGTTCCTCTCCGGCGGCGAGCAGCAGCGCGTGGCCGTGGCCCGTGCGCTGGCCCATGCCCCCAAGCTGGTCATCGCGGACGAGCCCACCGGCAACATCGACCCGGAGCTGAGCCTTGAGATGATGGAGCTGCTGGAGCGGGTGAGCGATATGGGCATCACCGTGCTGGTGGTCACCCACGAACACGAGCTGGTCCACCGGTTCCACCGCCGCGTGGTGACGCTGAAGGGCGGCCAGATCATTTCCGACATCCCCGCCGACGGCAGGGCCGACCTTGACCTGCCCCTGACCGGGCTGGACACCACCGGCGAGATCACGCTCAAACCCGCCGCAGAGGGAGAGGAGGCGCTGGTATGAAACTTTCCACCTTTGGGTTCCTGACCCGCCGCGGCGTGCGCAACCTTGGCAAACACTGGGCCATGACCATTGCGTGCATCGCCTCCCTGAGCGTCTGCATGACGCTGAACACCTTCGCCACGCTGGCTGAGGTCAACGTGGACAGCATGGTCAACTATCTGGGCCAGCAGAACGAGATGGTCGTCTTCGTGGACCCGGAGGCCGACGACGCCACCACCGCTTCGGTGGGGGAGCGGATCACCGCCACCCCCGGCGTCAGCAGCGTGCAGTACATGTCCAAGGAGGACACCCTGAACGCCTACCGGGGCTTCCTGTCCGACTATGCGTCCCTGCTGGACGAGTTTGAGAACGACAACCCCTTCAAAGCCAATTACCGGGTCTCCCTGAGCGACCTGAGCCAGATGTCCGCCATCAGCCAGCAGTTCCAGACCATCCCCGGCGTATACAGCGTGTCCGCGCCGGTGGAGATGACCAACACCTTCGTGGAGATCCAGAAGGTCGTCACCAAGGGCGGACAGGCCATCATCGCGGTGCTGATGATCGTCAGCATCATCACGGTGGGCAGCACCATCCGCCTCAGCGTCTTTGCGCGGCGGCGGGAGATCGAGATCATGAAGTACGTCGGTGCCACCAACGCCATGGTCACCCTGCCCTTCTTCATGGAGGGCCTGACCATGGGCCTGATCTCCGGTGCCATCACCTCGGCAGCGGGCATCGGCGGCTACTATTATATCGTGGAAGCATCCAGCGCCTTCGGCAGCCTGTGGGAGATGCTCATGGGCGCAGCCCTTGTGCCGGTGGAGAACGTCTGGCCCACCATCCTGACCTACAGTCTGGCGGGCGGCGCACTGGTGGGTGCGCTGGGCAGCACCTTCTCCATCCGCAAGCATCTGAACGTGTAAGGGAGGGGAACAGAGCATGAAAGCACGCCATTCCGCCGGTTTCCGGCTCTACCACCGCCCCGAACACGCCAAGCCCTCCCGGCATCACAACCGGGCCATGCGGGCGGCCAGCCTTTTTCTGGCGGCGGCCTGTCTGCTGCTGAGCGTGTCGGTCTACCCGGCCACGGCGGCCACCAGCATGTCCAGCCTCCAAAATAAGCTGAATAAGCTGAGCCAGTCCATTGAACAGCACAAAAAAGAACTGTCCGACGCGAAAAAGAAGGAACAGGCCGCCAAGGCTCTGGAGTCCGAGCTGAAGGAGAAGGTCACGGTGGTCCAGAGCCAGATCGGTGTGCTCAAGAGCCAGATCGCCGTGGTGCAGAACAGCATCGGCGTCAAGGAACAGGAGATCGCCGCCAAGGAGCAGGAGATCACCGCCAAGAAGCAGGAGATCACCGCCAAGCAGGGGGAAATCGACACCCAGTGGACGGCCTTCAAGGGCCACATGGCCGCCATGCAGGAGCTGCGGGAGGGCGGCAGCGTCGCCATGCTCTCCTCGGTGACGAACCTGTATGAGCTGCTCACCTTCAACCAAGCCCTGCAGGACATCTCGGTGAAGGATACCGAGATCCTGACCAATATGCGCAACGCCAAAGAGGCGCTGGAAAACGACAAGGCCCAGCTCGAAGAGCAGAAGACCCAGTTGAACAGCCAGCGGGCGGAGCTGCAGAGCAAGAAGAGCGTGCTGGACAGCCAGAACGCCCAGATGACCGCCAAGCAGAGCGAGCTGAACTCCAGCGTGGCTGCGGCCAAGCTGAGCGCCGCCGAGGCCCAGAAGGCCCAGAAGGACGCCCAAGCCGCCATCGAGTCGGACGAGATGAACTATGAGGCCGTCAAGAAAGAGGTCCAGAAGCTCATCGCAGCCGCGGCCTCCTCCAAGCCGCAGCTGAGCTTCACCGGCTTTATCTGCCCCCTCAAGAGCTATACCCGCATCTCCAGCGAGTACGGCTGGCGCAAGAACCCGGTCTCCGGCGTGAACAAGCTCCACGCGGGCACGGACTTCGCCGCCCCGGGGGGCACCCCCATCTACGCAGCCGCCAGCGGCTATGTGCAGGTGGCAGGCTGGTCCAGCGGCGGCTACGGCAACTATGTCATCATCTACCACGGCAAAATGTCCGATGGCCAGCAGTACAGCACCCTGTACGGCCATATGAGGTCGGTGGCTACCTCGGCGGGCAAGTATGTCCAGCAGGGCGAACTCATCGGCTACGTGGGTTCCACCGGCAACTCCACCGGCAACCACCTCCACCTTGAAGTCTGGAAGGGCGGTTCCAAGGCCAATGCCGTGAATCCCAGAGGTTATATTCCCATGAAATAATTCCTGTCTGTATCAAAGGAGGTCGTTCGGACGATGAACGATAAAAAACGCAAGCGCATCCTGCGCGTGGGCTGCCTGATCTTGGCATGCGTGTTCGGCCTGTCCCTGCTGGGCAGCTTGGTCATGATGCTGCTGGTCTGAGCGGGAGGGAAAAGCAACTATGAATCGCAAGATATCCGTTGGCATGGCGGTCAGCATCGTCATCCTTGCCATGACCGTGACCTTCTCCATCACCATGCTGGTGGCGATGCGCCTGTTCGACAGCACCGTTTCCAGCGTGAAGGAAAAGGAGAGCATGTACAATAAGATTGCGGAGGTGGACCGCTACGTCCGCAGCAACGACTATTATACCATCGACGAAACGACTCTGTACGATCGCCTGACGGCGGGCTACCTGCTGGGCACCGGCGATAAATACGCCCGGTATTATACCGCCCAAGGTTATACAGACCTGATGAACACCCAGAACGGCACCCTCATGGGCATCGGCGTGGAGCTGGCCATCGACCAGTCCGGCTACGCCAAGGTGATCAAGGTCTACGATGGCTCCCCGGCCCATGAGGCGGGCATCACCGTGGGGGATTACCTCACCGCCGTGGACGGCACCGACATCAAGAACCTGACCGGCGTGGAAGCCGTCCAGACCAAGCTCCGGGGCGAGAGCGGCACCACCGTGAACGTCACGTGGCTGGACAGCGAGGCCACCGAGCACACCGCCGACCTGACCCACTCCGGCTATAATACCACCACCGTGGATTATGAGATGCTCCAAGACAATGTGGGCTACATCCGGATCCGCCAGTTCGACGGCTCCACCCCCAGTGAGCTGGACTACGCCCTGCGCAGCCTGAATGCGGGCGGCGCGGTCAGCTTCGTGTTTGACCTGCGGGACAACGGCGGCGGCATCCTCGACGACGCCATCAGCTGCATCGACCTCATCGTGCCCGAAGGCACCGTGGCCTACGCCGAGGATAAGAACGGCAACCGCACCGCGCTGGGTTCCAGCACCGGCGACAGCATCATCACGCAGCCGCTGGTCTGCCTCGTCAACGGCAATACCGCCAGCGCGGCGGAGCTTTTCGCCAGCAGTCTCCGCACCATGAGCGGCGCCCGCCTTGTGGGCACCACCACCATGGGCAAGGGCACCATCCAGAGCAGCCCCCAGCGCCTGTCCGACGGCAGCGCCGTGGTGGTCACCGTGGCAAAGCTGCTCTGCGGCGACGGCTCGTCCTTTGACGGCACCGGCCTGACCGTGGATGTGGATCGTACCCTGACCGCCGACGAGCAGACCGCCTACTACGACTACACCACCTCCACCGACCCCCAGATCCAGCGCGCCGTGGCCACCGCCCAGCAGATGACCGGCACCACCACCGTCTCCGGCGTCAATGAAGCCGACAGCACCGCCGACAGCGCAGCCGCCGCACCCGCCGCACCCGCCGAAGGTGAGGCAGGGAGCGCAGCGGAAGGTGCAGCGGAAGGGGAAGCCGCCAGTGGGAGCGAACCCGCCGCCAGCAGCGAGGGAGCGGGGGAATAACTGGGAGGTTACCCTCTGCACAACCTCTCAAATTGCAAACCGGCAGATGCTGCTTGCAAAGGGAAGGCGTGCCTTCCGTACAACCTCTCAGTCTGCTTCGCAGACAGCTCCCCTAGTAGGGGAGCCCTTGGCATCGCGGTGCAGTTTGTGCTCCTTGCGGCAGCAGCATGGCACACCACGAGAACGAAGCACAGCGGCACGCCAGAGGCTCCCCTACTAGGGGAGCTGGACGCCGTTAGGCGGCCTGAGAGGTTGTACAAAGACGAAGCTTGAATGATAACAAAGGAGCCCCTATGCCAGAACTCACCGACCTGTCCTATGTCCGTGCGCTGTGCGAAAAGTACGATTTCGCGCTGTCGAAGGGCTTCGGCCAGAACTTCATCATCAACCCCGGTCTGCCCATCAAGATCGTGGACGCCAGCCGGGTGGACAAGCGCTACGGCGTCATCGAGATCGGCCCCGGCATCGGCGTGCTGACCCGCGAGCTGGCCAAGCGCGCGGCCAAGGTGGTCTCCATCGAGGTGGACGAGCGGCTGCCGCCCCTGCTGGCTGAGACGATGGCCGGCGTGGACAACTTCAAGCTGGTCATGAACGACGTGCTCAAGGTGGACCTGAAGGCCCTCATCGCCGAGGAGTTCCCCGGAATGCCGGTGGCCGTCTGCGCGAACCTGCCCTATTACATCACCAGCCCCATCGTCATGAAGCTGCTGGGCGACCGCCTCCCGGTGGAGAGCCTGACCGTCATGGTCCAGAAAGAAGCCGCCGACCGGCTGGCCGCAGCCCCCGGCACCCGCGCTTCCAGCGCCATCAGCTGTGCGGTGAGCTACTACGCCCAGTCGAAGATGATGTTCACCGCCGCGCCGGGCAGCTTCTACCCGGCCCCCAAGGTGACCAGCGCCGTGGTTCGGATGGACATCCGCCCCACCCCCGCCGTGCAGGTGGCCGATGAGGAGGGCTATTTTGCCCTCATCCGTGCCGCCTTCGGCCAGCGCCGCAAGACCGCCGCCAACGCCATCGCCAGCGGCCTTTCCCGCCCGAAGGAGGGCGTCATCGCCGCCATCGAGGCTGCGGGTTTCGACGCCCGCATCCGCCCCGAAGCCCTCACGCTGGAGAACTTCGCGAAGATCCAAGCGGCACTGGCAGACCAATAACGCCCTGCGCCCTTCGGCCCCTGCCGGAGGGCTTTTGTTTTGCCGCCCGGCCCAAAACCCGAAAATCAGCCTTGCCAAACCCGCCCGCCAGTGGTATACTATTCAGGTAACGTGTGCTAGTGTGGCGCAATGGCAGCGCAACTGATTTGTAATCAGTGGGTTGCAGGTTCAACTCCTGTCACTAGCTCCAAAAATAAACGCACGAACGATGAAAACGAATCGTCCGTGCGTTTTTCTTTTTGCTTGAAATGCCTTGAAATCTCCTGAATGAACGTGACAATCTAACAAATAATCTAACAAATCAATACTTCATCTTTCGCATTTCCTGCAACAGATAATCCGGGTCATTGTGGGAGACGTACTTGTTGGCCGTGGTGGAGAAATTTTTGTGACCCAAGATTGCCTGCACGGCGGTCTTTTCCAGTCCGCACTCCACCATCTTGCTGCTGGCCGTGTGGCGCAGCGTATGCGGATGCACTCCCTCTATGTGGCACTCCTGCATCAAGGCCCGAAACTTTGCAGCCACGTTTCGCTTGTCCAGTTTCGTTCCAGCCTTGGAAGGTATCAGCCACTCGCATCCGCTGTCCATCATCCAGAAGGCGATGATCTTGTAAATGGGGTCTAGGATGGGGATGATGCGGTTTTTGCCCGCTTCCGTTTTTTCGCCGCCCTGCATGTAGCGCTCTTTCAGGTACACGTTCTCGCAGCGCATGGAGAGCAGCTCATCGATACGCATACCGGTGTAGAGCAGCACCATTGCGATTTGTGCTGTCTGCCCAAACTTCGGGTCGTTTTGTCGGCTGCTTATCTGCTCTATCTCTTGAGAGGTCAAGGTGCGCTCTGCCTTACCTGTAGCCGCTGGGAGCTGCAAGAGCATGGCATAGTTTTTGTTTATGATGTCCTGAGCCATTGCCCACTCGCAGATCTGGCTGAAAAGTGTGCGCTGCTTTTCGCAGGAGCTGCGGGAGAGGCCCTTTTCCACCATCTGATCAATCACCTGTTGATAGTCTGCAGCTTTTAAGTCCCGGAGCTGTCGGTCATACAGCGGCGCGGCCTTTGCATAGGCCAGCTCATAACCCTTTTTCATATCAGTGCTGAGCTTGTCAAATTTGGGCTGTGCTTTCCATTTGGCATAGGCATCCGCAAAAGTGCATTTCAGACGCGCTGCGGGGGTGTTCTGGGTGTTATAAGTGTCCAGTGCTTGTACTGCTTCGCCCGGCGTCGCAAACGTCCCCAGAACGTCTCGCTTGGCTGTCAGGGCCACATACGGCTTTGACCTCGTCCCGCTCAACTTATATACACTGCCGCTGCCCTTTGGGCGGCGGCGCTTTTTTCTTTGCTGCGGGGCGGCTTCCGGCTGCTTCTTCCCGCACCACGGACAAAAAGAAGCACCATCCGGGATCTCTTTCCGGCAGCATGGTCTTACGCATTTCATGGCTTACTCCTTTTTCTTCCCGATGTATCCCAAAGCTCCATTTTCGGCAGCGGCCCTTCCGGCCTTGTAGTTGATCTTCAGGTCGTCAATGGGAGGGTGCGGAGCTTCCGGGCATGGATCAAGGCCCGCGATCTGCGCGTAGGTATACTGATCTATGATAGTCCCGCACACGCTGGCCCTGTTGTTGAGCGGGCAGTGCAGGTTTGCGGCTATCTCAGAAATCACCGCGGGCGGGCTGCTACCGTGACTGCCTTTCAGTATGAAGAGAAGCAGCCGTTTCGTCAGCGGCGGCAAGTTTACCACAAAGCGGCACAACTCCGCGTCTAGCTCTTCGTCGGTCTTTCTGTCATCGGGCACCGCATACAGCTCCGGGTGGATCATCTCCATGAACACAGATATGGGCGACACGCCACACGCCGTACACCAGTCCATGATCTCGTCACTGTCCGGGCTGGTGCAGCCTTTTTCCCAGCTCTGCACTGTTCTCTCCCCTTTTTCGATGCGCCTTGCGATCTCCGCTTGACTCAGGCCGGCAGACACCCGTGCTTTTGCAAGCGCTTTTCCGATTTGGCTCGCCGTAAAATAACTCATACTTTCACCCCCATAAAACCAGTATATTTTTAACAAAAAATGGCGCAGAAAAACTCTGCGCCATTCGACAAAAATTACACCAATTTCATTTTCCTCTGGCGCATGGTAGAATCTGGCATATAAGATGTAAATATTACCAAAAACAGGAGGAAAATGAAATGAAAAACAGTCAGACGATCAGCATGGATCCCGATATGACCATCATTGACGGAATGCCCGCCAGCGTGCTCACCGGCACGCAGCCCACTCCGAAGCCATGGGAGGAATGATCTATGGACAAGATGCAACTGTTTTGCACCCACATCCGCGCCGCGCTGGCGTGTTATGAGGATATGCCGCCCGAAGGGCAAGCCCGCGCCCGGCTATACGTCACCCGCAAGGCCGGTGCCATCCGCAACCTCAAAGCCGCTTCCGATGATCCCGGCGGGGAGCTTGCTGGGAAGCTGCTGCAGAAGATGCAGCGGCTGGACGACTCCAAGTGAAAATCTAACTATTTTCAGAAAAATTAAATTTATTTTGTGATATCTATTGAATATTACAACTGAAAGATGTATAATGAATTTGTGGTAGGAAATTAGCTATTAGGGCAAGCCTTAATAGGCTCAAGTCTTCGGTCTCCAATCTCTGCCATCCAAGCCTGATACTTTTCCGAATTGTCCTTCTTATGCTTAAAATAAGTTCTGAAGGTTTTTGGAAATGAAGTGATTCCGAGTTCAGAGTAAAATTCAAATTCGGCCATTTCAAAATGGTATAGATCTGTGCAGTCGTAGGTTCCAAGCTGAAAATTTCCATCCCACGAATCAATCAACCCAGTTGAAATAAAATTAAAGACACGAACCTTTGTGTTGTAGTAGATACTTAACCGAGGAATATTTTTGAAAAGGCATTTTTCTTTTAGCTGCTTTTCCAGAGACGGGCAATTTAAGTATTCTCCGCGGTACGTCTCAAAATCATCTGGAAGAGAAATATCACTGCTCCCGGATATTTGCGCTCCAACATAAAAGGCTCTTAAGTCGCTCTTGAACGCTTCCGAATTATTGCAATCTGAAAAATCGATAGCTTCTGAATTGCGAATATAGCAGAGAACATGGGACGGAATTTCCTTTTCTTCTTTCCAATGCTCATAAATTGAGTTTTGAGATGATGATGAGCCGGGAGAAGTAAGGCTGGAGCCAAAAGAAATCGATATCCCATGAGGAATAACACTGTTTCGTTCGTACTCTGCACGGGCATTATATGCACCGAGATAGTCTCTTTCCATTGCAAGTGACATTATTTTTCGGTGTGCGGCGTTTCGTCGGTCTCTTTCGGTTTTCTTGAAATCTTTTGATACTGTTTTACCGGAATCTGTTAAAGCATATTTTTCAGGTGTGTCAATGATGTAACCTTCAGAAATGATCTCTTTGACATTTTTGTCGAAAGGATAAAACCGACCTTTTACATCATCATGGATACCCCACTTCTTTTCCCGGTCACCAAGGTAATTCACTAGGAAGCTTTTCTCTTGCCATGTCATAATCAAATTTAATTGAAGAATGTTGAGTAGGTGATAATAGACGTTGTGATTTTATTGTTCTCATAATTGAGCCAAAGGTCATTGATTCCGCAGTTATAAGCGCGATACCATGTTCCGGTGTCGTTTACAGTGGTCTTACCTGTCTTTTTCAGATTGAACATTGTAAGGAACTGATCTTTATACTTATAAGGGAAAACGTCATAAAGTGTGATTCGATGCAGGCGTTCAAATACAAAATCATATGTATTGTTTCCATAGAACAGCGTATGAATGGCTTGACCGTTGCTGTAAGTCCAGTCCTCTGTACGGTCTGGTTCTCCGATCATGCTGATAAGTTCATCTTCTGTCAGGCCGGAACCGTCTTCGTGCTCATATTTCGTGGCATCGAACACAACGTCAACATCGTCTGCAATATTTTTGGCAGAAAGAAAACCAAACGCAAGCCCGAACACAAGAATCGCAACGAGAATTGCACATCCGTTTGGTTTTTTCTTTGTCTTTTCGCTGTTGCTGACAACATCATTCTTTTTCCGAGCCATAAAAACACCTCTTAGATTCAAAAATAGGCAGCCAACCGGCTGCCGGAAAACAAATTTTCAATGACCAAAGGAGGAAAAGAAAGTGCAAGAAAATAGCACAAAATTGATGAAAGAAACCACAGAATGTGTTATACTTGAGAAAATCAAGCTTGCACTTTCTCTTGACATTGACGTTGGCGCGCTGCTGGAAGCGGCGCAGAAAGGATGATTCCTATGACTTCCGAAAAATGGATGCTCGCAACCATCATCATCGACCATCTTCTGATCGGCTACCTACTTCTTAAAACTCGCAATCTGTGACACAACGGTCAAGATTCCGCTGAACCATGCAACGAATGGGGCTGTCTTCTCCATGAACTTCCAGATTGATGAACCGATCTGACGGACGGCTTTCTTTGGAAGAGAGCGCTTGTATCGTTTCCACGCTTCTTTGTCCGCCCGGATGAACGGTTCAATCTCTTTGTTCCGAATTTTCATTCTTTCCCCTTCGCTGCCTCAAGTGCAGCGTCAAGCATCTTTTCAAACATAACCCTTTGCGCAGGGTCAAGCTGCTCATACTTATATAGTATGGCTTTAGCGTGCGCATTCAGCTCACTCTCTTCACTGGGAGTGGGCTTTTCTTTTTGCTCGCTTTCGCCGGTCAACTCTTCGACCGTGACACCTAGCGCATTGGCTACTGGCCCTAGCATTGCATCTGGGAAGTCGCGCCCACTTACTAGCATTTGCGAAATATAGCCACGGCTTTTTCCGACCTCTCTGCATACAAAAGAAACATTGATTCCTTTTTCAGTAGCGATTTTTTTAGCCCTCTCCACATTTCGCATAAAAAAGACCTCGCCATTTTGTGAAAATAGCCAAATGTTCACTAAATTGCAAATTGACTATTGCAAAGTAGCCACTTGGCTAGTATAATACTAAGCACAGGGCAAACAAAACCAAAGCCTCTGACAATATTATATCGGGCAGACGCTAGATTTTATTCACTTTGTACCTCGCAACTACATAGTAGCATATTTTCTAGTGATTTTCAAGCCCGGAAAGGAGAATTGCTAGTGAATGTTTCAAAAATTGACCAGTTTTGCAAGTTGCACGGGCTGAGTCGCACCGATCTGGAAGAGGTAGCGGGCCTGAGCAACGGCGCAATTGGCAAGTGGGAGCGCAGCGTCTACGGCCCCAGTATCAGCCAGCTGATGAAGGTGGCCCGATACTTTAAGGTATCCGTGGACAAGCTGCTGGTGGAAGAAGAAGGAGGAAAGACCGAATGACAGACATTATCTTATCTACCCAGAACGGCGAGCCGGTTGCGTCCAGCCGCCAGATCGCTGAGAACTTTGAAAAGCGCCACGATATATGTGATTCGTGACATTGACACAATCAAAAAAGATGTCCCCAATTTTGGGGAGATGTTTTTTGAGACCGAAACGCCGGACAGCTACGGCAGACCCCAGCGCACCTACCTTATGAACCGGGACGGTTTCAGCCTGTTGGTGATGGGCTTTACCGGCAAGGCGGCGCTGGAGTGGAAGCTGAAGTACATTGCGGCGTTCAACGCCATGGAAAAGAAGCTGGCACAGCGCCCGCAGCTTTCCCGCTCTGAGCTGATGGCACAGGCCCTGATTGCCGCCCACGACGAGTTGGAGCACAAGGACAGGCAGATTGCAGAGCTGACCCCGAAGGGCATCTTTGCGGATGCCGTGAGCGCCAGCAAGAAGAGCATCCTTGTGGGCGAGTTGGCAAAGCTGCTGTGTCAGAACGGCGTGCAGATCGGGCAGAACCGGCTGTTCATCTGGATGCGGGAGCACGGATTCCTGATCCGCGACCCCAAGCGCAGTGACTACAACATGCCCACCCAGCGGGCCGTGGAGCAGGGCCTGTTCGAGATCAAGGAGACCACCGTGGTGCATTCCGATGGACACACCAGCATCAACAAGACGCCCAAAGTGACCGGCAAAGGTCAGGTCTACTTTGTGAACCAGTTCATGAAGCGGTAAGGCCGCGGCGTGGCGTAAGGATACGAACTTATTTTGGAGGTTACACATGAAAAAACTGCATGTAAAAGCTACGTTTATTGAGCCGGTGCTTGGTACATGGCCCGCAAACCCCAATGTGGCCCGCGAGTTTATCGCCAGCAAAGCGCCGGATGCTGCAACCATCGAGGATGAAGTGGCGGCTCTTGGACCTGATGCGGTAGCAGACAAGGGCATGACCGTTTTCCCGCGTGACCCGGACGGCAATCCGATTTTTTACGATTACCAGATCAAAGGCATGTTTAAGGATGCTTGCGGCATGCTTTCCCGCATCGGCGGTAAGACCGAGACTGGCAAGAAGAAGGCCGTGAACGAAAGCGGAAAGCTGACTGCTTACAAGAAGGTCATCGACGGCCTGATCTTTATTCAGCCCCGCATGATTCCGATTCTGACAAACGGAGAGATCGGCGACTGCCAGCGACCGCTCCGCGCACAGACCGCACAGGGCGAGCGCGTGAGCCTTGTCAACAGTGAGGAGATCCCGGCGGGCAGCACCTGCGAGTTTGACGTAATCCTCCTTGACGACAGCCATGAAAAGGTTGTGCGTGAGTGGCTGGATTATGGCATTCTGCGCGGCATCGGCCAGTGGCGCAACAGCGGAAAGGGCCGCTTTACCTACACCGCCTATGAGGTGAAGACATGAGAGCAAGGGCATGGCGGTGCATAGCAAGGTAACGGCATGGCATTGACGGCCCTGATTCGCGGAGGCGGTGCGATGCACGGCTTGGAAATGGCAAGGCTGAGTTCGATTGGCCGTGCGATGGCTGTGCATTGCGAAGCACGGCATAGCGATGCGAGGCAAAGGAGCAGCTATGAGGTGAACTGCTGTGCAGTGGCACTGAGAAGCACAGACAGGTAAGGCAAAGGCAAAGCAGAGCATGGCGACGCGAAGGAATGGCAGAGAAAAGCGCTGATGTGATTTGCGAAGGAAAAGCGGTGCACCATAACGATTCGCTTAGGCAAGGCTTTGCTTCGGATGCAGTGGCACAAAAGTGAAAGCATAGCAACGCGAAGAAATGCCGGGCAGCCGGAGCAGCTGGAGCACATCCGGCTGAAGCGGCATCTGAGAGAAAAAAGGAGGTGTGCGGCAGTGAAGCCGAGCATGGGAATTGCAGAGTGCTGCCAGATCATGCGTGATAACAACATTTCGGTGAGCGAGCCGATCTTTACCGGTATGATTCAGGCCGGCAGCTTCCCGGCGTGGGCGGTGCCGTCTATTGACACCAAAAGCGCCGCGCCGCTGATCTCCCGCGCCGGATTTATGGCGTGGGTGAAGGACTTTTATAAGCTCGAAAAGGTTTACACAAAGGAGGATCCGAAAGAATGAAACGGTGCAAGATCAAGCCGGGCCCCGGCGTGGTGATTCTGGCAACAAACGGAGTGGTTTTTCTCGCGCTGATCGGCGCGGCACGGGTGATTCGTTGGATCGTCAACGGCATTGCGCACGCGCTGGTTGTGCGTGGGGGCTGGGTGGCGGCTGAGGCCGCGAAAGCCGCGCCGGTGATCTTTCTGGTGGTAGCGGGTGGTCTGGTGCTGTCCCTGTGGGAGATGCGCAAGGAAAGCGAGTACTACCGGCGTAGCAGCCAGCGGCAATACGGCGTGATCGAACGAGACCACGCCCGCAACCCGGAATATCCGGATAATAGGGAGTAGGAATATGAACGGTAGATATATGCGAGCCGCAGAGATTCGCTGGCATAAGCGCCAGCCGGAGCGGCTGCGGCACATCCACCAGAAGAAGGAGAAGAAAAGGGTGAGCACGGTACAGATTTTTGACGCGGATTTACGTTTTGTCAACGAAATCCCCATGCCGAACACGCTGGCGGGCATCCAGTACGCCGACCAGCTGGCAGCAGAAAATCCGGGCCGTTTGTACGTCGTTATGGACGAGCACCGGCAGAAAGTTTACCAGAGGTGACATAGATGACTTTAGAGCAAAAGGAACGCCGCAAAGCGGTTCTGCGGTATGCAGTCAGCGTCCCCGAATGGAATCTTGCGCTCAAGCATTTCCAGAAGGGTTCGATGATTGCCATCGAGGGCAGCTTGCAGACCCGGCAGTATCAGGATCAGCAGGGCAGCAACCGCACCGTCGTGGAGATTGTGGCAAACAACGTGAGCTTCTGCAGCGGAAAGGCCGCAGAGAAGCCCGCAACGGCGTCCTACTAGAAGCAGACGGCAAATCATGTGCGAGAAGCAAACGCCGCGCACAGCTCCCCGCAGCAGCCTCAGATTTACGCACAGGGCAGCTCGGACGATTTCGCCGAGATTTCCGACGCGGACGAGATCCCCTTCTAATTCACCGTTGAGAGAAAGGAGGTGAGCAGATGGCGGACGAAGCCGAGAATGCCCGCCCGAAAGGGCTGCTGATACCGTTCGACAAGCTCAAGCTCCTGAGCATTCTGGATGATAAAGCGTTCCGGGAAGTTTTCCTTGCAATGGCTGGTTACGTCCAGAGCGGCACAGAGCCAGATTTGTTGGAGCCTATCGAACAGATAGCCTTTGAATCTATGCGTCCGTTTCTGAACGAGAACGTCAAGACGTACCAGCGGGCAGTTTTGGCGCACAGGGAAGCAGGACGAAAAGGTGGACGGCCAAAGAAAACCGAAGATAACCAAATGGTTTCTGGCAAAAACCAAATGAAACCAAATTGTTTTTCTGAAGAACCAAACGAAACAAATAGCCCACAAAGTACAAAGTACAAAGTACAAAGTACAACTGATACTAAAGTATCAGATATTACTACTGTTGTTGTTACGCAGAGTTCGGCGGATGTAGACCTTGCAAGGATAGTCCAGCAGTATGAAGCAGTTATTGGAACTTTCCCGCGCTCTGCTCTGGATAAGCTGCAAGGCTGGCGAGAGGTGTTCGGCACCGAGATGATTCTGCTGGCTATCAACAAGGCGGCAGAATCCGGGAAGCGCTCATGGAACTATATCAACGGAATCTTGTCGATCTGGCAGCATAGCGGAATACATACACCCGGAGATGCAGCCGCGAGCGACGAGAACCACAAGAGGCCGGCCGGAAGAGGCAGCAGCCCCCGGCAGCAGGCAGAAAGCACGAGAGATCAGCTTGCCCGCGTACTGGACAACATGGACAAAGAAAGGGGTTTTGAAACATGACCAAGGAAGAGGCGGCGGAGCTGATCTTGATGAACGCGACGCTTTACAAGCAGATGATGAAGCCGTTGACCGACGAGGAGATGGAAGCCACGATCAACGAGTGGACGTACCAGTTCAAGGATTACCCCGGCGAGGTAGTCAAGAAGGCGTATCTCGCGGCGCGCCGCGTCTGCGTCTACCCGATCTCGGTCGCGGATATCTTCAAACAGCTTTCCAAGAGCCTTGACCCGGCGGTGGAGTGGGACGCTATAACGACGGCTTCCCACAAGGCGCAAAGGTATCTGTACTGGCGGAGTTGCCCGATGGTCGTCGGAGTTGACGACAACGGGCGGCCCATCCGCAGCGACGGGCGCGAGGAGCTGAAAGAGCTGTTCGACAAGCTCCCGACGGCGGCGAAGGTCTACATCGGGAGCGTCGGCGGACTGGAAGAGCTGGCCCGAACGCCCGATCTTACATACCGGCGCGTCGAGTTTCTGAAGCAGTCGCAGGAAGAGATCGAAACCGCGCCGAAGGAGGCCGCCCAGTTGCGCGGCGGGCCGGAGGCGGCGAGATTGGAGGCGGGCCGTGTTTGAGTTGCCAAGATTCCGCGTGACGGTCCGGTACAAGGACAAGGACGGCTCTAACTGCGCGATCATTTACCACAGGATGAAGGGAGTTCTCCCGGATTCTGCCGCGAGCCGGGCCGCTTACGTCACCGAAATGCAAAATCCGGGATGCACCGACATCCGGGTTCTCAAGGTAGAACAAGTCGAACCGGGAAAAGACTAAATTTCCCGGAGAAAGGAAAATGCGGAATGAAATACAGGGTAACTATTGCAGACCTTGGCTGGTACGAGGTCAACGGCGAAAGCAAAGAGGAAGCCGAGGAGAATGCGCTCTTTGCAGCCCGGAACTTCCACCCGGAGCGGGAGAAGTTCGAAATCGAGGAAACGGAGGCGCTGCCGAATGGATGAAGAAATGACCGGCCTTTTTAGGTGCCGCAACTGCGGAGCCGTCCTCGAGGAAAAAGTGAATGTTACACAGGCCGTGAACTGGGCCATCAAAGATATGGTCGATCCTCTCAAAGGAGATGACATCACGTCCACGATCAGTAAGACGCTCCTTCCTGATCGGTTTATTATCCACTGGTGCAAAAAAGAAAAGGCCGGCATCTGCGACCTTATCGGCTGGAAGGTTGGAAAGAAGGAACAGGATGATAGAAAATGATGTTCGCCCGGTTGACGCCAATGCCCTGATGGCAAGGTTTTTCCGCAAGGAACGTTTGGTGCAGGGTGCGGCCAGCGCGGCTTATAAAGATGCTCAGAAAACGGTAGCGGCTGCACCCACGGTAAGTCTGTGGCCGGAATGGCGCGACCCCGACAAAGATCCGCCGAAGGTCGAAGAAGAAGTGCTGATTATGTATCAGACCGCATCTGGAGAATGCAGAATCACAACGGCTCACTACGAAGATGGAACGATCTTATCCCAAGATAGCATTTTTTACTGGGATGAACTTGCAGCATGGGGCGAGCTGGATGAAGAACATGATGATTACATCATCCCCAAAGGGTGGTGGGAATATCGCCACTTCAATCAGGACGAAGTCTACAACAACCGGGTAGATTATCCCGTGGTTGGGTGGATGCCTTTGCCGCCGAACGTCCTGCCGGAGTTCAAGGACGACGCTGTAAACCTGCTGGAGACTGGAGCGTGAACCGATGAACCACGAAAACAACTTGGGCCGGAACGCGGAACACTATGTAGACCCGACCCCGGCCGCAGCTATGCGCAACATCAACAAGGACGAGCGCCAGAAAGAGGCTGCCCGCCTTGACAGAATCGGGATCCTTGTGCCGCTGCTGCGCCAGATGGCTGACATCGCAGGTTTCGAGATCATAGGCCGCATCCCGCTGAGGGACAAGGCCACCGGGAAGGAGTATCGGTAATGGAAAGAGCTGAAGCGATTATCGCCGCCTGTCGCGATATGATGTTGACCACATTGGAAAAGATCGGCGGCCAGAGCCTTATTTGCTCGTGGACCCGTCAGGACGGCTCCGTTGTGAAGCTGGCGCTGGAAATCAGAACGAGCGATCAGACCACGATCGGCGACGCTATCCGGGACATGGATGACGAAGAAATGGCCCGGAAGCTGGTTCCGGCGGTTCTGGCCTTGTGCGACGACGGCGCGCCGTCCGAAGATACCGTCCGCGACTGGCTGGAACGCCCGCAAAGCGATCTAAAGGTCTGAAATACAAACACAGTTACATAAACCGCTGCTGATTATACAAGTAGCGGCACGGAGGATGAATACATGGCACAGCATTACAAGATCGACTGCGACAGGGTGGAGGACCGGAAGGCGCTGGTCGTCGTCACGGCTACACTGTCCGCATGGGCAAGGAAAAGCGCAACGGCAAATCCGCCGTGATCTACTTCGTGGAGTATTGGAGGGCTGACGATGAGTGAAAGCATGAGCACGGAACGGGCAAAGGCCAGAAGCAAGACCTTTCCGGGCATTGCAAAAGCAATGGCTGAACAGTGGGGGTAAAAAATGAAACCTGAAAAGAGAATGATCTGCTTTATCGTGTCAGCAGCATTGCTGATTGTGACGCTGTGCTTTACATCCTGCGGTGCGGCCACTGCCGAGGCAGAAGTTGAAAGAAAGCCATGCTACCATGTCACGATCTATTCTCCTGCCATTGAAGATGGAACATACGCAGCCCGGCGGTATCCGAAGTATACCATCACCGTGGACAGCTTTGGTGAGCTGCTGCCTGACCCGAAGCTATCTGCTGAGCGTGAGTATCAGCTGCTACGAATTCCTCTTGGAGATGGCCGCTTCGAGCTGGTATCCACCTCACTGGTGGAGATCGAGTATTACTGAAGGGAGAGGTGTGAGCATGAAAGCAGTTCTTTTGAGCATCCGGCCCAACTGGTGCAAGAAAATCGCAAACCTGCGGAAGACGGTTGAAATTCGCAAAACTGCGCCAAACCTTGAAGTGCCGTTCAAATGCTACATCTACTGCACAAAAGCTCCAAAGAAACTCATTACGATTTTCAGAGATGGCGAAGAATCGTATGATGGAGAAATCTATCACGGAAAGACCAAGTTTATCACATGGGATGGCATTGGTGTGCCAGATGATATAGACAGCGCCATGCAGATGGTTATTGGCGAGTTCGTCTGCGATGACATCCGACGCATTGGACCTGAATACTGTGTCGTCAAAGAAGATATCGAATCTGCAATTTCTGGAAGCTGTCTCACAGTACCGCAAGTCAAAGACTATGCCGGATGGAAGTCCGGGATGAGTTATGCAGATTTGAAAGACTTGTATGGCTGGCACATTTCCGACCTGAAAATTTACGACCGCCCACGACCGTTAAGTGATTTCACAAGACTGCGGGCAACAAAATTTGGCTATGAGCCTGTAGAGATTCGGCGTCCACCGCAATCCTGGTTTTATGTGGAGGATGCAGAATGTACGTCATGAACAAAAAATGGGACTCCATCACGAACATTGCCCAGTGCACCAGCGTGTATGTGAGTCCTGAGCATGAAATAAAGGCGGTACCCACTGGAGGCGGAAATGTCTATCGTCTGGGGCAGTATGAAACAGCGGAAATCGCCCGCGCTGTCCTGAATGACCTGTATATGCACATTTCGAC
>ULQD01036582.1_pt1 | contig 18987 bp, 18 predicted proteins | sample 1954121 | NCBI WGS metagenome assembly ULQD01 (sample SAMEA4835646, study PRJEB28245) | human gut metagenome | biome: gut microbiome; material: fecal sample | place: Denmark | collected 2008 | reverse complement strand
GGTAGGATGCTGCATGCCTACACTATTGCTGAATAGTTACCAATAATAAAAATAAAAACTAAAAAAAAATAATATGAAGGGTATCGTACTTGCAGGTGGTTCAGGAACTCGCCTCTATCCTATTACTAAAGGTATCTCAAAACAGTTGATGCCAATTTATGACAAACCGATGGTGTATTACCCAATCAGCGTATTGATGCTTGCAGGCATTCGTGATATTCTGATTATTTCTACGCCTTATGACCTTCCCGGTTTTAAACGTCTCCTCGGGGATGGATCTGATTATGGTGTTCACTTCAGCTATGCAGAGCAACCTTCTCCTGATGGACTTGCTCAAGCATTTACTATAGGTAAGGATTTCATAGGTGATGACTCAGTATGTCTTGTTCTTGGAGATAATATCTTTCAGGGTAATGACTTCTCTGCTAAGCTTAAAGATGCAGTCTGTGCTGCAGAGGAAGAAAAGAAGGCAACAGTATTTGGCTATTGGGTGAATGATCCTGAGCGTTATGGTGTGGCTGAGTTTGATAAGGATGGTAATTGCCTTTCAATAGAAGAGAAGCCAGAGCGCCCAAAGAGCAACTATGCTGTTGTTGGACTTTATTTCTATCCTAATAAGGTGGTGGATGTCGCAAGTAAGATAGAACCATCGGCACGTGGAGAATACGAAATAACAACAGTAAACCAGTGGTTCTTGCGTGATAATGAACTGAAGGTGCAGACTCTTGGTCGTGGTTTTGCTTGGCTGGACACTGGCACGCACGATTCTTTGTCAGAAGCATCTACATATATAGAGGTGCTGGAAAAGCGTCAAGGCTTGAAGGTTGCCTGTCTTGAAGGTATTGCCTATCGCCAGGGATGGATAGACGAGGAGCGTATGCGTGAATTGGCAAAACCAATGTTAAAGAATCAATATGGTCAGTATTTGCTGAAGGTTATTGATGAGCTAAAACAGACAGGTAATCCTAATATATAGTTAGAAAAATGAATATACTTGTAACAGGGGCCAATGGACAACTTGGCAATGAGATGCGTATCATAGCCAAGCATTCTACAGACAATTATATCTTTACTGATGTCATCCAAATTGAAGGTGTCGAGACCACTTATCTTGATATTACTGATTTGGAGGCGATAAGAAAAATGGTGAGTGAGAACAATGTTGATGTTATTGTCAACTGTGCTGCATGGACTAATGTTGACGCTTGCGAGACAGACGAAAAGCTTGCTGCCATTGCCAAAAAACTGAATGCAGATGCACCGGAGAATCTTGCCAAGGCAATGAAAGAGGCTAACGGACTGCTTGTGCAGATTTCAACAGATTATGTGTTCGGTAAGGAACCATACAACACTCCTTGCAAGGAAGACCAAAAAGGTACTCCAACTGGTGTGTATGGCACAACGAAGCTTCATGGTGAGCAGAAGATTATGGCAATAGATGTTAAGCATGTCATTATCCGTACAGCTTGGCTTTATTCTGAGTTTGGCAAGAACTTCTGTAAGACAATGCTTAACCTTACTGTTACCAAACCGGCATTAAAGGTTGTGTTTGACCAATGTGGAACTCCTACTTACGCCTATGATCTTGCCAAGGCTATTGAAGTGATTATAAACGATTATAAAAAGGAAAACTCTTCGTCTGAGTATTCAAAGACTGGCATTTATCATTTCTCAAATGAGGGTGTGTGCTCATGGTTCGATTTTACAAAGATGATTGCCGAGTATAGCGGTCATAAGGAATGTGAGATTAATCCTTGCTATAGTGCCGAATACCCAAGTCTGGTTAAGCGTCCTGCATATTCGGTATTGGACAAGAGCAAGATAAAGGAGACATTTGGAGTGAAAGTGCCTTATTGGACAGACTCTTTAAAGAAATGTATTAACAACTTACAGAACTAAAATAGAAGATGGAAGTAATAAAGACAGCAATAGATGGGGTGGTAATCATTGAGCCAAAAGTTTTCAAGGATGCCCGTGGATATTTCTTCGAGAGCTTTTCGCAGAGAAAGTTTGAAGAGAAGGTCCGCAAGATAAACTTTGTGCAGGATAATGAGAGCATGTCGAGCTACGGTGTGATGCGAGGCTTGCATTTCCAGTGTCCTCCATTTACACAGAGTAAGTTGGTTCGTTGCGTAAAAGGTAGAGTGCTTGATGTGGTAGTAGATATCCGCAAGGGAAGTCCTACATACGGACAGCATGTGGCAGTAGAGCTTACAGAGGACAACCACCGTCAGTTCTTTGTGCCAAGAGGTTTTGCTCATGGTTTTGCAGTTTTGTCGGAGACAGCTGTATTCCAATATAAGTGCGACAACTTCTATGCTCCACAGGCAGATGGTGGCATCAGCATCATTGATGACAGTCTTGGTATAGACTGGCAGATTCCAACTGAGAATGCTATCCTTAGCGAAAAGGATACAAAGCATGAACTCTTGAAAGACTTCGACAGTCCTTTCTCTATTGACATGAATCTCTATCCAGAGTTTGATTAAAAGATCATTAACGAATAATTAACGTTTAAAACAGAAAAAATATGGCACAATATAAACATACTATCGTAATCACAGGTGGAGCTGGCTTTATCGGCTCACACGTAGTAAGACTTTTTGTAAACAAGTATCCTGAGTATAAAATCATCAACCTTGACAAGTTGACTTATGCTGGCAATCTTGCCAACCTTAAGGACGTAGAGGACAGGCCCAACTATAAGTTTGTCAAGATGGACATTTGTGACTTCGACGCATTCTATCAGTTGATGCAGGATGAGCATGTTGATGGCATTATCCATCTCGCTGCTGAGAGTCATGTCGATCGTAGTATCAAAGACCCATTCACATTCGCTCGCACCAATGTCATGGGTACATTGACACTCCTTCAAGCTGCTAAACTCTATTGGGAGGCGTTGCCAGAGAAATATGAAGGTAAGCGTTTCTATCATATTTCTACGGACGAGGTATATGGAGCTTTGCAGATGACTCACCCAGAAGGTATCAAACCTCCTTTCACAACAAAGGCAAGTTCTGAGGAGCATCACCTTGCTTACGGTGAGGACTTCTTCTATGAGACAACCAAGTACAATCCTCATTCTCCCTATTCTGCATCAAAGGCAAGTTCAGACCATTTTGTACGTGCCTTCCATGATACATACGGAATGCCAACAATCGTGACCAACTGCTCAAACAACTATGGTCCTTATCAGTTCCCTGAGAAGTTGATTCCTCTCTTTATCAACAATATCTGTCATCGCAAGCCTCTTCCTGTTTATGGCAAAGGGGAGAATGTGCGCGATTGGTTGTATGTAGTAGACCATGCACGTGCTATTGACCTTATCTTCCATAAAGGCAAGGTAGCAGAGACTTATAACATTGGTGGTTTCAACGAGTGGAAGAACATCGACATCATCAAGACTGTTATCAGAACTGTTGACTGCTTGCTTGGACGTGCTGAGGGTGAAGACCTCAATCTTATCACATACGTAAAAGACCGTCTTGGTCATGATGCTCGCTATGCTATTGACTCAACAAAGCTTCAGAAGGAGCTGGGATGGGAACCGTCATTGCAGTTTGAGGAAGGTATTGAGAAGACTGTAAAATGGTATCTTGATAATGAGGAGTGGCTTGAGAATGTGACTTCGGGGGATTATCAGAAGTATTATGAGAAGATGTACTCCAATAGATAAAATAAATTTCATCTATGGTAACAAATAGGAATAATGTACTAGATGTTCTGAGTGGCATTTTCATTTTACGAATGGTTTATACACATACCTGTATGTATGCAGGCCTCGATGATCATACTGTTTTGTTTGATATAACAGGAATGTTCTTGATGTGGTTTTTTTTCAAAGGAGGAATGTTGGTTAAGGAGACTAAAAAGTATCCTGAAATACTCGTTTCTTCTAGGAAGAAACTTCTGAAGCCTTTTATTTGTCTTGCAATAATTTCAATAATCCTTGATTCTGTTTTGTATCTCATAGATACGGTAAATGGGGGGGGTATTATCATAGTAATGAGATAATCAGAACGATAGGGTCGCTGGCTATCAATGGCTCTCCCCATAGTAACATGCCTATTTGGTTCTCGTTTAGTTATTGTGTAGTGAGAGTATTCTTTGGCTGTCAGAGAACATTCTTTAAACAAATATCTTTTTGGGGAGTATTGTTGGTTTGCGTACTAATTCCATATTTGTTACATTTCTGTTCATTTAGATATCCATACTATTTTGCGAATATATTCATAGGCTTATTGGGGTATTATATCGGTTATATATATAAAAAGCGTGCAGAGAAGTATGCAAACATATTAGTTCCCATATCAGCATTTTTGTATATAGGAATATTTGTACTCTGCCACTCAGTCGTCGATATTCGCACTAACACTCTATATTCTGGATATTATTTGTTATGGACATTATGGTCTATTTCTGGCTGTATGTTTTTTTATTATATCTTTAACAAAATTAGATTTCTGAGTCAATTTTTTACGGTATTAGGAATAGCGAGAATTGGTGAATTGTCTATGACTGTTTTGGTTCTTCATTGACCAGCATTAATTATGGCAGATTTTGTTAAATTCTATTGTTTAGACATTCCAAAGAATTATTGTGTGATTTATTATTTGACCATAGTGTTAGTGGTATCTGTTGTGTTGCACAAATACTTAAAACAAACAAAATTGAAATTTTTAATTGGATTGTAATGAAAATACTTTTGGTTGGATCATTTAACCATCCCATGTATGCTCCTGCTTTTGAGACTGGATTTAAGGCTTTAGGGCATGATGTGGTATCCATAGATTATGAAAAATATTTATATGGTGAGGGAAAACTGAATTCCATATTGACAAGGATCCAAAACCGGTTACATTTAGGATTCAAACTATTTGACTACAATCGGGATATTATTAAGCTGGCAAAGAAACAGAAACCTGATTTTGTTTTTTTGTATCGTTGCTATAATATTTGGTTTTCTACAGTGAAGAAATTAAAAGATTTAGGTATCTTCATTTTTACCTATAACAATGATGACCCATTCAGTGGCACTCCTAACCTTGGATACTATCGCAACTTTCACAAGATTCTTCGTTTGTCAGATGTAAACTTTGTATATCGCAAAAAAAACATTTCTGATTATGAGTCTGTTGGTGCAAGGAATATTCATGTGCTTCTTCCTTATTACATAGAAAAAAACAATTTCTATGAACCTTGTTTGGATTCAATTCCAGTAGCCTTCCTTGGACATTTTGAGAACGATGGAAGAGACAAGTATGTCAAGGCCTTGGTTGATGCCAGAATTCCCGTAACTATATTTAATGGCTCTGATTGGGAAAGCGCACCACTTTATGAAGATATAAAATCATGTATCAAACAAGGAAAAAGAGGAACTGACTATAATCATACAATCAACCAATGTGAAATAGCTATAGTATTTCTTTCCAAGTTGAACAGCGATACATACACTCGTAGATGTTTTGAAATACCTGCAACAAAAACGCTAATGCTATCTGAATATACGGAAGATTTAGACAAAATGTTCCCATCAGATGAGTGTGCCGTGTACTTTAAAACACCCGTAGAGATGGTTGAAAAAAGCCGTTACTTGCTGAGCCAACCGGAAGAAATAAAACGGATAGCAGAGAATGGCTATCAAAGACTTAAAGTATTAGGTGGCTCCGAAGTTGATCGATGCCGCCAGATTGTTGAAACGTATAATACATTGAAATAATGCAAAAGAAATTCTTCTCTATCTGCATTCCAAGCTATAATAGGCCTGCAGAGATTCGTCGTTTGCTTGACAGCATTGACACAACCCATTTTGATGAGGTTGAAATTGTAATTTGTGAGGACAAGGCACCCAAGCGTGAAGAAGTTCGTGCACAGGTACAAGATTTTATCTCAAAAACCAAGTATGAGGTAAATTATATTGAAAACGAGGTGAATTGTGGTTATGACAAGAACATGCGTAACTTGATTCGTGCAGCAAAAGGTTACTACATTATGTTTATGGGTGACGACGACCTCTTTATGCCAAAGGCATTTGATAAATTCTTTGATTTTGCCAAAGAGCATTCTGACTGTGGTTACATTTTGAGATCTTATCGTAACAACTATGCAGATGGATCACATGAAGACTTTAAGTATTACCCATCAGACAAGGTATTTCCTCCATGCAAGGAGACGTATATCGAGATGTTTGGTAAAAGTGTCTTTGTTTCAGGCTTTACAATAAGAAGAGACTGCGCACTTGAATTTGAGAGCGATAAGTTTGATAGTTCTCTTCTTTATCAAATGTATCTTCTTGCAGAGACATGCTATAAGTACCCCGCTGCATATTGTACAGTATTGATAACTCAAGCTATTGAGGGTGGTACTCCTTTTTTTGGAAGCAGCGAAAGTGAAAAGGATATTTACACTCCAGGGACAATAACAGTTGATAATTCTGTCAATTTTATGGCTTGGTATGTTAAATTGCAGGATTTTATTGCGGATGAACATCATGATGATTCAGATGAAATTATTATGCTGAATCAATCTAAATATTCTTATCCGGTATTGGAAATCCAGCGTAATAAAGGGTATAAGGAATTTAGATCATATAAAGAACGATTGATAAAAGTCGGTTTTGGAAAATCTTTCTATTTCTACTTTTATTATTATGCTCTTTTGATTTTTGGGGCGCGTATTTGTAGAGGCGTAATAAAGTTACTAAAAAAAATCATCGGACATAGACCTAAATTATAAAATGCCAACACTCTTACAGATAAATGTTACTGCTAATTGGGGATCAACAGGGAGAATCGCAGAACAGATAGGGCAAAGTGCAATCAAGAGTGGTTGGACTAGTTATATAGCCTATCGTTGGAATCATCATCCATCTATGTCTAAACTAATCCGAGTTAGTGGTAAATATGGAATGTATTTCCACTATCTCGGTAACTATTTGCTGGACAAAGAAGGGCTGTTCTCTTCAAAAGATACAAAACAATTGATAACCCGAATAAAGGAAATAAAGCCCGATGTAATTCATCTTCACAATATTCATGATCATTGGCTTAACTATAAGTTGCTATTTGAGTATCTCAATCAGACTGATATAAAAATAGTATGGACGTTTCATGATTGTTGGTCGTTCACAGGACATTGTTTCCATTTTGTCACTAAGAATTGTGACCGTTGGAAAACCCTGTGTCATGACTGTCCTTTGCAGCATGAATACCCCAAGACTATAGTGGATAGATCGACTAAAAACTTTGAGTTAAAGAAAAAACTGTTTGGAGGAAATAAGAATCTCTCAATTGTGGCGTGTTCTGAATGGATGGGAAACTTCGTAAAGGAATCGTTTCTTAAGGATAAACCACTAGTTGTTATTCACAATGGAGTAGATTTAAAAGTGTTCCATCCAACTCTTCCTAAAAAATCATTTGAAGATGCAAAATTCCGAGTTCTTGCAGTTTCGAATGTTTGGAACAAAGAGAAAGGAATAAATGATATATACAAATTGAGGGAAGTTCTGTCCGATGAGTACCAAATTACCATTGTTGGACTATCCGATAAGCAGATGAAAACATTACCCCCGGACATAATAGGTGTCCAACGTACTCAGAATGTTCAACAACTTGTGGATTTATACTCGGAGTCGGATGTGCTTATTAATCCCACTTATGCAGATACTTTCCCAACCGTGAATCTGGAAGCCTTAGCTTGTGGAACACCAATTATAACCTATCGCACAGGTGGTTCGCCAGAAGCTATTGATGAAATAACAGGAGTGGTGGTTGAACAAGGTGACATAAAGGGTGTGATTGCGGCGTTGCATAGGATGAAAGAGTCCCCGTTTTTAGTAGAAGATTGTCGAAAAAGGGCAGAACGATGCTTTGACAAGAATAAGTGCTTTAAAGAATATATTGAGTTGTATAAGCATATGGTATAATACAGGTTGGGTTGGGCTGTTTCTGTAGGTAAACACTGAAATTGGGTTTTATCTTGAAAACAGACCATTTACTGCTGGTTTTAAACTATGATTTATTTTCAGCAGTGAAGATTTGTAAAGATCTTGTTTCTGCTATCAGACGTGAACAATACAGAAGGGCTTCTCCATTGTTCTGTTTTGTAGTAAATCTCATCATAACCTATTCTGTAAATGGTACTAGGCTGTATTCAACAAAAATTAACGGCAACAGGGAATTTTTCAGTTTACGGTCTGATAATAATAACATTTGCAAATGCTAACAGTAGTAAATGAGTAAAGAATTAACAACTCTATGTGTGAGTACTTGTAAAAGTGCCTATACAAAGAGCAACTCCTTAAATTTGGAACTAAATAGTGAGTTATGAAAATACTTTTTGTTTCGATAAACATGCCTAACCTGTCTTTCGGTAGGAGGGAATTGTATGCAGATATAATGTATTGTTTGTCCAATATGGGACATGATATTACGATATTGGCACCTTCAACTGATGATAATTTCTTTGGTAGGCGAAAAGAGGGAGATACGGAAGTCGTACGAGTTCCATTAAAACCTTTTATCGGGAATATTCCTTTCTATAAGAAGGGTATAAGAATAATGGAAATGTCGAAAAAATACATTGTTGCGTACAATAAGTATATTGATGACGAAAAGTTTGATATTATTCTTATGGCAACGCCTCCTTCTTCATTGTATGATGTTGTGAAGTTGGCTAAGAAACGAAGTGGCGCTAAGTTTTATCTTATCCTAAGAGATATCCATCCAGAATGCCTAGACAGAAAAAAAATACCAGAGAGATTTGCAAAGAGGACCGATGTGTATGATGAATGTAAACGTCCGTATGGAGTTAATTTCTTAGTAGAAAAATTGCTTTACTTTCAATCACAATCTTTGTATAAACTAGCAGATTGGGTCGGTTGTATGTCGCCAGGCAACCAGAGATATTTTAAAACAATAGCACCTTATGTGGATGATGATAAAGTCGTTCTTTTACCTAATTGGTATAAAGGACGTGAATGTAGCGGCAATAGGAACGATAAGCTCTTAGAAAAGTATGATTTAAGAGGGAAATTTGTTGCAATATTTGGCGGTACTATCGGAGAAGCTCAAGCAGTCTGGAATATTGCAACTCTTGCAAAGCATAATTTTGGGAAAAAAGACGTAGTTTTTTTGATTGTTGGTAGAGGATCAAAAAGGGGTGTTTTGGAAGATATGGCAAGAAAGGATAACCTTACAAATATGAGGTTTTCAAATTATCTTCCACGTGAAGACTATGAACAATTGTTGGAACTTGCAGACTTAGGGCTGATTTCCATAGATGAAAAATATAAAGTACCAACATGTCCCTCTAAAATTATTGGTTATATGGCACTAGCCAAGCCAGTTCTTGCAATGTTTAATAAGGGTAGTGATTATGGGGAATTCTATATAGACCAGCCAGGTTGTGGTTTGTATTCTACAGATTTGGATCACCAAAAGATGTTTGACAATTTTGATTGGTTTTATAATCATCCTATCGAAAGAAAGGCCATGGGCATGGCAGGATATCGCTATTATAAAAGGCATTTTACGGTAGATGCTGTTTGTGAAGTTCTTAATCGTCAATTGAATAATGGCTAAAGTTCTAATTTTAGGTTGTGGCACGCAAGGCCTTGCTATGTCAAAGGCGCTACACGCACAGCAAAATGAAGTGTATCTTCTTTTTGGTGATAAAAACAATTATGCAGATGCCTCTCGATATATAAAGAAAAAATTCTTTACTTCATTGTCTCCTATGAGTGTGGAGTTTTGTAAGAAACTCATAGACATCATTCAAAAAGAGGGTATTGAGACATTAATTCCCATGGGTGATGTCTATGCAGAGATGATGGCGCTTAGGAAGAGCGAACTTAAGGCATACGTAAAGTTCCAAATGCCGGATTATGGCGTGTTTCAACGGGTATACGATAAAAACCAATTAATGAAAGTGTGTCAGGAGAACCATTATCCTCATCCGTTGACAATAACCAACATCAAATCTATAGATGACGTCGCTGAATCAGAATTGTCTTTTCCTTTGTTGATCAAACCTAATATTACTTGTGGAGCCAGAGGAATGACCTTGGTGTCTAATTATCAAGAGTTATTAGAAAAGTTTCCAGTAATTCAAGCAGAATATGGGGATTGTCATTTGCAAAAATATATCAAACAAGGTGGTTCTCAAGTCGAGGTTCAGCTTTATATTGATGAGGACGGACAATTAATTAATTCTTCTGTAATATCTAAATTTCGTTGGTATCCTGAAAAGGGTGGAAGTAGTTGTTGTGCTATATCTGTGAAGAATGAAAAGATAGTAGGTCTTCTTTACGATTTGCTCAAAAGCATCGGATGGGTAGGATTTGCAGATTTTGACACCATTGAGGATCCGGAAACAGGAGAGCTTCTTATAATGGAGTTGAATCCACGTGTTCCTGCATGTGTGAAAACAGCAATTGTTTCTGGAATCAATTGGGGACAGATAATTGTAGATGATTATCTAGGAAATAAGCAAAAAAAATATGAGTACAGTCCAGGGGAAGTTTTACGCCACCTGGGATTTGAAACATTGTGGTTTCTCAAGTCTCCTAATAGATGGAGAATGCACCCCTCATATTTTAAGTTCTTTGGTAAGCATATTCACTATCAAGACATGAGTGATTGGACGGATCCTATGCCTTTTATAAGAGGAACGCTGCATAACATCAAAAAAGTTTTTTTACACAAAGAAAAGCAAAAAATTATACGATGATGAATATTATATCCTTTGATATAGAGGAGTGGTTTGTCGAACAGCAATATTTTGGCGATCGGGCAGATCAATATTGTTTCTTTAGCAAATATTTAGATAGCCTTTTGGCTAAACTAGACGAAAAGCAATTGAAGGCCACTTTCTTTTGTGTAGGTGGTATGGCTCGTGAGTTTCCTCATGTTGTTAAGGAAATAGAAAAGCGTGGACACGATATAGGATGTCATTCCGATAGGCATATATGGATGAATAAAATGTCAGAAGCAGAGGCTAGAGAGGATACCTATAAGGCTATCAATTCGATAGAACAGTTGATAGGGAAAAAAGTAATATGCTACCGTGCTCCAGCTTTCACTATTGGTGAATCTAACAAATGGATGTTTGATATCCTTGTGGAAAACGGCATTGAAGTTGATGCAAGTGTATATCCTGCTGTTCGCGATTTTGGGGGATTTCCTGCGTTTTCTGAGCATACTCCTGCTATCATTCGCTATAATGGTGTGGAACTGAAGGAATTTCCAGTAAGTACGACAAAGGTGCTAGGGAAGGAGATTGCCTATTCGGGAGGGGGATTCTTTCGCCTGCTTCCTTTATGGTACGTTATGAAAACTATGGCGAAGAAAGAGTATAATATGACTTATTTTCATATTGGCGACCTTATACCTGTAAAGTCGGAAGTCTCAGATGAAGTCTTCGAGCATTATTACAAAATTCCTTCCACAAAAAAGAATCGGTTGATACGTGGCTTTAAGAGCAATGTTGGGAAAAAAAGAGCTTTTAGTAAACTGCTAAATCTAATAGATGCAATAGATTTTGTTAGTTTAAACCAAGCTGTATCTTTGATAGATTGGAACGAAGCACCAATTGTTGAATTGTAACGGTAGATGCAAAATGTTTGTGGATAAGGATAGAACAGTTGTGTTGGCTTTGGTCAGGAAAGTTGTTTGCCCATCGACTAAAGTAGTTATTCCGCATGATGTTGACTGGCGAATTGTTTTTGAATACGCTGCTAGCCAAGGTGTTCTAGCCATTTGTTTTGATGCTTTAAATAGTTTAACGACAGAACAACTTCCACCTAAGGATGTTCTTTTAAAGTGGATGGGAATGTTGGTTCAGTATGAAAAGATCTATGATAAATGTTTGGAAACAATACAACGTTTAGCCATATTCTATGCTGCGCATTCTATTAAAATGCTAGTGTTGAAAGGTTATGGGTTGTCGCTGGATTGGCCTAAACCGAATCATAGACCCGTTGGAGACATTGATATTTATTTGTTTGGTGACTGGGAAAAAGCGGATACAATTATAAATGATTGCCTTAATATCAATGTGGATAAAGGTCATGAGCACCATACTTTGTTCGCTTTTCATGGTTTTCTAGTTGAAAACCACTATGACTTCATCAACACCAAGGTGATGAGCGATGCGGTAATGTTGGAGAAATGGTTTAAAGAAGAAGCAGAGAATTCTATTCCATGTTATATTGGTGATACCAAGGTGTATCTTCCTTCTGACCAACTGAATGTTATTTTTTTGATACGCCACTTAGGTGCGCATTTCTCGGGTTCTGAAGCCACTTTACGGCAAATACTTGACTGGGCATTTTTTATAGATAAGCATTCTAGTGAAATAGACTGGAATGATGCAATAATAAAACTCAAAAAAATTGGCATATATGAATTCTTTTGTCAAATAAATGCAATTTGTGTGGATTGTTTGGGAATGAATGAAGAAAAATTTCCGATTATCGTCCGTAACAGGGTTTTAATGAATCGCATAATCCAAGATATCCTTATGCCCAATAGTGTTATGATCGATAATACTAAAGGAACTTTTAGTGTGGTTTTGTTGAAGATACGACGTTTCTTTGTTAATAGATGGAAACGGAAGTTGGTGTATAATGATAGTCTATTGAAACAATTTATTCGTGGAAGTTTTGCTCATCTTCGAAGATACAAAACTATCAAAGACTAAAGAATGAATAGACATGTAGGCCTTGAATTCATTGGCGAAGTGGTATGATTTGGAGTTATAATCAACTAAACATCATTTATGTATAAACATTTTTTTAAGCGATTTTTTGATTTCTGGATCGCTCTAATAGCCTTACTATGTATCTGTCCGATCTTGTTAGTAGTCGCTATTTGGCTGCATTTTGCCAATAAAGGGGCGGGCGCATTCTTCTTTCAGGAACGTCCAGGCAAGGACGGAAAGATATTCAAGGTGATCAAGTTTAAGACAATGACGGACGAGCGGGATCCAGCGGGAAATCTGCTGCCAGATGCGGACAGGCTGACGAGGGTTGGAAGGTTTGTGCGTTCTACATCTATTGATGAGTTGCCGCAGTTGATCAATGTGCTGAAAGGTGACATGGCTTTGATAGGGCCCCGGCCGCTTCTGGTGCAATATCTCCCATTGTATAGCAAAGAGCAGGCTCGTCGTCATGAGGTAAGGCCTGGTATCTCTGGCTGGGCACAGTGTCATGGACGCAATGCTATCTCGTGGACGGAGAAGTTTAAGCTGGATGTGTGGTATGTGGATCATTGCTCGTTGATGACTGATATAAAAGTGATATTCATTACGATAAAGAAAGTGCTTGGTCGTGAGGATATTAATACAACAACAGGTAATTCGGCAACGATGGAATATTTCAACGGGCATAATTAAAATCTGACGCATGGTGTATTTGTTTGGAGCAAGTGGTCACGGGAAAGTGATAAAGGATATCCTGAATGCCAACGGCGTAAAGGTTGAGGCTTTTGTGGATGATAATATAAATGTGAATGAATGTGGAGGTCGTCCAGTCGTGCATGATGCGGCTGGGCTTTCGCCCATGATTGTGAGCATTGGGGTAAACAAGGTCCGCAAAATGATAGTGGAGAGATTGAAGGCTAACAATTCCGCTATAGAGTTTGCTACAGCAATCCATCCTTCTGCAGTTATCTCTCCTTCAGCAAAGATAGGTGAGGGATCGGTGGTGATGGCGGGTGCAGTTGTCAATGCAGATGCAGTGATTGGTAAGCACTGCATTGTCAATACAGGGGCAACCATTGATCATGACTGTGTGGTAGGGGACTATTGCCATGTTGCTCCTGGCGCGCATATCTGTGGTGGGACGCAAATAGGAGAAGGTACTTGGGTCGGCGTTGGGACCTCAATCATCCAGTGCTTGAATATCGGCAAGAACTGTATGATAGGTGCTGGTAGCGTGGTGGTTAGGGATATACCTGACGACGTGACGGCATTTGGAAATCCATGCAGGGTGAAAATAGATAGTCACACATAAGAACTGGAAGCTTTGGTATTACTATAGAATACCCTTTTCAGAGTTCTATTTCATGTCTTTACGAGTGGTTATATAACTGTAAATAAATATGCCGTTATTTTTCCCTGACACTAATGTAAATATCCTAGAGTTGAAGTCTATCTTGACTGAAGCGCTTTCTGAATATCCTGTTATGCATTTAAGACCATGGGATGTTCGAGATCAAGATTACAATAAGTTTATCGTTACTCGATTAATGAGTGGTCGCTATTCATTAAAACCTAATATTTCATCACAAGGGTTGTTGTTCCACGGGAATTCATCTGTGGCAAAATCTAAATATTCATCTTTGACGGAAATTACAAGAGGTTTGGACGATCATTCAGAGAAGCAAATACAATGGATTTCAGAAAATGTAAGACGAGCTGATTTTGAATTGTTGATAAAGTCTTTTCCGCTTTATAAAATGTTATCTGAAGGTGTAAATATCGATGATGAGATTTTAAGAGTGGAAATCCCCTATGGTTTGGCTCATTCTTATGGATTTGTTTCACCTTTTATTAGTTTTTCTTCGGACTTAGATGTGGCCTGCTTTTATGCGGTTACAGAGTTTGTTAACGGTTCCTTCAAAATTAAAAAGGACGGTATGGGTGTAATTGATGTTATACAACTGTCAAGTCCATTCTCGTTTAACTCTGGTCTCTCTACTTTAGGCAAGCAATTGTTTGTCAGACCTGGTATCAATAAGGAGTTTCTTTGTCTTTTAGAAAACGATTGTGATTTATATGAGTTACCACATGTTGATGGTTTTGTTTTTAACCAAAACGAATCGCAGTCACAACAGATCTTCGATCAATTTCATGGTGGTGAAGACTTAATGCCCCAAACAGACTTTTTAGCTAAGAAGTTGAAAACTTTTCGCCCAAATGTTGTTTCTCAGAAGGCTGTCAAGAAGAATGTTGATAGCAACAATCATTTGGGAGCTACCCAAAAAAGTGTGACCAATGCACTTGGTGCGAATAATATTCATGTTGATCGTGAATTTAACCCTATTTTTACGAGGCAAGAGTTAAAGCCTGTGTATAGTAATATAAAAGCTTTTTGGGACAGTTTCTGTAGTGATCTTGTTTTTGGTCCCGAATGGTCTGATGAGTGGGTTGAACATTTTAGATGTCTATACAATGATCCGAATTATCAGAAGTGTTTTAAACTATAGATCAAAATGAAAAACAATAATTATATCATATCTGTATCGATTGTTGTCTTTTTTGTTTTAGCAATCTATTATATAGGGTTACATAACATGGACTCTATCTATAATTATTTCTGTAATGATGACCCATTGAGTAGTAGTAATAAAGGAACGTTTGGGGATAGTACGGCTGTTATAAATACTCTTTTTTCTTCACTGGCTTTTGGAGGTGTAGTCCTAACCTTATACTGGCAGCTTATTGATAGCAAAAAACAGAGAATAGAAAGCCATAGGCTACAGTTTGAAAACGTATTCTTTAATATGACCAACACCTTTGAACAGATTGTCTCTGGTCTTATTGTTGAGGGATCTCCTTCGTTTTCTGTCGGTAAAGTTTATGCTGAAGCATCTAGGCAGGCTACTCCAACTTATAAGGGGAGGGATGTCTTTAAATATCTTTACAATAGGACAGTTATGTCGGAGCAAGGAAATACTAAAATTAATATGCATGAAGCTATTGAAATGGGGGGAATTCAAAGCTATGAACTTTCTTTAAATGGGGAATTGGATCATTATTATCGATATTTTTATCGCATTTTAAAATTTATTGATGATAGTAAGTTGATAAATGATGATGTTAAATATAGATATGCAGGAATATTACGAGCTCATATTTCGTATTATGAAATGATCCTGATCTACTACAATGGATTGTCAAAGTATGGTAGGGAAAAATTGAAACCCTTGCTTGAAAAATATTCCATGTTGGACAATATTGACAGGGCGCGGCTGCATGAGCAACGATTGAAGGCTGAACTAAAGGATGGGTACTATGCGGATAGGGCCTTCCATCGGGAAGATAATTTCTTGCCAGTTGTTTCATTCTATGATTTAATAGTCAAAATGCTGTTTGCTATAAGTTTCGCGTATGTGTTTAAATCTTTATGCTCGACTTTTTGGCTGAATGTAGTTGTTGCAGATATTTTAAGTCCTATACCTTGGGATGAACCAAGTGTACAATTGTTGGTGCTCTTGTTGTTGATATGGATGGCGCGTTCTGTGATTGTTGATTACAAAGCAAGGACGGCTTATTATATTAATGCATGTCTTGAAGCAAAAATCGGACATAGGAAAGCCCTGGGTATGTTGTTGCTAAACTCTAAAACTATTTGTTTATTGTTGTTTTTTACAATTGTGTCTAGTGGGTTTACTAACTGGTATAGTTGCTTCTTTGTGAGCTATCGCACTTTGCTTTTTCCGGCGCTTTCCTGTGAAGTCATATATGGAGCCTATTGGGGAGTCATTGTGTTAAACGACTATCGTAAGAAAACGAAAGGTAAGCATACTGTGAATGCTGTGTTGAACGTCTGGAATAAGATATGTGCCTTTTGCACCGTGGCTATGAATAAGTTAGATTAAGGTCTGACATCCATTGCCTTGGGCTGCAGAAGTGAGAATTCTCCTATGCTTGTCTCAATGTTGGTGTTTACGATGTAGATGTGCAAAGTTGTTTTGCTTGATATGTGCAATACGGTGTTCGGTGAATATTTGTATTTCATGTTTTCTTAGCCCTCCTGTGTTATATAATATAGTATCGTTCGTATGACTGTTTTTGTTGGTTTTTTGGAAAGATATTCTGAACTGTTATCATTTCTCACTTCTTTTCTAATGCTTGTTGTGACGGCTATCTATGTGTATTTTACTCGAAAACAGGCAAAAAGTGCTCAAGATGCTTTCCTGGCAACAGTGATGCATTTCAAAGAATCAAAGCAGCCTTGTATTGTCCCTTCAATTAAAAGGGTGAAAGGGTGTGCATTTGATGCGTCGAAATATATTAGGATCCAATTTACATTTGATTATCAATTGGATAATGTAGGAGATACACCTGCCTTGTCGATTTATACAATAGCATCTATGCAGTTAAAATATTCTCAGAAAGAGAATGTTGTGTTTGCTCATTTGATGCCGAATTATAAGCACGTTATTCCAGTCAATTCGAAGGTGGAAGATAATTTCCATTTTGAAACAGAGGAGTTTAGAAGTATATTGGAAGACATACAAATTAGTCATATCAAAAATCTAAAGAGGATAGAGACCAATCCTAGAAAGCCTCCTTATAGACGCGCAACATTGCGCCTCGACATATACTACAAGAACATGCAGGGCCAATGGTATCAAACTACGATGGATCAGGATTTGTTGGATATACAACGCCAAGTGCGGGGTGAAGAAAATAGCCAAGAAAACTCTAAAGAAGAGAAATTTGAATACGATGACATCGATGGGCAAAAAATAAATAGTGGTGATATTCTTCAAGGAACAATAATAAATCCCGCATATTCTCATTTAAAACATAAGAAAATCGATGAGGCTAGTGTTGTGGCAATAATAGAAAAGTGTGAACACCGTTTAGATTAGCGCCTAGTTTGATTGAAAACCAATAGTTGGTGAGGGCAAAACCTCCTATGCTTGTCTCTAAGCAGGTAATGACAATGCCGCTGCGCAAAGTTACTGCTTTGCTTGAGTATATGCAATACGGTGTTCACCGAAGACTTACGTTTCAATAATATTTGTATTAAGTATATCACCATTGCAGGTAAGCACTCAAATTAGGGCTCAATTTTGAAAGGTGTAACTTTGCTGCCAAATTTTAAACATTGATTTATGTACAGCAGCGAAGATTTGGAACGATTCTATTTCCAGTACCAGACGGAGGCAATGCCGAAGGGCATCTCCATTGAACAGTTCTGTTCCCGTAATAAAGTACCTTATAACATATTCTACAAATGGTACAAGGATACACGCAACAAGATTGTGGAAGTAAAGGTGGATGGTCTTGCGGCCTCTTGTCAAAAAGATCCGAAGGAAGAAGCTCATTTGCCGGAGCAATCCTCTACAGAGACGAAGCCCTCTTGTGTTCGTATCCTTGTGGAGTTGCGAATGACCAACGGATTGCATATCTCCCAGAAGAACCTAAACTATCAGGAGTTGAAGCGACTGATAGAGAAGTTGGAGGGCCTATGCTTAATGTAACAGGATTAAACCGTTTCTATTACCTCCGTGATTTCACCGACATGCGCTGCAAGCATAGCCGTGTGTTATCCATCATACGCGAGCAACTTCATCGTGAGCCCGATGATGGCGACGTGTTCATTGTCATGTCTCGTGATCGTCGTATTGTGCGGCTGTTCACGTATGACAACCGCTCATATAGTCTGTTTGAGAAGAAGTTTGTGGCGGGTCATCAGTTTATGAAAGTAGAGCGTGAAGGTAATGAACATGTCTATAGAATAGACTGGAGAGATGTCGCGCTGTTATTGGCAAATCCAATAGTTAAAACATTGAAAATCAAATAATTACGTCGCTGATTCATTCGTTTTTCTCATATATTTTTGCTACCTTTGTAGCTGAAAATCAGAGCATTACGGATGATCGAACTGCGACATATCATAGAACAAAAGCAAGAACTTCTGACGCGAGAATCAATCTCGCGTCCCGCTCTTGATTATAGCGAAGGTATGACAGCAGAAGAACAAAAACGTTATATCAACTATTTGGCTGAGCGAGTTCGTGAGGCTGATTTAGGTCTTCGTGCCCGTGATGCGGTACTTCAGGATTTTTTGGACAAGCAGAAGGAATATGATGCCCGCTTGTCAAAGCTTGATGCCGTGTTGTCAGAAATGCAAGATCTGAAAAATAGCTTGGCTTCCGAGGTGAAGAAGCGCAAGGCCGCCGAACGGAAGGTGGATGACTTGAAGGCGAAGTTGAAGTTTGCCAACAAGAATCGCTTTGGTGACAAAATGAG
>ULQD01025454.1_pt1 | contig 19040 bp, 10 predicted proteins | sample 1954121 | NCBI WGS metagenome assembly ULQD01 (sample SAMEA4835646, study PRJEB28245) | human gut metagenome | biome: gut microbiome; material: fecal sample | place: Denmark | collected 2008 | reverse complement strand
AAAAAGGGACACAAGACAAAATAAAAGTTAGCTACTCAGGAACTTTCACGGCAAAAGACCCTTATAAACGTATAGAGACATTGGACGCACAATCATTCCGCGAAGTAATGCAGGCTCAATATCCGGAAGGAACCGCACAGTCGGCGGACATCCAACGGATTCTGAACGTATACCCTAACCAAAGCACCGATTGGCAAGATGCTATTTACCAGACAGGATTAAGTACAGACCAAAACATCGGAATTGCAGGAAAAGCAGGATTTATGCCTTTCCGTATCTCTTTAGGTTATAATACAGAAAAAGGTACACTAAAGACTTCTAAATATGAACGTTATACCGGTGCTGTCAATCTAAGTCCTAAATTTTTCGACAACCACCTGAGTGTAGACATCAATGTAAAAGGCACCATCAATAAAAACCGATTTGCAGATTCCGGTGCTGTAGGTGCCGCTGCTTTCTTTGACCCCACCAAACCCATTTACGATGAAGAAAATCGATATAATGGCTATTGGAACTGGGGAATAGTACAAGGAGCACAAGCCGATCTGGCGACTCAGAATCCATTGTCTTTATTATACGATAGAAACAATCACGGTACAACCAAACGTAGTTTGGGTAATATTCAATTGGACTATAAAATACATGGTCTGGAAGACTTACATGCCAACTTGAATTTAGGCTATGACGTGGCAAAAACAACCGGTCGTAATTTTGTAAATTCCAATTCGGTTCAAAGCTCACTAGATAAAACATTCACCGGTTTAGGACAAGGCAATACTTGGAACAATCTGCGTCGTAACCACCTGCTGGACTTCTACATGAACTATGCAAAAAACATAGAATCCATCAAAAGTAATTTCGATATAATGGCAGGTTATTCCTGGCAACATTTCTATTATGCCAATCATGATATCACCTATTCAAACCCTACAGAGGACTTAGGTGCAAAAGAAGGATATACCTATGACGAAAACGAACGGCATTACATCCGTGATGACCACCGTCGCATTCCGTATGAAAACTATCTTATTTCATTCTTCGGGCGTTTAAATTACAATTTCATGGACCGCTATTTGCTGACTGCCACTTTACGTCGTGACGGTTCTTCACGATTCAGTGAAAACAATCGTTGGGGACTTTTCCCTTCAGCCGCCTTAGCTTGGACCATCAGTAATGAACCCTTTATGAAAGCTACAGAAAATGTGCTTTCCAAATTAAAATTACGTTTAGGATATGGTGTGACCGGACAACAGGAAATTGGAGATTATCAATATATCACATCCTATTCATTCAGCACTAATCCTAATACAACCTATTTAGGAACTACGCTTTTGAAGCCAAACGGTTACAGTCCTGATTTAAAATGGGAACAAACAACTACATACAATGTAGCCATCGACTTCGGATTCTTAAATAACCGTATCAACGGTAGTATTGAATATTATCAGAAACATACAAAAGACTTGTTAAACACCATCAGTGCCGCAGCGGGAACGAATTTTATCAACTTGATTACCGCTAATGTAGGTAAAATGAAAAATAAAGGTGTGGAAGCCAATGTAAATGCCATAGCTATCCAAAGCAAAGACTTCACATGGGAGGTAGGCTATAATATCACTTGGAATGATAGCAAGATTACCAAGCTGACTACCACTTTCAATCCCGACTACCAAGGTATTGATGCCGGCACAAACCAAAAACACCAAGTAGGTGAAATGCCTGGAACATTCTATTTATACCAACAAGTATACGATGAAAACGGCAAGCCTATCCAAAATGCATTTGTAGACCGAAACAATGACGGACAAATTACCGAAGCCGACCGTTATCTAACCCACAAAAGTCCGATGGCTAAAGTATATATGGGTTTCAGTTCTCAGTTCAGCTACAAAAAATGGGATCTGGGCTTTAATCTCCGTGCTAACTTTGGCAATTATGTATACAATGGCGTGGCATCAGGCAATAGCACTTCCAACAATTATGGTGGAAAAGGATTTATTACAAATCTTTATAACGGTTTTCAAGATACAGGCTTTACCTTGCTGAATACCAGCGAACAAATGGCCAGCGACTATTTTCTGGAAAATGCTTCATTCTTGAAGATGGACAACCTTACATTAGGCTATTCTTTCCAAAATCTGTTTGCAGCCAAACTATCAGGACGTATCAGCGCATCTGTCCAAAATGTATTTACTATCTCAAAATATAGCGGATTAGACCCGGAATGTGGAGCGATAGATTCTAACATCTGGCCACGTCCCCGCACATACACTATAGGTTTGAATCTTAACTTTTAATGAGAATTACGTATGAAAACAAGAAAATATATCTATACAACTCTGGCAACTTGCCTGTTTGTTTTTTCAAGTTGTCTCAATGATTTGGATGTCTTACCTTTGGATCCCACAGTGGAAACAGCAGACAAAGCTTATACCGATGCGGAAAGCTACACTAAAGGACTTCATAAAATATACTCAGTTTGGGCGTTATCCGGACAAGACGGCAGCAGCAGTTCAGATATTTCAGGCCTTGATGCAGGAAATACTGCACTATTACGCTGTTGGTGGACTTTACAAGAACAGCCAACCGATGAAATGAAGAACGCATGGAATGATGCATGGTGCACAGAAGTAAACTATATGACATGGACTACCAATAAAGTGGAACCCATTGAAGGGGTTTATCAACGCTGCATGTATATAGTGGCACTGGTAAATGAGTTCTTAAAGAACATTCCCAACGCGCCCGAAAGCATTGACAAAGAAAGTTATATTGCACAAGCCCGCTTTAACCGTGCTTTTGCCTATTATATCTTGATGGATATGTTTGCATTGCCTCCATTCATCACTGAAAAGAATTATTCCATAGAACCTGCCCCGCTGTCTAGAGAAGACCTGTTCAATTGGATAGAAGCAGAACTAAACGAAATCAAACCCAATCTGCCCTCTCCACGCTCCGAATACGGAGTAGCAGATCAAGCTGTTGCCAGTTCTTTATTAGCACGCATGTATCTTAATGCAGAAGTTTACACCGGTAAGGCACGATATAGCGAATGTATTAATGCATGCAACGAAGTGATCAAAGCAGGGTATCAACTGGCAGACAACTATGCTGATTTATTCAAAGCAGACAATGGCGAGAATCCGGATACCAAAAAAGAAATAATCTATCCTATCATCTTTGATGGGGACAAGACCCAATCATGGGGTATGGCTGCCATTATCATCGGAGCCAGAGGAGCTGAAGACAAAGATGTTTTACTAGCACACAGTGGGGTAGACCAAGGCTGGGCAGGATTCCGCGCAACAAGCAATCTGGTTCATCTCTTTGATTTTCAAAATGATGAAGAACCCAAAGCTTCTGAGATTCAAGATAAACGTGGTATTTTTTATGATAAAGGACGCTCTATCGACATTACTTCCAGTGTATCCGGAACTTTTGAAACTGAAGGATGGAGTGTATTCAAATTCAGCAATTTAGACAGCAACGGACAACCGGGAAAAAATACATTATGGGTAGATACTGATTTTCCGATGTTCCGTTTGGGAGATATTTACCTGATGTATGCAGAAGCCGTAGCACGCGGTGGAGAAGGAAGTAAGGCTAGTGCTGTTGAATATATCAACGCCCTTCGCAAGCGTGCCTATGGAGATGAAAAACACAACATTTCCGAAAATTGGTTAGAGGAAAATAATTTCCGTAATTTGTTAGATGAACGCGGGCGTGAATTATATTGGGAAGGTATCCGCCGTACAGATTTAGTACGTTTCGATCTGCTTACTTCCGGCTCCTATACATGGGATTTCAAAGGAGGAATCAATACCGGAGTAGGAGTGAACAAGAGATATAACGTGTATCCTATACCTGTTACCGACCTGACCGTAAACGGTAACTTACAACAAAATGAAGGTTATTAATCAATAAGTACATCATCATGAAATTCATAAAAAGCATATCAACTTCTATTTTTACCCTATTACTTTGTACTGCTTGTGAAAGTGATTTGGAACAAGTGACATATAGTTCGGAAAATGCCATCCCGTCTACCCTGTCATCCTTGAATGACAGTTATATACTGGAATCAAAAAATGCTTCCCAAGAGGCATTCACCCTTACCTGGAGCTATCCGGATTTAGGCTATCAAGCAAGCGTTATCAATGCGTTGGAAATGGATGTTAAAGACAAAAATTTTGCCAATAAAGTAATTTTAGCCTCATCCAAAACAGATTTATCACATACTATCACTGTCAGTGACCTGAACAGCAAAATCATGACCCTGCTGAAAGTCTATGAAATGGAGACAGCGCCGATAGGAATCGAATTTCGGATATCGTCTTCTATCTCAGCAGCTGCCGATACATTGTATTCCAACATTGTCTCAACCACCATCACTCCATATGAAGGTGAGCCGGAATATCCGGCAATCACACTCCGTGGAAGTTATAATGGTTGGGATTTCACCAAAAGCCAAAAAGTATATTCGGTAAATTCTGATAATATATACACCGCTATGGTGTATTTCGACGGCAAAGCAGCCGATGGTTGGAAATTCTGCGGTACGGAAGACTGGGGTACGGACAATTGGGGAGCTCCGGAAAGTATGACACCCGAACAATCCCTCGTTACTTTAGTATCCGGTAATGGAGGGGACATTAAAGCATACAGCAAAAACAGTTATTATTTAGAATTCAATAATACCACAGGAGAATTGAAAGTTTCCAAACCTCACAACTCATGGGGAATTGTAGGAGACCACAATAGCTGGGGAAGCGGTGACACAATGATGACACTGGAAACTGAAACGGATGAAAACAACAAATTTCAATATTATTTAAAAGCTACCCTAGATATGTCCGCCGGTAATAAATGGAAAATACGCCCTGAAGAGAAATGGGAAGACGATATAGCTCCCGGAGCTGTAGAAGGAGAGTTTGAAGATGCCGGTGATGGTAATTTTAAAGTTTCAGAAGCCGGTAACTATACCATCAAGTGGTATTTCAACAAGGTAACTCCCAAAATCATTGTTGTAAAAAACAAATAAAACTACTTTTAAGTTTATTCCTTTATATTGCATCGGTTAAAAGTTTTTTATAGAAAACTCTTAGCTGATGCAATATAAACTAAAGTTTTGACAAAGAATTAATACAAAAGAACCATAAATCATTCTTGTCCAAACGCGAAACAGTTCACAATCATTTATATTTTTTCAGATACAAAAAAGGCACATCATTCTATAAATCAAATACTTATAAAATACAATTGATTTAAATCATTTATATTTTTATTCTTAGATAAAGAATCAATTTACAAGAAAGCTACATTTGCAATATCCAAAACAAAATAAAGTGAGGATAACCGTTAACCTAAAACTAAATACCATTAAATCATGAAAACCAAAAAGAATTTTTCCCCTATTGTATCTCATTACAAATCATTTTTTGCAGATACTTTTTTGAAATTTATTTCAAAAAACAGAAATATAGAGAACTCATTCTATCTCAATAAATCTAAAAAACAAATACATGTTTCAACTCTCTCAATATCCAGTTGAACAGATCTCACAAAATTTTCAGAAAAGATTCAATGGTTTTAAAGAAAGATCAATTCCATTAGAAATATAAGGATTAAAGGAGCCATAAATAATCTGATTGTTTGGGAAAACAGTTTTCAATAGGTGTTTTTAGCTGAGAATATAAACTTGAAATAATTATTTAACTTTAAATTTAAAGACATGAAAAAAAACTTGATGTTCAAGATCCTACTCACACTGATAGTAGGATGCTTCTTGTCCATAGACGCATTTGCCCAACAAATGACTGTCAAAGGACTTGTAAAGGACACAACAGGCGAACCAATTATCGGTGCCAATGTTGTGGTAAAAGGAACAACCAATGGTACTATCACTGATTTTGACGGTAACTTCCTGTTAAACGCCAATAAAGGTGATATAATTGTTATTTCGTTTATCGGATACCTGACCCAGGAACTTCCGGCTGCTACTTCACTAAATGTGATACTGAAAGATGATACGGAAACTTTGGAAGAAGTAGTCGTTATCGGTTATGGTGTGGCTAAAAAGAATGACCTGACCGGTTCGGTAACAGCCATGAAACCGGATGGAAAGAACAAAGGCTTAGTAATAAACGCACAGGATATGATTTCTGGGAAAATAGCCGGTGTCAATGTAACAAGTAATGATGGTGCCCCAGGCAGTGGCGCCCAGATTCGTATACGTGGCGGTTCTTCACTGAACGCATCTAATGACCCTCTAATTGTTATTGATGGTATGGCTATGGACAATGAGGGAGTAAAAGGCCTCTCTAACAAACTAGCCATGATTAATCCGCAGGATATCGAATCATTCAACGTATTAAAAGACGCTTCAGCCACTGCTATCTACGGTTCACGCGGCTCAAACGGTGTTATCATCATCACTACTAAAAAGGGACGCAAAGGGCAAAAGCCTTCAGTTTCCTATTCAGGTAGTGTCACATTGAGTCAGAAAAAAGGAACAGTTGATGTACTTGACAGCAACCAATACCGTCAACTTATCACCGATTTATACGGAGAAAACAGCGATGCTTATCGTGCCATGGGTACAGCCAACACCGACTGGCAAGATCTTATTTACCGTACCGCTCTCAGTCATGACCACAATATAACCGTATCGGGTGCAGTAAAAGACCTTCCTTATCGTGTATCTGTAGGTTTCACCAATCAAGAAGGTATCTTGAAAAATTCTGATTTCAAACGTGTCACAGCTGCATTGAATCTTAATCCGTCTTTTTTTGACGATCATTTGACTATGAACCTCAATGCGAAAGGAATGTACGCACGTTCTGCATATGCCGACGGTGGAGCCGTAGGTGCTGCTGTAAAGATGGACCCTACCCAAGATCCTTATAATTTCACATCTGAATATCACAAAGCCCAATTCGGCAATGCATTGGATCAGACATTACAAAATTATGGGGGATTTTTCCAATGGTCATCGGCCGCATCATTAGGCGACTCCACATGGCCGTTCATCTATAACAGCACGGCAGAATGTGCCAACCCATTAGCCATGCTTGCTTTTAACACAGAAGTTGCCCACAGCCGCGCCTTTGTGGGAAGTGCCGATATCGACTATAAAGTACATGGTCTTGAAGACCTTCGCCTTCATTTATCTCTAGGTGCCGATGTTTCCAAAGGACGCCAAGCACAGAATAAATCTACTGCTTCCCCTAGTGCCATGTATTATGGTTCTGTTGGAGGTGAAAGTATCCTAAAACGCAACCTTTCATTGAATGCATACGCCCAATATTATAAAGACTTTAATGATAACCACCATTTTGATATTATGGGAGGTTACGAATGGCAACATTTTTGGAAAAGCACAAACAGTGACTACGTAGGTCGTTATCCGATGACGAACGATGACCCCACATTAGCCGGCACAGAGCGTCCTCACACTCCGTATCAATACAAGACCGACAGTTATTTGGTTTCCTTCTTCGGACGTGCCAACTACATACTTATGAACCGTTACTATCTTACAGCTACCGTTCGCGATGATGGAACTTCACGCTTCAAAGACCATTGGGCGTGGTTCCCGTCTGTAGCCTTAGCTTGGAAAGCAAAAGAAGAAAACTTCCTAAAAGACATATCTTGGATATCTGACTTGAAACTTCGCTTAGGCTGGGGCATGACAGGTCAACAGGCAGGAGAAAAAATTAACAATTATAACTGGATTCCCACATACTCAGTAAGCACAGGTACTAACGGTTTTTATCCACTGATAGGTAACGGAACCCTATACCGCCCGGACAACTATACTCCTGATTTAAAATGGGAAACCACTACTACCTATAATATTGGGGTTGATTTTGGTATTATGGATCAACGGCTGACAGCCAGTATTGATGCTTATTACCGTAAAACCGAAGATTTGCTGAACTATGCACCATTAGCGTCCATGGCCGGCTATAGAAATCAAGCATGGCAAAATATCGGTTCGTTGGAAAATAAAGGCATCGAATTTGCCTTAGACTGGAAACCCATTGTAAACAATGACTTAATATGGACTATTAATTATAACCTTACTTATAATAAGAATGAGATTACCGATCTAAGTGGTGTATCCGATAGTGGTGCTCCTGTAGCCAATACCGATATCAAAGTAGGTCAAGGTTCGGGTTTTTATCTGCAATACAATCAAGTAGGGTATCCAGCTAATTCATTCTATGTATACCAACAAGTATATGACCCACAAGGCAACCCGATAGAAAATGCAGTAGTAGACCGGGACGGTGACGGTAAGATTACCGAAAATGACAAATACCTTTATAAAAATGCTGCTCCCGACGTAACTATGGGGCTTTCCTCCCGCCTGGAATACAAAAATTGGGACTTCGGATTCTCACTGCGTGCCAGTCTAGGTAACTATGTTTATGATGGAATCAACGCCGGATGGAGCAACATGAATCCTGGTGAAGTATGGTCCAACTCTTTGAATTACCTGTCTAACCGTCCGGTAGACGCTGTAGCCAGAAATTGGCAAACTTACGAAATTACCGCCAAAGCTTCGGACTACTGGGTGCGTAACGCCTCATTCTTGAAGTGTGACAACATCACTTTAGGATACAGCTTTTCCAATCTCTTCAAGAACGGAAGCTATCGCGGTTTGAATGGACGCGTATATGGAACCGTATCGAATGTTTTCACCATTTCAAACTATGATGGCATCGACCCCGAAATCAATAACGGATTCGATAACAATCTCTATCCGCGTCCTATCTCATTTATTATTGGTCTTAACCTGAATTTCTAATTCGCAAAATTATGCAGTATATGAAAAAATACATAAAGAATATCGTTCCTGCCACATTCATGATGTTGGCTTTGGGGGCAACCTCATGTATCGGAGACTTAGATGTAGATCCTATCGATCCGAACATCGATACCAATGTTGATTTAAACGGATTGTTCAACAAGTGCTACGCCAATATGGCATTAGCCGGAAACGGTGGTGCTAACGGTGACTGTGATATTGACGGTTTGGATGGTGGTACGACAGGCTTTATCCGCCAATTGTTCAATTCCAACGAACTGACCACTGATGAAGCTATCTGCGGCTGGGGAGATGAAGGTGTAGCCAGTTTCTGCTACAATACTTACAATGCTTCCCATCCTATGTTAAACGGGTTCTATGCCCGTCTGACTACCGGCATCACCTATTGTAACCAATATCTGGCTATGGCTGGAGATACAGATGCCACCATGTCTGCCGAAATCCGCTTTGTACGTGCCCTACACTACTTCTTACTGATGGATGGTTGGGGAAACATACCCTTTACATTGGAACCAATGACCAAACCTGAACAAAGATCCAGAGCTCAAATGTATGAATGGCTTGAACAGGAACTGATCGGAATAGAACCGGCCCTTTCCGAAGCAAAAGCAAAAAAATCGACAGATGCCGGTTATGGTCGTGTAGACAAAGCTGCCTGCTGGCTGTTGCTCTCACGCCTGTACTTGAATTCGGAAATTTATACAGGAACGGCCCAATGGCAAAAAGCAAAAGAATATGCCGACAAAGTAATAAAATCCTCCTACCGGCTCAATACTGTGGGAAAAGGCGGATGGACTGCCTATCAAATGTTATTCATGGGTGACAACGGGGAAACTGATGCTGCTTACGAAGCTCTTCTACCCTTACTTCAAGACGGTCTGACAACCACCAGTTGGGGTACTTCCCTGTTCTTGATAGCTGGTTGCTTTGATGGTGAGATGCATGCAAACCCTAATGACCTGACAGCCACCAACGGTGTTTCTGCACAAAACTGGGGCGGTAACCGCGCACGTCCTGACCTCATCCGCAAATTCTTCCCTCAGAATGATGCCCCCGAACTGCCAAGCTACGACATGTATGTAGCAGCCAAAGACGACCGTGCTTTATTCGACGGTGTGGGACGTACCTTAAACAATGAAGATGTATCTACCTTTAAAAGCGGTTATGCTATTGCAAAATTCACCAACTTCAAAACAGACGGTTCAGCCGGACATGATGCCACCTTCGCCGATACCGACTACTTCTTGCTACGTGTTGCAGAAGGCTATCTGACTTTTGCAGAAGCCGATGCTCGCTTGAATGGAGGAAACACTACATCTGAAGGTACACAAGCAGTTAACTCCATCCGAAGTCGTGCACATGCTTCTACCCGTACAAATGCATATAGCCTGGATGATATTTGCGATGAATGGAGCCGAGAATTCTATTTTGAAGGCCGCCGCCGTATGGACTTAATTAGATTCAACCGCTATGGAGGCAACAACAATTACACTTGGCAATGGAAAGGCGGATCTTATGAAGGACGTAGTTTTGATGCACATCTTAATATTTTTGCCATCCCGACCAATGAGTTGACTGCCAACTCCAATTTGACTCAGAACCCGGGATACTGAAAACTTTTTGTTTTATAAATATTAAATGAAAATACAATGAATAAAATACTTAAATCATTTTTGATTATCGGATTGGGACTGGGTATATTCACCGCATGTGATGATGATCGCGACTCCAACCCAACGCTAATCTCACCCACCGAATTTGTCCTAAACACTCCAGCTATCAGCGGTACAGTAATCGATTTGGCCAATTCTTCCTCTATCGAAATATCCTGTTCACAACCCGACTACGGCTTCCCCGCCAACGTTGGATACTATGTGCAAGTGGCATTCGATGAATCCATGACCGATTTTACAGAAATAGGTAATGTCAATGCAGGAACAAAAATCAGTATAGACGCACCTCTTTTAGCTAGTACACTTACAGATATGAAAGTAAACAAAGGTGCAACCGATGTTGATTTTCCGATGGATATAGCGGTCTATATCCGCTTGAGAGCAGTTATGATGACCAGTGATAACAAAGCAATAGAAGGAACCGAAATACTTTCCAATGTAGTGTCATTGAATAAAGTACATTTACTTTTCTCGCTTCCTCCGGTCAATACCCCCGAAAACTTATATATCGTAGGCGGATTTAACGAATGGAACTGGGATTCGGCAACCAAGATGATTCCCGTAAACGGTGCAACTCATGTATTCTGGTCTATGGTATGGATAGACGATGCCGGCATCAAATTCAATCAGAGCAAAGCTTGGGATGGAAATGAAACAGGATTTTCTGGTATAAACAGTATAAACGGCGATTTGGCAGGCAATATCAAAGACAACGGAGACAATATCGCTACTGATACTCCGGGATGGTACTTAATGGTAATCACCTCTTCCGTTTCGGGACGCAACCTCGTCTATGATATACAGTTTAACAAACCTGAAATATGGTTGATGGGACCTGTTGTAGGCAACAGCGACTGGAAAGAGCAGGCTGAAGGCTGGTTATGTACCATTCCCGATACTTTTAACGCTTCTTTTGTCTCACCTGCTTTTGCTGCCAGTGTTCCGGGTGGCGATGGTGACGGTGTGCGTGCATACGTAAAAATTCCTACCTTTGAGTGGTGGAAGAGCGAGTTCATGGTCTTCGACGGCAAAATTGAATATCGTGCCAACGATGGAGACCAAGCACGAGTAGCAGGCAAAGCGGGACAGCAGCTCTACCTGAACTTCGCTACCGGCGAAGGCGAAATCAAATAATAATCTTTTTAATTGAATCAAGATGAAAAATATATCAATCCATTCATTAATCGGTCTGACTGTTCTGTGCATGTCTTCATGCACAGATGATTACACTGATTGGGCAACTCCTCAAGCCAACGAACAAGAAGCTGCAATAACCCTTCCCGATTTCTCGGCATCCAAGGTCGATGACATCAATTTATCCAATCCGGGGAGCAGCATCAAATTGTTCACTCTATCTAATGCCACACTTCCCGAAGGATATACCTTGGGCAATGTACGGGTAGAGCTCTCTACCGAGAAAGGTAAGGCAGGAGAACTGGAATCCAATACAGACGGAATGATTGACAGCCTGACCATTCAGAAGCTGGTAGTGGAAACTTACGGGAAACGTCCTATAGCGCGTCCCTTCATTGCCCAAGTATATGCCAATGCCATAAAAGACGGACAAGCCTTATTGGTAAATGCCGGCTCGTTTGACGTAAATTTCACTCCGGCCGCACCATTTATTGACACCGGTTACTATCTTGTAGGCGACATGTTCACAATAAAGAACGACAAGGATGAAACCTCGGTAAATGGTTGGAGCGCTGACGGCATGGTGGGATTCAGCCATTCGGGAACAGACGTTTATGAAGATTCCAAATTTTCCATCGTATTCACCACAACCGCTGATAATCAATGCTGGAAAATTATTCCGAAGACCAATACCGAGGGAGAATTCTGGGGAGCTGGTGTATTGGGAACCGTAACCGATGGAGATACCGCTACCGAAGGAACACTTACAACAAACAATCCACAAGCCGGCATGATAACCCAAGCCGGCATGTATAGAATGACATTGGATATGATGGAATACACCTACACACTGGAAGAGCTGGGTTTCGCTCCTTACATCTATGAAATAGGCAATAACACCTCATGGTCAGGTACTTGCCCGCTAGCCGGAATAAACTTTAATGGCAAATACAGAGGTTTCGCCTATTTGAACGGAGAATTCAAATACAAGCCGAACCCAGAAAAAGATAACTGGACAGGCGATTGGGAAAAAGTAAGTGGTGATGCTCTGGCAGGTACACTTGATGAAAACGGTGCAGGAAATATCGACGCTCCGGAAGCAGGGTTCTACATGATGGAAGTGGATTTGACTGCCATGACTTACAAGCATACCCTCATCTCAACTCTCGGAGTGATAGGTAGCGCCACCCCATCCGGATGGGATGCCGATACCGACATGACTTACAACGAAGAAGATGGAAGTTGGAATCTGACCACCAACCTAACGGATGGTGAAATCAAAATCCGCGCCAATAATGACTGGGACATCAACTGGGGTGGTTCGATAGCCGAACCGACTTTCAATGCCGGCAACATCGCTGTTACGGCCGGAAACTATACCATCAGGTTCATCCCTCAATGCGACGGCATGAACCTGTTGACCCTAACTAAGAACTAATCAATACAAGTATAGGTACGCTTCTTGTATCCTCCCCGTACCTATACCGACAAAAGGCGGTTTACGGCTTGCGGAATTTCCGTAATACTGTACTCCGCCTTATTCTTTTACCCCTTATAAACAAAGAAACCATGAAACGAATCCATCTCTTTCTAGTAGGTATACTATTCCTGCTTTGCTTGGTACCTCTGTCACAAGCCTGTTCTGACGATTCGCCGGAAATACCGGTTCCTCCGACTCCCGAAAACCCTGATCCTCCTACCGCCACTTGGAAAAATATCACTGCCGCCCCCGACAATTGGGATGGTACCAAGCGTGCCGACATCTCCTATCAATTATTAGTTTACTCCTTTGCAGACAAAGACGGTGACAAATACGGCGACCTCAACGGACTCATTGACAAGCTGGATTACATCAACAGCCTCGGAGTGACAGCCCTCTGGCTCTCCCCCATCCATCCTGCCATGTCCTATCACGGCTATGATGTGACAGACCATACCAAAGTCAATCCCAAACTAGGTACAGAGGCCGACTTCGACCGCCTCATCACCGAAGCCCACAAGCGCAACATAAAAATATACCTGGATTATGTAATGAACCATACGGGCAAAGCCCACCCTTGGTTCAAGGAAGCCACCTCATCTACTGATAATCTTTATCGTAGCTACTATCTCTTCTCCCAATCTCCTCAAACAGAGATAGCAGAAGGAAAAATAGCCATGATACCCAAAGAAGAATATGCCGCCAATGAATGGTTCGCAACCTCCTCTGAAGATACAGAAGTAAAAGGCATCTATACATTCAGCCTCGACTGGAGCAAAGCCTCGCAACCCACCGTCACAGTAACCCGGGCCGAAAAAGCCGATGCGGACAACCCTGACCCCGGCACAAACGGAGCCAAATACCTTTATTTCGGAGAAGGCATATGTAAAAAATTCTATGACAAAGGGAACAACCATTATGAACTGACCACAGACTTCGTTTCCTCTTGGGGATTTCTAATCCGCACTAGTAACGATCCTTCTTGGCCTGCAGGAACTAAATACGGTGCTACTTCTGCTTCCCACAAAGTCACTTTGGGAACTGCATTCACTCTTGATAACAAAACAGCGGCCGATATTCTGTTCGATTCCATGAACTTATGGTATTATCATTCCCAGTTTGCCACCGACTACTTTGCCGACCTCAACTATGGTGCGGTGGAACAAGCCACTTCTTCCCCTGCGTACATAGCCATGGCAAACAGTGCCAAAGGATGGATAGACCGAGGTGTGGACGGACTGCGGCTGGATGCTGTCAAGCACATCTACCACAGTGCTACCAGCAACGAAAATCCCCGTTTTCTGAATATGTTCTACGAAGACATGAACACTTATTACAAGCAAAAAGGACACACGGACAATTTCTACATGGTGGGTGAAGTACTGTCCGAATACAACGAAGTAGCCCCCTATTATGCCGGTCTGCCCGCTTTGTTCGAGTTCTCTTTCTGGTATCGTCTGGAATGGGCTCTCAATAATGCCACCGGATGTTATTTCACCAAAGACATCCTGAACTATAGGCAAGAATATGCCGCCTATCGTCCCGGGTACATCGCAGCAACCAAACTAAGCAACCATGATGAAGATCGTGCAGCCTCCAAGCTAGGTAAATCTACCGCCAAGGAGAAATTAGCAGCCGCTGTCCTGCTCACTACTCCCGGCTCACCTTATATTTATTATGGTGAAGAACTAGGATTATACGGCACCAAAGACAAAGGAGATGAATATGTACGCGGACCTATGTTGTGGGGAGACAGTTATACCACCCACTATACCGACAAAATAGATGCCACAGTAAGCACAAACATCCCCGATGTAACCAAACAGACGGCAGACCATCAGTCAGTATTGAATACCTACTTGATCTTTACCGCATTGCGTAACACCTATCCAGCGCTGGCCCAAGGAACCATGACCCGTCATGCTCTGTTCAACGAATCGGGAGAGGGAGAAAAAAAATACAAAAGTATTGCCGCCTGGTACATGACTAAAGATAGCGAGAAACTATTGGTTATTCATAATTTTGGCAATTCTGAAATAGAGATTCCCTTGACGGACAGGACGGAGAAAGCTATCGCCGTATCCGGAAATGTACAGGAGAAGGAAGACCATGGAAACTTTTATTTAAAACTAGACGGATATGCCTCCGTTGTCTATCTTCTAAAAAACTAATATACGAAAACACATGAAAGAAATATATCATAACCTCAAGAAATATATGCTAACCGCTTTGCTGGTATTATCCTCGTCAGCTTGCGGAAGCCACGGCAACGAACAGTCCGGAACAGATAATTCCGATACACCAGCACCTTCCAAAACCAGTTTTACTCAAGGAGCCGACATCAGTTGGGTGAGTGAAATGGAAAAAAAAGGGTTGAAGTTTTACAATCATGAAGGCATAGAAACCGACTGCTTCCAACTGATGAAAGAGCTGGGCATAAATGCCATCCGCCTGCGCGTATGGGTAAATCCCAAAGACAGATGGAACGGTAAACAAGACGTTGTGAACAAAGCCCGACGAGCCAAAGAACAAGGTCTGGATGTCATGGTAGACTTCCATTACAGCGACTCATGGGCTGATCCCGGACAACAGTTCAAGCCCAAGGCATGGATCGGCAAATCAGTAGCGGAACTAAAGACGGCCATTGCCGCCCATACCATCGACATCTTGCAAGCATTAAAGGCGGAAGACATATCCCCACGATGGGTACAAGTGGGTAACGAAATCCGTCCAGGAATGTTGTGGGATGAGAATGTCGCACTCAGCGGTGCATTCTATGATATCCGAGAATGTGATGTCAAAGGCTTAAACAGTACCAATGAGCGAGTGAAATATCCACAAAACACACAAAATCTGGCCGAGTTTGTCAATACCGGCTACGATGCCGTAAAAAAAATCTTCCCCCAAAGTATCGTTATTGTTCACATAGACAATGCCTGGGACGACTTAACTTGGTGGTTCAAGCAGTTCAAAGAAGCTGGAGGAAAATTGGATATGATTGGCCTGTCACACTATCCACAAACTCATTCCACAAAATTATGGCAAGAAATGAACTTGTTAGCATTAAAACACATCAGCCAACTAGCAAAGACTTTCCAAGTAAAAGTCATGATAACCGAAATAGGGGTAAAACAAAATGATTCCGCTTCCGCCCAAGTCCTTGCCGATTTTATAAACAAAGCCCGAGACATGGAATCTTGCGCTGGTGTATGGTACTGGGAACCGGAATGTTACGAATGGAACGGATATGATATGGGAGCCTTTGACAAAAACGGAAAACCCACAGCCATTATGAATGCATTCCAATCATCTACAAAAAGAAAGTAAAGATAACTCATAATCTTCCTGTTAATAACCGATAACCTAGAAGCCTAATATATGTATATAGGCTTCTAGGACTAACCGTGCAAGAGTTAAAAAGAGTATCCTAAAGAAATCCAAAACGTATTTCTGGCAAGACATTCATGTCCCGCAAACATCCACGCAAAATCCAAATGCACACCTGCATATTCCACTCCTGCCCCGGCCGTAGCATAACTGGCATCTCCTTTATTCTTATCACCATAATGATAACCGCCACGCAACATGAGATGCTCCATCCATGCATATTCCGCCCCGGCACTTACATTTAACGCCTGTACATCATCGGGGGAAAGCCTGTAACCCAGATCAGCGGTCAAAGTCAACCTATGCATTGATGCAAAAGGCAAGTCAGCAGCACCTCCTACTTTGACCATTGCAGGAAGAGCCTCTTTAGAGGTTAGGTATTTTATTTTCGGTCCAAGATTACTCGCATGAATCCCGACCGACCAACCGGCACCTTCCCAATCCTTTATCTCACGCTTATATAATATCCCCAAATCAAAAGCCACAGAACTCGCACCGTTGCTATTTCCTATCTTACCCATATCCGAAAACAGATATTTAAAAGTAGCGGAAACCGAAAGATTCTTTATGACCTCGTATGCATAACCTGCCTCCACAGCTATTTCTTTGGGATGTATTCCCGAAGCATCCTCCCCTATTCCATCCATCTCCGGATAGCCGAAATAACGGAAACCTAACAGAATGGCATTGCGCTTATTAATTTTATAAAAACCGCCTAAACTATGAAGAGAGTATCCAGACTCATAGTCACGCATCCACGGGGAATAAGTATACGTAACCCCACCTTTGTGCATGGGCTCCGATAAAGTTGCCGCACCATTATGGAAAACGGCATTATTTCCCCTCGAAATCGCCACACCGGCACCTCCCATGGCTGCGCTGCGCGCATCAACCGGTATAGTCAGATAGTTTGCCGCTCCGGTATTGACAGGTCCGGAATCCTCTTGTCCATAAGCTTTAGTAAAAGTTATGCCTATTATAAACAGATATAGTCCTATTCGTTTCATGTCCTATTTCATTTTATCAGGATTAGTACTTGATAAATTTCTCTCTGATCTCCATCCCGTTCGCTCGGTACACCAATGTATAATATCCGGCAGAAAGCTTGGTTATGTCCACAGAATGCAAGGAGGCGGCTTCAAGTTCCAAATGAAGACTCAGCACCTTATTGCCAATGCCATTATACAAAGTCAGTTCTCCATTACCAGCCATACTGCTGCTTACACTAAATATCAGAGTATTATCAGTTACCTGATTGGACTTCAATGTAAAAGGATGAAGATTAGAAACATCTATCTTTAAAGCAGCTGTGGCATCCACGCATCCGTGCCCCAACTGGCCGGTATACCTCGGATTATATTCATCCAAATCGTATGCGCTTTGATAGAGGATTTCCTTCAGAGTTTCCGGTGTAAACCCTTTCTTGCCTACCCCATACTTCTCTATCACCAGTGCCGCCACACCGCTGACCAGCGGACACGCCATAGATGTACCGGCCAGATATTCATAATTACCGGCCAGTTTTGTGGTCGTACTCCATATCCGCCCATCTCCGTTCAATGCTCCTCCGGGAGCAGAAATATCCATATATGTACCATAATTGGAATAAGAAGCCTTTCTATAATCGGCCTCAATGGCTGCAACCGCAACTACCTTGTCATAATCAGCCGGCGCCGCTATCCTGGGGTCAGAAGTATTCGCATTGCCTGATGCAAACAATACAATTCCTCCTTTCATTGGACTTCCGTCAAGTTGCTCTCCGTTGTTATCACATCCGGCATATTTTATAAAGTAATCAATGGCTTCCTTATGTACAGGATTAATATATGAAGAGGTATTCCTCCCCGTTCCGACAGCGTATCCCCAACTATTCTGACTGATAACAGCTCCATTATCAGCACCATATTTAATAGCGGCAGCAATAAACGGATCAGAAGCGACTTCTCCTCCAGTGGAAGTCAGACTTTTTAAAATTTGGCAACTCATGAGTTTCACCCCACTGCCGGGAGTTCCGTTCCCTCCTGCAATGCTGCTGATACCTGTTCCATTATTATTTGTCGCACCAATGATACCCGCCACATGAGTTCCGTGACGATGAGGGACCAAAATTGCATTATCATCTACAAAATTATAACCATGTACATCATCTATATACCCATTGCCATCATCATCTATACCATTCTTTGGTATCTCACCCGGATTCGTCCATAAATTATCCTGCAAATCAGGATGCTCCTGATTAATGCCGCCATCTACAACCGCTACAATAATAGCCGGATTCCCATTGTATTGTTTCCACACATCAACTAAACGGATATCCGCACTTTCCCTCTGCCAGAATTCTGTACCGGGATTATCAAAATACCATTGTTTGGATAAATCCGGATCATCGAACAACCACTCTCCCACTCTGGCACCATACATATCCCATACTGTTTCCGGCCTTGCCCTGGAAACTATCTTAGGAACAGGAACAGCCATTTCAATACCATCTAGAAAAGCTACTTCAGCAGCTGCACGAGTCGCTGATGTG
>ULQD01007691.1_pt1 | contig 19953 bp, 17 predicted proteins | sample 1954121 | NCBI WGS metagenome assembly ULQD01 (sample SAMEA4835646, study PRJEB28245) | human gut metagenome | biome: gut microbiome; material: fecal sample | place: Denmark | collected 2008 | reverse complement strand
TTACCTTTTTTGTTGTAACGCTATTCCAGGACTAGACAAATAAACTAAAAAAAGAGTTTGCAGAGAAAATAAAATAGAGAAATATTTCTTTATTCTGCACATTTTTGTTTTCTTTGTGCAGTTGATATGAACCAACTTTAGATTTTAATACCATTAAAAACAACTTGATTATGAAAATTTCTCACATCGAACATTTGGGTATTGCGGTGAAAAGCATCGAAGAAGCCCTTCCTTATTATGAAAATGTACTCGGATTGAAATGTTACAATATAGAAACTGTAGAAGACCAGAAAGTAAAGACCGCTTTTTTGAAATGTGGTGAAACGAAAATTGAATTACTGGAACCTACAGGACCGGATAGTACGATTGCCAAATTCATTGAAAACAGAGGAATGGGAGTTCATCATGTAGCATTTGCGGTGGAGGATGGTGTGGCAAACGCACTAGCCGAAGCAGAAACAAACGGTATTCGTCTGATCGACAAAGCTCCTCGCAAAGGCGCGGAAGGCTTGAATATAGCGTTTCTTCATCCAAAATCAACGATGGGGGTATTAACCGAACTTTGTGAAAAATAATAACGGACAATGAAGGAAATGGTGAGGACATTGGCCGTTTGTTGTCATTCGGTATAGAGAAGTGGCGGAGAATTTTGTAAACATTCATTGAGTGGGTGCAGGATTCTTCGTCACTTTGTTGCTTTTAAGCGAAAGAATGTCCGCCGTTGGATGTTGTCATTTACTAATTTATAAATTTCTAGTACCATGAGTAACCAACTTGAAAAAGTAAAAGAGCTTATTGAACTACGTGCCCAGGCACGTTTGGGAGGTGGTGAGAAAGCTATCGAAAAGCAACACGCTAAAGGGAAATATACAGCACGCGAACGTATTGCCATGCTGCTCGACGAAGGTAGCTTCGAAGAGATGGATATGTTCGTAAAACATCGTTGCACCAATTTTGGCATGGATAAGAAACATTATCTGGGCGATGGTGTCGTTACCGGATATGGAACGATTGAAGGACGACTGGTATATGTCTTTGCACAGGATTTTACCGTATCGGCCGGTTCATTGTCGGAAACAATGTCACAGAAGATTTGTAAGGTGATGGATATGGCCATGAAAATGGGAGCTCCATGTATCGGACTGAATGACTCGGGAGGTGCGCGTATTCAGGAAGGAATCAATGCTTTGGCTGGATATGCTGAAATCTTCCAGCGTAATATCCTGGCTTCGGGTGTGATACCACAGATTTCAGGTATCTTTGGTCCGTGTGCCGGAGGTGCGGTATATTCTCCTGCACTGACAGACTTTACGTTGATGATGGAAGGTACTTCGTATATGTTCCTTACAGGTCCGAAGGTGGTAAAGACTGTGACCGGAGAAGATGTTTCACAAGAGGATTTGGGAGGTGCAAGCGTGCACTCTACTCGTTCGGGCGTGACTCACTTTACGGCTGCTACCGAGGAAGAGGGACTGGCATTGATTCGTAAGTTGTTGAGTTATATTCCTCAGAATAACCTGGAAGAACCGCCGTATGTAGACTGCACAGATCCGATCGACCGTTTGGAAGATTCATTGAATGAGATTATTCCGGATAGCCCGAACAAGGCTTACGATATGTATGAGGTGATTGGAGCGATTGTCGATAACGGAGAGTTCCTCGAAGTACAGCGCGATTTTGCCAAGAATATCATTGTAGGTTTTGCACGTTTCAATGGTCAGTCGGTAGGTATCGTGGCCAATCAGCCGAAGTTCCTGGCAGGTGTATTGGATTGTAATTCTTCTCGTAAGGGCGCACGTTTCGTTCGTTTCTGCGATGCTTTCAATATTCCTATTGTTTCACTGGTGGATGTTCCGGGATTTCTTCCGGGTACGGGACAAGAATACAATGCGGTTATCTTGCACGGAGCTAAACTGCTTTATGCGTATGGCGAAGCTACTGTTCCTAAGGTGACAGTAACACTGCGTAAGTCGTATGGTGGTTCACATATTGTGATGAGCTGTAAGCAGTTGCGTGGAGATATGAACTATGCATGGCCGACTGCTGAAATTGCCGTAATGGGTGGAGCGGGAGCAGTAGAAGTACTGTATGCCAAGGAAGCAAAAGAAGCTGCCGATCCGAAAGCATTCATGGCCGAGAAAGAAGCTGAATATACCAAACTGTTTGCCAATCCGTACAATGCTGCAAAATATGGCTATATCGACGATGTGATAGAACCTCGTAATACACGCTTCCGTATTATTCGTGCCTTGCAGCAGTTGCAGACCAAGAAACTGACAAATCCGGCTAAGAAACACGGAAATATTCCATTGTAATTCGTGGACTATTCGATTATTAACTTCAATTTAAGAAATCTATGAGAAAAAACAGAATAGGAATATTTCTTTCTCTGCTGTTACTGGTCGGTTTCACTGCTTGTACAGAAACGAAGTCGAACAGTAAGCTGGTCATCAATGAAGTGCTGGTAGATAACCAGAGTAACTTTCAGGATGACTACGGCGTACATAGCGGCTGGATTGAAATATTCAATAGAGCATATAGCACGGCCGATCTTGCCGGATGTTTGTTGAAGGTAAGCAGTGAGCCGGGAGATACAGCTACATATTTTATTCCGAAAGGGGATGTACTGACCAGCATCAAGCCTCGTCAGCATACACTCTTCTGGGCCGATGGAAATCCCAGACGAGGTACTTTCCATACGAATTTTGTCTTGAGCAAGACTAACGCCAACTGGATTGGTTTGTACGATTCCGGTAAGAAATTGCTCGATCAGATAACCGTGCCGGCAGGTATACTGGCAGCCGACCAGTCGTATGCCCGTGTAGGGGATGCTTCGGAAGAATGGGAAGTGAAAGGAGCCAGTGCAGAGAAGTATGTGACTCCCAGCACAAACAACCAGACGATAGAGAGCAATCCTAAGATGGACAAGTTCGAACAGCACGATCCGGTAGGTATCGGTATGGCTATTTCGGCCATGAGTGTTGTGTTTTTAGGACTGATATTGCTTTATATCTGCTTTAAGTTGATTGGTAAAGCGGCTATCAAGTTACGTAAACGTAACGCTATGATTGCGCATAACGTTACCGACAAGCAGGAGGCCAAGGAAAAAGGTTTGGGTGAAGCGCCGGGTGAAGTGATTGCTGCCATTACGATGGCCTTGCATGAAGCCCAGGGAGCCGATCACGATGTAGAAGAAACCATCTTGACTATCAGTCGTGTGAAACGCAGCTATTCTCCGTGGAGTTCGAAGATTTATACGTTGCGTGAAACTCCACATAAGAAATAATCATCTTAATACGTAAAGAACCATGAAAGAATATAGATATAAAATTAACGGAAACTTGTATAAAGTAACCGTGGGAGATATAGAAGACAACAATGTGCGTGTGGAAGTAAACGGCACGCCTTATACCGTAGAACTAGAGAAGCAGAGCAAGCCGAAAATTAAACCGGTAGTACGTACGGCTTCGACTTCTCCAGCCGCTCCTCCTGCTGCTGTAACCCGTCCGGCAAGTGTAGGAAGCAAGGCCGGCATCAAATCACCGCTGCCGGGAGTTATCCTCGAAATCAAAGTAAAGGAAGGCGATATGGTGAAACGCGGACAGACATTGCTCATTCTGGAGGCTATGAAGATGGAAAACGATATCAAAGCAGATCGCGATGGTAAAGTTACTTCTATCAAAGTGAGCAAGGGAGAATCAATTCTTGAAGGTACAGACCTTATAATCATCGAATAATATGGGAGAGTTTAGTAGTTTCTTACAAAATAACCTGGCAGATTTCTGGACCTATACCGGTTTTTATAATGCTACTCCAGGACATCTTATCATGATCCTGATAGGTATTGTGTTCATTTATCTTGCTGTTGCCAAGGAATTCGAGCCGATGTTGCTGATTCCTATCGGATTCGGTATACTTATCGGTAATATTCCGTTCAATATGGAAGCCGGACTGAAAGTAGGTATCTACGAGGAAGGCTCAGTGCTTAATATCTTGTATCAGGGAGTGACTTCCGGGTGGTATCCGCCGCTTATCTTTTTAGGTATTGGAGCCATGACGGACTTCTCGGCTCTGATTTCGAATCCGAAACTGATGCTGATTGGTGCGGCTGCACAGTTTGGTATCTTCGGTGCGTATATGATTGCGCTGGAAATAGGTTTCGACCCGATGCAGGCTGCTGCTATTGGTATTATCGGTGGTGCCGATGGTCCGACGGCTATCTTCCTGTCATCGAAGCTGGCACCTAACCTGATGGGAGCAATCGCTGTTTCGGCTTATTCGTATATGGCACTTGTGCCTGTGATACAGCCACCTGTCATGCGATTGCTTACAACCAAAAAGGAGCGTCTTATCCGTATGAAAGCTCCTCGTGCCGTATCACATACCGAAAAGGTGATGTTCCCTATCATCGGTCTGTTGCTGACTTGTTTCCTTGTTCCTTCAGGTTTGCCATTGCTGGGTATGTTGTTCTTCGGTAATTTGCTGAAAGAAAGTGGTGTGACTCGTCGTTTGGCTGAAACGGCCCGCGGTCCGCTGATTGATACAATTACTATTTTACTGGGACTTACCGTAGGAGCTTCTACTCAGGCATCTGAATTCTTGACTTGGGATTCCATTAAGATTTTCATTTTGGGAGCCTTGTCATTCTTCATTGCTACTGCTTCAGGAGTGATTTTCGTTAAGATATTCAATCTGGTTTTGAAGAAAGATAATAAGATTAATCCGCTTATCGGTAATGCGGGAGTATCTGCTGTTCCCGACTCGGCACGTATTTCGCAGGTTGTGGGATTGGAATATGATCCGACCAATTATCTGTTGATGCATGCTATGGGTCCGAATGTAGCCGGAGTAATTGGTTCGGCTGTTGCGGCTGGTATCTTATTGGGATTCTTGATTTAAAAGAATTTTCATAATACATTTTTAAAGATTATCGTTACCCTCTGTCAGACTGTGTGAACAGTTTCGACAGGGGGTAAATCGTATAGGCTGATGCCTTCCGACGGACGTACTACAGCAGTCGTTTTACCACGGTGCTGTTTGTTTGAATATGAATAAATGTTTTTATATACGTTCTTTTTCTTATAATTTGTAATTTAATGTGGTAGTTTTCAGTTTTGTATGTGACGAATTGCAATATCTTGAAATTTAGATTGACTTTAAGTCATCATGCTTTTGTCGGATTAAAAATAAGTTGTACTTTCGTCACCTCATTTTCGAACTTCAATTTCTTGAGGATTATGGAACTAACAGAGAATAAACTAAAGCAAAAAGTCCAGCGAAACATACTGATGGTATCAGTATTGATTCTGGTGGGGAAGTTTTTGGCGTATTACCTGACTAATTCTGTGGGTGTGCTGACGGATGCTATGGAAAGTATTGTCAATGTGGCAGCCGGAACAATAAGCTTGTTCAGCTTGTGCTTGTCGGAAAAGCCCCGGGATACCGATCATCCTTTCGGGCATGGCAAAATTGAGCTGATATCGGCTTCTATCGAAGGTATATTGATTTCAATTGCCGGAGGAATGATTATTTATGAGGCCATCAAACGATTGCTTGTACCTGATGAAATTCAGAAAGTGGATATTGGTATTTATATCATTGCTATATCGGGAGTACTGAATTACCTGATGGGATGGTATAGCATACATATCGGAAAGAAGTATAATTCCATTGCACTGGTGGCAGGAGGAAAGCATTTGCAGTCGGATACTTATTCTACGATTGGTTTGGTAGTAGGATTGATTCTCCTTTATTTTACAAAGATTACCTGGATAGATAGTGCCATGGCACTTATCTTTGGGTCTATCATCATCATAACCGGAATTTCTATTCTGAGAAAGACGACGGACAACTTACTGGATAGAGCGGATATCAATTTGTTGAAAGATCTTGCCGATACATTGAACCATAACCGAAAACCGGAATGGATTGATATTCATAACGTAAAGGTTTTAAAATCGGGAACTTCTCTGTATATGGATTGTGACCTGACTATCCCTTGGTACTATAACATTGATCAAGGTCATCGCATCGGAACTCAGTTGCAGGAGGTACTGAACGATAAGTATTCGGATCATGCCGTACTGAATATTCATCTGGACCCGTGTAACATTTTTGAGAGTCCGAAATGTGGCAAATGTCTGTGTACGGATTGTCCGTATCGCAAACAAAAGTTCAATCAGGTTGAGGAAATCAATGTCACGACGTTTATCCGCAATGAAATGGAACGTCATGAGTAAAAGAAAGATATAAACTGATACTTGGAGCATCCTTCAAGACAAAATAAATGGTCGTATCACTACTCGAAACAGAGTTTGATACGACCATTTTATGTGTTATGATTACAATCAGTAATATTTCGAAACAGCCATTTTAGTTTTGACATTTCTTCATTTTTGTCTTTCAATGACTTAGATTGGGGTTAGCTGCTATAGCTTCCTTGGGAATCTGTAACGTATAGCGCGAATCATCTTGTTCCAGCACATATTGTTGTTTGTTCAGTGTCTTTTCGATACGTGGACGGGTTGTACGGCGAAGATCGAACCAGCGATGACCTTCGAAGGCAAGCTCTCTGGCACGTTCATTCACTATTTCTTTTACCAGTTCCACTTTGCTCAGACCTTCTACGTAGGTTTTCTTCTGGGCGTATGCTTCGGCTGTATAACGCTTTTCCATCAGTTGCAGCAGTCGTTTGCGGGCTTCGGGGAGGTTGTCCGATTGTGCCGCCGCTTCTGCACTATTCAGGTATAGCTCTCCGGTACGTATGGTACAACGGAATTCAGAGTTACCTCCCTTTTGAGATTTACGGTTTCCGTCTTTATCGGTCGGAGCAAAGTAAGCATCCGGGCGAAGGTCACCCGCCTGATACATGCTCAGGAATGAAGGAAGTACGGAAACGGCACCCTGATAATTGCTGTTAAGGGTGTATTCCAGTGCGTTGATTGCTTCTACCGACTGATAGTGGTTGGGCAACTTGAAACCTTTTACTTTAAAGTCTTCCAGTTCATTTTTAACTTTTAAAGCTTCTTCGGCCTGTGCATAAGCATTTTTCCAATCGCCCATGTAGAGATAAACACGTGAGCGGATAGCCGGAACACAGACTTTGGTAAAGCGGTAGGAGAGCGTAATATCATCCCACTTTTCTACGTTCAACAGTGTTTCGGCACTTGACAGGTCTTCCAGTACAGAGGCATAAACTTCGCTCACGGTATTGCGGAACAACTGCTTTTCCAGATCAGTATCCAGTTTCAGCGGAATCGCCTTGGTTGCCGGAGCCCCCGGTTTGGTATATGGTTGTCCGTGCAGGTTTACCAGAATGAAGTGCATATATGCGCGCATCAGGTAAGCTTCACCCGTAAGTTGAGCGATTTCGCTCTGACTGCCTTCGGTTATTTCATCGTGGTGTTCGATAATGAAGTTGGCAAAAAATAACACCTCGTAATAGTTGGCCCAGTCGAACGATACGGTAGTAGTAGAAGTTGTCGTACCTTCCCAGCGTTCGATACCTCCGTATTTATCCTGATCGTTTTTGTTACTTACAAACATTTCGTCGGCACCCATGTTGGCAAGTCCCCGGTCGGCGGGAACGGTAGTGCAGGCGTTCAGCCACAAAGCGCGATACTCAGCCAGCGTGCGAGGAATGACACTTCCCGTAGGCTGGATATCCAGATACTTGTCGCAGCCTGTCAGTAAGAGTGTCAGACAGGCAAAAAGCAAGCCAATATATTGTTTCTTCATTGTTCGTTAAGAGTTAAAAGTTAAGATTCAGACTGAATGTAAATGATTTCGGAATGGGTTGTGCATACGGGTTACCCATCGTTTCCGGATCCAGATAATTGGTGTAGCTCTAACCGAATACAAACAGGTTACGTCCCTCCAGTGCTACAGTTGCCTGACTGACTCCCAGCTTCTTTATCAGCTCGAACGGTAACTCATATCCCAGACGGATACTCTGTATACGCATGTAGTTCTGTTTTTTCACCCACAAGCTGGAATTCGCATACGGATTCACTGCGCCGTCGAGGAAGAGATAAGTAATGATGTCAGTATGCCAATCTACCAGTGCCGGCATCGTACCTTTCGGATTTTCCGGTGTCCAGCGGTTCAGAATATCACGGTTTGTATTCTGACCGCGGTCCAATGACGTAAGCGAGTAGCTGGGTTGTACACGTACATAACCTCCGGCATTGAAAATACAGTTGATGCCCAGTTCCCATGCCTTATAGGTAAAGGTATTGTTAAAACCTCCCGTATAAGGAGAGTCGGCAGTTCCTATATATTCATATTTATTGCGAAGCTCCTCAGTGGTTAGGTCAGATTCTTCTACCCTGAAAAACTCTTTCATTGATTCTACTTTTCCTGTTTCCTTGTTGTAGAAAGTCATCTGTCCGTGTTCATCTATACCTGCATAAGGGAATGCAAAGATTGCTCCGGCCGGATAACCTTCACGACTGGGCGAAAGGTCAGCTTTTGGTTTTGATTCTTTCAAAACTTTGTTCTGATTGTAGGCAAAGTTGAAAGTCGTAGTCCACATAAACGACTTGGTATGTATGTTTCGCGTAGACAATCCGACTTCGATACCCTTGTTCGTCATGCTCGCCCAGTTTATATTGGTCGAGGTAAATCCTGTTTCCAGCGGAAGCATTTGCAGGCCGATCAAGTCTACTCCCTTGCGGTAATAGTAATCTACGCTCAGACTGATAGCCTGGTTCAGAACGGCAAAGTCCATTCCCACGTTTACGGAATGAGTTTTTTCCCAGCGCAGCTTATCGTTGGGGGCAGAGTTTACCACAATCATGTCTTCCGTATTTCCGGGCAGGATAGGGTTGGCATTCGACTGGTATTTACCCAGCAGATACGGAGAGGTATTCTTGTCGATGTTTCCTTGCAAACCGTACGATGCACGAATCACCAGATTATCCAGCCACTTGGCGTTTTGCGTAAACGGTTCTTCCGAGATACGCCACAAGGCACTGACCGAATACAGCGGCAGGTAACGGTATTTCTTGTCTACGCCAAACAAGTCAGAACCATCGAAACGGATACTTCCTCCCAATGTGTATCGGTTTAGCAGCGAGTACGACATGGTAGAGAAGGCCGATACATAGGCATTCTCCACATTGGTCTTGGCGTGTAACGGGAAAGCCTGTGATTCGCTGGGGAATACCACCGGCTGGTTGGTCATGGTACGGCGGTCGTATCCGTAGCCCACCGAGTAAAGTGTCGTAGCCCACGTACGACGAAGTTCCGAACCGACCATGATTTCGAATTCGTGAATATCAGCATACGTGTCGCGGTATGTACCCATGGTTTTCCAGGTAACCTGTGAATCCGAATTTTCATAATTCTTGTCGAAACCACCTTTCTTCGGAAGGAAAGAAACTCCGTTGTTACGTCGGTTCTGATGTTCCAGACGCATGGCAAAAGATTCCTGGTCGGCAATCTGTTCACGCGATGTCTTGTCGAGCTGCAATCCCACCTGCGAAGTAATCTTGAAACGGTCGTCGAAACGAAGTTCCACATCGAAGATGGAAGACAACGAATTAATGGTTGTTTCATTCGAGGTATTCTGTCGTTCCTCGAAAGTATTGAACAGTAACTCTGAGTTTCCACTTTGAATATCACTGTCGTATACATAATTTCCATCTTTATCGTATGGAGTCAGATACGGGTTGGCGATACGGGCATAGAACATCGGATTGGTAAATCCGTCGGTTGCCAGATACGAACTGTTTTTACGACGGTTCGCGAATACCGAAGCTCCGAACTTCAAGATATGATTTACCTTATAATTGGCTTTCATCACCAGGTTCAGACGGTCGGAAGACACGTTGGGAATATTTCCCTGTTCCTTCGAATATCCCAGTGACGTATAGTAAGTCGCTTTCTCGTTACCGCCCGACAAGCTCAAGTTATATTCCTGACTGAATGCATCCTGTAATAAGATATCATTCCAGTCGGTATTGATCAGACGCAAGGCGTTGATGTCGTTCTGAGCCTCTTTCGAGAGAGCATCCCATCCGTTTTTCTGGAAAGCATCAATTGCATTGTAACGCTTCAAGATACGGTAAACTTCTCCCTTGTCGGCATTCATGGCATAATTGCTTTTCATCAGTTGCAACTCTAAGTCAACCTTTTCCGATGCATTCAGCAGGTTCAACCGGTCGATGTTCTGTTGGGGAGACCAGGTAAGACGCGTACTGAAGTTGATTTTCGTCTTTCCTGCCTTACCGTTTTTGGTGGTAATGACAATCACACCGTTGGCGGCACGCGCACCATAAATAGCTGTTGCGGCAGCATCTTTCAGTACCGTGATGTCCGCAATGTCGGCAGGATTTAGTCCGGCGATGGACGACTGCTGTACATCGTCGATATTTTTCAGTGATTCCATACTCGGAATATCGGTACCTTCCAGTGGAATACCGTCGAGCACCCACAGCGGGTCCTGCGTTCCATTCAGCGATGACGTACCACGGATACGGATTTTCACCGGAGAACCCGGAGCTCCTGAAGTCGTGACGGCCGAAAGTCCGGCAATCTGTCCCGAAAGCGCCTGATCAATGCTCTTTACCGTACCGATACGCTCTTCCGAAATATCAATTTTTGCAACGGCAGCCGTCAGTTTGCGGCGCTCTACGGTCTGGTAACCGGTTACCACCACGTCGTTCAACATGGTCGACGAAGGCTGTAAGGCAATGTTGTAATGCGTTTGTCCCGGTTTCAGTTCTATCTGTAGGGTAGTGTATCCGATGTAGCTGCATTGCAGTTTCTTTACACCGGAAGGAACAGAAATGGAGAAATTACCGTCGATGTCGGTAACGACGCCCAAAGACATCAGACTGCTTCCGGCTTTCTTCAAGTCATCGGCAGAAACATACACAGACACACCAATCAGTGGCTGTTTGTCGTCATCGGCAATTACGTTACCGGTAATTACCCTGTCGGCTGCCCATGTGGCACAAGTGCACACGGCGAGCAGCAAAGTCAATAATAAGGATTTCTTCATTGAAAAAAAGATTGTTATTGATTTTGTATAAAAATAGTTTAGTTGTTGTTTTTGTATGTCGGCACAGGAAGAACGAGCTTAGTCGTTCAGTCCCAGTGCCGTATTGATACGCAGGATCATGTCGTCGTAATGATAGCGTGCTGCGGTATCGGACGTGTTACGTCTTGCTTCCAGCAGCCTTTTGATACGCAGCAATTCCCCTCGTTTTACCGAAATCGCGTCCGATATACGGTTTACCTGTCCGCCGTAGAAGCTCAGTTCGCGTCTGGCTCCCATGCGCTCAGCCTGTTCGGTACAGAACTCATCGTGACTGCACCACGGCGTGTGATGGAACAGATACGGATTGCCGCTGGTAGCAGTCAGTTGCTTGTTGATTTTCACTCCTTCACTTTCGGCCGCAGCCGTAATCAGTGCATCGAGAAAACCCTTCTGCAAGTTACGCTCCATTACGTCGGGCGTACCTCCCTTGATGGTCGTTGCAAAGATGGAGTTATGCATCTTGTCCATCATTTCCACTACGGTAAATGCCTTTTTGCCGTTCTTCAGTTCGTTTTCCAGCATACGCATCAGGCGCTCGTTCGAGAGCAGGTCCCAGAAAATGTATCCCTGTGTATTCTTCAGAATTTGACTCGGAGCGTACTCTATAACCCCGGTCGGATTTTTGCGCAGCAGGAACGTATAGTCGGAAATTTCCGTATCGAACAACCAGCGCGGGTAGCAAAGTACCTCTTTCAGCAGAAAATCGAGTGAAGCAGCCTGCTTTTCCTTCTCTACATACGTGTATGTCTTTACTCCGTCGCCCACGGTTGTATTTTCGATGTAGATACCTCCGATATTCGCCATCACATGATACAAGTAATTGTTCCATTGAGTAATTACGGCATAGTACAGGCGGGAAGCCTCTTCGTACGATTGTCCCTTTTCTCCCGTAGTCGTCCATTTGATGATTTCGGGCACGATACGCTTCAGGTTGGCAATACCCAGTTCCGAAGAGCGTACCGGATCATCCCCTAAATCTTCGTTCTGAGTTCTCGGATCGACTGCTGAGCGCGGGTCTTGCGCTTCGCTGTATTTATACAGTCGCCCGTTGTGCCTGTTCAGGAAATCGTATAACACTTCCTTTTCCGCTTCCGGAGTAGGCAAACCATACCAGCGGTAGCCATATTCGATGGCAAACAGATCGTACGGGCCAATGTGCGGCGAAACAGCCGTAACCCCGTCGCCGGGCTGTGCCACGTAGTTGTAACGGGCATAGTCCATGATAGATGAGGCTGTAGAGTTCATCCGGTCTGTAAAGCTTTTCGAACGGAGTGAATCCGTCGGGAAAGTCCACGAGCCCATCATGTTGTGGCGCAATCCCAGCGAATGTCCTACTTCGTGGCAGGCCACAAAACGGATGGCATCTCCCATCATATCGTCGGGCAGCTTCGTTCCTCGTGCTTTCGGGTCGATGGCACCTGTCTGAACGGTGATCCATTCCTGCACCATCGAGATGACATTGTGCCACCACATGATGTCCGCTTCCAGTATCTCTCCCGAACGCGGGTCAAGGATGGACGGTCCCATCGCATTGGCTTTCGACGAAGCCGCGTACGTGACTACCGAATAATTGATGTCGTCGGCATTTGCCGCCACGCTGTCGGGCAGTTCCTTCGCAAGGATTGCATGCTTGAATCCGGCACGTTCGAATGCTACCTGCCAGTCTTCTATTCCCTGCTTGATATACTTCCGCCAGCGGTAGGGAGTAGAGTTCTCGATATAGAATACAATCGGCTTTTCCGGTTCCACGAGTTCTCCACGCAGATATGCCTCACGGTCTTCCGGCTTCGGCTCCAGTCGCCAGCGTGTAATGTATTTTTTCTCTTCCGTTTTCTGCTGGGAATCGCTGAAATAGAGCAAATCCTTGGTGAAATAACCCACTTTTGGGTCGTCCAGACGGCCCATCATCGGCTTTTCCGGCAGCAGCACAAGCGATGAACTGACCTCTACGGTAACATTCACCGACGACATTCCCTCACGTACTTTCGTAGTCAGTTCGGACGTGGCCACGATATTGTTTGGGAAAGCCTTGATAGACAGGATACGCGACAGATCTTTTACCGCCGAAGTTCCTAAATTGATGTTATCGAAAACATTGTTGATACTGGTTTCCGAGCCGTCGTAAATATCATTTATCTGAATCAGTACTGATGTCGAATCTGCATTGCAAGCCTCCACCTTGAAGTCGGCAATGAGCGGGGAGATGAAGTTATTGCGTACCGAACGGGTAATGGCATCGTGTTCGGGCGATTCCGGCAGCGGGCGGCTCTGGCGTACCATAATCTTTTTCGCCGGCTTGTTCCATTCAAAACGTATCATCTGGGTTTCGTAGTTCGTACCACGATTCACACCGGCATCATTCAGTTCGAAAGGTACCCTTTGCAGTTTGTTCACCACCAGCATGTCGCGCTGAAGCAATGAAGCTGGAATTTCGAAATAGTACTTGTCGTCTTGAGCATACACATTAAACATACCGCGGGAAATCAGGTTGCCTTCGGATGCGATTTTCTCAAAGTCGGTTTTACTTGTTTCTTCGGTCTTTTCTTTGTTCTTTTTCTTCTTCCACGGAAAAACTTTAGCTTCCGTTGATGCGTTGCAGTGGCTTGCATTTCCAGCCGATGCATAAATAGGGACGCACAACAAGGCTCCTGCTAAAGCGTGTAGTAGGGGTCTGTTTAGTAACATAAATAACGTTTAGTTTGAGGTTGTAATAAATTACAAAACTATGAAAATTATAGGATTGTTCGGGCTTATTGCTGCTGTAGGAGCAATATTTATTAATAATTAAGTATTATTTGTACCTTGTTTTGCCCTTCACGCCTTTCACACGGTCTGATTTGCGGGCTTTTGCAGTATTTCAAGCTATCGGTTTTCTATATCTGAGCGGGGATGGTGAAGGGCGTGAAGGGCAAAAAAGCATGATTGATTTTGTTTGGAACGGCTTTTGCGCTTGTTCCTGAAAATTTCTCTCGACGTTTTTTGAAAATTTGTACAAATTCTAAAATGTTTTGTACAAAAAATTGGAGGAAGTTAGTGAAGGCAGATTTAAAAACGACATAATTGAAACTATATTATTTCGTTGAATTATGATTTAATCAATATCTTTGTATAAGATTCAATCTGATGACTATAACAAAAAGTAAATAACTAAAATATTATGGCCAAGAAAAAAGAAATAGCAGATGAACCTTTGGAGAAACAGCTTTGGAAGGCAGCCGACAAGCTCCGTAAAAATATTGATGCAGCCGAGTATAAGCATGTGGTACTAGGACTTATCTTTTTACGATATATATCTGTTTCATTCGAAGACTTATATAATAAACTCAAGCAAGAAATAAATCTTGGTGCCGATCCGGAAGACCGTGAGGAATACAAGGCAGAGAATGTGTTTTATGTTCCTGTAGAAGCTCGTTGGAGTACATTGGTTGCCAATGCTAAGGATCCTAAAATAGGAAAGTTGATTGACGGAGCCATGGATGCCATTGAAAAAGACAATCCGTCATTGAAGGGCGTGTTGCCTAAAGTTTTTGCCCGTCCTAATCTGGACCCGACCAGCTTGGGGGAACTGATTGACTTGATAGGGAACAGTACGCTGAATGCCTCGACCAACAGTGCTGACCTTTTGGGACATGTCTTTGAATATTTCTTGGGTGAATTTGCCTTGGCCGAAGGGAAAAAAGGAGGTCAATTCTATACTCCACGTAGCGTGGTAGAGCTGCTTGTCAATATGCTGGAACCCTACAAAGGCCGTGTGCTCGACCCTTGTTGTGGTTCAGGGGGTATGTTTGTACAGAGCGAGAAGTTTGTGGAGCAACACCAGGGACGTGTGAACGATATTTCTATTTTCGGACAAGAAAGTAATCAGACCACTTGGCGACTCTGCAAGATGAATCTGGCCATCCGTGGCATTGATGCGTCTCAGGTGAAATGGAATACCGAAGGTTCTTTCTTGAATGACGCGCATCGGGATGTGAAGGTAGACTATGTAATAGCTAATCCGCCATTTAATGACAGTGACTGGAGCGGCGATCTTTTGCGTAATGATGGGCGCTGGAAGTATGGCGTACCTCCTACAGGGAATGCTAATTTTGCTTGGATACAGCATTTCATTTATCATCTTGCTCCGGCAGGACAGGCGGGTTTTGTCTTGGCTAAAGGTGCGTTGACCTCAAAGAGCGGCGGAGAAGGTGAAATCCGCAAATCGCTTGTAGAGGCTGGGTTGGTGGATTGTATTGTGAACCTTCCGGCCAAACTGTTTCTGAATACCCAGATTCCTGCTTCCCTTTGGTTCTTGAGCCGGAACCGCCATGCAGACGGTTCTTTCCGCGAACGCAGTCAGGAAATCCTGTTTATCGATGCACGCAATATGGGGCATCTTATCAATCGCCGTACCCGTGAGTTTTCGCGGGAGGACATCACACTGATTTCCGATACTTATCATCAATGGCGAAACGAAGGTGGAACCTATCAGGATGTGCCCGGCTTCTGTGCGTCTGTTCCTGTGTTGCGTGTGGCCGAATTAGATTATGTGCTAACTCCTGGCCGTTATGTAGGTTTGCCAGAAGAGGAAGAAGACTTCAATTTTGAGGAACGATTTACGGCACTAAAAGCAGAATTTGAAGCACAGTTGAAGGAAGAAGAGCGGTTGAACAAACTGATATTGGAAAATTTGGCATCAATTAAATTCTAAGTGATATGGATATTCAGAAAATCAATCAATATAAATCAATATTCGATTCCATTGTACGCAAAATATTGGATGATAACAATGAGGAAATGGAAGTTTGGTATGCTCGTGAGTTACAGACCGTTCTTGGTTATGCTCGGTGGGAAAATTTTGCAGTAGCTATAGGACGTGCTATAGAATCATGTAAGTCGCAGGGTATCAATGCGGATGACCATTTTCGTGAGGTCACGAAAATGGTTAGTCTAGGAAGCGGTTCGCAGCGACCTATCAATGATTATATGCTTACACGGTATGCATGTTATCTGATTGCGCAGAACGGTGATCCTAAAAAAGAAGAAATTGCTTTTGCACAAAGTTATTTTGCTGTACAAACCCGGAAAGCAGAACTAATTGAAGAACGTTTGCAACTACTGTCTCGTTTGGAAACGCGTGAAAGATTAAGAGCTTCTGAAAAACAGTTGAGTAAAAATATTTATGAGCGTGGAGTGGACGATAAGGGATTTGCCAGAATACGTTCCAAAGGAGATACAGCCTTATTTGGTGGCTTGACCACCGAACAAATGAAGAATCGTTTGGGAGTAAAAAGTGGTCCGCTTGCCGACCATCTGCCTACGCTGACCATTGCCGCAAAAAATCTGGCTACTGAAATGACCAACTACAATGTAGAGCAAAAAGACCTGAGAGGGGAAACTCCGATTACCCAAGAGCATGTGCAGAACAATAAAAGTGTACGTGGTATGCTTTTAGAAAGAGGTATCCGGCCTGAGAATCTTCCTCCTGCCGAGAATATAAAGAAGGTAGAACGCCGGGTAGCGAAAGAGGAAAAGCAGCTGTTAAAGGACACAGCGAAATTACCTAAGAAAAAGTGATATATTATGATGAATGATTTATATAATGTGGATAGAAAACTGTATTTAAATCCACAGGATGCTTTTGATGCTATTCAAAGAAACGCTAATTCAGTACCGGTTGCATTTCGTTTGATAGCAACTATGGGGTGGGCAAATATTGCTGCTCAAATTCGTCAAATGAAAAATGAACTGTCATATTCAAGTGAGGGCATAATTTTATCCGGATTTGCCATCAATTATATTAATAATATTTTGAATGTAAAATTATCCCGTATGATTTTAGAACAGGGTACAGAATGTCTTAAACACCTTACGGAGAAAAAGATTAACCAGAATTTCAATATGTCGGATGCTCAGAAAAAAGTAGAGAAAGAATGGTATAACTTATTTTTGGATATTTGGAAGGAGAGAGTGAAAGAAGAGCTTGAAAGGGTAGATCTTTTGGGATAAGTTTATAGATAGATTATAAAAAATTCATATACAACTTTCAGAAAGTAAGAGATATTAAAAGTTTACAATGTTTTATAGAACTATGTTTAACATATATTAGCTGTTGCTTTCGGAATAATATTTTTTATAGTTTGAGTATGAGTAAATGGAAAGAATATAAATTGAGAGAAATTGCTGACATAACTCCAGGTTTTGCTTTTAAAAGTTTGGATTTTGGGTTAAAAGGAGAAAAAGTTGTAAAGATAAAAGATATTATCCCTCCTGCTATAGATTTAAAATATTGTGAACATGTTAATTTAGAAAAATATGATAAATCTAAATTGAAAAAGTTCCTTATCCAAAAGAATGATTATGTTGTAGCTATGACTGGTGCTACAATAGGAAAAATAGGAAAATTAAAGATTGATGAACGGGCATATATAAATCAACGAGTTGCTAAAATTAACGCTAAGGAAGGCTTTTGTACTGATTTTGTATATTATGCGTTATGTGGTGATAATTTTCAATTATTTGTTCAAAATAATATTGATAGTAATAGTGCACAGGAAAATATTAGTGCAAATAGTCTTGGCCGTTTTCCCATCTCTTTGCCCTCTTTTATTGAACAAAAACGTATAGCTTCTATTCTTAGTTCTTTAGACGATAAAATAGATTTGCTTTATAGAGAGAATAAAACTCTTGAAGCAATGGCGGAAACATTGTTTCGTAAATGGTTTATTGAAGAGGCAAAAGAGGATTGGAAAGAAGGGACGTTGGACGATATTTTATCTGTAAAAGGTGGTACCACTCCTAGTACTAAGGAATCTAAATATTGGAATGGCAATATATCATGGACTTCTCCTAAGGATATCACTACATTAAATGGAATTTATTTGTTTGATACTGAACGAAAAATAACACAAGAAGGGTTGAAGCAGATCAGTTCTGGACTTCTACCAGCTGGTACATTATTAATGTCATCAAGAGCACCAGTTGGAGTATTAGCTTACGCGGAGATTCCTTTAGCTATTAATCAAGGCTATATCGCTATAATTAATAATAAAGGTTATGCAAAAGAATTTATATATTTGTGGCTCAAGGCTAATATGGATATGGTACATAGCTATGCTAATGGTTCGACCTTTATGGAGATTAGTAAATCAGCATTTAAATCTTTAGGTTTACAGATTCCACCTAAGTATATCGTTGCTGAGTTTTGTAAGGGTATAAAACCCATTTTTGAGAAAATAAAATTAAATGAGTTACAGATTAGGACTATAAATAGAACTAGAGATAATATATTACCTAAATTGATGTCTAATGAAATAAAGATAGATGAATTATGATAATAGATAAATTAATAAATTCAGGGATACTGACACTTACGGTAGTATTATTAGCTATAATTGCTATCATTTTTCTTTTTTTGAAATATCGTCAGAATGATGGAAAATGTAAGGTACACATGTACTACATATCAGGTTTGTTGATTTTTATAATTATAGAACTGATAACTTATGTTTGTGTAAATAATGATAACACGGATCAGATTGTAGGTTATATATCTTTTGCTTCTACTATATCTTCATTATTTCTGTCTGTGGTTGCTATTATTTATGCTATTGTTTCTAATAATCAGGGAGAGGCTCAATATCAAAAGATAGATGGAGCCTCAGATAGAATATCTATATCTGTGGAAAAATTTTCCTCAATGTCAGAGAATTTGTCAGAAAATATAAATTCAATTTTATCTAAATTAGATGAGATTAAGGTTATTTCTGATGAAACGAGAAAAACAGTAAATCAGAATTATCAATCTCATACAGGTAGTAGTATCGACCAAAGTGCCGTATTACAAATAATTGATGGATATATTAATAATGGATCATATTATGGAAATTTGAGTCTATTGGCATGTGTATATTCGAATGAAAATAAACGTCCATTTTTTTCATCAGAAATTATTCCTACTGATTCTGAATATGCATTGGGATATATTATATCTTCTTCTTCATTAGGTGTTATTAATGCTTTTATAGATGATAAAAGGTGTATTACTGTAAATACAGTTTTGCCTATAATTAAAGAAAAACTTATACATGCTATTGAAGCCTTTATTGAAAAATCAAAACCAGAATATAGGTCTGATAATCAAGAACTTTATGAAAAGTTAAAACAGATGTTTAATGCTCAAGAATAAAAAATGTGATATGATTTACTCCATTTCAAATAAAGTCTTTACGCTATTCAGTATTTCGAATGTCTTAGATATCTTTTCAGTAAAATGAGATTATGGAAATTTTGTTCGAAAGAAATTTTCTATAAAAATACATGATGTATTAATGGTTGAATTGTTCGAAAATAGTTTTAATAATGATTAGAAAGGTAGGCTTGTATATATTATCTTTGTGGTTATTGTTTTTGCTTAGTATCATATTGACGATAGATATTCCTATGTATTGGGGCGATGATTGGATTTTTATTGGAATAGGAGAATTACTTAAAAGAAATATAGTACCGCTGATTTCTATTTTGGGACTTATAATTGGTGCCATTTCATTCTATGATTTTAACCATTTCTTAAGGGGTACACGTCAAATGACATATGCTATTGTCGAAATAGAAAATAAAGAATCAGAGCATTTGTCTTTTTTGACAACATATATTATTCCATTAATATGTTTTAATTTTGAAAGTAATAGATATGTTGTGGTTTTATTATTACTTTTGATAGTTATTGGAATTATTTATATTCGAACAGATTTGTATTATGCAAATCCGACATTGGCTATATTAGGATTTAGGATATATAAAGTGAAACTTGAAAGAAATGATATCTCAAAAAGTAATATAATTTTAATTTCAAGAGGCAAATTATCTTTAAGAGATTTTGTATCATATCAATACTTCGGTAAATTTTTACCGATAAATTAACGTGAGTT
>ULQD01041118.1_pt1 | contig 20112 bp, 12 predicted proteins | sample 1954121 | NCBI WGS metagenome assembly ULQD01 (sample SAMEA4835646, study PRJEB28245) | human gut metagenome | biome: gut microbiome; material: fecal sample | place: Denmark | collected 2008 | reverse complement strand
CCACCGCGAACATGGACGCCGCCCTGACAGCCCTGCGCAGCCGGGCCCTGAGTGAATACAAGAACCGGCAGAGCGGGCTGGTGGAAGCCCTTTCCGGGATGGGAAACACCGAAGCGCTGGATCGCTCGGCATACGGCTCGAACCTTTCGAACTGGTACAACCGGCAGAATTTTTTAGCCAACCAGAGCGCACAGGCCCGGAACGAAAACGACAACTACTGGAACAACCTCTGGAACGGCATCAGAACCGTGGGCAATGTGGCCAAGAGCGCCTACGACGGATACATGGGGTACACGCAGCAGCAGTGGGAAAATGAGTTTGCGCGGGAACAGTGGGAGTACAACAAGAACCGCACCGATCAGAGCGACGCCCTGAGCGCCTACCAACAGGCATTCAACCTGTACACGCAGGGCGCGGGCGACGCGGCCAGCGACGTGCTGAACCGGTACGGCCTGAACGCGGATGCCTTTGCGAATTACACTGGGGCACCCATCACGCGGGACGATCAGGCGAGTGTGCTGAGCACCGCGGCTTCTCTGGTGGCAAGCGGAAATCAGGAAGCAGCGGCCAACCTGCTGAAGATGTACGGCATGGACGCCAGCGCAGCGGGCAATTACGGCACGCTGACGAGCCGACTGCTTTCCACCGCTGCGGCCACCAAGACGGGCAGCAGTTCAGGCTCCGGGAAAAGATCTTCGGGCAGAAGCGGCAGCTCCGGCGTGAACAACCACGGTTATACGAACAACCAACTGTTGCAGATGTCGAAGACCTACAGTAGCATGAAGGACAGCGACCCGCAGAAGGGCTATTACAAGCAGGTGTTGACTGATGCGGGATGGTTGGAACCGGAGACGGTGAGCGGAACGGGCAGCTATAAGCCGAGCTATGCGGCAGTGGACGCCGTGAGCGGTGCGCAGAAAGCAAACAACAGAAGCACCGGTGCGGTGGGAAAGAGTGGGCAGACGATCAGCCGGGCACAGGTGGCTGCCAATGCTGCCAAGGGACAGTGGGAAAAGGGCGCGGACATGCAGACGATCTATAACAGTCTGCGGTTGCAAGGGTATTCGGAAGCAGAGATCGAACAGGCATTGAATGCGTTGGAATAACAAAAGCACGAGAAAGGACGCACATTATGGCAGTGACCAAAAGTCAGCTTGCGCAATGGAGTAAGGAATACGAAAAGAAGTACCCGGAAAAGAAAAACACGGAAGCAGCCCAGACAGCGGCCAATGGCACGAATACAGCGCGGCCCAAGGCAGAGCGTGTCACAAAAGCGCAGCTTGCGCAGTGGAGTGCGGAGTTTGACGCCGGACAGGCAGCAAAGCAAGAGCAGGAGAAGAATGCACTGCGCTCCAAGGCGTTTGACGAGTACCGGGCGGGCAACAATCTGGGATTTGCGGACGAGATGGACAGCCGGAGGGACTGGCTGAACCAGCAGGACATGGGCACCAAGGACATTTACAAGGATGTGAACCGCTGGAAAGACACCGACGACAACCGGAACCTTTCTGAGGCGGTGAAGCGCATCGACGGGACTCATGGCGCTTACACGGACGCAGACCTCATCAAGAACAGCAACTGGACACAGGCGGACATCGACCGGGCCCGCGCGATCAATCAGCAATACGAGACGCTGCCGCTGGCCTACCGGGCCGGGCGGAGGCTGGGCAACAGTGCCAAAAGCCTTGCGGCCAGCATTGCCGGTGCAGGGGCTATGGCGGCGGGTGCTCTGCCGCAAGCGGTGGGCACCGAAATCAAGGACGACGACCGCACCCGCACCCTGATGCGTGCCATCCAGCGCGTAGACGGAACCAACGGGATGTACACCGACAAAGACCTTGTGAGCGCCGGGTGGACAGAAGAGGAGATCAAGGACGCACGTGCACGGCTCGCTGCGGGCGAAGCCAGCAGCAAGGTGGACAACCCCGTTTATAACTGGGGCAGGGACACCCACCAGAAGAGCGAAGAGTGGCTGGCGGATGCACAGGCGGGCGAAAGCGGGGCAGAGAGATTTTTGCACAGCGCGGCCATGAGCGCGGGCGAGAACCTCGCGCTGGGTGCCGTGAACCCGGCTCTGGTGCTGCCGGTGCTGAGCTTACAGGGCGCAGGCGACAGCTTGGCGGCCAGCGACGCAAAGGGGGAAAGCCCCGAAAAGGCGATGGCAAAGGCGGCGCTGAAGTTCGGCGCGGGCTGGGCTATCAACTCGGTGGGCGCGGCAGACCTTGCAGAAACTATGGGCTCGGACTACGCAAAAAATACCGTGGCCGGGCAGATCGCGGGCTGGGTGCGCGGCATGGCAGGAAAATCGGATTTTGCGCAGAAGTACCCTGCCATCGCGAACGCGGTGACCGGCGGCATCGATAACGCCATGCAAGCCTTCGTGGAAAGCTATGCAGACCAAGCTATTGACGCAGCTATGGGCGACACAGAAGCGGCGAAGCAGATGCTCACGCAGGAGAATTTCCTTTCGGCGTTGGAGAGCGGCCTTTCTGGCGGCGTATCCGGCGCGATGGGCGGTGCAGCGGGCACCGGCGTGCGTGTGGTAAAGGCCAAGGCCGAGCAGAAAGTGCAGAATGCCATGGAAGCGCGTGCACAGGCAGCACAAAAGGCTGCGGCGGAGAAGGCGAAAACTCCCTCAGTCACCTCCGGTGACAGCTCCCTCGGAGAGGGAGCCTTAGAGGGACAGACGGCGGTGAACGATGACCCGGCGGTACATACGGCGGCGCAGAATGCCAGCATTGAGGAATACAAGAACAGCGTAGACCCGGCAATGGCAAAGTATGTGGACGATGTGCGCGCGGGCAAGAAATTGGAACCCTTTGTTGTGAGCAAGACCGGCGACCGGATGCGCAGCGCGATGATGGAGCTGACGGGGCTTGACAAAGTAGGCGACTACACCATGCTGGACAACAACGGCGTGATGCACATCACCAACCGCCACGCGGGCGGCGACGGCAGCGCCGACGCTACCATGAAGGAGAGCGCCGACGTGGCCCGTGCGGCCTATGTGCTGAACAATTTTGACAATGCGTACTTAGCAAAAGACCGCGCAGATGGTTACATGACGAGCAACGGCAAACGTGCGCCGATCGTGCTCTTTGAGAAAAAAATAGACGGCAGCCACATTGTCGTGGAAGCCGTCTGTGATACAAAGAAAAATAAGAATTTTATTGTTTCGGAATATCTTTCTAAGAATGGCGTTGACGAAAAAGAAATAGCGAAAGTCCTGCGATCCCCCGTGAATGCCGCTGCCGACCCTGAGGATAACGTCCGAAACGTAGTCGCAGATCCTTCCGCTATGACCGCACCGCCGCCGCAGTCCCCTATGGATGCCGTTGCCGACTTCAGGGATACGTCCGAAACGTTAGCTGAAGATCACGGTGCTGAGGCCAGTATAGCACCGGAAACGGCCCGCGTCAACGAGAAGGGCGTGGAAAACGCCGGGGAAACGGTGGAAACCGCCCGCGTCAACGACTATGCAGACGTAGACCGGAAGGTTGACCCGGCGGGGCTGGATGCGGCGGACGAGGGAAGCGGGCAGATGCGGGAGACCTACGGGCTGCGGGAACCCAGCGGCCAGACGGCCCGGCAGAGCGAGGTACAGCGCCAGTTGGAGCAGTGGGGCGTGGAGAGCGGCAAGACCAAGGCCGCGCAGGATATCAGCCAGAAGCTGCCCGCCAACGTGGATGCTGATCGGTATGCCGCCGCGGCTTCAACGATCTACCATCTGGCGCAGATGGACGAGGTGAAGAGCTTCGACGACGCGCTGCGGCTGGCGGGTGTGATGGACAATACTGCCCTGAACGTCAATTATATTCTGGACAGCGGCGAGGGCGGGCGGATCGCGCTGAATACCGCCTACCTCTACGGTGCAGACACCAAGGAACAGGCGGGCGGCTACGGCGGCGGCCTGACCGACCAGAGCACGAGCGGACAGGGGCTGGTCTACTATAAAGGGACGCTGGATCACGACGGCACCGACATGGGCAGCCGGATCATCGAGCTGAACGCCGCCGCCACCGGCACCGACGCTGTGCTGAAGAACGTGCTGCAAAACAATCCGAACGTCCGGGCCTATGTGAACAGCGAGACGGCCCGTATTTTCTTCGGGGACAGCGTCAGCGACATTTTCGGCACCGTGCTGCACGAGGACTACCACTGGTATAACTCCCTCGACCAAGCGGGCGCAAAGAGCTTGCAGGACCATGCCCTGACCTACCTTGCCCAGATGGACGGCTACGAGAGCGTGGACGAGATGATCCGGGACAAGATGGACGTGTACGCCAGCCAGAAGCTTACCTACGAACAGGCAGCCGAAGAGCTGGTGGCAGATGCGTGGCGGGGGATCTTTGCGACGGAAGCGGACTTCAAGCGCTGGGTGGAATTCCAGCGCGGACAGGCCGAGAAAAATGCGGGCGTGAGGGGTTCCATCCACAAGGTGATGAACCGGGTGAAGAATCTGCTGAGCGACATCATCAGCCGGGCCAAGGAAGTGCTGACCATCGACCCCAGCAATGCCGCCGCCCTGAAGGCAAAGCGGCTGGCCGAGGCCCAGAGACGGACCTTGCAAGACGAATACTTCGCCCACGCCGAAAAGGCCATGGACGCCCTGCGGGCAGCAAAAGAAAACGCCGCAGCTCTCAAAACCGAGAGCGCGGCGGAAGGACGCAGTATGCGGTTCCAGCTGCAGGAGGGGGAGGAAACCCTTGAAAAGCAGCTGAACCGTAATCTTGGCCGGTTGGAACAGATGACACCGGCGGCTGAAATCACTGGAAAAGAAATTGAGTACGGTGCTACCAGCAAAGAAAATGCTGAAAATATCGTCCGATTCTTTGAATCCATTGGCGGAAAAGTAGAGCGTGATGGATTTGGTGTGGTGGAACTGACCCGCAAGGGAGCCAAGGCAACCGTGCAGCATGGAAACGGCCCGGTGAAGCAGATCGCTGCAGCGGCCATTCCCAACGTAATCCGGTACGGTGAACAAATTGGTTTCGTGGAAAACTGGAAAGGACGGGGGTACAACACTCATACCTTTGTGGCTCCGGTTGTGGTGGACGGTATCAAAATCTATGAGGCTGTTATTGTAAATGAATACCGCAGCACAAAGCAGGGAAACAAATTCTATGTTCACGAAGTGTGCGGTTCCGACGGCAGTTTGCTGGTGTTGGATGATGCCGGACAGATAAAACAAAAGCAGGAAAGCGCTGACACGGTACTCAAAACCGAGGAGGGCGGTGAACGCCCGAACTTTCCTGCTAAAAACAGTATAGCACAAGATTCCGCCGAAAGCAAGAGAACCGACGAACCTGTGAAGAAATCGGTGCGGTTTCAGATGAGCGCACCGGTGGAGGTGGACAGCCAGAAGGATCTTGTGGCCGTCCACAACCTGACTGAAGAAAATCTGCGGGAAGCGCTGGAGCTGGGCGGGTTGCCATCGCCTTCCATTGCGGTGGTCAAGGCACAGGAAGGTCACACCAAGTATGGTCCGATCTCGCTGGTGTTCAACTCCGATACCATTGACCCCATGGTGAACCGAGCCAATCGAATCTATGGCTCCGACGCATGGACACCCACCCGGCCCAATGTGGAATACGAAGTGCACGCGGACAAGGCAGTGAAGCTGAACAGCGAACTTGCACAATTGAGCCGACAAACCGCTGGCGGCGCATTTGCGCGGGGAAATGTGCTCAGCGGAACGCTGGACATGGAAGCGTCCGGGAAGAGCCCGAAGCAACTGGCAGAGAGCCTTTCCCGGAATGATGCGGTCAAGGCGGCCTATCTGGCAGACAAAGGCGAAACCGTGCAGGTGGTGACAAAGCAGGAGGTGCGTTTTACCGAAAGCCAGAAAAAGAGGTATGAGAAAATCATGGAGGCCCTTGGCGGAGAAGCTGCCCTGCGGGACATCGTGGAGTCCGACGTGGTGAACGGAAATCACGATAAATCCAATGCCGTGCTGAATGAAGTGCGGGAAGCAGAAAAAAGCTGGGCTATGGAAGAGTTTGGCTGGAGCGAAGAAAAGGCGCAGACCAAAGCCGACCGGCTGATCGCACCGATGCTGCGGGCCAGACTGGAAAACGCATATGAATATGTGACGACCAAAGATATGGCCGGGAAAACCGTGCAGGATACGGAAGCGATGCAGAAGGAGTTACAGCAGAAAGCCCCGGATGCTGATGTGGAAGAGTGGCTGCTGCCGAAGATGGAGGGTATTCTGGGAAAAAAGGGAATCCGAAATGAGAAGGACCCCTATACCAGAACCGGAAACCGGAGAAGCTTTGCCCAATTGCACAACCCCTACACGTTGCAGAATCTGGTGGAGGCCATGAACCAGCAAAATGCACGCGGAGAAGGCGCATGGGGCCTTTCGGCAAACACTCTGATGAGCACGGCGACGGCGGAGTATCAGAATCTGGACGAAGTGCGGGCAGACAAAGGCCGCTTGCAGCAGATGCCGGAAGAAGAGTACAAGGCGCTGCTGGAAAAGGCGGATCACCAGATCGAGGCTGTGATCGGCAAGCTGCGCAGCGAAACCGAAGCTCACGCAGACAACAGCTTTGAAGAGCGGGAAATCCTCGGCGACATCCTGTTGCGGGCCGCACAGGGAAAGCAGACCATGGCAGCGGTCAGCAAGGCATTTTCCAAGGAAGGGTATGCCATCAGCCGGGAGACGGCAAAGCAGATCGTGGCGCTATACAAGACCATCGCAGACATTCCCACCGGGTACTTTGAGGCGAAACCTCAGCGAGCCGTGGAGTTCGACGAGGTGCGGGCGGCTATTGTGCCGGACAATGCTTCGGCGGCGCTGCTGGACAGCCTGAAGGAAAAGGGCGTGACCGTCTACGAGTACAAAGCCGGGGATGATGCGCAGCGCACGAAGGTGCTGAACCAAGTGCCGAACGTCCGCTTCCAGATGGCCGAACAGGCTGACCGGGATGCGAAGCGGAACCGCCAGCGGCAAGCCAGCCGGACCATTGCGGACAACAGCGCGGCCATCAAGACGCTGACCGAGATGATGGGCCTGACCCGCGGGGTGCGGGTGAGCGACGACAGCATTCTGGGCGTGGCAGAACGGCTGGTAAAGGCCAGCGGCGCGAAGGGCAAGGCCGACACCGAGCGTGTGGCCCGCGAGATGCGCACCCTGATCGAGTACATGAAGACCGAAGGGGCCGACATGAACAAGGCGCAGGGGCTGGCCGAGACCATTGCCGGGGAGATCCTCGACGAGGCAACTTACCGGAATACGGAGCTATGGCAGCAATACCCGGAATACCACGAGCTGAGCTACACCGTGGACAAGAACGGCAAAGCCAAGGCGGAGCTTGTGCGCCAGTACGGAAGCTGGAGCGAAGCGGTGGCCGAGGCCCGGAAGCACGGCGTGAAGCTGCGGCAGGAGGAAGGACACCGGGACGGAAACCCGGCGGAAGAATACGAAGCCATTGTGAACGATACCCGGAGCATGGGCGGCACAAAGCAGGGCGCAGCGGAATTGTTCCGGGGAGCCGCCAAGGCAGCGGGCGTGGACGGCGCGGCCAGCATGGAGAGCACCGAGTGGCTGGATGTGCTGATGAACGTGCACGACACCATCAAGCCAAAGATGATGAGCCGGTTCGCGGATGTGGCTGAGTACGAAGATGCCAAGGTGGAGCTGGCGGGCCGGATGATCGGCGACTTGTTGAATGTGAACGAGATGAACGATGCACAGGCCATCTTCGATTCCTTCCAGCGGTGGCAGCGCCGGGCCGCAGCGGCAGCAGCCGGAGACGAAACCAGTGCGGCCAAGGCTGTGAAAGACCTGCGGGCTGTGCAGAAGGAGCAGACGAGAGAATTCAACCGACGTTTGGCGGAGAACCAGAAAGCCGGGAACCAGAGCGAAGCAGTGCGGCAGATGCAGGAGCAGCAGCGCCGGAATGCCAAGGCAGAAGCGATGCTGGACGCCAATCTGGATGCACTGGGGGTGGACATCACCAACTCCGGCGACATGGCCGAGAAGCTGGATGTGTTGAAGGAAGCCTACGAACGGGAATGGAGAGCCGAGAAAAAGCGCCTGAAGGAAGAGCGGCAACAGATGCTGGATGAGATCACGCTGGAAAACAAGACCCTGAAAGCGGAGAACCGGGACCTCGCCCGGCAGGTGGCCAACGAGCAGCGCCGGGCTGACCGGGCGGAGTACAGCCAGATCGTGCAGGAGCGCGAGATCATGGAGTGGGAAGCCGAGAACCAGAAGAAAGCCGAAGCATGGCAGCAGAAACAGGCCCAGAAAAATGCCATTGCGGTGGAAGTGGCCCGCCAGCAGCGGGACGAGGACATTGCCGTGGCAAAAGCACTGGCCGAAAAGCGGGTGCAGCGGGCGCGGGACGGACGGAAAGCCGACGAACTGAAGCGAAGCATCCGGAACAATGCCGCCCAATTGAACCAGATGATCCTGCGGCCTTCGAAGGGCAAGTATGTGCAGCCGCGGCTCATCCAACAGGCGGCAGAGGTGGCGAAGCTGGCGGATATGGCCGTTCTGAACGATGCGGCGGTGCGGAAGCTGACGGCGCTGGCCAACACCATCAGCCAGACGCAGGGCACGGCCAGCGACCCCAGCAGCCTTGCCTATGATTGGGAGCAGACCGGTGTGCCGAAGCTCATCCAAGCCTTACAGGCCGACATGATGAACGCGAAACAGGCGCGGCTTGACCGGCTGCACCAGCAGTTGACCGAGGCCGAGGCGCTGGGCGACGGCGAAAAGGCCGAGAGGCTGCGGGACCGGCTGAAGGCCCGTATCAGGGAGACGGAGAACCGCACCTATCTGCCTATGACGGTGGAGCAGCTGCGGATGCTGAAAGCCATCACGGCGGGGACGCTGCACGTGATCCGCACCGAAAACAAGACCCTGAGCCTTGCCAAGACCGAGGAAGTGGACGCCTTTGCCCAGAAGGCCGGGCTGGAAGTGCTGGCCGCCAAGGGAAACGAGACCGGCAGAATCCGGGATGCACTGACCAAATACAATCTCGACATGCTGGGCGCGAAGCGAGTCTTCCGGATGCTGGGCGGGTACACCAAAAACGGCCAGATGGAAAAGCTGGCCGACATGCTGAACCAAGGCCAGCTCCGGCAGACCCAGATCACGGTGGAAGGCACCAAGCTCTTCGACAACGTGACAGGCAAGGCCAACCTCAAGCAGATGGAGCGGTTCGCTGGCCCCGGCGCGGAGCTGGTGGACATCGGGCTGACGGACGCAAAGGGCAAGGCCGTGCCGCTGACCCATGGGCAGCTGTGCAGCCTGTACATGCACTTGCAGAACGCGGACAGCCGGGAGCACCTGCTCAACGGCGGCCTGACTCTGCCGGACACAACGCTCTACAACAGGGGGGACATCGAGCGGGCCTACCAGAAGGGGCAGACCGTGAGGATCGGAATGCTGACGGGGGCCGACGGAATGCCCATGGCCGACACCATCCTGAACACCGTGGAGAATGCCCTGACCGACTACGACCGGAAGTGGATCGAGGACATGAAGGGCTTCTTCGGGGACTACACCACGAACCTCATCAACGAGACCAGCATGAAGCTGGTGGGATTCCAGCGGGCGACGGTGAAGAACTACTACCCCATCGCGGTGGACAAGACCCAGCTGGCCAGCGAGATCGAGGGCCTGAAGCTGGACGCCACCATCGAAGGACGCGGAATGCTGAAGGAGCGCGTGAAGAGCGGCTTGCCCATCCTGCTGGAGGAGTGCAGCAGCGTGGTGCAGCGTTCTTTGCGGGACACAGCGGCCTACGCGGGCCTTGCAGCCCCCATCCGGGACGCAAACCGCATCCTGAACGCGAATGTGGAGACAGAGGACGGCATCCAAAAGCTGAAGAGCGGCGTGCTGAAGGAACATTGGGGACGGGACGCCGTGAACTACGTGGATTACCTGCTGACCGACTTGCAGACGAAGCAGCGCAAGCGCTCGGACGGCATCGGCCGGGTGATGGGAAAGCTGCGGGGCAACTATGCCGGGGCCATCCTGACGCTGAACCCCGGCGTGGCCATTGCACAGGCGGCGTCCCTGCCCACGGCGGGGGCCGTGCTGGGCAGCGATACCATGGCGGCAGTGCTTCCCTTCGTGAAAAACCTCTCCGGCAAGCAGCGGCGGGCACTGGAAGCGGAGATCAGCGCCCACGGCGACGCGCTGCTACAATACCGACTGCGGGGCAGCCAGCGCGGAGAGCTGGCGTCCATCGGCGTTTCGGGGAGCTTTGCCGAAAAGGCCATGGACAAACTGCCCAAGAGCGTGACCGGCTGGATCAACTCGATGGACGAGATCACGGTGGCGGCACTGTGGGAGGGTGCGAAACATTATGTGGAACACCACGCCGGGGAGTTTGCCGACGGTGCGGCCACCAAGGGAAGCGACGCCTACTGGAAAGCTGTGAACCAGATGTACCAGAAGGTCATTGAGGAGACCCAGCCCAACTATACCGTGATGCAGCGGGCGGGCATCCAGCGCAGCGACAACGAGATCACCAAGACGCTGACCATGTTCACCACCCAGCGGTTCCAGAACTACGGCATCCTCGCCGATGCGGTGATGGACTACAAGGCCCAGAGAGCCCGGTACAATGCAGAGAAGAGCGCCGAGAACAAGGCCGAAGTGCAGCGGGCCGGGCAGAGCTTGCGCCGGGCTGCTGCAAGCCAAGTGATACAGACGGCGGTGTTTGCCCTGATGAAGATCGGCGCGGACTTCCTGCTGCATCGGTGGGATCGCGAGCAGGATGAAAACGGCGACGTGACCGCCGAAAGCCTGTGGAACCGGTTTGCGGGGCTGTTCACTGAGAGCGCGGCGGGCAACTTCCTGTTTGGTTCGGAAATCTACAGCATGGTGGGCAACGCAGTGAACGGCACGGACTACGATGTGGTGAGCGCGACCAACATCAGCGCCGTCAACGACCTGTTTGCCGCTACCACGAAGCTGTACACCCTGCTCCGGAAGGACACCACCGGCATGGATGAAGAGGAACTGGAAGCCTACCACCGGAAGCTCCGGAAGGCCGGAGTCGATGTGATGGAATATGGGCTGGACATCGCGGGCATTCCGGCGGCAAACGGGCGGAAGATGGTAGAAGCCTTCGCGGCCTACGCGGACGATGTGCAGGGCCTTGCAAACGGCGAAGGGTTCAGCCTGAACGGAACCCCGGCCAGCGCGACCGGACAATACGACCGGCTCTTCAACGCCATTGAGCGGGGTGACGCGGAGGAAGCTGCGGCTGCTCTTGGCAAGCTGGACCAGATGGGCAAGAGCGACAAGGTGAAGGCGGAACTCAAGAAACGCCTGAAGAACTACGACCCGGACATCGAGACAGCGGCCAAGGCCCGGAACGCGGGCAATGAAAGGACCCGGCAGAAGGCGACCGAGGACTGCATCCGGGAACTGTATGCGGGCCTCGGCATCCGGGAGGGCGTCAAAGAGGATGCAGCCAAGCGGGAGGCCATCATCGACCTTGTGACCGGGGCCGTGAACCAGAAGGCCGATGAGCTGCTGGCCGGAGATAAAGACCGGAATGTTTACGATGACCTGACCGATGCACTGGAAGTGGGCCGCGCCAAGGATGTGCAGACAGAGGTCAACCGACTGCTGACTGCGGGCAAGGACAAGGATGCCATCAAGAGCAAGATCACCGGCGTTGTCAAGAGCGAGTATCTGGCCGGGAATGACCACGACCGGGAGAAGCTGGCGGAGATGCTGCTGCGGCTGGAAGCCGGAGGTGAACCTCTGTACGAAGAGAAAAACTTCGAGAGCTGGATCAAACAGGACGAGAAGAAGCAGGAAGCCGCGGCGGGAGCCGTGGATGAGTGGGCGGAGGTGAGATAAAAGGACGAAGACGCTTCGGCCAAATTGGCCGGGGCGTTTTTTGTTTGCCCGGCGGAAAAAGTAGCAAGTAGTCTGGCCCGGCGGGAGATGATACACTGGGGCAGAAGGGAGGAAGAGCATGAGCGAGTTGAACATCAAGGTCCGGAAATCACAGGACAACGGAAGCACCTTCAGGGCAACGCCGGACACCCTGTACATGGGCGGCGTAGGCTCGGCCAAGGTGGACACCCTGCACTTCGAGGTGCCGGAAGAGTGGGCGAGCTGCGCCATCACGCTGCACGTGCAGCGGCTGAGCGGCGCTCTGCCGGACCCGCAGATGCTGGATGAAAACAACTGCGTTGTGGTAGACCGGCGCTGGACACAGGAAAAGCAGGGCAGTTGGATGCTGCTGGCCGTGGACGAGAACGGCTACATCGCCATGACGAAGCCCGGCCAATACACCTGCTACGAGACCATCGACACCAACAGCACCACTGAGACCATCACGCCCAGCGTATACGAGCAGTTTGTGGCGGCGGTATTGGAATACGCCAAACAGGCCGCAGCAAATGCCACCAAGACAAAGGAAGACCGCACAGCGACGGAACAGGCCGCAGAAAACGCCGAGAATGCCCGGAAAGGGGCGGAAGAATCCAAGAAAAAAGCAGAGGATGCCGCCAAAAGCGCCGAAGAGAACTTACAGGAGATCAAGGACAACCTTGCATCCGGGGTCTTCAAGGGCGAAAAGGGAGACAAAGGCGAGACGGGCGACACCGGCCCCCAAGGCCCGAAGGGCGAGAAAGGCGATACGGGCCAGACCGGTGCACAGGGGCCACAGGGCGAAAAAGGAAACAAGGGCAACACGGGCGGCTACATCGGCCAGAGGACCGTGACCTTGCAGCCCGCCGGTTGGAAAAAGGACCCGGACGGGGCGGGATACCGGTATGATGCCGCGCTGGAGGATGCGACGGCGGACTATGTCCCCCTCGCGGCTCCGGCGAAGGAAAGCAAGGCGGTGGCGGTCAACTGCCAGATGGATTGGCAGTGTGAGACCACGGCGGGGAACATCCGTTTCACCGCGAAGCGGGTGCCGACCGCCGCCATCGTGATGAACATCATCCTCTTTGGGCCGCTGAGCGATTCGGGCAGCTCGACCGACTATGACATCGCCACGGACGAAGCCGTGAAAGAGATGCTGGGACGCATCTTCAACACCTAAGAACTGAAACGGAGAAAAAAGAAAATGGCAAATCCGAAGAAACTCACCGCGCTGGAACACCTGCAGCTTCTGGCCGAGCAGACCAAGAAACAGGCAGACACCTTGCAGGAAAATGAGAACGCCCTGTCCGGCCGCATCAAGGCCATTGAGGACGCCGGGCCGGAGAAGAACGTCATCGAGACGGTCAAGGTCAACGGCACGGCCCTGACGCCCGCCAACAAGGCGGTCAACGTCACGGTGCCCACCAAGACCAGCGACCTGACCAACGACAACGGCTACCAGTCCGCCAGTCAGGTGGATGCCCTCATCAAGAAAGCAATCTCTGAATCCGGCCACGCATCCTTCGAGCGGGTGGACGCCGTGCCCAGCGTGGACAGCGCCGCCGAGAATGTGATGTATCTGGTGCTGAACACCAAGACCAAGCACTATGACATCTACGCCAAGGTCAAGAGTTCCAGCGGCAGCTACACCATGGAGCTGCTGGACGACACCACCGTAGATCTCTCCGGCAAGGTGGACAAGGAAGACGGCAAGAGCCTGATGACCGACGCCGAGCACACCAAGCTGCAGGGTATCGCCGAGGGGGCCAACAACTACAGCCACCCGACGCACACTGCCTACGCGGCCGGGCTGTACAAGATCACCGTGGACGCACTGGGCCACATCACTGGGGCGGTCAAGGCCACCAAGGAGGACATCACGGCGCTGGGCATCCCGGCACAGGATACCACCTACCCGCTGGCGTCCTCCACGCAGGATGGCCGGATGAACAAGGCCGACAAGGCCAAACTGGACAGCATCGACCTCGCCAACGTGCGGATGGCCACGGATGACGAGGTGAAGGCCATGCTGACCACCGTGTTCGGCTCGTAAGGAGGCGGCCTATGGCAGACAACAAGACCCCGCTCCCGGCGCTGGCGCAACTGCGGCAGATGCTGGCCAAGTGCAGCGGCAAGCTGGCCGACGGCCTCAAGGCCGCCAGCGACGCCGTCACCGAAGTGTCGGACGCCAAGGCGGACAAGGTGGACATCCGGCCCTTGACCATCCCGGCGGAGGGCTGGCAGACCGACAGCGCCGCATACCCGCAGTATGTGGACATCGACATCTCCGGCCTGACCGCTGCGGACACCGTCTGCGTCCTTGTCCCGTCCGGCACGGCAGCGGATGCGGCGGGGCTGTACAGCCTGAGCGAGTCCCGCGCGGGCAAGCTCCGCATCCGCGCCAAGCACACACCCACCGCCGCCATCCCGGCGACGTATTACATCGTGAGATAGGAGGCTGAATCTATGGCATTAGGCATCGTAGTCGTCGGCGGCAATATGGACCCGGCGGACTACTACGACAAAACCACCGCCGACACTAAATTCCTGACCGGCATCACGGAGCAGCAGGTCATCAACGCGCTTGGGTATACGCCGCCGAAGTTGGACGCTATATATCCAGTCGGCAGTATTTACATGTCTACAAGCTCTACCAGTCCAGCAAGTCTGTTCGGCGGAACATGGGAAGAAATTGCTTCTGAACGCGTGCTGATGGGCAGAAGCAGTTCTCATGCAGCCGGGTCAACAGTGAATGCCGGATTGCCGAATATCACAGGCAACTTTAACGACATGTATATTGGCAGCACCACAGGGGTCACAGGTGCACTAAAGACTTCGTGTACTAATTCGATTATGTATTACAGATACAATGGTAGTGATTCTAATTGGACCTTTGGTTTCACCCGTAATGCAACCCTCGATGCGTCCAGATCTAATGGTATCTATGGAAAAAGCTCGACCGTGCAGCCAGCTGCTTATTATGTCTACATGTGGCGCCGCATGAAATAAGGAGGAAGCAGCATGAAGATCATTGACGAAACAGGCGCGATTATTGCAGAGCCGAATTGGGAACTCGGCTACCTCGTGGACGACACCGAGACTGTTCATCATGAGGCAGTGGAGGGCGTAGAAGAAGTGAGCCATTACGAGACCGTCGCCGAGTACCCCAATGGCGGCAAGGATGTCCGCAAGGTGGTGGACGTGCCCGGCGTGGCAGCACAGGAAGCCTATGATGAAGAGGTGCCCATCCAGCGATACGTCAAGTATACCGACGCGGAGTTGGCTCAGCGGAAAGCTGAGACTGAGGCCGCCCAAAAGAAACAAGCGGAATGGGATTCCATGCCAACACGCGTGGACGCTCTGGAATCCGCAAACGACGACATCATTTTGATGATGGCAAACCTGATTGGAGGTTGATTTTATGAAGACTCTGAACGCACTCAAGCTGCGCATTATGGTGCGCGCATTCCGTATCCGCATGAAGGACGGCGAAGCCTTTGAGGACATTGCCGCAGACTACCCGGCCCTGACCACGGACGACCTCGAAGCCATTAAGGCTGAGTTGGAAAAGTAAGAGGAGGCATCGAATAATGCCTGAAATTATGGACGTTTCCCGTTGGCAGGGCCGCATCGACTGGGACGCGGCGAAGCGCAGCGGCAAAATCGACGGCGTGATGCTGCGGGTGCTGGGCAGCAAGGGCGGCAAGCCCTACGTTGACCCGGCCTTCGAGCGCAACTATGCCGCGTGCACGGCGCGGGGCATCCCGGTGGGCGGCTACTACTACACCTGTGCCGTCACGCCCCGGCAGACGGCCGCAGAGCTGGCCGCCCTGCGTGCTGCACTGGCGGGCAAGAACTTCCAGATGCCCATTGCCATCGACGTGGAGGGCGCAAACCTGCGAGCCCTGACCCCGGCCAAGCTGTCCGCCCGCGTGGCCGAAGCCGCCGCCCAGCTCGAAGCGTGGAACCTCTACGCCATGGTCTACACCTACACGAATTTCGCGGACACCGCCCTCGACATGGCAGCCCTCGCTGCTTATGATCTGTGGATCGCGGACTACCGCGGCACGCGCCCCACCCGCAAGCACGGCATATGGCAGTACACCAGCAAAGGCCGGGTGGCGGGCATCGACGGCCCCGTGGATCTGAGCCACGCCTACAAAGACTACCCGGCCATCATCCAGCGGGCCGGATTGACAAAAGTGAAGGGAGTATAATGATGAACAGCAGAGAATTGTGTACGTATGTCGGTGTCATCGGCGGGGCCATTGCGGGCCTGTTCGGCGGCTGGGACACCGCGCTTCAGACGTTGGTGATTTTCATGGCCGTAGACTACATCACCGGCCTGATCGTGGCGGGGGTCTTCCATACTAGCCCGAAAACCAAGACCGGCACGCTGGAAAGCCGCGCCGGTTGGAAGGGCCTGTGCCGCAAGGGCGTGAGCTTGCTGGTGGTGCTGGTGGCGTGCCGACTGGACGCCATCATCGGGTCGAGCTTTATCCGCGATGCCACCGTGATCGCCTTTGTGTGCAACGAGACCATCTCCATCATCGAGAACGCCGGACTCATGGGAGTGCCGATTCCGGCTGCGCTGACCAAGGCGGTGGATGTGCTGAGGCAGAGGGCGGAGAAGGCAGAAAGAGAGTAAAAAGGTCGGTCAAAATCACATGGTGGCGCAAAGGTGGCGCAAAAGGTTTGTTGATATTGCGTTGTTACGATAAAATAATAAGCAAAATTTCACACTCGTAATGAGCAGGTCGTCCGTTCGAATCGGATCAGTAGCTCCAAGTATAGGCTCCCTGAGAATCAGTTCAAACTGATTTTCGGGGAGTTTTTCGTTTATAGATTCCACCGACAAAATTTTGTGCAATTTTCACAGTTTTCTAATTGGTATTTTGGTGGTACAATAAAGGTGGAATTCTATTGAAGTTTTCGGGAGGAGCCGTATGGCTGAAAAAAACATCGAACTGGATAGTGTGGAGATCGCGGCGGCAGTGTTTGGAAACTGCGACCGGAATATCCGCCTGTTGGAGAAAGAGTTTTCCGTCACGGCCGTATGCCGCGGTACACAGCTTCGCATTTCCGGCGAAGCCGCCAATGTTGCCGCAGCGACACGGGCCATTGAGGGAATGCTCCTTCTGATCGAAAATCACACGCCGCTGGAGGAGCAGACCGTGCGCTATTGCCTGAGCCTTGCCCACGACGGTGAGGAGAAGCGGGTCAAGGAGCTGACAGAAGATTTTGTCACCGTGACGGTCAAGGGCCGCCCCATCCGACCCAAAACGCTGGGGCAGAAGGAGTACCTGAATGCCATCCGCAAAAACGCCGTTACCTTCGGCGTCGGCCCGGCGGGCACGGGCAAGACCTATCTGGCTGTCGCCATGGCCGTAAAGGCTTTTAAGGCAAAAGATGTGTCCCGCATCGTGCTGACCCGCCCGGCTGTGGAAGCGGGAGAGAAGCTCGGTTTCCTGCCCGGAGACTTGCAGCAGAAGGTAGACCCTTACCTCCGCCCGCTCTACGATGGCCTGTTTGATATGCTGGGCGCTGAAACGTATGAGCGTTTGGTGGAAAAGCAGATCATCGAAGTGGCACCCTTGGCTTACATGCGCGGCCGGACGCTGGACGATTCGTTCATCATTCTGGATGAGGCGCAGAATACAACCCCCGAACAAATGAAGATGTTCCTGACCCGCATGGGCGTGGGTTCCAAAGTCGTTGTCACCGGCGATGTTACGCAGATCGATCTGCCCGACCGTACCCGCAGCGGCCTTGTGGACGCGCTGCAGGTCCTGAAAAATGTGGACGGCATCGCGCAATGCTACTTTACCGAAAAGGACGTTGTGCGTCACCGTCTGGTTCAAGAGATCATCAAAGCCTACGAAGCGGCCGCACACCCGGCCAAGCGTTGAGGCAGCATAAAAAGAAGGGAGAGGACAAGTATGTCCAATAAAGTTTTGATCACCAATTCCCAGAAGGCCGTGAAGGTTCCGTCCGGCCTCCGTATCCTGATCCGCCGCGCCTGCAATGCTGTGCTGGAATATGAGCATTTCACGGCACCCGCCGAGATCAGCGTCACCTTCGTGGACAATGCCGCCATTGCAGAGCTGAACAACCAGTACCGCAACAAGCCCATGCCCACCGATGTGCTGAGCTTTCCTCTGGGCGAGAACGGCGTTTACGATACCGACGAGAACAACGGCTGCAAGATGCTGGGCGATATCGTCATCAGCATGGAGCGTGCACAGGAACAGGCCACCCTTTACGGCCATCCGCTGCAGCGCGAGGTTGCGTTCCTGACCGTTCACTCCATGCTGCATCTGCTGGGCTATGACCACGAGAACGGTGGTCTGGAAGCCATGCGGATGCGCGAAAAGGAAGAGGCCGTGCTGCTCCAGCTCGGTCTGCCCCGCACGGTCAGCTATACGGAATAACACAAACCCTTGGAATGGATAGGAGTTCAATTTTGAAAAACGCAGCACCAATGCAGCAGCATTACGACACCTCTTCGGTCTTTGTAGCCGTGATCGGCCGGCCGAACGTCGGCAAATCCAGCCTGACCAACCGTCTGGTCGGCGAGAAGGTGGCTATCGTCACTTCCAAACCCCAGACCACCCGCACCCGCATCACCGGCGTGGTCACCCGCGGCCCGCTGCAGTATGTTCTGCTGGACACGCCGGGCGTCCATAAGGCCCACAACAAGCTGGGGAAGCGGATGGACAAGACGGCCAGCGATTCCATTGCAGATGTGGATGTTTCCATGATGCTGTTCGAGCCTTACGGTGCGCTCAACGAGCCGGAAATGGTTCTGGTGGATGCGCTGCGCCAGAGCGGCGGACCCCCCATTGCAGTCATCAACAAGACTGACCTCGTCAAGGAACCGGCGGACCTCGAAGCCCGCAAGGCAGAGCTGAAAGCGCTCGGCGTGTTCGACGCCATTTACACCGTCAGCGTCCGCGCCGATGACCATTGCGAGGAGCTGTTTGATGCGCTGAGTCAGTATGCTGTCGAGGGTCCGCATTACTTCGATGACGACGCCTATACCGATATGCCGGAAAAGGAGCTGGTCGCCGAGGTCATCCGCGAAAAGGCGCTGCTCTTCATGCGGGACGAGATCCCGCACGGCATCGCTGTCGTGGTGGAGCGCTTCAAGGAGCGCCCCGGCACCGATCTGGTGGACATCGACGTTAACATTTACTGTGAGCGAGAAAGCCACAAGGGCATGGTCATCGGCAAGGGTGGCGCAATGCTGAAGAAGATCGCCAGCGCAGCCCGCGCGGACTGTGAGGAGTTCCTCGGCTGCCGGGTCAACCTGCAGTGCTGGGTCAAGGTCAAGGCGGACTGGCGCGACAACGAGTTTTTGCTGAACAATTTCGGCTTCAAGCAGAACCCGAACAACCGCTGAATCCGCGCCGCGATTCGGACAGATTTTCCTTGGGTAGTGCGCTAGGATAAAGGCAACACTATCACGGGCGGCACTCTGCCGCGCGGAAAGGGGAACCTTTATGAACACCGACACAAGCTGGCAAGCCTTTGCACAGACAGGGAACATCCTTCGCTATCTGGATTACAAACAGCAGCGCCCGGAGCAGACCACGACTCCGGCAGGAGACAAGACAGATGGATACGATCGTAACACCGGGGCTCGTCCTGAAGGAGACACGGTACAAGGAATCTGACCGGATACTCACCATTCTGACGCCGGAGCTGGGGGTGATCTCGGCTTCGGCACAGAGCAGCCTACGGCTGAAGAACAAATTATTCAGCGCCTGTGGGCTGTTTTGTTATTCAGAATTTGTGCTGCTTCCGGGTCGGAATATGTACACTGTAAGGGAAGCTTCCGTGAAAAATGTCTTCCACGGAATTTCTTCCTCCATCGAGGGGATGAGCCTTGCGATGTATCTGGCCGAAATGGCTGCCTCGCTTTCGCCGACGGGCGAAGAAGCAGGGAAGGAGCTGCGCTTGCTGCTCAACTGCCTTTATATGATCAGCGAGCACAAGGCCGATCTGCGCGTGGTCAAGGCCGTGTTCGAGCTGCGCACCATGAGCGAATGCGGCTTTCTGCCGCAGCTCATCTATTGTAAGGTGTGCAATCAATACGATGATGAATCGTTCTATCTTGACCCGCAGGAGGGGTATCTGCTCTGTTCCGACTGTGCGCAGAAAGCAGGGAAGCACTGCAACCTCGACACCGGTGCTCTGTATGCGCTGCGGCACATCTGCCTTGTGGAAGATAAGAAGATTTTCGCATTCAAGAT